>ERZ777305.269-NODE-269-length-87538-cov-36.205846_pt1 | contig 87538 bp, 58 predicted proteins | sample MGYA00374965_ERZ777305 | MGnify/ENA primary metagenome ERZ777305 (study PRJEB29328, sample SAMD00013331) | mouse gut metagenome | study: EMG produced TPA metagenomics assembly of the Metagenome analysis of fecal microbiota from mouse which was promoted...
ATGTGCTTGCTTTTGTGCGCCTTGAGACGAATACCTAAAAATGTCATGTGCTATGCTCTTTTCTCAAAATTCATGCACCGTGCTTTCGGCTTGAGCCATTTATTCGTATTTTTGCCACATAAACCAATCTTACACATAATGCAATTCATAAAACCTAATTTCAAGGCATTTACATGTAAATGCCTGGCCGCGGCCAGCCTTGCGCTGACAGCTTCGTCGTGCACACTGAGCGAACCCGATTCAATCAACGGCAACGGCACATCTGGCCAGCTCCAATCAATCTCATTCATGGGGCAACAGGCCGTTTACATGAAATATGACGGTCAGGGGCGCGTCACTGAAGTGGCAATGCCTTTCCACGATACCAAAATCAAGGTCAGCTACAACCCGCTCCATATGCTTATCGAAGAATACGATTCTTATGAAGTGGGCGATGAAGGCTATGAATACCGCCGTTATTCAACCCTCGACTGGAAAAACATACGCACCAATGCCGCCGGAAACATAACCTCTGCAGATGTAACAGAAACAATATACCACTACGACTGGTATGACCCCTCAACCGGCCAATCAGTCAAAGAGTATACCGAAGTCGACAATTACAGCCACATCCTGCGCTACGACAGCGAGGAGCATCTGATATCCATATCAGATGCCGAGCAGGAGAAGGACTCCGAATACAAGTGGGTCGACGGCTGCATGGTCTCCGGTAATAATACAAATGAAGAATATTTCACATGCGAATATTCCGATGTTCCCAATGTGACAGGACAATGGACACCATTCTGGGGTGCGGCTTCTTTATTACAGATGACAGGGCTGTTCGGTAAAGCTCCTGAAAAGATGATCAGTGCAATCCGTTCCGGAAACGACTACAATACTTATCAGAACATATATTTCAGCTATAAGCTCAACGATAAAGGGCAGATTTCGGTGATGAAATATAACGACAGCTCTGATGGTATCACCATGTCGATGGTCTTCACATACAAATAACCCCTTCCGACAAACACCCGATTAACTCTATGAGAAAACCGATTGCAATGAAAAAGATAATAACCTGCATTGTGGCAGCCACAGCCATATGCCTCAGTGCCAGTGCCCAGACCGAAGACAACAGCCGCGAAGAGCAGCTCGAACAGGAGCTCGACGACGCACGCACTGAACTCGACAATCTCAAACTCAAGCAGAAATATAAAGAGATCTGGGGGAAAGGGCGCTACACCAACCTCGGATATGCAATAGCACAGACAGGAACCGATTTCGACCCGGTTGAAAAAGGTAAATTCGGATTCTTCCTGCGCAAGGGCGCATCATACCTCTTCCCCGGCAAACCCCTTTGGGGCATGGTAAAAGTGGGATTCGACATAAACTGGTTCGATTTCTCGGTAGCCAAATACAAAGGTGGCGATTACGGTTTTTCCGACGAGGCATGGGACAATATCGTTGATGACGACACCGACACCGGCGATGACGGAGAATCCGGCATTGACGATTTGACCGACAAGCTCAACATAGGCCGCTGGGGGGTGATGCTCGGCGCATTCGGCATCGGGCCCAACGTTACAGTGGCCCCATTCTCGATGTTCAACAACGCAGCCCGCTTCATCAAAGCTTCGGTCTATTTCCGCTACCAGCCCACATTCGGCATCTATATCGTGTCGGAAGACGGAAGCATGGAAGCCTCATACTCCTATTGCCACATGTGGCAGTTCGGTGGCAAAATCACATGGAAAGCCATCGGTATCGGCATCGAAGGCCATTGGGGACAAGGCAAATTCAAGCAGCTCGGCTCGCTGTTCGGAGGCGGCGACGATGAATATGGCGAAGGCTATGGCGATGTGTTTGAAGGAGCCGCATCATCCGATGGCGGCAAAATAACACGCAAATTCGCCAACACCCGTTTCTATCTGACATTCTCATTCTGAGAACACGGTCAAAGGTAAAAAATCAGACGGCTGCCATTTAAAATGGCAGCCGTCTGATTTTTTAGTATCTTTTAATTTCTATTCCGGCCATAGGCACTCAATGCAGCTTGACAATGATGTGTGAAAATCGTAACTTTGTAAGTTGCGATTCCCAAATTGAAATCCACAATAATGACAACATCCAAGATACGACAGACCGACGCCATACCGGCCATAATTTTATTTTTTGCTATCTTTTCAACATTTGCCGCTTCTGCCCGGTTAGCGTTTGAAGAGACAGCTGGAGGCCACATGCCGGTTGAAGCAGACGCTCCGGCATCGGCAGGCCTCGAAAAAGTGTATGTGCTGTGGCAGACAAACGGCGCGAAAGCCGTTTTCACCGCCGACAGCCCCTCTGAGGCATCGGCAACAAAATGGTACCGCTTCAGCAATCTCGGCGGAGGGTTTGCCGAAGAGGTGCGCCCGGTGAGCCAAGGTTCAAAATCTTATGTCTACCTCACAGGCGACGACACCGGCCTGATTGTGGAAAGCGGAGGGCGTCAGCGTTGCTATTGGGTAGTCAATTATGCCAACCATATGTGCAACCTTAATGCGCTCGACATAGCACCTGAACAGGAATGCGACCGCACCTCGCTGCTGCTGCAAGGAGATGCCGGAAAAATCACATATTATTCCATAAACGGAGTCGGACAGACGCTGAGCCGGGAAATGAATCTGGAATACAATTCGATGGTCTACGACGAAGAGCAGAACCGCTATGTGCAAACCGGCATAAACAACACCCTTGAGAGTGCGGAAACCACCATACGCACCGAAGCGCCTCTGTGCGACACCGATTTCACCCTAAGCGGCGACAGGTTTCTGAAAGCATGGGGCATGGAGAAACATGTCACCTCACCCACCTTCACAACAGGAGCAATCGCAGTGACTACCACCGCGCTCCAGACCCTGCGTGAAAACGACAATGAGCAGAAAGAGGAGGCCGCACTCGGCGGATCCGGCCCGGTTGAAATTACATTCTCTGCCGCAATGACAGATGCCGTGGTCTATAAGGAATGGCAATTCTCACGCGATCAGGAATTCAATTCAATCGACCTTCGTATACAGGAGGATGAGGTCGTGCATGAGTTCGACCAGCAAGGCACAACATATGTGCGCTTTGTTGCCGGTAACGACACAGGCACATGCGACTACTCAGGCGAAACCTACACTGTGTTTATAGGAGAATCGCGCCTCGACTGCCCCAATGCATTCTCACCCGGAGCTACAGAAGGGACAAACGACGAGTGGAAAGTCTCCTACAAATCAATCGTGGAATTCGACTGCCACATATTCAACCGCTGGGGGCTCGAAATGGCACATCTCACAAATCCATCACAAGGATGGGATGGCAGATATAAAGGGAAACTCGTGCCGGCGGGGGTATATTACTACGTAATCAAAGCACGTGGCACCGACGGGAAAGAATACAAAAAATCTGGCGACATCAACATAATAAAATATAAAGAAAACGGCACACGCCGCAACTGAACCAGCCTTTCCGTCTATTACAACAAGACAAAAGGCAAACAAACTTATCCTGCAACGGGTTATAACCGATATGAAACAAAACATCATCCACATATCCCTGACCGTGGCAGCCTTGACAGCAACCATGGCCATGTGTGCGTCAACCGCCGGTTCGACCGCACCAAACAACACAACAGAGTTCTCAACCGTAGTAAGTCCGCCGGTGCCCAAAACGCTGAAATTCGCAGGCGAAAATTTCAGCTTCGACCGCACCGACATGTATGAACGCCTCGACCGCGAACTGTCACAGCTGGCATATACCCACTCCTCGACAATGCTGATGCTGAAACGCGCCAACAGGCTTTTTCCGGTCATGACCCCTATACTGAAACAGAACGGAGTGCCTGAGGATATGGTCTATCTCGCATGTATCGAGTCAACATTGAACCAACGGGCCTATTCCCCGGCAAAAGCCGCCGGAATCTGGCAGTTCATACCGTCGACAGCCAAACAATACGGCCTGGAAGTCAATGACTATGTCGATGAACGCTACAATATAGAAAAAGCCACTGCGGCAGCAGCACGTTACCTGCGCTCCGCCTACAGAAAATATGGCAACTGGGAGTCGGCCATGGCTTCTTATAACGGAGGCCAGGGGCGCATCTCAACCGAACTTGAGGCCCAGCTTGCCGATTCAGCTTTCGACCTGTATCTTGTTGAGGAGACCACACGGTATGTCTACAGGATTTTTGCAGCAAAAATCCTTATGGAGAATCCGGCAAAATACGGATTTAAAATCAAACCAGACCAGTTCTACACGCCATTGGCCTATACCACCGAAACCGTGACATCGACCATCGACAACCTACCCCAATGGGCCAAAGAACATGGCACCGACTATGCCATGCTCCGCGAATTCAACCCATGGATAAGAGCCAAATCGCTGCCTGTGGCAGCCGGTAAAAGCTATCAGATAAAAATCCCCAAGAAGCAATGGATGTCGAAATCTTCACAGAAATTGACAAAACACCAGCTATATAATCCCGATTGGAGCATCTGACCCGATTGTATAAACGGGCTAATGGCTAATCTGAAACAAGACTAATGGAAACTGCATCCGACAAGACCAAAGAAAACGAATATACCGCCGACGCACGCCTTGAAGTTATCGGGGCGCGCGTCCATAACCTGAAAAATATCGATGTGAGCATACCCCACCGCTCACTGACGGTAATCACCGGACTGAGCGGCAGCGGCAAATCATCGCTGGCTTTCGACACAATCTATGCCGAAGGCCAGCGCCGCTACATAGAGACCTTCTCATCATATGCGCGCAATATGCTCGGCTCGCTTGAACGCCCCGACGTTGATAAAATTTCCGGTCTTTCGCCGGTAATAGCCATCGAACAGAAAACCATCAACCGCAACCCCCGAAGCACCATAGGCACCACCACGGAGGTCTATGACTACCTGCGTCTGCTTTTCGCCCGGATAGGATTGGCAAAGAGCTATCTGTCTGGTGAAACGATGGAGAAATACAACGAGGAGAAAATCGTGGCGATGATTCTCGAAAAATATGAAGGGAAGAAAATCTATATACTCGCGCCGTTGGTGCACAACCGCAAAGGCCACTACAAAGACCTTTTCGAGCAATTGCAGAAAAAAGGTTATCTCAACGTCAGGGTCGACGGAGAGCTGAGGGAAATAACTTATGGCATGAAACTCGACCGCTATAAGAACCACTCGATAGAACTGGTGGTCGACAAACTGAAAGTGGCGGCCAAAGATGACAACCGTCTGCGCGATTCGGTGGCAAACGCTCTGAGGCAGGGAGGAAAACAGATAATGATCCATGACCTCGACACCGGCAATACCGCACATTTCAGCCAGTCGCTTATGGATCCGGCCACAGGCCTGTCTTACCGCGAACCGGCCCCCCACAACTTTTCCTTCAATTCCCCATTGGGCGCATGTCAGTGCTGCAAAGGGCTGGGAACGGTAAATATCATCGACAGGGCGAAAATCATACCCGACGACCGCATATCGATTTTCAACGGAGGGATAGCCCCATTAGGGAAATATAAGAACTCTATGATTTTCTGGCAAATAGCGGCTATCTGCGAAAAATACGGAGTCGATTTGAAAACCCCTGTGAAAGACCTTCCAGAAGAAGCCCTCAACGACATTCTCAACGGCACACCGGAGAGGCTGCAGATCAAATCAGAAACACAGTCGATATCCAATTATTTCCTGTCTTACGAAGGATTGGTGAAATATATCGAAATGCAGCAGAGCGACGATGCCACATCGGAAGCCCAGAAATGGAGCGGAAAATTCTATTCACGCATGGAATGCCCCGAATGTCACGGCGACCGCCTCAACCGCGAAGCGCTCCATTTCTTTGTCGACGGCAAAAACATTGCAGAGCTGTCGCGGCTCGACATAACCGACCTGCTGCATTGGGCAGATACTGTTGAACAGAGGCTCGACAAGCGCAGTCTGACCATCGGCCACGAAATCCTTAAAGAAATACGCAGCCGGCTCAGCTTCCTGGTAGATGTCGGGCTTGGCTATCTTGCGCTCAACCGCAATTCAGCCACACTGTCGGGCGGTGAGAGCCAACGTATCCGATTGGCCACACAGCTGGGGTCGGAACTGGTCAATGTGCTGTATATCCTCGACGAGCCGAGCATAGGCCTTCACCAGAGCGACAACCGCAAACTGATTGAATCTCTGAAAAAACTGCGCGACGCACAGAACTCCATCATAGTGGTAGAACATGACAAAGACATGATGCTCGAAGCCGACTATATCGTTGACATAGGCCCGAAAGCCGGTCGAAAAGGTGGAAACGTTGTGTTTGAGGGGACTCCCGGCGAAATGCTCAAAACAGGCACTATAACAGCATCTTATCTCAACGGCGAGATGGAGATTGAAGTGCCGGCGACGCGACGGCCCGGCAACGGGAATTTTCTTGAGCTGACCGGTTGCACAGGCCACAATCTGCGCAATGTAGACATGAAACTGCCATTAGGCACATTCACCTGTGTCTGCGGGGTGTCGGGAAGCGGGAAATCATCGCTGGTCAACGGCACTCTGCAACCGATTCTGACCAACAAATTCTACCGCTCGGCCGATGAGCCGCTCCCCTATCGCGAACTCAAAGGAGTGGAAAATATCGACAAAATAGTGACAGTCGACCAGTCTCCGTTGGGCAAATCACCCCGCTCGAACCCGGCCACATATACCGGAGTGTTTTCAGACATCAGAAGCCTGTTTGTTGATCTGCCTGAATCGCGCATAAGGGGCTATAAGCCCGGAAGGTTCTCGTTCAATGTGGCGGGAGGCCGTTGCGAAGAATGCAAAGGCAACGGCTACAAGACCATCGAAATGAACTTCCTGCCCGATGTGCTTGTGCCATGTGAGGTGTGCGGCGGCAAACGCTATAACCGCGAGACCCTTGAAGTTCGCTTCAAAGGGAAATCCATAGCCGACGTGCTCGACATGACTATAAACCAGGCAGTGGATTTTTTTGAGCATAACCCGCGCATACTTAAGAAACTGAAAATCCTCCAGGAAATCGGGCTGGGCTACATCAAGCTTGGGCAGCCTTCGTCAACACTGTCTGGCGGTGAAAACCAACGGGTGAAACTTGCCACGGAACTTGCCAAACGCGACACCGGCAAAACCCTCTTTGTGCTCGACGAGCCCACCACAGGGCTGCATTTTGAAGACATAAAAGTGCTTCTGTCGGTTCTAAACCGCTTGGTTGAGAAAGGCAACACGGTGCTGGTCATAGAGCATAACCTCGATGTTGTCAAATGCGCCGACCATGTTATAGACATGGGACCGGCCGGAGGCAAAAACGGAGGATGCATCATAGCCACGGGCACCCCTGAGCAGATTGCCGCAACCGATTCGCCAACAGCCCCTTTTCTAAAAGAAGAATTGAAACAGAGATGAATGGCAGCCAGAAATCTCAATGGCGCCAGAAATCGGGAATAAACAGCACAAGAACGGTGAAAATCTCCAGACGGCCTGTCAACATCAGCAGCGAAAGAATCCATTTTCCGGCAGATGGAATCAGGTCGTAGGAGCCTCCGAACCCTGTAATCCCGGCTCCAAGCCCGGTGTTGCTCACACATGAAAAAGCTGAAAAAAAGCTGTCAATCAATGGCACTCCTGTAAGAGTCAGAACTGTGCCACCGGCCACGATGACCATCACATACAGACACAGAAATGCCAGCACTTTATTTATCAGCTCAGGGGTCATTGTCAGTCCGTTTATATTGACCGACAGGATATGGTTGGGATAAACGCAACGGTAAAGCTCATTGCGTGAGTTTTTCCAAAGGAAAAGCGCCCGGTCGATTTTCGCGCCTCCTGAAGTGGAACCGGCACATGCCCCGAAAAACATCATCAGAAATTCGAGCGACAGGATAAACACGCCCCAGCTTTCGAAATTGCTGACAGTGTAGCCTGTCGAAGTCATTGTAGAAATAATCTGAAACAACGGGTCTATGGTATACGCCTCAACAGTGTCAGGCACAAGGTTGTTAAACGCCAATGCCAGATCAAACATCACAAACATGGCTAAAATAACCATCAGGTAAGCCCTGAATGTCTGATTGCGCCACACATCGCGGAAATTACCCGATGAGGCTTTGAAAATCAGAGCGAAGTTCACACCGCCGATAAACATGAAAACGGTGGTTACCACTTTCACATAAAGCGAATCCCATGCGCCGATAGAATCCTGACGGGTCGAGAACCCACCGGTCGACATGGTGGAGAATGCATGGCAGACACTGTCGAAGATATTCATCGGCCCGGCGCAATAGAGCACAACCAACGTCACTGTAAGCAGTGAATAAACCAGCCACAGCCGCTTGGCGGTTGAGCCCACACGCGGCCGGAGTTTCTCGTGGGTTATGCCTGTCACCTCTGAATTGAACATCTGCATACCGCTCGAAGAGTTAAGCATCGGCACCACTGCCAGAGTGAACAGGATAATACCCATACCACCTATCCATTGCATCAGGGAGCGCCACATATGCACGGCATGTGACATTCCCTCAATCTGCTGCATAACTGAAGCCCCCGTGGTCGTAAATCCCGACATAGCCTCAAAAAAGGCATCGGAAACCGTCAATGGCTGCCGGCATATGAGAAACGGCACCATGCCGAAAACGGAAAACACCACCCACACAAGAGCTGTCAACAGAAAACCTTCACGCTTGCCCATGTCGTAGCGCGAAGGCCTGACACCGAATGCCATTATAACCCCGGCAAAAGCTGTGGCCACCGCAGACACGGCAAAAGCTCTAAGGTCATCCTCGCCATAAATCCATGCTGTCAGCAGCGGCACGAGCATGAATACGGCTTCAATCATCACGAGCCACCCCATGACACGCATGAGCATCGGCATATTGATTTTCGATTTTGCAGGCATGGCACTCGTCAGGTGAAGAGTTTCTCAACTTTATGAATCGAACCCGCCAGGCAGAAAACAACCACATGGTCGCCTGGACGGATGCATGTGCGTCCGTCAATCAGCATTCCTTTGCCATCACGAATCAGGCCGGCAAGAGTCATCTCCCGGCTCAGCTTAAGGTTCATAACCGGAGCCTTTGTGATTTTAGACCCAGGACGCACTTCGAGTTCGGCCACCTCTGCATCTGCAAGAGCCATGAATTTCGATGTGCTTTCGTCGGCATCGAGCAGAAGCTGGAAAATAGTGCTCGAAGCAAGTAGTTTCTTGTTTATCACCGTGCCTATATTCAAAGTCTCAGCTTCAGAGATAAACTGGATATTCTCAACCTCGGCGATGGTTTTATTGACATGAAACTCTTTGGCTGTAAGACAGGCAAGTATATTGGTCTCGGAGAAATCAGTCAACGCCACAAATGCGTCCATCCCACCGACGTTCTCTTCAGCCAGCACATCATTGTTGCGGGCGTCGCCATGAATTATTCTGACGTTGCAGTTTCCGCATTTATGCGGCAAACGCCGACAGACTTCTATATCATCGTCGATTATAGTCATGTCATAATCTGCGGAAGCCATATGAACCAGCCTAACGGCAATGCGGCTCCCCCCCATAATCATCACTTTCTTTATCTTATAATCACGCTTACCGCATATCGATCTGATTTCGTTGATATATTGATGGGTTGTTGTGAAATAAAGAATATCATCCTCCATTATTTCATCGTCACCACGGGGTATGATTGTCTCATGACGGCGTTTTATCGCAGAAACATGATAGTTATGCTGGTTGAATGTTATATCACGCAGTTTCTTACCTATAAGCGATGCATTGCTGCGCAGTTTAACCCCCACCACAATCAGCTCCCCATGATGGAGTTCTAACCAATGGCGCACCCAAGGGCGCTTCAATGCCGTGCATATTTCACGGGCTGCCAGCACTTCGGGATATATCAGCTTGTCAACACCAAGCGAACCGAACAGCTTCCGGTTTTCATCATCAAGAAACTCGTAGTTATCGATGCGTGCCACGGTTTTCTGGGCGCCAAGTTTCTTCGCCAATTCACAAGCCACCATGTTGGTGTTCTCAAACGGAGTGACAGCAATGAACAGGTCACTCCCGGTGACCCCGGCTGTTTTCAGGTCACGCGGCGAAGTAGGGCTGCCAACAAGGGTCATAAGATTATAATTGGCGTCGAGAGGAGCCAATTTTGAGGCGTCGCGGTCGATAAGCACAATATCCTGCTCCTCGCGCGACAGCAGTTTTGCCAGATGGGAGCCGACCTCACCGGCCCCTGCAATAACAATTTTCATTTCACGGAGGTTTGTGATTCAGCTGTTTTGAGGCAATCGTGAGCGACCGGAGAGGCGGCACATTCCATTATGATATCCGCAATACCCTCCGAATCAAGCCCGCAAAGCCGACGCAATTCCGCCACAGAGCCTTGCGCCACAAACCGGTCGGGAATGCCAATCCGCCGGAGCATCACCTCGTGGTCTTTTTCGGCAAATATGTCGGCTACAGCCGAGCCGAGCCCCCCTATAACCGTGCCGTCTTCTACCGTAACCACCGGACACCCCAAATCAATCACCTCCTTGATAATCCCCATATCAATAGGCTTGATAAAGGTCATGTCGAAATGAGCCACACTGACACCTTGCTTCTCAACCTGCTCAATGGCTTTTTTTACCTCTGAGCATATGGTGCCGGTACTTATAATGGCAACATCCGTGCCATGACGAAGTTTCTCTCCTTTCCCTATTTCCATCAACCTGAAATCATTGCGCCAATCGATGTTGAACCCGCAACCGCGCGGATAACGTATGGCAAAAGGCCCGCAATCAGATGCCTGCGCTGTGAACATCAGATTCCGCAACATCATTTCATCTCGCGGAGCGGCAACTATCATTCCCGGCACGGTGCGGAGATATGCTATATCAAAAGCTCCCTGGTGGGTAACTCCGTCTTCGCCAACCAGCCCGGCGCGGTCAATGCAGAAAGTTACCGGCAGACGGGCAATAGCCACATCGTGGATAATCTGGTCGTAGGCCCTTTGCAGGAATGAAGAATAGATGGCCACGAATGGGCGCATCCCCTCTTTCGCAAGCCCCCCCGCAAAAGTGACGGCATGTTCTTCTGATATGCCGACATCAAAAACCCGTCCGGGCATAGCTTCTTTTACAATACTCATGGAGGTGCCTGAAAGCATCCCTGCTGTGATTCCGACGATTCTTTTATTCGAGTGCGCCAACTCAAGCAAAGTCTCTCCGAAAACATCCTGGAATTTCGGAGGCCTTTTCCCATCTGCAGGAGTGCAGACCTGCTCACCGGTTACAGGGTTGAATTTCCCCGGTGCGTGCCAAATGGCAGGATTTTGCTCTGCCGCCTCAAAGCCCTTTCCTTTTATTGTTTTGATATGCAAAATCTTAGGGCCTGTCATATCCTTTATGTCGCGAAGCACTTTGACTATAGCCGACACATCATGTCCGTCTATAGGCCCGAAATAGCGGATATTCAACCCCTCAAAAAGGTTCTGTTCGTGCGAAAGAAGCGATTTGAGGCTATTGTTGAAACGCATTATAGGTCCACGGTGGCGGTCAGAAACCAGCCCCATCTTCTTTAATGCGCGGAATGTGTTGTTGCGGAAATCGTTATATCCTTTCGATGTGGTTATATGTGCGAGATAACTATGGAGCGAACCCACATTGGCATCAATCGACATGTCATTGTCGTTGAGAATTATAAGAAGGTTGTTAGGGGTATTGGCGGCATTATTCATCCCTTCAAACGCCAATCCGCCACTTATTGACGCATCGCCGATTACGGCCACAACGTTGCGCCGGGGTTCATCGGCATTCATCTCTGTGGCCACAGCCATGCCTAAAGCTGCAGATATGGAATTTGAAGCATGACCCGCCATGAACGTATCATACTCGCTTTCATCAGGATTTGGGAAACCGCTCAGGCCGTTGAGCTTGCGGTTGGTATGGAAATTGTCGCGGCGACCCGTAAGCAGCTTATGTCCGTAGGCCTGGTGCCCCACATCCCACACAATCCTGTCGTATGGGGTGTTGAACACATAGTGAAGGGCAACAGTCAGCTCAACCGTACCCATCGACGAAGCGAAATGCCCCGGATTCTCAGCCAGGGAATTAATAAGGAAATGCCTGATGTCGGCACACACCTGCGGCAATTTCTCCTCAGGCAACGAGCGCAAATCAGACGGTGAATCTATGGCCGACAGGATTCCGGCACCGGAAGATACACCTCCGTTGTTTTCAGTATCTACACCTTTATGTAACGGTTCATTTACTTCCGCCATGTTTCACATATTTCTTGTAGAGCGGCACAAAAACGATTATGCCGGATGCCAGCACCGGAAACAATGCCATCAGTGTAATCTCCCCCCCGGCAGCATGTAGCCTCAGCACATACCACACGCAAACGGTAACCCATAACAGGCCGATTATTACAAATCTCAATATCACAGACAGCTTCATTTGATGCGCTCCACTGTTTCGTTAATCAGATGCCTCTGCTCCACACCGCAACAACGCAGCATCATACAGAGACCACTATAAACCGGTGGATTTCCGAACCGGCTATTATCCAATTAACAAAATTACGTATTTTCCCCGACACCCCCAACACCATCACCCCAAAATACACATAAAAAGCGGTGAAGACCTTATTGGTCATCACCGCTTTTTATTCACTCCCCAATAGAGGGGAATAGGCATTTCCGATTACGACTGGAGTTTGAAGTTGATCGGGAGGGTGTACCACACAGACACAGCCTGTCCGTTCATCTTGCCCGGAATAAAGTTGGGCAGTGTCTTCACAACTCGCTGAGCTTCCTTGTCGAGGTCGGGGTCTTTACCGCGAAGCACTACAACATCGCCAACCTGGCCGTCTTTTTTAACGACGAACTTCACAACCACACGTCCCTGGATGTTGTTTTCAGCAGCCATTGTGGGATATTTGATGTGGGTGGCAATATATTTCAACAGCTCAGCTTCACCACCGGGGAACTGGGGCATCTGCTCAACAGCAGTGAAGATTTCATCCTTGACGGGCTCTACTTTATCCTCAACGATGATTTCCTCCTTGTGTGCACGCACAACGTTAAGGTCGTCGGTTCCTTGGTCGAAAGTGGTTGCACCTGCTGCAGCGGTTGATTCTGCCACATCATCTTTTGAAGTGATGTCTTCAGTCACCTCTTCATCAGCTGCAATGGCGATTTCAGTATCCTTGATGGTATTGAGAATCTCTTCAGGAAGAGCCTGCTCGGCCACCGGTTCTTCAACGGCCTGGGGCACTTCTTCTTCAACCGGTTCCTCCTCCATTGCCTCTGACTCGAGCTGGGCAAGCATCTGCTCCATCTCAGCCTGAAGCTGGAGTTCACGCTGCTCACGGCGATAGTCTGAATACATGCTCCAGAAATATCCTCCGATAAGCACAAGCACCAGACCGATAATCACGAAGAGCATGGCGCGGTTATGGCGCTTGTCGCTCTGGCGGCGAAGTTCGTAGGCACCGAACTCTTTGTTCTTGCCCTCGAATATCACATCGGTCCATTCTTTTGATGAAAGATCTACATCTTTTGCCATGTTTCTTTGCTTCTTTTCAGGTTAATAAATATAGTCGATCATCACATTTACTTCTTCGCATGCTTAATCTTGTAGTCACCCACCATGGCCTCGTCAACATCAGTGAGAGTGCCAAGCTGGTAACGCGAGATCTGATTAATCTGCATTTCGTCGAGAGCCGAAATCACGCTTTCCCAGGATGCACCGGGCATCGGTTTGATAATAACAACCGGACGCTCATACTGGTCGCTGTTACGGATTTTCTTGGCAGCTTCCTGGAACTGTTCCTCTGTGATTTTTTTGTCGCGCCACTCCTGCTTTTTCTTCTCCACATCGGCCAACACGCCACGGTTGCGGTCGTGAAGGATTTTGCGGATACCCTGCTGGGTCACACCGTCGTTACCGAGGAATTCGGTAACTTCGAGATTCGATGATATCAGCTGGTCGCCGTTATATTCAACAACGGGTTTTCCTGTGTAGTAGTAAATGGTGTTACCTTTCACTCCTCCGTTATCATCGTATTCGGTGTCGAGAATCAGCGTTATAGCTTCTGACTCTTTTGCTTTCTGTAGCTCGGTCTGCTCCAGCTTCTCGTTGGTAGGCAACGCGATGCTTAGAGTCTGCGACTTAATCATAGTGGTACAGAGCATGAAGAACGTAATCAAAAGCATGTTCATGTCCACCATGGGGGTGAAGTCCACATGGATCGACATTTTTTTCTGGGCGCCTTTTTTCTTTTTGCCGCCCGATGATTGTTCTATCTGTGCCATATTGATTAATCAGCTTCCGTTTTAAGTGCGGTCATCACAGAGAATTTGTTCATCTTGATGGTCTGAAGATTGTCGAGCACCTGATGGATGGTCTCAAACTTCGTTCCACGGTCAGATTTCACGGCAATACCTTCGCCTTTCTGGATGGCTTCGTGAATGTTTTTGTTACTCGAGTTGTAAATCGCACGCATCCAAATCTGGAATTCGTTGGTTGTCAACTTGTTTCCGTCTTTGTCAGTGTAAACGATATCTTTGAAGGGGATGCCGATGTCTTTGGGTTTGAGATTTCCAAGAACAACAGGCTTGTCGATGGTCTGGCCAAGGAATTCATCCTGTTTGGTAGTCTCAAGCATGAGGAATTCATGCATTTTCTCCAAAGGCACCCCGAAAGATGCGTTCTTTGCAAACTTTTCTATGTCAATTGGCGTGATACCGAGTTTTTTGCCGGTTTTGGCTTCATAATCGGCAGCGGCAGTCTTCAACATCTCCTTGCGGAGAGCTTCAGTGCCCCATTCTTCCGCATTGTCAGGATCGGCATCTCCAAGCACAGACATGAATACCTGTCCGTTGGGGCTTACCAGCACCTGGGCCACATTTGCGGTAGGAACCTTAATCTCCGAAACCGACGACGGGGTGATCACCGTCACAGGCTCTTTCTGGAGGAAGGTCGAAGTCAACATGAAGAAAGTAAGCAAAAGAACGGTTACGTCGCTCATCGCGGTCATGTCGATGAGGGTACTCTTTCTTTTAATTTTTACTTTTCCCATATTTTCCTTTTGTTAACGAGTTGATAATTACAGTTAGGAAATATGAGATTAGTGGGTAGCTGCAAACGACTGAACGATTGAGAAGCCGATCTCGTCGATAGCGTAGGTGAGGTTATCGATCTTGTTGGTGTAGAAGTTGTAGGAGATTACAGCGAATGCACCGGTTGCGATACCGAAGGCTGTGTTTACAAGAGCCTCAGAGATACCGGTCGACAGTTCGGTCGAGTCAGGAGCACCAGAAGCAGACAGAGCCTGGAAAGATTTGATCATACCGAGCACGGTTCCGAGAAGACCCACGAGAGTACCGAGAGTGGTGAGGGTTGCAACAATCGGGAGGTTCTGCTGCAGAGAAGGCATCTCGATAGCGGTAGCCTCTTCAACTTCTTTCTGAAGGGTTGCGATTTTCTGCTCTTTGGAAAGAACGGTGTTGCGATCCATTTCGTCATAACGGTTGAGGGCTGCGCTTACAACAGCTGCAACTGAACCTTTCTGTTTTTTGCAGAGTTCCTGGGCAGCGGCGATGTCGTTCTTGGCAAGGCATTTCTTGACTTCGGTCACGAATTTGGCTATGCTGCCGGTTCCTTTAGCGCTCTTGAGGGCAATGGCACGCTCTACAGAAAGAACGATAACGGTGAGGAAGAGGGTCTGAAGGATAGGCACGATGATACCGCCTTTGAACACTGTACCGATAAGGTCGATGGGATGCGCTTTGGCGAATTCTTCACCGGCGAACCACATTGAAGCGCCGTCGTAACCTTCAGCGTCGAAATGAGAAGGATGTCCGAACACGAACAGGAACAGGCAAACTGCCACAACGAAGCAGGCGATGATTACCAGAAATGCATTCTTGACACCACGGACATTGTTACCGGGTTTCAATGTTGCTGAACCTTTTGCGGAATTAGGCTTTTGAGCTTCCATAATTTTTTAATAGTTCTTTTAAATAATGTTATGTTATGATTAAAGATAGTTTCATTTGAGCTTAACGGAAGCATACGATGCCAATACCAACGCGACAGATGCAGCCCATAACCGCCACTTCGGCGATGGATACGGCCGGATGCCGTTGACAGATAGTCGCGCGCCTTTCATGCTTGATCGAATAGCCGGAACAGACAGGAGGCGTCTGCCACCGGAAGAATCACTTGCAAATCATATTCGCTTTTCATGGCACTGAATCTGTCGTAGTCACGCTGGTCGCCGGTTGCGATTTTCAACCCGGATAAAGCTGCAGACAGGAGAGTTGTCAATTTAGCAAGGAGCTCCATAGCAAAAGCTAATTGCAAAATTAGCATTATATTTTCATCTGACAAATTTTTTGCCGATGAATTTTAACATTCCGCTCACATGATAAGACATTTTAACCACACCGGCCAACATTTACACAAGACATTTCAGGCGCCCCGCTGCGAGGAATAATGCTTCCGTTATAACAATCATTTCAACCTTCTATTTCATTTCCGCCTCCCATTCAGGATGAGGGGGGGGGCAGAGCCACACCGCTGCCGTCAGAAGCAAAACGTGAGCATGGCATAGAGCTGTTAAGAATGGCCTGTTCACCGGCTTTGGCTGATACTGTAACGGAGAAATATGGCAAACAATATATTTAACTACGTCTGCCACCTATTTTTTTGCACACTTTAATAACGTATGACAGAAATTATCACTACCTTTGCCCCCGAAAAACGAATTGGGGAAAATTTTCCGTAATTCTGCGGATGCAGCGCTGCCAAAACGCAACCGCGCCGAGACGGCCGCAATTTTCCGCAACACAGTCTTCAACCACCCATATTATAATTCGTAAATCTATCAATGAGCATCGGGATTAAAGTAAAAAAAGGTCTTGACCTTCATCTCGAAGGAGCCATAGGCGACACCGGCGCTGTCACCTTCAAACCGACACCAACCGTAGCCATCACACCCGACGATTTCGTTGGACTTGTGCCCAAAATGGAGGTCAGAGAAGGCGATGCCGTGCTGGCCGGGCAGCCCCTTTTCCACGACAAAGTTCACGAAAACATAAAAATCGTCAGCCCCGCCGCAGGCACCGTCAAAGCCGTTGAACGCGGCGAGCGCCGCAAGATTCTACGTGTAGTAGTCGAGCCTGCGGAAGATTTCTCAGCTTCCGTAACCATTGAAACCGAGGGTGTGCTTTCATCTCCCGAAAAAGCTCGCGACATGCTCCTGCGCTCAGGATTATGGGCCATGATGACCCAACGCCCGTATGCAACAATACCCGACCCCGATGCAGAAATCCGCGATATATTCGTCAGCGGATTCGACTCAGCCCCGCTTGCTGCAGCACCGGGCTTGCAAAGAAACGACTATGCCACCCTTGAGGCAGGTGTTAAATTGCTGCAGCTTATCACCAAGGGTAAGGTCTATGTGTCGCGCCGCCAGGCCGACAACATCCCCGACATAAAAGGGGCAGAGATGGTCAACGTTGCAGGGCCTCACCCGTCAGGAAACCCCGGCACCATAATCGCCGCAGTGAAACCTGTAAACAAAGGTGAGACCGTAATTTGTCTCGACCTCCCGACCCTGCTCCGCATCGGAGCCACTGCGCTGACCGGCAAAACGCAAGGCACAACCATCGTGGCATTGACAGGCTCGGAACTCAAGCAACCGAAAATAGCAAGCACCCTGATAGGCGCTGAAATGAAAGCGCTCCTTGCCGGTGAGATTAAAGAGGACAACCGACACCACCGCATAATCTCCGGCAACGTTCTGACCGGCGTAGCAACCCCTATCGACGGATACCTGCACCTGCCCTACCGACAGGTAACCGTTATTCCGGAAGGGGATGATGTTGATGAATTCATGGGATGGGCTTCACTGTCGCCCGCAAAAATGAGCATGAGCCCGTCGTTTCCCGGCCATTTCCTCCGCAGAAAGCTATTCAGACCCGACGCACGGCTTCAAGGCGGGCGCAGGGCAATGATTATGAGTGGAGAATATGACAAAGTGATGCCACTCGACATACTGCCGGAATATCTCATCAAAGCGATTCTCGCCCGCGACATAGACCGGATGGAACAGCTCGGCATCTATGAAGTGGCCCCTGAGGATTTCGCTCTTGCCGAATATGCCGACACATCCAAACTCGAACTTCAGAAGATAGTGCGTGAAGGCCTCGACTACCTGCGCAAAGAACTCGAATAAACCCACCGTTTCAGACGTTGAAACACAAATATGAAAGCTCTAAAAAAAATACTCGACAAAGCTCGCCCGGCGTTTGAGCCCGGAGGCAAACTCCACGCCTTCCGCTCGGTCTACGACGGCTTCGACACCTTTTTGTTCACCCCAAGAGAGACTTCCCGCTCCGGCGTGCATATCCACGACAGCATGGATTCAAAGCGCACGATGATAATTGTCATCGCCGCCCTGTTGCCCTGCCTTCTCTTCGGCATGTATAACACCGGCTACCAGCACTGGCTCGCTACCGGAGCCACGGAATTCCCGTTCTGGTCGTTGATGCTCTACGGTTTTCTGGCCGTTCTGCCACGCATCGTGGTTTCCTATGTTGTAGGCCTCGGAATTGAATTCACCGTGGCCCAATGGAGGCGAGAGGAAATCCAGGAGGGCTTTCTTGTCACCGGCATACTCATCCCCATGATATGCCCTATAGAAACCCCGCTGTGGATGATTGCCGTAGCCACGGCTTTCAGCGTGATTTTCGTAAAAGAGGTATTCGGAGGCACAGGATACAACATTTTCAACGTAGCCCTGGTGACCCGTGCATTCCTCTTCTTCGCTTATCCAGCCAAAATGAGCGGCGACAGTGTGTTTGTTGCCCACAACCCGATTCTTGGTCTCGGGAACCAGGTTGCCGACGGTTTCACCGGTGCCACACCGCTCGGGCAGATTGCCACCTCTGGAGCGGCATCACACACCCAGCTGCTATCATCCATGACCACCATCGCCAATGAGCCGGTAACCACATGGGACATGTTCCTCGGCCTTATCCCGGGCTCTTTCGGCGAGACTTCCACATTGTGCATCCTCATCGGCGCCCTTATGCTACTCGCCACGGGCATAGCCAGCTGGCGCATCATCCTGTCGGTATTTGCCGGCGGAGCGGTCATGGCACTCGTTGCCAACATTTTCGCCACGCCAACCTATCCCGCATCGTTCCTCTCGGTCGGCGACCAGCTATGCCTCGGCGGCTTCGCATTCGCCGCAGTGTTCATGGCGCCCGACCCGGTGACCTCCTGCCGCACCAATGCGGGGAAATATATCTATGGATTCCTGACAGGCGTTATCGCCATCCTAATCCGCACCTACAACAACGGGTATCCTGAAGGTGCCATGCTGGCAGTGCTGCTTATGAACGCATTCGCCCCGCTCATCGATTATTGCGTGGTCGAAGCTAATGTGCGCCGCCGTATGCGCCGCAGCCGTGCCTAACCCTACCCCACCAACCAAAACGACCTGTTAAATTGCCATTACGCAACACTGATTATGATAAATAAACAAAGCAACGTCTACACCATCGTCTACATCACAGTGATGGTGGTAATTGTCGGAGCCGCCCTGGCCTTCACGGCCATGTCGCTGAAAGACAGACAGCTTGAAAACGCCGATGCCGACAAGATGAAGCAGATTCTCCAGTCGGTACACATCACAACTGAACGCGCCACGGTGGTTGACGAATTCCACAGATACATCACCTCATCGATGGTTGTCAACGACAAAGGCGCGACCATCGACGGAGTGGACGCATTCTCGGTCAATGTGGCCCAGGAAGCCAAGAAAAACGATGCCGACCGTCTGCTGCCGGTCTATGTATGCACCCTTGCTGACGGTGAGCAAAAACACATAATCCCCCTGGCAGGAATGGGGCTATGGGGGCCTATATGGGGCTATGTGGCTCTCGACGCCGATGGCTCGACAGTCTATGGGGCATTTTTCGACCATCAGGGAGAAACGCCCGGTCTTGGCGCGGAAATCACAAAACCTCAGTTCACTGACCAGTTCGACGGCAAGCAGATGTTTAAAGACGGAACATTCCTTCCGGTGAGCGTAGTAAAAAAAGGCCAGGCGCCAAGCGATACCCGCGACTATGTCGACGGTATTTCAGGCGGCACAATCACATCGAAAGGGGTCAGCGACATGCTCGACGACTGTCTGCGCCCCTATAAAGCCTATCTCGAATCCCTTAGCAAGTAATACGACGATATCATGGCAGAAAAGACAAGCAATAAGGAAATCTTTTTCAACCCCTTTTCCAAAGATAATCCCGTGGTGGTGCAGGTGTTGGGCATATGCTCATGCCTGGCAGTCACCGCAAAGCTCGAACCGGCCCTGGTGATGGGCATATCGGTCATAGCCGTACTGGCATTTTCAAATGTCATCATATCGCTCATACGCAACACCATCCCGACAAACATACGCATCATCGTGCAGCTTGTGGTTGTCGCCGCTTTGGTTATCATCGTCAACCAGCTGCTGCTGGCGTTTGCCTACGATGTAAGCAAACAGCTATCGGTGTTCATCGGCCTCATCATCACCAACTGCATCCTCATGGGGCGTCTCGAAGCCTTCGCCATGGGCAACAAACCTTGGCCGTCATTTCTCGACGGTGTTGGCAACGGCATAGGCTACACCATCATATTGGTAATCGTAGGATTCTTCCGCGAACTTCTCGGCAGCGGCACATTGCTTGGCTACCAGGTTGTGCCACAGTCGTTCTACGACGCAGGATATGCCAACAACGGCCTTATGATACTCCCCCCCATGGCATTGATTGTCGTTGCATGTATAATATGGGTACACCGCTCAATCAATAAAGACCTCCAGGAAAAGTAAAAACTGCAATCCTACAAAGTCTCCCCCGAAAACGACTTCCCTAACAACCTGATATGGAAAATCTGAATCTATTCATCCGGTCGATATTCGTCGACAATATGGTGTTTGCCTACTTTTTGGGAATGTGTTCTTTCCTGGCCGTTTCCAAAAATGTGAAGACCGCATTCGGCCTCGGAGTGGCCGTAACATTCATGCTGGTCATAACACTCCCCATCAACTTCCTGCTCGAAAACTATGTGCTGAAAGCCGGAGCACTCAGCTGGCTCGGCGAAGATTTCGCTTCGGTCGACCTCAGTTTTCTGTCGCTGATAATGTTCATAGCCGTCATCGCATCAATGACACAGCTCGTTGAGATGGCCGTTGAGAAGTATTCACCGTCGCTCTATGCCTCGTTAGGCATATTCCTGCCATTGATTGCAGTAAACTGCGCCATTCTCGGCGGTTCGCTTTTCATGCAGCAGCGCGATTTCGGCAATGTATGGACTGCGACATGCGCGGGTGCCGGCTGGGGGCTCGGCTGGCTGCTGGCCATCACTGCCATCGCTGCCATCCGCGAGCGTGTGGCAACCTACTCCAATGTGCCGGCTCCCCTGCGTGGCATAGGCATAACATTCATCCTCTGCGCACTGATGGGTATAGCATTCATGAGCTTCCTCGGCATAAAAATCTAAATTAACAACCGGTCGGAATCAACAACGAATCAGTTAAAAATTATGATAACACTCCAACTATCCCCGATGGGAGCCACCCTGCTTTCAGGCATAGGCATATTTCTGGCCATCACCTTGCTGCTGGTCATAGTGCTTCTTATAGCCAAACGCTATCTGGTAAGTTCCGGCGAGGTGACGGTTACGATTAACAACGACAAGAAAGTGGCAGTGGAGTCGGGACGTCCGCTGCTGTCGGCTTTGGCCACCCGTGATGTATTCCTCCCGTCGGCCTGTGGCGGAAAAGGGAGCTGCGCCCAATGCAAAGTGCAGGTGACTTCGGGAGGGGGTGAAATCCTTCCCACAGAAGCAGTCCATTTCAGCCGCAAAGAAATAAAGGAAAACTGGCGCCTGGCATGCCAGGTCAAGGTCAAAAACGACATCGACATAAAAGTGCCGGCTTCCGTTCTCGACATAAAGGAATATGAATGCACCGTGGTGTCCAACAACAATGTGGCCACATTCATCAAGGAATTTATCGTCGCACTACCTCCAGGCGAACACATGAATTTCATCCCCGGATCATATGCCCAGATAAAAATCCCCCCCTTCCAGATCGACTACGACAAAGATATCGACAAAGCATCCATAGGGGCGGAATACCTTCCGGCGTGGGAAAAATTCGGATTATTCAATCTCAAATGCGTCAATAAGGAAACAACAGTCAGGGCATATTCCATGGCCAACTATCCGGCAGAGGGAGACAGGTTCATGCTGACCGTGCGCATTGCCACACCACCCTTCAAGCCGAAACCGGAAGTCGGCTTCATGGATGTCAACCCCGGCATTGCGTCGAGCTACATATTCACTCTCAAGCCCGGCGACAAAGTGTTGATGAGTGGGCCTTACGGTGACTTCCACCCCATTTTCGATTCAAAGAACGAAATGATGTGGATTGGCGGAGGCGCCGGAATGGCTCCGTTGCGTGCACAAATCATGCACATGACCAAGACCCTCAACACCACCGACCGCAAGATGAACTTCTTCTACGGTGCCCGTGCCCTCAACGAGGTATTCTATCTCGACGATTTCCTGAAGCTCGAGAAGGAATTCCCCAACTTCAAATTCCACCTCGCACTCGACCGCCCGGATCCTGCCGCCGATGCCGCAGGGGTGAAATATACCCCGGGATTCGTGCATCAGGTAATCTACGACACATATCTCAAAGACCACGAATCGCCCGAGGATATTGAATATTACATGTGCGGGCCCGGCCCGATGAGCAATGCCGTCAACGGAATGCTTGATTCTCTTGGTGTAGACCCGGCCAACATCCACTACGACAACTTCGGAGGATAGTTTTACCAATTTTCCGCATGGCAACCGAATCGTGATTAAGATAACAGACCACAAAGACCTTAGAGAAATGACCACATTCGGCCTTCCGGCTGAATGTGGCCGTTTGATTGAATATGACACCGCAGCTGACTTGCAGGAACTCCGCAATGCAGGAATGCTCAAGGAGACTATGCCGATAGGTGGCGGGAGCAATATTCTCTTCACCACCGGGCGTTTCAACGGCACAATACTCCATTGCAACAACACAACTGTAAACATAAACCGTTCCAACAGCTCAGGAGCAGTTGAAGTATATGCAGCCGCAGGATGCAATCTCGACATGCTGTGCGCGATGACATGCGCAGAAAGCCTGTGGGGCATGGAGAACCTGTCGGGCATTCCCGGCGAAATCGGTGGTGCGGCTGTGCAGAACGTCGGAGCATATGGAGCCGAATTCCGTGACTTGGTGAAGCATGTCATATGCTTTGACCCGTCAACAGGCAATGAAACAACCATTGAAAACGCCGACTGCCGTTATGGCTACCGGGATTCCGTGTTTAAACATCCTGAAGGGAAAAATCTCATTGTCACAGGTGTGGTGTTAGCCCTCTCCCCCACCCCGAAACCCAACAGGAACTATGCCGCATTAGCCGCCGCATTCAAAGACACTGCCGACGAAAAGCTGACCCCAACAGACTTCCGCAACGAGATCTTGCGCCTACGAACCGCGAAACTGCCAGACCCGGCTATAGCCGGAAGTGCAGGGAGTTTTTTCAAAAATCCGGTAGTCAGCGCTCAACGCCATAGGGAAATATCGGCCAAATTCGGCAGAGAGATTCCCGGCCATATTGTTCCGGCAGAATCATCGGATGCGACAGAACCGGATGTTAAGCTGTCGGCGGCATGGCTTATCGACAATGCCGGATGCAAAGGATTCACCCAAGGAGGAGCGTCACTGTGGCCATCACAACCCCTCGTCATTATCAACACCTGCGGCCAAGCCACCGGTGAAGATGTGGTTGCTTTGGAGAAGCGCATAATCCAAACCGTCAGAAATGTTTTCCAGGTTGAACTCTCGCCTGAAGTAATACATATCTAAACTATTAATTCCAATCCATCCATTTTAATACATCCTAATACCAGTCACCGCCATGAGCTCATTCGTAATTGAAGGAGGCCGCACGTTAAGCGGCGAAATAGTGCCGCAAGGCGCAAAAAACGAAGCACTCCAGGTTATCAGCTCAACTTTGTTGACCCCTGAGGAAGTCACGATTGAGAATGTGCCCGAGATACGTGATGTCAGGAATCTCATCAGCCTTCTGCAACAGATGGGCGTAGCTGTTGAACGTAAAGAAAAAGGACTCTATACTTTCCGCGCCGACAACATCGACCTCGAGTATGTTATGAGCGCCGATTTTGTGAAAAGATGCTCAGCCCTACGCGGATCCGTATTGGTTGTCGGACCGCTGCTCGGACGGTTCGGAAAGGCATATTTCCCCAAACCAGGTGGCGACAAAATCGGGCGCAGGAAGGTCGATACCCATATCCAGGGATTCATCAACCTCGGAGCCACCTATGAATACGACCAACAAAAAAAGGCATATCTTCTGACCGCCCCGGCCTGTGGCCTTAAAGGCACCTACATGCTCCTCGACGAGGCATCCGTGACCGGAACAGCCAATATTCTGATGGCGGCCGCATATGCTTCCGGCACCACCACCATCTACAATGCGGCCTGTGAACCATATGTGCAGCAGCTATGCGCACTCATGTCTTCAATCGGCTACGACATAAAAGGCATAGGTTCAAACCTGCTGACCATTACCGGAAATCCGACCCCTCTCCACACCGGAGGCCTCACCCGTCCGGGTTGCCCCCCAATCAAACACCGTATTCTCCCTGATATGATTGAAGTCGGCAGCTTCATCGGGATGGCAGCCCTTACACGAAGCTCCATAACAATCAAAGATGTAAGCTATGGGAATCTCGGCATAATACCCGAAAGTTTCCGACGGCTTGGCATAACGGTTGAACAGCAGGGCGACGACATCTACATACCAGCCCAGGATAGCTATGTAATAGAAACATCTCTCGACGGTTCGATAATGAACATCGCCGATGCCCCATGGCCAGGACTGACACCTGATTTGCTCAGTGTGCTGTTAGTCGTCGCCACACAATGCCGCGGCTCGGTGTTAATCCACCAGAAAATGTTTGAGAGCCGCCTGTTTTTTGTGGATTCTCTCATCGACATGGGGGCACAGATTATTCTGTGCGATCCTCATCGCGCCGTTGTCATAGGGCATGACCACAAATTCACCCTTCGGGCAAACCATATGAGTTCACCCGATATCCGCGCCGGCATAGCACTCCTGTTGGCAGCCATGTCGGCAAAAGGGACAAGCACCATAGGGAATATCGAGCAGATTGACCGGGGCTACGAAGACATCGACGAGCGCCTCAACCGCCTCGGAGCCTCCATAACCCGCATCGATTAAAAACGGGGTCAGACACATAGTCGGCAACATAAGGTAGCCCCCGGCTCGCCAGCATTCGCAGACCGGTTCAATATCGCTGTTCAAAACAGCCATTAATTGGCCGTTTTGTCGAATTACGGAAATTTTTCAGTATTTTTCAATATCTTTGCCAAGTATATTAGTTGTTGACTACCCACAGATTGCCGAAGCCATCGGGGATTCGGATAAATAGCCTGGAAAACAGGGCTATAAGCGGCCTCACTACCATTTTCATCTCATACCTTATTTTTATCCCCAAACGTAACAGATCCGGTCTGCCTGGCTGAGGTCAGGCGGTCGGCTTGCTTTCAAGTTTTCCATACCCATGATTACCTCAATGATTGCGCTGTTCGTGCTCGGCTATCTGATGATAGCCCTCGAACATGTTCTTAACGTCAACAAAGCCACCTTCGCCCTGCTGATGAGCGGCATTCTTTGGGCAGTCTATGCCATGTGCTCGCATGATCCGAACCTATCAGAAGACATGGTGGTCGCTCTTGGCGACACTTGTGAAATCGTAGTGTTCCTTATCGGCGCAATGACCATCGTTGAACTCATCGACCGTTATGGAGGCTTCAATATAATCGTTCACCGCATACACGCAAAAAACAAGCGCGGGCTTATGTGGGTACTGGCACTGGTGGCATTTTTCATGTCGTCGATTCTCGACAACATGACCACCACAATCATCATGGTCATGATGCTCAGGCGATTGCTATCCAACCAGAAAGAACGTTGGATGTTCGCTTGCGTCATCGTGCTTGCGGCCAACAGCGGCGGCGCGTGGTCTCCGATAGGCGACATCACCACCATAATGCTCTGGATGAAAAATTATGTGAGCTCTGTCGACCTGATAGTCAACCTGCTCATACCATCGCTGGTATCTGTGGTAATACCGACCTTCATAGCCACGCGATATGTTAAAAGCGAACCTGTGGAACAGCTCAATTCAGGCGACCAACGCATCGGATATGAACTATCGCGACATCACAGGGGGTTGTCGAAACTTGTGCTTTGCTGCGGAGTTGCAGGTTTGCTGTTCGTTCCCATATTCAAATCAATCACCCATCTCCCCCCCTATATGGGGATACTCATATCGCTGGGATGCCTGTGGCTGCTGACCGAACTCATTGTGCGCCACTACCGTCTTGACGGCAAAATCGAAGGCCGCATATCACAGGTCGTGCGCCACATCGACATGTCGACCATATTGTTCTTCCTCGGTATCCTTTTATCGGTGGGCGCTCTGCAACAGGCTGGAATCCTAAACGAACTCGCGCATTGGCTCGACAGAAACCTTCACGAACCATACACGATAAACGGCATAATCGGAGTACTGTCGTCAATCGTCGACAATGTGCCGCTGGTAGCCGCTTGCATGAACATGTACCCTGTCGCCACAGATGCGATGGTTGCAGCTGCCGCAGACCCGACATATATGTCCTTCTTTGTTGAAGACGGCCTTTTCTGGCACCTGCTGACATTCTGTGCCGGTGTAGGAGGTTCGCTGCTGATTATCGGCTCGGCAGCGGGTGTAGTGGCCATGGGCATAGAAAAAATCCCGTTCATGTGGTATGCCAAACGTATAACCTGGCTCGCATTCTTAGGCTACGTGGCCGGCATAGCCACAATCTGGCTTGAAACTCTGATAATTCCCATATGAAGTCATCTTGACTTTTATAACAACAAAACTCATCGTTTCTCAATAGTCCGATTATCCGGAACAGCACCACATTAACCGAGAGCAAAACACACATCCTGACCGCGGCCCAGCTAACTATTGCGAGCCGCGGTTGTTTTTATACATATATAAGTGGGTCAACAAAATCAATCCTCATTATCAGTAGACCAACTTATCAAACTAAACACAAGTTCTGACATGACCGACCGACTATCCTACGAAGAGAAAAAAGAGCTGCCCGACAGCGTCTTCGGGCTGCCCCAGCGACGTGAATATCCCATGCCCGACGCAGCCCACGTGCGTGCCGCCGAGGCATATTTCCGTTATTGCCCCGAAGAGCTGAAACCCCAGCTTGCCAAAGCCATCCTCAGCAGGGCCCGCGAATACGGAGTTGATGTTGAAAGCCCCACAGTGCTTTCCTATGCATCCAGGTAAGCCCAGATGCCGATGTGTTAAGAGTAAGAGATTGTCTAAAAGTGTCAGGTATAAAAGCTATGTATCAGACAAAAGAGCGATTTGTCAGGTAAAACAGCGCGCCGTTTTCAGAGTTCCCTGAATTTGTGGGCCAAACGCTTTGCCGTGTGCTAAAAAAAACGTAACTTTGCACCTGCAAAACCAACAGCACCCATTGCGTTGCGTAGTTGCACTTTTATCATATTTATTCACATAAAAATCTCTGAAAGAATGCATTTAAATTCTGAAGAAAAAGTCGAGATCTTCGAGAAATACGGTAAGGGCAAGACTGACACTGGCTCACCTGAAGCGCAGATTGCATTATTCTCGGTCCGTATCGCTCATTTGACTCAGCACATGAAGTCAAATCACAAAGATCATACCACTGCCCGCGCTCTTAAAGCCCTCGTCGGTAAGCGCCGCCGTCTTCTTGACTACCTTATCAAGAAAGACATCACCCGCTACCGCGCAGTCATCGCACAGAAAGAGCTTGGCATCCGCAAATAATATCTTATTTGCCGACCGTTACAAAAACAACACCGGCATCGCCTCGATTGGCGATGCCGGTGTTGTTTTTGTAACGGTCGGCCCAAGCCTCAGCAATACATGTTAACGATGGCTTCATAAAGCTCCTGCTTACCTGAAGTCTGGCACGGTTCACCGACTTTCCGTCCATAAGCGGCAAGCTCTTCCAAAGAAAGCCTGCCTTCTTCAAACGCCCGTCCTTCACCGTCGTCGAATGATGCATAACGGTCGGCAAGCATCTTCTTATATGGCGATTTCTCCAGGATTTCAGCAGCGCACAGCAATGCACGCGCCATTGCATCCATCCCTGCTATATGGGCAATGAAAATATCCTCAAGGTCGGTTGAATTCCGGCGGGTCTTTGCGTCGAAATTCGTGCCGCCATTGCCAAGCCCACCGTTGCGGATAATCTGCATCATAGCCTGGGTCAGCTCATAATTGTCAATCGGGAACTGGTCGGTATCCCAGCCGTTCTGATAGTCGCCACGGTTGGCGTCGATAGACCCGAGCATCCCATTGTCGACCGCCACAGCCAGCTCATGCTCGAATGTATGACCGGCAAGCGTTGCATGGTTAACCTCGATGTTCACCTTGAAATCTTTCTCAAGGCCATGGGCTTTGAGGAAGCCGATAACCGTCTCGGTGTCGACATCATACTGATGTTTTGTGGGTTCCATCGGCTTGGGTTCGATAAGGAATGTGCCTTTGAAACCCTTGGCACGCGCATAATCGCGAGCCATTGTCAACATAACGGCCAGGTGCTCTTTCTCGCGTTTCTGGTCGGTGTTCAACAAGCTCGTATAACCCTCACGGCCGCCCCAGAACACATAATTGCTGCCACCAAGTTCAATCGTGGCATCAATCGCATTCTTAATCTGAACAGCCGCACGCGCCACCACGTCAAAATCAGGATTGGTGGCGGCTCCGTTCATATAACGCGCATGACCGAAAACATTGGCCGTGCCCCACAGGTTCTTTATGCCTGTCTGAGCCATCTTCTGTTTGATATATGCCACAATCTCTTTCAGATTGGTCTCATATTCCTCTACAGAAGCCCCTTCGCTGACCAAATCCACATCATGGAAACAAAAATACTCAACCCCCAGCTTGCTCATGATTTCAAAACCGGCATCGGCTTTATCTTTAGCATTCTGTAAAGGATCTGCAGAAACATTCCATGGGAATTTCTTGGTGCCGCCCCCGAACTGGTCGCCCCCTTCGGCACACAATGTGTGCCACCATGCCATGGCGAATTTCAACCAGTCTTTCATTTTTTTGCCCATCACCACCCGTTCAGCGTCGTAATAGCGGAATGCCAAAGGGTTATAGCTTCCAGTCCCCTCAAATTTGATTTTTCCGATATGCGGGAAATATTCTTTCTGTGCCATTCTTTATATTTGGTTTAGTGATTTTGTCAATTGTCATTTTCGGCCGACAGTTCCGCTACCAGATAACGCTTCCATCGTTCATACGCCTCAATATATGGCCTACGGTCGGAATCAGGATGAATTTCCTCAATAACCTCAAGTGATGCGAAAGCCTCGTTGTTATCTTTATAGATACCGGCACCGATGCCAGCCCCCTTCGCAGCTCCGGCAGAACCGTCGGTATCCATCAGACTTATGACTGCACCAGACACTGATGCCAGTGTGCGGCGAAACACCGGGCTGAGGAACATGTTGGCATGACCTGCATGAATCCTGGTTATCTCCATACCCATCTTCTGCATAATCTCCATGCCATACATGAATGAGAACACAATACCCTCCTGAGCCGCACGGATTATATGGTTGCGGTTATGGATATTGAAATTAATACCATGCATGGAACATCCGGGCTGACGGTTACAGAGCACTCTCTCAGCCCCATTGCCAAACGGCAATATCGACACACCGTCGCTCCCTACCGGCACACTTTCCGCAAGGCTGTTCATCCCGCCATATGTCACCCCTTCCGGCGCAACATTCCTCTTAATCCAGGAATTAAGAATGCCCGTACCGTTGATACATGTCATAACCCCTATACGGGGGCTGGCGGCACTATGATTGACATGGGCGAAATTGTTAACCCGCGACATGGGGTCATAATCAACAGAGCCGTTTACTCCGTAGACCACCCCTGAGGTACCGGCGGTCGAAGCCACCTCACCCGGATTGAATACATTCAGCGACAATGCATTGTTCGGTTGGTCTCCCGCGCGGTATGTCACCGGAGTGCCCTCCGCCAGTCCAAGTTCGCGGGCAGCGGCAGCAGTAACACGGCCTTGCTCTGAAAACACCGGCTTGACCTCAGGAAACATATCATGGCGATAGCCGTAATAATCCATCAGAAATGAAGCCGGAGCATCAGTTTTGAAATCCCACAGCATATACTCCGACAACCCTTCCGGTGTTGTGCATATCTCGCCTGTCAGACGCATGGCTATGTAATCGCCGGGAAGCATCACCTTATAGATGCGCTCAAAAACAGCAGGTTCGTTTTCCTTGACCCATTGCAATTTAGCAGCCGTGAAATTGCCGGGTGAGTTCAGCAATCTCGACAGGCATATATCCCCGCCAAGCTCGCGGAATGCTTTTTCGCCATACGGCACACCTCGCGAATCACACCATATTATTGCATCGCGAATCACACAGCCACCTTTGTCTACCGCCACAAGCCCGTGCATCTGATAGCTGATGCCTATCGCTTTTATATCTTCCGGAGCTATGGCAGATGAAGAGAGAACCGATGCAGTGGCCTCTCTCATATAGACCCACCAACTCTCCGGGGCCTGCTCGGCCCATCCATGTCTGAGAGCTTTGACAGGCGCCTCGTTTTTCGGATAAAAGTCCGATGCCACAACCGTGCCGGTCAAGGTATCAACAATAGCCGCCTTCACTGAAGAACTCCCGATGTCATATCCCAATAAATACATCTATGCCTTTCTTTTATGAGGATCTATGAGAGAATGCAAATAAGTCACAACAATCCTCATTGATTATAATTGATAATACGCACAAATCCGGTAATCCACTTATCAGATAATGCAAAAAATCATTTTTGAATGTTTTTCACATCAATAACCTTATATCTCGGCACAAGCAGTTTCATAACAGTCCAGCCGCAAAGATAGGCAACACCGCAGATGCAGAATATGATGTAATAACCTGCCGGTTTCCCCTCGAATCCGAGAAATTCCATATTCGTTGCAGCGGCATAATCAAAGAGAATGCCCGAACCCAGAGTGATAATGAAAACCCCGATTCCTCCGGCCATGCCACCGATACCGATAATCGTACCTATAGTGCTCTTAGGGAACATATCGCCGACAACCGAATAGATGTTGGCCGACCACGACTGGTGGGCGGCACAGGCTATGCCTATGATTATAACCGGCCACCAATATGAATACGTGCCAAGAGGCTGCGCAAATATTGTAAGCAAAGGGAAAAGTGCGAAAATGAACATGGCACGCATACGGGCGGCATAAGGGTTCAACCCCGTGCGGTTTATGATTATGGTCGGGAGCTTGCCGCCATAGATCGACAACATTGTCAATGCATAAAGCACGAATATGAGCAATTGGGCCGTGGAGGTGTCAGACCTCAGCCCGTATACATCAGATAGATAGGCCGGAATCCAGAACAGGAAAAACCACCACACACCGTCGGTGAGGAACTTGCCGAAAAACACAGCCCAGGTCTGTGGGTATCTGAAACAACTCCAGAACGGGATAACAACAGCCTGGCTGTCTTCTGTTTCCGACTTTTCGCGTGCCGACTCGTCAGGTGTGTGGTTGTCCTGCTCAAGATAGGCAAGTTCGGCAGCATTCACCCTTGGATTATCAGCCGGTTTCTTATAATAGGCCATCCAAAGTCCCATCCACACGAATCCGAGAAGACCGATAACTATAAATGCCATTTCCCAACCGTTACCCACACCTATACGCTGGAAATAACGCGCAAGCGATGGGATTGACAGCGGGGCAAGCAATGCGCCCACCGTTGATCCTGCGTTGAAAATCGAAGTGGCATAGGCACGGTCTTTCTTAGGGAAATATTCCGCTGTTACCTTAACCGCCGCAGGGAAGTTGCCGGCCTCACCCACGCCGAGGATTATGCGGGACGCAATGAAATAATAAACACTCGTCATGGCTATCGCAGAAGCCGTAATTCCGGTTGCCGACACCATCTGGGCCGCACTGTCAAGCCCAACGGTGAGTTCTGTGACCCACCCGCATAGAGCATGCAGGCAGGCTCCTGTCGACCATATGAAAATTGCCCACAGATAACCCCTGCGTGTTCCCATCCAGTCGATAAACCGTCCCGCAAAAAGATTGGCGGCAGCATATACGATTGAAAACGCTGCCGTGATATAACCATAATCGGTATCGGTCCAATGAAATTCTGGAGCGATGAAATCTTTCCAAGTAAGAGAAAGCACCTGACGGTCAAGGTAATTGACCATCGTGGCAAAAAACATCAGCATGCAGATGAACCATCTGAAATTGGTCATCTTTACAGATTCTTTCTTCGACAATGCAATATTCTCGTTCATGTTTTTTGATGGGCTATAAGGTTAAAAACGGAAATATTCTTTGGCGTTGCCATAGCACACTTTAGTGATTATCTCCCTTCCGATGAAATCGGTTTCCGAGGCCGGCAGCAACCCCTGCTCTATGTCGTTACCGATGAGGTTGCACAGTGTGCGACGGAAATATTCATGCCTGGGATATGACAGGAACGAACGCGAATCGGTGAGCATACCCACAAACCGGCTAAGCAATCCGAGATTCGACAAAGCTGTCATCTGGCGCTCCATGCCGTCTTTCTGGTCGAGGAACCACCATCCGGATCCGAACTGGATTTTACCAGCGCCGTAACGGCCATCCTGAAAATTCCCGGCCATAGTGGCCACAAGCTCATTATCGCGTGGATTTAGATTATAGATAATGGTTTTCCCTAGTTTGCCGCGAAAAGCGAGCATATCGAAATATTTAGCCATATTCTCGCCCACAGTGAAATCTCCGATCGAATCATAACCCGTATCAGGGCCGAGCATAGCCATCATGCGCGAGTTTGTGTTACGTAAAGCACCGTAATGGAACTGCTGCGTCCACCCCGCGTCATGATCCATAACCGCGAATTCAACCAGCATGGCCGTCTTGAACCGAGCCACCTCCTGAGGGGAAAGCTGCCGTCCGCCATACACCTTCTTGAATATCGCTTCAATCTCCTCTTCGGTGTAATCTTCGGCATAGAAACCGCCCAGGCCATGGTCAGACAACCTGCAACCTAACGAGGCGAAATAATCGTGGCGCACCCGCAAAGCCGTCAACAAATCGGGAAAACTCTCTATCACAACATCGGCAACCTCAGCAAGCCTGTCGACATATTCTCGGAAAGAGGCAGGATTCTCAACCGCCATAGCCTTGTCAGGTCGCCATGTAGGCAGCATTTTAACTCCAAAACCGTCGGCCTTGACTTTCCGGTGATATTCGAGCGAATCAACGGGGTCGTCGGTCGTGCAGACCACTTCAACATTATAATGCTCCATCAGCCCACGAGCGCTGTGTGAATGCTGCTGCAACATTGCCGTGCACACGTCATAGATTTCTTCGGCGGTCGACGGATTCAGCAAACGGTCAACACCGAATGCAGTTTTAAGCTCAAGATGCGTCCAATGATACAGCGGATTGCGCATTGTATAAGGAACCGTAGCCGCCCATTTCTCGAATTTTTCCCAATCTGATGTATCCTGCCCCGTTATGTATCGTTCTTCAACACCATTTGCCCGCATGGCCCTCCATTTATAATGGTCACCTTCAAGCCATATCCTCGACAAGTTCTCAAACCGATGGTCGTCGGCCACATATTGCGGATTCAGATGGCAATGATAATCAATAATTGGCAACCCCTCGGCATAATCGTGGTATAACCGTTGCGCGGTTGCACTCTGCAACAGGAAATTCTCATCGTTGAATTGTTTCATGGCATTAATCAGTTTCTGAACCGGAATACACCGGAATCCGGCTGCACTGCAGCCAGGATAGATAACTACGTTGTTGTTTTATTTGCACTGTAAAATTACATCTAATTTTTCTGAATGCCATAATTCCACAAATAAATTCTACCCCTGAATCAACCGAAGTATATAAAAACAGCAGAGGAGGCCGCATAAACTCCTTTACACAGCCTCCTCCTACGCTTCCTGCCTCCATGGAATCCGTTGAGCCTCACGGCCACGGGGATTCACACACCTTAATCAATCGTAACTTCAATCTTCATCACACTAATCAATCACAGAGGCAGACGCGTATAGCCAACCCGACCATATCCTTATGATAGGATTCATGAAGAACACAAAAGTAAAATAGACCTTGATAAAAAATCATGTCCGCTATTGACATAGCGGACATGAAGCCTAATAATATTATCGTGTTTTATGCAGTTTCTGCAATCTTCCAGCCCTGTTTTATTGCCCCAGATAGGTTTTAAGAAGACGTGATTTCTGCCCTTTCAAGCGGCGGATAGCCTTCTCTTTAATCTGACGCACTCGCTCGCGTGTGAGGTCGAACTTCGCACCGATTTCCTCAAGCGTCATCTCCTGGCATCCTATGCCGAAAAACATTTTAAGAATCTCACGCTCACGCTCGTGAAGCTGATGGAGAGCACGGTCAACCTCCTTCGACAACGACTCCTGGGTAAGAGTGGCGTCGGCCATAGGAGAGTCATCGTTGGTAAGAACGTCGAGCAAAGAGTTATCCTCACCCTCCACAAACGGGGCATCAACCGAAATATGCCGTCCGGAAACCTTCAGTGTGTCGGCGATTTTCTCAACAGGCACGTCGAGTGTTTCCGCCAACTCTTCAGGCGACGGACGCCGCTCGTTTTCCTGCTCGAATTTCGATAATGCTTTTGATATCTTATTAAGCGAGCCAACCTGATTGAGGGGCAGACGCACTATGCGCGATTGCTCTGCCAGCGCCTGGAGAATCGATTGGCGAATCCACCATACGGCATAGGAAATGAATTTGAAACCGCGTGTCTCGTCGAATTTCTGTGCCGCCTTGATCAGGCCGAGGTTGCCTTCATTGATAAGGTCGGGAAGGCTCAACCCTTGATTTTGGTATTGTTTCGCAACCGAGACCACAAAACGCAGATTAGCGCGGGTGAGTTTCTCCAATGCCACCTGGTCCCCTTCTCGGATACGCTGGGCAAGCTCAACCTCTTGCTCGACTGTTATAAGGTCTTCGCGACCAATCTCTTGCAGATACTTGTCGAGCGATGCGCTCTCACGGTTAGTAATAGATTTTGAAATCTTTAATTGTCTCATCTTATGAAGCGGTAGTTATCGTCTGAATGTAGCCGTAGCCATCGAACTGCAAAGTTACGAAAAATTTTCCAAACCGCCACCGTTCCACCGCGTTAACCCCCGTTAAATTTAGATTCTTTAGATATGTCTTTAATCCGAAAGCATGCAACACCGGCATTACCACCAACTGATGCCGAACCAAAGATTGCATAAACCTGTTGGAATTTATGAGGAATATGCTGTAACTTTGCATCTCGACTAAGTAAGTCATCAAAATTATTTCATATTATCGGGAGGTGATGTTTCGGGCGATTTTAGCTCGCTATCGCACAGTGCTTTAGCCGTTTGACTAAAGAACATGTAGGAGTGTAGTTGTCTACACGACATGAAGATGAGGGATAAAATCGCCCGAAAAAGCGCCGTCGATAATATAAATTCTTGGTATTCATATTACGTAATAATTTTGAAGACTTACTCAATAGATTATTTAAAACACCATCGCTGAAATTGCCATTATGCCGAATATATCTGAACGCGGCCACATAATGCCCGAATCACCAATCCGGAAGCTCGTTCCCTTGGCCAATGAAGCCAAAAAACGGGGCATCAAGGTCTATCACTTAAACATAGGCCAACCAGACATTCCCACCCCGAAAGTCGGCCTTGATGCATTGCGCTCCATAGGCCGCACAACATTGGAATACAGCCCATCAGAGGGTTTGCTGTCGCTCCGCACCAAACTGCGCGACTACTACCGGCGCTTTAACATCGACGTTGACATAGATGACATCATAGTGACCACCGGCGGCTCTGAAGCCGTGCTCTTCGCATTCATGGCCACATTGGACCCCGGCGATGAAATCATAGTGCCCGAACCGGCCTATGCCAACTATATGGCTTTTGCCATCTCTGCCGGAGCAAAAATAGTATCGATACCATCAACAATCGAAACAGGTTTCGCCCTACCTCCGGTCGAGAAGTTTGAAGAACTCATAACTGAACGCACAAAAGGGATTCTTATCTGCAACCCTAACAACCCCACAGGCTATCTTTATACACGCCGCGAGATGGAGCAGCTGCGCGACCTCGTAAAGCGCCACAACCTGTTCCTCTATTCCGACGAGGTTTACCGCGAATTCTGCTACACCGGAGCGCCATACATATCGGCCTTCCACCTCGAAGGGATTGAGCAGCAGGTAATCCTGATAGACTCCGTATCGAAGCGTTACAGCGAGTGCGGCATCCGCATCGGAGCAATAATCACAAAACATAAAGAGCTGAAACGCAATCTGATGAAATTCTGCCAGGCGCGCCTCAGCCCCCCATTGCTGGGCCAGATTGTGGCTGAGGCTTCAATCGACGCCTCCGCCGACTACATGTTGCAGACATATAACGAATATCTTGAAAGGCGCAACTTCCTCGTCGACGGCATAAACCGCATTCCCGGCTGCTACACCCCCATACCCATGGGTGCGTTCTACACAGTTGCCAGCTTACCTGTCGACGATGCCGACCTTTTCTGCCAATGGTGTCTGCGCGAATTCAGCTTCGAGGGTGAAACCGTCTTCATGGCTCCCGCCTCAGGCTTCTACACCACTCCAGGCCTCGGCCGCAACGAAGTGCGGCTGGCATATGTGCTGTCGAAACCAGACCTTGCCCGCGCCCTGAAGGTTCTCGCCAAGGCGCTCGAAGCCTACCCCGGCCGCACCCTCGCCTGACACCGCCCCCTATCAGGCAGCAGGATAAGAGCTTCTGAACATCACCATCCGCTCACGCACCCCGCTGCCTCACCTCTATCACATTATTATGAATTCCAGGGGAAATAAACAGCATTATCATGCGTCTGTCTTCCTCCGTTGGATTCGGTTCGGCATATACCGTCACCGATTCATGCGTCGTAACAACATGGATCCACTGATAGTCAAAACCCACAGGATTATCCAAAAGCTCAAACCCCGCATCCTTAACCGGCCAATAATATTGGGTATAACATGCTCTCAGCCAATCCATATTTATCAATCATCCTTACTATAATCAAACTTACTATAATCAAACGGCAACTTTGGAAAATACATAAACAGCCCATTTTGCATATAATCTTCAGCCGCATCCTCATACCCCGGCAAATCATGCATGGTGGCATATGCCAATCGAGCCATACCGAAAGACTTAAACCATAACTTACTTATCTAAAAAATAGCCATTGTAACCGCCGTCCCATCCCCAGTTAAACATATTATAACTGCGTTCAACCAAATAGTCTGTCGCCACTAATCTCCATGTACGCCCTTCGTCATAACTACGATAATACCGACTTCTGATTTTATAATGTTTTACACCATCGCAAAGCCACATATGGCCGACACTTATCCCCTCAGAAACCCTCGTGCCAAAAACAAGCACCATAGATTCAACGTGCATATTCTTCGACAAGCTCCCTGGCACCACATCATCATAGGTATGCGGAACATCGTCAAGCATCGACACCGCCTCGAAGGCTATCCGGCGCGCATCTTCCACCGTGCGGTAGCGTCCGCTTTCCACAAGGCTTTCCAAACGGGCGCCGCTCTCCACCGCCACCCGAGACCCTTCGTCAGCACAACCCTGCAGCACTGCTAAAGCAACCGACATAACGGCCAATTGCAATAAAGAGGCAAGATTCCATTTCATGGCTAAACTTGAGTAATTGGTTTATTATTAGCAATATAATAACCAAATTATAAATTTCCTAATATTTCAATAAAACACATTCACCATATTTCACCATTTAACATATCTATCAGTCTCGAATAACATATCTATCAGTCTCGAACCAGCACTCATCATAGCCTACACTCGAACAACCTACAGCAAATCCTTGCCGTTGCTGCCATCCGCCCGGCTTTCCCACCTCTACTTTAATCCGCCAAGGGTAAAGACAAACAACTGTTTGTGCTTGCCATAGTATCTCCCCCCGCTCCCAATTCCGAAAGGCTCTACCCAGCCGATTGATACACAGTTATCACATCGTCGAACCACCAAAACTCAGGATAGAAAACCAAAAACACGCGCCGGTCAACTCCCGTTTCATTGGGCAGCACTTCTATTTTCACTCTTTCCCGCGTTATTTCCGCCTTCATCCAGCCATAATCTATTTTATCGGAATTCTCAAGAATCGTGGCACCTCCGCGCAGCATAGCCTCTGAAGGCGTGGTGAATATACAATCTTGTTCAAGAAAATCCGGGATAAGATTCACAATATCTGACGATGAAAATTCAAACGTCTCCGGGGTCTTCCCACATGTCCCGTAACCAATACGGCATTCTTCATTGTCAGATGCAAGAATCAAAGGAACATATTTAACGAACTCTACTGTGGCCAGTCCTCCCGAACAGCTTACTGAAATTATTTGTTCGAAACCTCCGCCTCGAAAATTGCTGACAGGACTGTTATCCAAGGAAGGTCCATCACACCCGATCACTGCAAACATAATAACAAACCCCACCATACACATCCAAATAACACGCACACGCTTAATCATAAACCAAAACCTATTTCAATGTTCAACCACTATATATGAAACTTTAGAGCTATAGCTTGGCTGCTTAGAATCCTTCGGTTTGAAATTCATGTCAAGATAATTTGATTAATCGGTTTATTATCCACAAATATAATAACTAAATTTCAAATTACCAAACGTTTCAACGAAACAAGTTTATCTTTTTCAGAATATAACTTATAGGCAACTTCTCAAAGGGGCCTCCTTGGGGGATCCATTAGACACAAAAAATAGCGGACTCTGAGGAGTTCGCTATGATGCGGAAAAATTTAGAGGACTAACGTAAGAGATTTTTACGCAACTGCATCCGGTCATTTATCGCCAACAAGGGTGAAAAGCATATCTTTCTCATCATCCGGATTAGGCTGGATGGCAACTTTGCCTTCACGGGCAAGCCAGCCTATGGCTGCGAAAACTTCTTTATCTTTGAGTTTGCTGATTTTCTTGAGCTGTTTCAATCCCAACACGTCACTTTCGTTTAGGGCGTTCCATACAAGGCCGGCCCAAGCTCCAATTGTCTCTGTATTCATTTTGTGTGTAAATTAAGTTTGTTAGACGATTATATTTAAGCTTATACTATTACTGAATTACATCTGATTGTTCTGCAAAAATAATATAAATTTTCCTAATTAACACAATTTCACGGCCTCCATTTCAGGCCTCATTCAATAAACAATCTACAAACTTTTAAGGTTCAGCCGTTTGCGAAGCACTTTCAATTGTATATTTTTTTGTAATTTTACCCCCACGAATTTGTTCTATCAAAAAGAGCGTTTGCTCTAAGATAGCAGGCAGCAAGCCTGGAACGAATCCACCAACACCGATTTCCACATGGCCGAAAAACGACATAAAAACAAACGGACAACACCCGCGCATACAGGCTCAATCACAATTGAGAGCAACACCGGAATGGTCATTAAGAACACCGGCAGCAACTTCGTGGTACTGCTGACAGACGGGCGCGAAATAGACTGCCGCATAAAAGGCAATTTCCGGTTGAAAGGGATACGCACCACCAATCCAGTGGCGGTTGGCGACAACGTAGACATCAGCATAAATGCCGACGGTACGGCATATATAACCGCCATCGCACCACGGCGCAACTACATCATAAGGCGCGCCAGCAACCTGTCGAAAGAGGCAAGCATTCTCGCCGCAAACATCGACCAGGCCTGTCTGATTGTCACATTGGCCCATCCTCAGACATCGACAACATTTATCGACCGTTTCCTCGCCACGGCCGAAGCCTACCGTGTGCCGGCAACGATAATAATCAACAAAACCGACCTGCTCGATGCCGGAACACCTGGATGCCAACCGGAAGACAATGAAGGCAATACGGCAGATTGCTCCGAGCATGAACTGCTCGATGCCATTACATATTTATATGAATCTATCGGCTACAATGTGCTTCACGTCTCGGCAAAAAACGGCGACGGGATAGCCCGGGTGCAACAACTCCTTCAAGGGAAAATATCACTCGTATCCGGAAATTCAGGAGTGGGGAAATCAACCCTCATAAACCGGCTGATTCCAGGCCTCGATTTGAAAACAGCAGAAATCTCCGACGTCCACGACACAGGGATGCACACAACCACCTTCTCCGAGATGTTCCCGCTCCCCGGCGGAGGATGGATCATTGACACTCCGGGAGTACGCGGTTTCGGAACTATCGAATTTGACCGCCACGAAGTCGGCCATTTCTTTCCCGAAATCTTCAAAGAATCGGCAAACTGCCGCTATAGCGACTGCACCCACACCCACGAACCGTCGTGTGCCGTACTCCAGGCTGTGCGCGACCACCATATAGCCCAATCCCGTTATAACTCATATCTCAGCATTCTGAGCGATTCCGACGACGACAAATACCGCAAACCGTTCTGAGCGGCCGTCAGGCAACCCGCCGACATGCAATCAATCCATAAACCGGTTTGAAAAAATCGAATCAACTTTTTCGTTGATAATCAAGTCAAGCAAATCGATTGCTTCAACCGCATCACCGGCCGCCCCCTCAGGTTCCGTCGAAACGGCCGCCGCATTGTTACCTGTCGCGGGGGGATTCTCCGGTTTCCTGACAACCTCTCCGGCAGCGGCCAGCTCCACTTCGTTGTCGTCGCTGTGGCCGGCACATGAAACCGATGCCAGCTCCTCAAGCGTTATTGCAGGCACACCTAACGGACGGTCAACAGTCGGCACCTCCATAACCGGGGGCACTGCTTCAGGCTTTTTGTCAACCTTGCCTCCACGTTTCCGCTTACTACGCCCGGCATTTGCAGCCCACCCCTTTTCGGCACCGGCCACACGGCCCGCACCGATATAACGGTCACCCCAATAGCCTCCATCGATGTTGCTGACCATAACCCCTCGCGACGATGAGGCATGAATCATCTCCCCTTTGCCGATATACAGCCCGACATGCGACACCCCGTTACGCGAGCCGAAAAAAACCAGGTCTCCCACACGGGTTTTATTGCGTGCAACCTCTGTGCAATATGATTTCTGCTCTTTAGTGGTGCGGGGAATCTTCACTGCACATACATTGCGGTAAAGCTCCATCATCATGCCAGAGCAGTCTGTGCCGCTGCGGTCGCGGCCACCGTAACGATACGGCGTACCCAACCATGTGCGTGCCTCCTCAACCAGATCCAGACCCATAGGGTCGGCATGTTCATGCGAATAATCACGTTTCACCGTCGTTGTTGTGCCATACCCCGCCCCACCGCGCACAACAATGCTTTTCGACGACTTACACCCCGAAAGCAACAACACACATGCGGCAAACACCGCCAATATTTGCAGATAACCAGCTTTCATCTCTCAAATAACCCGGTTTCATAACCAATATGTCTATACGCACGCCACATGCGTCCGCCAACAATCTTGCAAAAATAAACCAATTTAAACACAACACCAACCCATAAATATCCTCTGAATCGAAAAATTAGACAATATTAAGACTTGTATGTAATTCTTTCCGTAAATTTGCGACCTATTTATAGCAACCCATATCAAATCCTGACAATGGATATAATCAGAGCAAACAACATCACAAAACGTTTCACCAACCACACTGCCCTTGAGAATGTGACTGTGAACATCCCCGAAGGCTCAATCTACGGCCTACTCGGGCCTAACGGAGCCGGAAAAACAACACTCATCCGCATAATCAACCACATAACAGCCCCCGACAGCGGTGAGGTGTGGTTCGGCGACCACCGGCTGCAGGCCGACGACGTGGCCCACATCGGCTACCTTCCCGAAGAGCGCGGTCTCTACAAAAAAATGCGCGTCGGCGACCAGGCCCTCTTTTTCGCAAAACTCAAAGGATTGAAAACAAAAGAAGCCGTGGCTGAACTTAAGATATGGTTCGAGCGCTTCGGCATCATGGACTGGTGGAATAAAAAAGTCGAGGAACTGTCGAAAGGTATGGCTCAGAAAGTGCAGTTCATCGTCACTGTGCTCCACCGCCCGAAACTTCTGATTTTCGACGAGCCTTTTTCAGGCTTCGACCCCATCAACGCCGAACTGCTCAAACAGGAAATCCTACGCTTGCGCGACGAAGGCGCCACAGTAATCTTCTCAACCCACAACATGGAGAGCGTAGAAGCCCTCTGCGACAACTTTTCGCTCATCAACCGCTCCCACAACATCCTGTCGGGCAACGTTGCCGAAGTTCGCCGCCGTATGGGCCACAATAACTACAGGCTTTCATTCCAGGGAAACCCCGCCGACCTCATCGCGGCTCTCGACGGCAAAATCCTCTCCCACACCATCGCCGAACCCGTGCGCGATTCCGGTGGCGTAACCTATAGCGGCGAATTCAAACTCAGCCCCGACACCGACATGCGCCAGTTCCTGCGAAGCGCCCTCGATTCGGTCGACCTCGTCAGCTTCGACCGCGCGCTCCCGTCAATGAACGACATCTTCATCAAAGCCGTCGAAGCAGCCAATGCAGGCCATCCCCTCGAATGACCCCGTAACGGCATTGCCAATCCAGTCAGCAACACATGCATTAACCCCATTAAAACCCTACAACAGTGCATTCAAACATAGGCATAATCATCTCGCGTGAATTTTCAGAACGCGTAGCCAAAAAAAGTTTCATAATCACCACACTGCTCATGCCGCTGCTGATGCTCATGCTCATGGCGGCCCCGACCCTCATAATGATGCTCTCCACCCCCTCCGAGCGCCATATCGCAGTTATCGACGAAAGCGGCTTAATCATGCCGGCCCTAACAGCCGACGGAACCATGCCCGAAACCATCCACCTTTCTGCCACCGACGCACCATTAGACAGCGTAATGGCCGATGATAGTTTCGACGGAGTGCTCCTCATTGCCCCCGACATCGTTGACAACCCTCAGAAAGCATGGCTCTACCTCCACGACGCAGGCTCAATGGAACTCGAAATGGGTTTTTCGCAAGTAATCAAAGAAGCCGTTGAAAGCCAGCGGCTGAAAACCTACAACATCGAAAACCTAAACGAAATCCTTGATGAAATCCATGCCGACGTGCATCTCCAGACCGCGCGCGTCAGCGAAGAGGGCGAAAGCGAAAGCACATCATCGATGGTTTCATTCGGCATAGGCATGGTCATGATGTTCATCCTCTACATGTTCCTGCTCATGTACGGCCAGATGGTCATGACCTCCATAATCGAAGAGAAAAACAACCGCGTGCTCGAGCTTGTGGTTTCCTCAGTCAAACCCATGCAGCTCATGCTCGGCAAAATCATAGGCGTGGGGCTGGTGGCCGTAGTCCAGGTAGCCATCTGGGGCGTGCTGCTATGCCTTATGAGCGCATTCCTCCTCCCGGCCCTCATGCCCGAAACCATGGCGCAGGAAGTTGCAATGGCAAGCGCCGGCACACTCGATGCAGCCACCGCCAGCTTCGACCCTGAAATGCTGCAGACGATAGCAACCATCGGCTCGGTAGCCTACATCGCCAAGCTCTTCGGCTACATGATGCTTTTCCTCATCGGCGGTTTCCTCTTCTACGCTTCGATTTTCGCAGCCATCGGCTCGGCGGTCGACAACATCCAGGATGCATCGCAGCTACAGTCTTTCGCCATCCTACCCATCTTAGTGGCGCTTATATTCGCATTCACCGTAGCCAACGACCCCAACTCCACCATAGCCGTGTGGCTCTCGATAATCCCGTTCACATCTCCAATGGTGATGCTCTCGCGCATCCCATTCGACATAGCCTCATGGCAGATATGGCTCTCCGTCGGGCTTCTCTACATCTCATTCGTCCTCATGGCTTGGATTGCAGCCAAAATCTACCGCGTCGGCATCTTCATGTACGGCAAAAAGCCCACCATCGCCGACCTCATCCGCTGGGCCCGCTACAAATAATCCTGAATCGGTTAATCCTGATAATTAAAGTAATCCGCCCGATAACCGGCAGTTGCCGGTTATCGGGCGGATAGTTTATTGTGGTTTTCCACAAAGGATTAAGATGGTTATCTCACAACAATTTTTCTGCCATTCACGATGTAGATTCCCGAAGGAAGCATACGGAGGTCTTCAGCCATGTCCGCAGGTTTCACGCATATGCCCGTTGTGCTGTAGATATCGGCCTTTCCTCCTGCAAACGGGTCGTCGGCAGAAACATCCACTGCATCGATGCCCGACTGTATTCCACTGTAAACCTTGACATGGAGCGACGACGTCTTGTCGAACCCGTCTATAACAAACGAATTGGTATCCGTATCCACTGCGTCGGTTATATCCTGCCCGTTATACATAACCGAATACTTTTTATCGGTATCGACATTGAGGAAGAACCGCGTCGACTGTCCGCCGTCGCGATACAGGCTCGAGTTGTTGAACAGTTTGCCATATCCTTTGTTCGGAGCTATCACCCCTGCGCGGCGGAGTGTGCGCAGAGCGCGACGGCGAGCCTCCGCCGGAGCCGGTTCTTCTTCCATATTTTCCTCCTGCTCTTCAAGCATGGTCTGGTAATCGTTCTCATCAATATATGTCAGCACATCATCGGCGGCATCAGCATCGGCGGCATCCTCTCCGGTCTCACCACCCGGATTCTCCCCGGGCGTAGGTTCCTCTTCCGGCTCTTCAACCTCGATTGTCACATCTATGCTGTTGCGGATATCAACGAATGCACCCCAATATTCCGCCAACATGTATTTCACAAGCGACGGCTTGGGAATCGAAAGCGCACACGTCATATTGTCGATGCTCTCCCAAGGATTGCCGTTAGTGGCCGCCGGAAGCTGCGACGGAGATGAAATGGCCGCAATCGAGGCGCTGTTGAGCGCTTCATTGCCTATTGACTGCAATTTGCGTGGCAGATTCACAACCATCAGGTCTGGGCAGCCTTTTGCCATACCCGATGAAATCCCGGTAAGACCTGCAGGGAAATTAACATACGCAACTTTCGACCCTGTGAACACATATTCTCCCATCTCGGTCACGGATTTCGGCAAATCAATCCCCTCTAAACCGGAATATGCAAAAGCCCTGTCGCCAATATTATTGACGGTTGATGGCAGATTAATCTCTTTCAGCAGACCGCATTCATTGAACGCCTCGTAACCAATCGACTCCAATCCTTCAGGGAGATAGACTTCGCTAAGTCCACTCCCCTTAAACATGCTGCCGGGAATCATTTTAGTAGCATTCGGTAACACTACCTCCGATAAATTACGGCAACCCCCGAACAAGTTATAAGCATTAGAAAGGTCAAGCCCTTCCGCCCCGGAGAAATCAACACGTTTCACTCCTGAATCGGCAAAGGCGTTAGCTCCCACCCGGGTCAAGGAAGCCGGCATTGAAAGTTCGCTATCCATACCTGTGCAACCGCTGAACGCCCCCTCGCCGATTGTTTCAAGAGTGGCCGGCAGCGATTCGAGATGCATAACCGCACAATTGGTAAACGCATTGTCACCTATCGCAGTCGTTGCAGCCGGGAGTTTAACATTGAGCAGCATCGACCTGCCGGTGAATGCCCCTGCCGGTATCTCGGTGTTTTCAGCCAGCGTGAGGTCAATGTCATAGCAAGAGCGCATGATGGCGAAATCATCTTCGTTAAGCGTGCCACCTGTGATAATCAGATTGCTCACCTGCGCCGGAAACAGACCAGAACTGAGGCGTATCTCGGTAGCCAGCGTGCCAGGCTCGTTAACATAGACCGTGGCCACATTGCCGTTGGCCGCCGAAATGTTATAATCTTTCCACCGGTTGCTCTTGGTGTAGGCGTCGCCGCACCCTTCCGGCACCAACACTATCGTGGGGGTGAAACCCAAACGGTCAGTTCCCAACGCCGGAGGTGTAGCCGCTCCCATTTTCAGGAAACAACGTGAGATATTCGACGCCATTTTAGGCAATTCGCCTACCCCTGCACCAAGCGACAGATATGCCAGCGAATTATTATCTTCTATGAAATTAGCACCTACAGAAGTCACCGCATCAGGCAGTGAAAGCGATTTAAGGTGACACTGCGCGAAAGCCGACTCCCCGATAGTTGTAACGCCCTTCGGAATCTCTATATCTGCCAACGCAGTAGCACGGAATGCCTCCTGCCCGATTTCTGTAAGCGTTGCCGGCAGCTTCACCCGCGTCAAGCTGTTCATCTGCGCGAAAGCCCCCATACCTATGGTTGTCATCGCATCAGGCACGGTTATCTCCCTGATGGCCGTCCCGGCAAACGCCATGTTTCCAACCGACGCCAATGTCGACGGCAGCCTGACGGCATCAAACCCCTCGCGCCCTTCAAACGCCCTTTCTCCAATCGAGGCAAGCCCCTCTGACAATTTAACCTTAAATTTATTTTGCCTCAGTGATGCATATTTGTTTAGAATCTCCCAACTGTCAACATTCTGTTCATAGTCTCCCCCACCATCGGCAATCGAAAACGCATATGCACCTACAGATTTGACATTGCCGCCAAGGTCAATTTCCCTCAAGTTGAAATTATGCCCGAAAGCATGGCTGCCGATTTCCGTGACAGATTCCGGAATCACACATTCCGCCAGATGATAGCACGCAGAAAACATCCCTCTTGGAATCTTTGTCAACGATGTAGATAGAACCACACTTTCGAGATCTTCACATTGCGCAAACGCCGATCTTCCGGCCTCGGTGACACTGTTAGGGAGCACAATCCCGGCTATCGCCGTACACCGCTGGAAAGCCCTCTCCCCTATCGTTTTAAGCCCCTCATTAAATGTTATCTCTTCGAGCATATCACAACCTTCAAACGCCCTGTCGCCTATAGTCTCAAGGCTCGCAGGCATTTTAAGCACCTTGATTGCGGTGCGTCTGAATGCCCCTGCGGGAATCGATTTAAATCCATCGGGGAAAGTAACCGATTCAACATTCACATCATTCCAAAACGCATAATCCTTTATGGTCTCCATCCCCATCGGAATCAGTATGTTCTTCATCGGCTGCCCGTTAATGAGATTAGTCACACGTATTTCGTTGATATTCGTTGACCAATCCTCACCAAAACAACCATAAGGAAAACCTTCGACAGAGCTTGTTAAGAATTTATCAACGCTCGAATAATTGAATGTAATGTTGTCCAAAGCCATACAATAATCAAATGCACGTTCCCCGATTTCCTCAACATTTTCTCCAAACGAAACCGTTTGAAGGCTGCTGCAACCATAAAATGCATTGCGACTTATAGAAACCAATGATTTCGGAAACTCGACATTTTTCAGTGCCGTGCAGAAAGAAAAAGCATGCGCTCCTATGATTGTCAATGTCGACGGGAACTCTATCGTTTCCAAATTAGTACAATCGTAAAATGTATTGCCGCTAATCGACGTTATCCCCTCTGGTATCTTTACCGAGGTCAGACTTTGCTTCACCTTGTAGTCGCTCCAGGATATGGATAATTCCCCCGTAATCGAATACTCGCCCCAAACGGACTCATCATAATCTTATGATGAAAAATTGATTTTCTCGGGGATGACCAAAGCTCCTCCGCTGAAGTTTGATTCGTTTAATGAATAATATCCATTCATCCGGGCGGTTCGGGTTTCGGTTTCGAGAATAAAGGAAGAGCCGCTACCCAAATCTTCATAGTAAATTTCATACGCCCCGGCTTGTATCATGCCCGTCAGAGCCAAGGCCGAAATAAAGGTTAAAAATCTGTTCATAACCGTCAATTTGCGCCTCAGTGAGCCCCCGGCTTCGGCATAATAAATTTTCTAATGCACTGTGATATGAATGGAAAAAGCGTGGGACCCGCACCTGTTGCCGCATCCCACCGCTTGAGGCTTCTCGCATTGCCCATCAGAGTAGAATACGGCAACGCAGAAGCCCACGCAGATATATATGACAGCACACCCTGCTCGCGCAGGAGATGACAGTCACATCCAATGGGCGTCTACAGTTGCATAATCCATGACTCTGATTGGAAATTTTGCGAGAATTTCAAGCGGTCAAGATTAAGCGCCAAGTAAACGCTTTCTAACATGTCATTCGCAACCCGCCGCTCAAACCCATCATTACAGGGCTTCCGCAAAGCGGTGCGTGCCGCAAAGTTAAGAATAAAAAACATTTAACCGCAATAATCAACCGAAAATTTAACCCCCAAAAATGCAGATTTCCATTCAGCCGCGGAAATTACGCCAAAAGCATAATGATATGCCAGTTATATTTTTAATGGCATTTTGTTGGAAGCAATACATATTTTGCATACCTTTGCACATGACCAACATATTTTCACACTTGATCCATTCAGTAATATCGTTGACAAACGCCACACATTCCAGACATTCAAACTGAATATCCACCGAATAATAACCATTATAAATTTTCACGCCTATGAAAAAGCATTTCCGCAACCTACTGCTGTTAGTGGCGACAAATCTGTTACTACCCCCCCCCATATGGGCTGACACAATGTCGCCATACTCTGTCGACTTCGACACCGAAATAAGCACCGACAGCCACAGCTTCAAAGTAGCAACAGGATGGGGACACATACCGGAATCATACAGTGCCAGCGACGGCTATTATGGCACAGAAACCTACTGGGTAAAGTATCAGTATAGACCATCCGACGGTGTCGACGGCTCAGGATGCATTTTCGCAGACACGCAAAATATCGGTTACACCGCAACAAGCTGGGGCGAATCCGATGACAAGAAAGATGTCTACGACCTCCTGGTAACACCTGCCGCCTATGGCAATGTGTCACTAATGGTCAAAGCAAAGAACACAACCAGATCGAGCATAAAATTCTATAACGTCGACAACAACAATGTTGTTGACAAAGCAAATCCGATTATGGAAGTCACAGCCTCCGGACTGTCCACATCAGGATACACAGCGGTGGAATTCACCCTCGACACACCCACGAAGGTCGGCATCCGCGCATCTGAGGTGTATATCGACAATTTCAGCGCCGGAACCGCCGAAATCATATTGGCAAAAGCAATGACTATCGAGTCCGTATCGGCCGATTACTACAGCTACGACTTCGTGGAGCAGCCCGACGGAACTGTAAAATACACCAACCCGTCAACAAAAGAGGAAGGTTTCAGAGTATCCGTCAAGAACTCCGGCGACATAACTCTTTCCGAAGATGACGAAAACTTCTCTGTGGTATTGGCCGATGCCAACGGCAATACACTCGGCACACCAACGAAAGTGCCGGAAACCCTTCAAGTTGGCGAGACTTCAAGCAAATTCCTCATGTCGGCACAATTCTCTCCCGGCGATTTCTGGAAAAACTCAACAAGGCCAACCATCTATGTGAAAGAGAACATCACAGGAACATTGCAGAAGATCGGTGTGGCAGATTTCAAAGCCTACGAAGCAAAATTCACCTTCCGCAACTATGACGGATCCGGTACAAGCAGCCTGAAAGACTCTCAGGCATTAGGGCTTATTTCAGCAAATTCTTCAAAGGATTATGAAATTTACAACAGCGGCACAGCCCCCCTCCGGATTCAGAGCATAGCCATGACTGAAGGATTCACAACCAATCCGTCAGACGGATTCGAGGTCGCTCCCGGAGAAAAACAGGTTGTCAGCATCATTATGCCCTCAACCCCCGGAAGCTACAATTCAACCCTGACAATCCGATATCTGCTGAAAAACGATGGGGAAGTGATGACCTACACCCTTCCAATCACAGCAAACGTGCTGAAAGACGGAACATGGTCAGCCAATTTCAACAACACATCTTCCAGCGTGGTCTATCCTGAAGGGGCTGTTGCCGAGAGTGGAATCAATTCAGACTCCCGCTACATCTCAACAGGCAACTATGACTGCTGGATCAAATCATATTCAAGCTCCGAGTACAAAGACCGGAACAATAAATTCATCACTCCGAAACTGATTGCCGAGGCTGGTGAATCCATGACCTTCGATGTGGCATATGACAAAGACGGCAACGAGCACTTCGTGAAGGCCTATCTGTCGACAGACCGCGTCAACTGGGGAGAACCGGTTGCCGAAGCCCTGCTGACATCTGACAACACCACGCTTGAAACCAAATCGTTCACAGTCGAGAACGCCGGTGAATATTATGTAGGGTTTGCCATTTTCGGAGCCAAGCTCGACAACATAGCAGGCTTCAAAAAAGCCGACATGCCCGCCCACGACCTTTACGAATCGAAATTCGAAATCGAATCTAAAAAATTCGACGCTAACGGCAACGTCTACAACGGTGAGGTAGAATACACCACCGCTATTATCCCTCTGATCGGACAGACCAAGACCGACTACACGCTCGAATTCTGCATGGAAAGCGCCAACGGCATTGAAAAAACAGAAGTCACACCTGTCGCACTCGCACAGAGCGCAAAATCAGCTGTCAACATCAAGGTAAAACACACATCGGCCTATGAGACCACAACAGATGTCAAGGCCTACTTCATGTTCACATTCACCGACGGCACAACAATCAAAACTCCCGAACACGAATTCACCGTGTCGGTTGAACCCGACTTCATCTTCATCAAATCGGAGTTCTATCCGTCATACCGTCCGGATAAAAACGAATCGGCACCGCTCGCATTCGGCAAGCTCAACCAGGCCGCCGTCAACAAAGAATACGCGATAGCAAACTGGGGAAGCGCACCGCTCACTGTTACATCCATAACCGTTCCCGAAGGGTTCTCTCTCGGCGCAACTGAAGCTACTGTCGCAGCCAAAGACAGATTTGTCATTGAAGTTACGTTCAATCCGGGCACTTTTGGCACATACAGCGGCAACCTTGACATAACATATCTCGACGGAGCCGGACAACAGCAGACCTACAGCCTGCCCATAAGCGGCACCATGCTCGATTCCAGCAAATGGTTCGCATCTTTCGATGACGCCCAGAACCCCACAACAGGAGAATGGCCCGGCGGCATCGTACACGACGATGGAGTGCAGCTTTACAATGCCGGCACCGGCGGAAAACCTAATATGGGTGTCATCACATACTCTGCCGACAAGTGGATCACCACTCCACCGCTCACCGCAGCCGCTGGCGACCAGCTGCAAATCTGCGCTATGTCGAGCAGCAACAGCTCCCTTCCATCGCTGAAAATCTATGCATCGGAAACCCGCGAAGGACTCAGCAAGGAAGAATCAAGAACAGAGCTTCAAACCATCAACAATCTGCCCTACAACACACTGACCGACTACTCTGTCACAATCGAAGAGGCCGGAACCTACCACATCGGCATTCAGCTTGGAGCACGTGCCGTCATTGCCGACATCTACGGCCTGACTGTGCCGGAAGACACCCACGAGATTGACATCGTAGGTTCGTCGATTCCAACGACCATGATGCAGAACGTGGCTTCCATGGCACAACTTCAACTGCGCAACTATGGAGTCGCTCCTGAAACCGACTATGAGATAATCGTTCATGTTGGCGTTGACAGCTATGCAGTTGCTGCTCCGGCCGAAATCCCGATGAATCACACTGTCAAAGCAACCACCTCCGACGCGACGACGGAAATATCCCTGCCGCTGCGCTGGCCCGAAACCGGCACATTCCCGGTTTATCTCGAATTCAAATCGAACAACTACTCAAAAGCCACCGAACCCGTAGATGTGACCTTCACAGAAGAGCTACCAACCGGTGAAGCCATTGTAGGCGTTCCAAGCGGATTCTCAACAGATGTTCCGGTGAAATTCAACTACCGCAACTCCGAAACCGTAATGCTCTTCACCGCCGATGAACTCGGGCTGGCAAACGGCACCAAAATCTCCGGGCTGTCGATAAAAGGATATAGCTCTGCCGAAAGCAAGACGACCGTGCTGAAAGTATATTACGCATTCACCGATGAAACCGAAATGACACAGCCTGCATCAGGCAATCTTGATGTGACAGGACTCACCAACGTTATCGATGAAACTCATACCTGGGCTGAAAAAGGGTCCCAAAGCGCACCCGTTGACCAGCTTTCTGTCAATTTCGCCGAGCCACTCGTCTACGAAAGCGGCAAGTCACTGAAGTTGGTGGTATGCTCTTACATGCCTTACAACAAATCAGGTTATGCCCGTAACATCTCATTTGAGACGTCTGCTGACAAAGACAATTGCTACATGGCATACTCCGACACACAGGCCACCGCCGACAATGACAGAGGAAAAATCTCAAACAGCTGGTCGAAATACAACCGCCCCGTGCTTCACATTAACTATGCTTTGAATCCCGTCAAGGTAAATGGCACAGTAAACGATGCCGCCAACACGGCAGTTGAAGGTGCAGTGGTCACATTAATCAGCGAAGATGGCGACAACGTGCGCTACACCGCCACAACCGATGCAAACGGCCGATACACTCTGAATGTTGTTCAGAACGACCGCGTCTACACCGCACAAGCAGTTAAAGACAACCTGATGGACTTCCAGCTCGGTGTTACCGCCGATGCCACACAAGCCTTAGACTTCGTTGTCGGCGCCGCTGTGATACTCGATGACAACGCCAACATAACCGAAGCAGCCGCCGGAGCCACTGTCATGATAGACCTGCGCCGCGAAGCCGGCTTCAAAGCACTTGTATTCCCCATGGCAGTCACTCTCGATGAAATCACCGACATATTCGGGTCAGATGCAGAAGTATTCGAGTTCCAGGGCATGATTGAAAATGACGATGCCACCGCTTGGTTCAAACCATCAGATGCCGCATCTTTCGCCGCCGGAACACCGATTCTGGTCAACAGCGGCAATGTTTCCGAGAAACTCGTGATCAGAAACAAAGACATAGTGAAAGAAGTGGCCCCCGTTGTTAAAGACGGTGTCACTTTCACCGGCACATTCACCCCGGCTACCATGCAGCCCGGCATGTTCCATGTCAACTCAGAAAACTGGAAAGAATATGTTGAAGATGCTCCTGCCTCAATGGCCTACACGGCAAACGCCGCAACTGCCTCAGAAGCAATCCGCCCCTTCACGGCCGTAATCCAAACTCCGAAAGAGATTCCGGCTCTCAGTTTCGTCACAGCCAACAACCGCCCCACCGGTGTTGAGAATGTTATTGCCGACGGCAACAATGAAGAGGTGGTTATCTACAACCTCCAGGGCATCCGCGTAAAGAACCCCTCCACCGGAATCTACATCGTGAACGGCAAAAAGACCTACATCCGCAAATAATCCCATAACTAACATTATTTTCAGGTGGCGCCCATATGCGCCGGGCGCCACTTTAACTTAACTCCAAACGAAAATGAAGAAGTTATTATGTTCAATTGCCTGCCTGGCCGCATTTACCGGCTTACAGTCGCAGACTATCCTCTTTGAGGATTTTGAAACTGATGCAACTCATGACACCGCTTCTCCTCTCACTAAAGGAGAAGGTTGGACTGTGATCAAATCATACAACGGAGACAATTTCAAATATAACTGGTATAACGAATACCGCGACCCGACTAATGAGAAGAACATCTTAATCTCAGGCGGACACTGCGCCTCTGTCGACGCTGCCATATTCACAAGCGGCGAAGGCACAGGCCCGCGCGAAGAGATACTGCTGTCGCCACAGCTCAATCTCGACGACACATACCAGCTCAAGTTCTCATTCATCGTCAGCCCCATGAACGGTCAGGAAAACTCGCTCTACGACCTCCAGGTGCGTGTGGTCGAAGGCGATGAGGATGTGACCAAGGCAGAAACCATTTTCACCATACAGGATGAGCGCGTGCTGCGTGAATGCGACATCACCCCATTCCCGATTAACACATGGGAAGTGCAGACGGCCAAAGTAGACCTTTCAGCCTTCAAAGGGAAAAAGGTGAAACTTGCCTTCGTGTTCAAGATGATGAAGAAAATCGCCAACGTGGTGCACATCGATGACATATCTGTGTCGAAATTCAATCCGCCCACAGGCCCTGTGGCCGCCATCTCAACCGACACCTACAGCTACGGCGACCTTTACATAGGTGAGAAAAAATGGAGCGACATAATGACCATCAAAAACATCGGTCTCGACGGGCTGAAGATTACTTCGGTCGACATGCCCGATGGCATCGGCCTGTCAATGGATTATAACACCGTGAATCTGCAACGCAACACTTCAGTGGATTTCAACATATCCTACACGGCGTCTCTCACTTCACCGGCAAACGGCAAAGTCGTGTTCCATACAACCGGCGGCGACCTAACCTTCAACTTCGATGCAAAAAAACAGGTTCTTCCCCAAGGGGCGCTCTTCGAAGGGTTTGAAGAATATTTCCCGCCTGCCGGATGGACATCTACAAACTGGGGCTACACCACAACCTCTATCGAAGGCGACCGCTCAGCCGACTGCGACGGCGGTTACGGCAAAAGCTATCTCCGCTCTCCACGTATCGACCTTACCGACGGCGGAAAAGTGACATTCACATTCCTCAACCGCTATGATGGAGAAGAATTGCCGGAATATGACATTGAACTGCAGGTGTCATACGACGGTGGAACCAATTGGATGAAGAAGTGGGACACTTCGACACAGCCGCTCAACGAAATAAAAACCGTTACAGTCGACCTCGGAATCGGAAGCGATGAAAGCTACATCCGTTGGTACTATCCCGAAGTGGAAACGGATGATTATGGCGCATTCGACCACTCCTACTTCCTCCTCGACCGCGTGTTGCTGCCCAATGTTGTAGGTGCCGACGGAGTGCCGACCCGCGCTCGCCTGGTGGCCCCGACAAACAACGCAACAGACATCTTCAATAAAAACGTGACGCTCAAATGGGAGCCAGCCCAGTTTGCTGAAGGCTACAAACTGTATGTAGGAGTCAACAACGACGCCAACGACCTCATCAATGGCCAAGACCTCGGCAAGGCTCTCTCATACACCATCCCCATAGACCTCAAACACGCCACCACATATCGCTGGAAAATCGTGGGATACAACGCGAAAGGTGATGCCACCGATGTGCCTGTATGGAAATTCACAACCCAGGATAACGCCACTGTAAAAGTTTATCCCTATGAGGAAAACTTCACCGAAGTCGGCAAAACCAATGTTCCAAACGGATGGTCTTCTACATCGACAAGCGAATACCCGAACCGCGCATGGAGCCCCAATAAAATCTATCCATACAAAGCCGACGGCAAAGAATATCCCGCCATGGCCGCATTCTGGCTCAATGCCGGCGAGTCAAGCAACCTGAAATCGCCAGATATCGAGCTGCCTGCCGACAAAATAATGGCCATAACCTTCCTTTGGGGGAACCGCCACCCGAGCGACCTCAAAGTTGATCCTTCCGGACTCACCAAGAAAAACAATGCCGAACCCAACAACGGCATCGACATCATATCGTTCCAGGTTAACGATGGTTCGGGATGGACAACCCTCTCGACAATCTCAGAGAACCGCTCCGAAGACGGCTCCTACTGGATAACCGAAAAAGTCGACCTCGCAGCTTATCAGGGCAAGACTGTGCAGCTCCGCTGGCTCTATGAAGCCCTTTCCGGACGCAACGACGGCTCTGCCATAGCACATGTGGTTATCGACGAAAACAAAGACTACACAGCCGGAGTCAACATTTCCAAATGGAATGCCGGTCAGGTCAACTACGAAAAAGCTGTTACAAGCGGCGACATCTTCACCCTCTTCAACCAGGGCACGAAAGACCTCACTATCGAAAAAGTTGAATTCTCGACACCAAACTTCTCTTCAAGCCTCAAAACAGGCGACAAGATTGCTTCTGAAGGTGCAATGAAGTTCAGCATCCGCTTCGACGCTATGCAGAGCAACAAAGTGGTCAACGACAAGCTTGTTGTAACCCTCACCGGCGACGCCAGCATTGAAATCCCCGTTGAAGGCACGGCCCTTGCTGCCGACACTCGCTACTACTCGTTTGAGCCTAACGAACTCGAATATGACTGGACTGAGGACTTCACAATGATAGATGTCGACAAAAGCCCCAACTTCTACTTCACCACAAGCTGGGTCAACTACTCGGCAGGCGGTCAGAAATGCGCCTTCTCCGTGGAAAACGACAGCTATGAAACAGGTATGTATGGCATGATGGCTCCTGTGAGCGGTATCTGGGCTCTCGTTGGCGCCTGCCCCGTGTCAACACGCGCCGACAACTGGATTATCTACAAACAAGTCACGCCGAAAGCCGGTGCCACTTTTGAATTCTACGCCCGCAACTCCGACACAAAAGGAACAGTGCTCCCAGACCCGCTCCACAGTGTGACTGTGCTTGTAAGCGAAAAGGGCAACACCGACACCAAAGACTTCAAGGAAGTAATGCTCAAAACCGAGCTTCCTCTCTGCGAAAACAATGAATGGAACTTCTATGAAGTGTCCCTCGACGAATATGCAGGCAAACCGGTTTACATCGCACTGCGTCACACCACAGATGCCATAACACGGCTTGCATACTTCGACGACTTCAAATTCACCAACATCGACCCGAATGGCAGCTCAAGCATCGAAGAGGTTGCCATCGACAATGACACCGACGTTGAAGTCTATCGCATCGACGGCATACGCGTAGCTGCCGGCAAGGCTGCCGACGTTGTCAAGACCCTCGACAAGGGAATTTACATCATCAAGCCTGTTGCACCAGGTGCCAAAGCCATCCGCATCGCCCTTTGATACATCCCATTAAATAAAGAAGGGGGGAGCCTGTACAAACGGCTATCCCCCTTCTTGTCAAACCGTCTGCGCAACACCTACTGCCGACGATTCCAAATGGGTTCATTCTCATATTTATCAGATGAAATTACCTGACATGAAGAAACTTTTCACCATATTACTGCTTGCCTTGCCGATGGTTCATACGGCATTGGCCCAAAGCCGCAGCGTGCCGCTCACAATCGAAATCAAAGCATCATCAGGCGAAAGCCTAAAAGGTCAAGATGTGACACTCACGCAGACCGATTTCTCTGTCGACTATGAAATTCTGAATCTCGATGCCGACGGACAATGCTCTCTGATGGTCTATCCCGGAGCCCACCGTCTGAGCGTAAAGCGCTTCGGATTCGAAACATTGTCGCACCAGTTCGACGTGGAAGAGGGGAAACCTGCGACTGTGAAGCTCACAATCAACGAGATGACCCGAAAACCATTTGCAGTCACACACACGCTGACTCACAACGCCATGACAGGCCGAAACGATGTTGCCCTTGGGTGGAACGTCGAGCCTCCTGTGTTCTTCGATGACTTCGAAAGCTACAAACCGTTTGCCATATCCTTCGGCGACTGGACCGGCATCGACGGCGACGGATTAGCGGCGGCGGCACTTGTCGGAGCATATCCCAACAGAGGCGTGAACATCTATTGCCAGATAATCAACCCCCTTACGGTTGAACCCACGTGGTGGTATGAATATCCCGTGTTACGCCCATACTCAGGGAAACAGTATGCCGGGTTTATACGCACATCCAAAGGTGACGCCAACAACGACTGGCTCATATCACCGGTTATAACCCCCGGCACCGACAATGTACTGACATTCCTGGCAAAAGCGGCCGACAAATATCCTGAGCGCTTCTCTGTCTATGTCACCGAACAGACCGAAAACCCGGCCACAAGCGATTTCACCCGCATCAGCACTGGAAATTACGAGACCGTTGACTACCGGCAATGGTATGAAAAAACCTACGACCTGTCACAATACACCGGCAAACAAATCCGATTCGCAATCCGCTACACCGGCGATGCCAAACATTACGGCGCATTCATGCTGATGGTCGACGATGTGTATGTAGGCCCGAAAAACAACACCCCGCAAACAGTCAGGAAACGCCTTGGCACACGCGCGCTACGCTCACCGGCAAACCCCAACGAATCGTTTGAGATAACCCTCGACGGAGTCCTGAAAGGCGTAACCGACGGATACTCGTTCCTGTTTGAAAACATAGCGGCAGGCAAACACACAGCCTCCGTTAAAGCCAAATATCTCAACACCGAAAGCGAACCGGCAGAATACAGCTTCGAAGTGCCAGGCGACTGCTATGCCGATGTCACATTCAACGTCACAGCCGACAGCAAAATCTCTGCCGACGGAACCACATTGAATTTGGTGAACATCACCACATCCGAGACATTCTCTATAACCGTCGGGCAAGGAAAAGCCCGCATCCCCTATCTCCCCAAAGGAGAATACTCACTAAACGTTGAGGCAGGAGCATTCGAATCCGTGGAACGGCATATCACCGTCGACGGAGACACCACATTCGACATCGAACTTAAAGACAACATCACAGCGCCATACAACATCACGGCAGAACTCCAGAACGATGGGACCTACCTGTTGCGATGGAACCGTGAACTCGGATTCTGCGACAGCTTTGAAGAATATCCCGATTTCTCCAAAGGCGCATTCGGACAATGGATAACGCTCGACAACGACAAGATGCCGGTCTACCCCATCGCACTTGGTGCCCAAACCAACATTGTCAGCTTCCCCGGTTCCGGCAACGCATCAAACCCGCTGCCGCTGGCCCCCCTGGTGTTCAACCCCCTGGCAACAGCTCCGCCAATGTTCCCGACCGACCTTGCTATCGCAGCCCCCGACGGAGACAAGACCATCGCATTCTTCTCGGCTCAAGGCGCCAAAAACAACAAATGGCTGATTTCTCCGGCCGTCGACATATACAAAGGCTATGAACTTAACTTCCTTGCCAAAGCATACTCGTCGATGTATCCCGAGAAACTTGACATTTATTGGGCCGACACCGAAGAACCCGACAACTTCAAGCTCCTTAGCCAGATTGATCAGGTTGTCAGCGACAACTGGGGCGAATACACCGTGCCACTCGACGAATTCGAAGGAAAAACCATCATAATCGGATTCAACTATGTGTCATTCGACTCATTCCTGCTGCAGATTGATTTGGTGAAAATCGAACCTGCCAACAAACAAGGCGCGACCATCGACTATGGAAACATCGACCATTTCGAGATATGGGTTGACGGCGAACTGAAACACACCTGCACTGAACCGACCTTCTCCATTAAACTCCCCGACAGCGACCGACACATAATCGGCATCTGCGCTGTCTATAAATCCGGACGCTCCGAAACAACCGAATATACCATTGAGCATTCAGGGTTAGCTGAAGTCTCTGCCGACACCACCGCAGAACCCGTCTACTTCGACACATCCGGACGCATAATCGATTTCAACAATGCCCCCGCCGGAATCTACATCAAGACCACCGGCATCACAAGCACTAAAACAATAAAACAATGAAACGGACTATAACAATAATATCCGCGGCACTCCTCGCCGCCACAGCCATCCATGCCCAAAACGACATGGGTCTTAAAGAAAACCAAATGGTAATCGGCCACACCATCACAAACGATTACAGCTCCGAAGGCGCATATATCGGAGAAGCCGGCACCTACCCCATCGGAGCCTCCCTATCCGCCACCGCACTGGCACCCTATGCCGGATGCCAAATCATAGGCATGCGCATAGCCTCGACACTCAACCAGGCGTCAACACGTATATTCATCTACGACTGCTCCAACCTCAACACCGCCGTGCATGAACAGAAAAACCGCCTCTATCCAGGTTGGACCAACGTCATTTTCAACGGCAACGGAATTGAAATCAAAGGAGATGAAGAACTCTTTTTCGGCTATGATTACGTTGAGACTCCCGAAATCGCAACCGGTGAAATCGGCCCCATCGGAGTCACCGGCACTCAGACACCCGGAGGATTCAACCTGCTGAGAAACGGGGAGCTCATCGAACTGACCGGCGCTGGCGTGGTATGCGTGCAATTAATCATCGACATCACCAACCTGCCTCAGACCAACCTGGCCTTCACTTTCACCGACACCGGATTCAAATACAAGCAGCTCGGTGAGCAGATATCATTCTTCGCAAGCGTTGCCAACGTAGGGCGCGACGATGTAGAGAACTTCACTGCCGAGATAGCCCTCGACGGAAACATAATCGACACCCAACAGGTCGACATGGCGCTGAAAGCCGGAGCTTCCGAAACATGGCAGACAAACATCAAACTGCCTGAAACCACCGGCATCGGCACCCACCACCTCACAATCGCCATCACCGGCATAAACGGAGTGGAAACCGACCGCCGCCCGACAGCCACATGTTCGACCAGCTTCGCTTACTTCAGCGAGTCAATAACCCGCAAGCGGGCATATATCGAAGCCTTCTCAAGCCAGCAATACGCCTATTCACCATATCTCGACAACGTGCTGGCCGACTACAAATCCAAAGCCGACATGTCAAGAGCGGCAATCGTAAAAATATTCGAGCCCGCCACCCCTCTGGCCGTAACCGGCGCAGAGAGCCTTTGGAATCTATATGCCTACGATGTGCCCGTATTCTCAGTTAACCGCTCCCTGTTCGTAGGAGAGAAAAACGTGGCCTACTGCCTAAACGATTATCTCGTATTACCACCCGACGTGCTGACAGCCGTCTTCACAGACATCATCAACCAGGATCTGGCCACCCCATCGTTTGCCGAAGTGAATGTAGCCACATCTTATAATGAGGCAACCAAGGCCCTGAACGTCAACATATCCGGAAAAATCCTTCCAGAGCTTGAAGCAATATACGGAGAAACCGCCCTCACAGTAATGCTTGTTGAAGACAACGTGAAAGAGCAACAAGGCGTGATAAACTCATCCGGCCAGACCACCATCAACAACAACTACATCCACAACGATGTGTTGCGCGCCTATATCGGCAATCCCCAAGGGGTCGCAATAACCCCTGTAGGCAACAGCTATTCAGTCGATCTCGAAATGACACTCAACACCAGCAAATTCAACCCAGACCAATGCCGCGTTGTTGCAGTGCTCTCAAAGAAAGGCAACCCCACCCTGGAAAACGTAGCCGACTTTGACATCGTCAACACTGACCAGGCTCCAGTGAAAGGCCCGGCAGGCATCGAAGGCATCGAAGCCGACGGCAGCAATGTCACATACCGCTGGTTCACAATCGACGGAATCGAAGTGCCCGCATCCAACCTCTCCGACGGCCTCTACATCCGCCTTGGATCTGACGGCACCTCAGCCAAACTCCACCTCAGAAATTGACCAGCCGGGGAAATCAGTTAAATATGCCACCTGGAAACAAGGCCTGATGAAACCAAAAATCCATAGGTTTTGTTTGCCAGGTGGAATATTACAGCTCTTATTACCATTCACAGGCCATTAACTCTCAATCCTATGCAAAAAAATGGCAGTAAAGCGATTGCCATTTGGAATAAAATAACTAAATTTGCAGGCCATTACAGAGGTCGCCCTACCAGCGATAATCAAACAAACCGTTGTTGAAACAAATTAACAGACAATAAAATGAAAAAAGACATCCATCCTTCCAACTATCGCGAAGTAGTTTTCAAAGATATGTCGAATGATGAGACTTTCATCACACGTTCTACCGTTGCCGCTAAAGAAACCATCGAAATCGACGGTGTCACATATCCGCTGGTGAAGCTCGAAATCACAAGCTCGTCACACCCCTTCTTCACCGGTAAACAGAAGCTGGTCGACACCGCTGGCCGCGTCGACAAGTTCCTCAGCCGCTACGGCAACCGCAAGAAATAATCTGCCACACACAGCTCAGAATAGCATTTTCAAAATAGAATTAATGGAAACGGATGCCGGTGTTCAATCTGCATCCGTTTCCATTTCATATCACTCCACCCCACCAACGCCATGAAATAAAAAAACGCATCCGGTTCAGGGTATAGCCCCGGAATTGCGTCTCATAAATAGAGAGTGAAAACATAGTATCTTTAACCTCATAACCAAATTTATAGTTTAAAATGACCATGATCAAATTATCAGCGGTGAAGCACACGCTTGCATCGCTTGGCGTGGCAACCGCCACATTCATGCCGATGGCCGCACAGGCGAAATACACGCCTGAAGTTGACAACAAAGCCGACAGCCTGTTGTCGTTGATGACCGCCGATGAAAAACTGCTTATGATCGGAGGTGTGGACTGGATGTATACCCGCGACTCCGATAGGCTCGGCATCCCCCGCATGAAAATGACCGACGGCCCGCAAGGTCTCGGCACCCACGGCAAATCAACCGCATATCCCGCAACGGTTATGCTGGCTGCCACCTGGAACGAAGACCTTGCCAAGGAATACGGACAAGCTCTCGGGAACGACTGCCGCGCCCGCGGAGTCGACATACTGCTCGGCCCGGCTGTAAACATCTATCGTGCACCAATGTGCGGGCGCAACTTTGAATATATGGGTGAAGACCCATATCTGGCCGGAAAAACAGCCGCAGGATATATCAAAGGGGTGCAAAGCAAGAATGTAATGGCCACAATAAAACATTTCATAGGAAACAACTCTGACTATGACCGAGATAACATCAGCAACGACATGGATGAGCGAACAATGCACGAAATCTACCTCCCCGCTTTCAAAGCTGCCGTGCAGGAAGGGGAAACCGGTGCGCTGATGACGAGCTACAACCTCGTTAACGGCATCTACACCACTGAAAATCCATATCTGCTCAAAGATATCCTACGCGACAGATGGGGCTTCAAAGGTCTTGTGATGTCAGACTGGGGTTCAACCCACCACTGCATCCCAGCAGCCTCAAGCGGTCTCGACCTCGAAATGGCAGGTGGCGAAAAAATGAACCCCAAGGATATGAGCTACTACCTCACCACCGGACATGTCACCATGGAGATGGTCGATGAGAAAGTGCGAAACATCCTACGCACAATGATTGCCTTCGGATTCGACAAGCCCCGCCAGGCCGACACCAGCATAGCCCTTGATAACCCCGTCTCTGCCGCCACCGCTCTGAAAGTGGCCCGCGAAGGTGCTGTGCTACTCAAAAACGAGAAAAACATCCTGCCCATCAACCCCAAGAAAACCAAACGCATATCCGTGGTGGGTAAAAACGCCCTCGGCTACATCTACGGAGGTGGGAGCGGCAAAGTCACCCCCTTCCATTATGTGGATTTCTACAATGGCATAGCCTCCGAAGCCAAACGCCACGGCATCGAAGTGGAATATGTTGACCAGCTCGACTTCATGCCGGCAATCATCTTCACCGATAGAAACGCAACACAACAGGGCTTCAAATCGGAATACTACCCCAACATGCACCTTAAAGGAACACCACTCCACCAAGCCGCAGAGAAGCATATCAGCCACTCTTGGAGCGGCGGCACAGGCATCAAAGGTATGCCGGACGGCAACTATTCCGTGAGATGGCGCGCTTTCATAAAACCCGACAAAACCGCCGACTACACATTCACCCTTGCCGCCGACGACGGATGCCGGATGATTCTCGATGGCGAGACAGTGATTGACGACTGGCATGAAGGCGGATTCCGCGGCACAGACGCAACACGCCGCCTTGAAGCCGGAAAAACATACCCCATCATAGTGGAATATTTCCAAAAAGGTGGAGGCGCCGGAGTTAAGCTCGAATGGAAGATGGAGGGTGACGAAACCGGCAAAATGGTAAAACACCTCGACAAATCCGACCTGATTATCGCATGTATAGGCCACAGCGCCGACAGCGAGGCAGAAGGTAGCGACCGCACATTTGAGCTTCCCGGCTCCGATGCCAACCTGATGGCCACACTCACCGGATGCCGCAAGCCGGTAATCGCAGTGGTCAACGCCGGTGGCAATGTGGAGATGCAGTCGTGGGAACCACAAATCAAAGGCCTCCTGTGGGCATGGTATGCAGGGCAGGAAGGTGGCACTGCCATTGCCGACCTCCTCTTCGGCAACGTCAACCCCTCCGGAAAGCTACCTATGACATTTGAGAAACGGTGGGCCGACAACCCTGCCTACAATTCCTATCACGACCACGACGGCGACAAGCATGTTGCCTACTCCGAAGGGGTGTTCATCGGCTACCGTGGCTACGACAAAAACAACACCGAAGTGCAATATCCATTCGGTCACGGACTGAGCTATACCACCTTCAAACTCTCCGACATGAAGACCTCAACCCAGCAGCCCGACGGGTCTGTGACGGTCAAATTCAAACTATGCAATACCGGCCGACGCGCAGGGGCACAGGTAGTGCAGGCTTATATCGGTCGGGAAGAAAGTTCTATAGAACGTCCGGAAAAGGAACTCAAACAATACCAAAAAATATACCTCGAACCGGGTGAAAGCACAACCGTGACCCTCACAATCCCCCGCAGTGCCTTCACCTACTACAACACAGCCATCAGTGATTTCGACATCGAACCCGGGATGCACAACATTTCGCTCGGCTTCTCCTCGCGCGACATAAAAGCCACCTCATCCGTCGACATCAAATAAGGTTTAGGAACACCCCCCGACATTTAACAATCTGATATCATAATCCCCTTGCAGCCATCCCGACGATAGAATGCAAGGGGATTATTCTTGCCATTCGCCAAACCGGCCACAAATCTTTGGCAAAAAGACAGCCATAAATGTAAAAATATATTCATTTTGCTCCATAAAGCACCCATATCCACCCACGTGTTGCAAAATATTGTTAACCTCCCGACATTTCCGCCCAAAATACTTGACAAATACGTCTGAACCCACTAACTTTGCAACGTGTTTTTCATGGTATTAGATTTAAGGTTAACTAAGATTGGTTGTCGGGAGACAATCAATTTTTTTTGCCACTATTCCACCTTAACACAGCCACCTCCCAACCCGCTTTATTCAAACAGAAGCGGCATGTCGGAAATTCCGACATACCGCCTTGTCATAATCAGTCTATGAATTCAATCGATAATGAAGCCGTCAGCTCTGTTTTGAGGTCTTCCATTCATCGGCAAACTGGTTCAGGATCTGACGGATGTTCTGACCCAGGCGCACATAATCCGCTTCGTTAAGATTTGCCAGTGAAACCCTTATGCTCCAACGCGGGCCATCGAAACCGTCGCCATTCAAAACAACACTGCCGGTTTCCGATGCCAGTCTGAAAACAATCGCCAACGGACTATATGTCTTATCCATGTAATCAGCAAATTCCTGGCCATAGAGTTTCTTCGCCCAGACCATCATGTCGATTTCCGAATAATAGTCGGCACGGAGCGAATCTGCCGGCATCGAGAAACCGAAGTTTTTCCACAGGGCATCGTAACGGTCATGGATAAGTTTAATCATACGCTTCTGATAAACCCCCTCTTTGTCGATAAGTGTGGCAAGCGAGAAGAATGCCATCTGTATCTGCTGCGGAGTCGACAGACCGGCAGTATGGTTCAGGGCAATCAGACGGCTTTCGGCAACCATGCGGTCAATAAATTTCAATCCGGGCACATCAAGGGTCAGCGACTGGTAACGGGCATTTAGAAGCGCTTTCTTATCCTCAGGCAGTCCGTTGATTAACTTATCGAATATATTGTCTCCGCTGACAGCAGTGACAGCGATACGCCAACCTGTGGCACCGAAATATTTGGAATAAGAATAACATGAAATGGTATTATACGGAAGGTCGGCAACCAGACTTCGGTAGCCCTCAACAAACGTTCCATAAACGTCATCTGTCAGAATCATCAGATTAGGATTAGCCTTGACAACCTCCTGGATTGCCTTGACCGTATGTGGAGACATAGCATAACTTGGCGGATTCGACGGATTGACAACGAACAGCATCTTGTATTTCGGATCTTTGAGCTTTTCGATATCCGCATCGGAATATTGCCACGTATGCATACCGTCGGGCGATATTTCATCTGCTGGGATATTCAAAACCGTATAATTAAACTCACTCAGCTGGGGAATCTCTATGTAAGGTGTGAAAACCGGAACCATTATGGCAATCGAATCACCCTTATTGAGAAGGAAATTATGCTTGAGAACATCGAAACAGTAACACATCCCGGCTGTTGAACCTTCAACTGCAAAAAGGTCAAACGTAACACCCCCCGGAGGATTCCCCGCACATAATGCCCAGCCGAGATATTTACGTATTATCTGCTCACTATATGGAAGTATGCGCGGAGGGGTCGGATAATTGTCGCCGATTATCCCGCCGGCCCATTCCTCTACGAGAGAATTAGGGTCGGCAGAAAGCTCCAACAGGCAATATTCATATGCTTTGCGGAGAAAATCAACCCCGGCTAAATTAGCATTATCGCGCATCCAGGTTTCAAAACGCGAAGCGATGCCTTCTTTTTGCGGAACTCCAGCCACACCCTCCGGCATGGAAAAATTGCGTGCGCATTCCGTCATTGCAAACTGGCCGAAAGCGAAAAACGCGCTGCGGGGCACATCTGCCACCCAGTTCGGATTGCCGCGTCCGGCATTCAACATCGTATTGGCGGCCTTTTTCACTTTCTCATCAGCCAATTCTATTATTTTACCCTTTAGCTCAAAAGGTGAGAGTTTTGACAGCTCCTGATCAATCGGAGAGTTAATAAGATTATCCATGTGCTTATTATATATTTATCAGATTATATAAAAAGTCAAGATGACTTCACTGCCTATGTTTCAAAAGAATCCCAGACCACTTCTGAAATCATCAGGAGAAGAGTATAACCATCACCACACCAAACAAGATAAGGAGAGTGTTACCTACAGCATATGTTATGGCATAGCCCATGCCCGGGGCAGTGCTGTGAAGAGACTCCTCAACGGCTCCGAGGGCCGCCGTGGTAGTTCTCGCACCGGCAACACATCCAAGGGCTGTACCGGCACGGAATTTAAATACATAGCGTGCCATAAGGATGCCAACAATAAGAGGAATCGATGTGGCAATCGCGCCCCAGACAAACAACATCCATCCTGCTTGCTGGAACCCGGATATAAAGTGAGGGCCACATTCAAGACCCACACAGGCAATGAACATATTCAGCCCTAAGTCTCTGAAAATCCAGGTGGCCGCTGGAGGAATCTGGCCATAGTCGGGGCGCTTGCTGTGCCACCATCCGAAAATAAGCCCCAGAATCAAAGCACCGCCTGAAGTCGTAAGCGACACGGGAATATTTCCTATATTGAATGAAAGCACCCCTATGACACCTCCCACAAGAATGCCAAGGGCAACATAGATAATGTCGGTGGCAGTTGTCTGACGGGCAGCACGTCCGATGGATTTCAGTGCCGTATGAACATCATATGGCAATCCCACGAGAGTTATCATATCCCCGCCGTCTACAACGGAATTTTCGCGTACCGGCACATCGATTGACTGTTGTCGCTTGATATTGCGGATACTCACCCCATGCATAAACGGCATTGCAAGAATCTCTTTTACCGTCTTGCCGTCAATAGCCTTTGAAGCCACCATGACAGGGGCAATTCGGATGGCAAATTCCAAAAGAGATGAATCCTCCACTTCCGGGCCAATCCAGTCCTCCTCACCAACAATACTTTCGCGTCTGCCGCTGAGCACCACCTCGTCATCCTTGTAAATCATCTGAGATGCCTCGGGAGTGTCAATCACCTGACCGTTATGCCTAAGCCGGTCAACAAACAGGCGGTGTCCCTGCCCAAGCATATAAGCCTCAAGTTCAGAAACCTTTTTCCCTGTGCCGAACCATTCATTCGCAACTTTATAGCAACGGAAAGAGACTTCACGTAAAGACGAGCTATAGCCCGGCTGGTCAACCAGCGTCTCACCCATCCGGGCTTCCTCTTCAATGCAATCCTGGCGGCATTTTGCAAAGCCACCCATAAGCCTTGGCCCTATAAACGCTATAATCCAAGCAGATCCGGCCGTACCGAACACATATGTGACTGCGTACATAACCGGAATAACATTATTCATCGACGTCTTTGCCGCTTCCGGAATATTAAGACCATTAATCGTTTCCTGGCCGACACCTATGACCGCCGACATGGTCTGTGCCCCCGCAAACAACCCCGCCGCCTCACCGGCATTATAACCTGCGAGTTTGCCGCACAACCATGTCGCCCCGAGACAGACTGCACACATCAGTACAGCGAAAAACACCTGTGGCAGCCCCGTCTTACGGAACGACCTGAAAAACTGCGGCCCCACACTATATCCTATAGCAAACAGAAACAGCAGAAAAAACACCGTTTTCAAAGGTGGCAGAATCTTTATATCCGGCATAAGTATGCCAACTGACACGCCCACCAAAAGAACACTCGTCACAGTTCCGAGCGCAAGCATCTTATATTTGAGCTTTCCCAAAAGATAACCCAGCCCCAAAGTGAGGAAAATAGCCATTGACGGATTTTCCACAAAAAACGGTACGATGTGATTATGCCACATAAACGTCGATGTTGTTAGTTGTTATTAAGTAAGCCGTCACAATTATTTTATATTATCGGAGAGAGATTCTTCGAGGGATTTTAGCCTGAGAATGAAGGAGTGTAGTTGTCTACACGACTGAATATGAAGGCTAAAAGCACCGAAAAAGCTCCGCCGATGATATAAAGTCTCAAGATTCATAATATGCGTAATAATTTTGATGACTTACTTACTCATAATAAAAAGATAACATTGCCACCTGCATAAAGTTCCTTTGCAACGTGATAAAATGTTTCATAAAAAACAGTGGCGCAACCTTTGCAGTATGCGCCACTGTCAACAAATATTGTTTAATGGAAACCTATAATCTCATTGTCATTTCACCACCACTTTGAAGGTCTTGGTGCCTACTGCCACCACATAGATACCATGAGGCAACTCAACACGGGCTACACCGGCAACCGATCCGGCGGAAACGCCCACACCTGTCATATTGTAGACATTATATGGCCGCTCTTCGTCAGAAGCAATTTCAACAGCCCCATTACCACCGGCAACCATAACAATGCTAAACCCGTCGGCATCATTGGCCTCTATACCGGTGCTACCCGATTTGGCAAACATCTGGAAAGCCGCAAGATGCGTTGCTTTATCACGCCTGTTTTTAATCACTAATTTATAATCTGATGCTGCGGATTCATTATCAATATGAATAGGCAGCGTGGAACCCGGCACCACAAAATTCATATTTTCACGGGAATCAAGCAAAGCCCAATCCTCTTCAGCCACAGTCCGGCTCCCATCTGCATTATCCACAGGTCCTCGATAAAGCTCCCACTGCGCAGGATTACGCTCCATCATTCCGTTATAATGCACTCCGAGCATATATGATTCAACTGCAACAGCCTTTGTCAGATGAATCTGTATGGTTATGTCGTCGTAATCGCCCATACCGCCGTCGCCAGACTGCGCAACTGTGAACCGGTCATTACACATACCGTTAAACATCTTGTCGATGCCCTCATGCCAGCTTTGGCTGTCAAAACCTGCATGGGTTGTTTCAAAATCGGTGAAGTTCTGTGCAAGCACCCCCGATGGCACATGGCATTCAGACGATGCATACGGATTACCGAAAACCATGAATTCTCCAAGAGCGGCAGGTTGCTCACCGGCGATGCTCAAACGCACATATCTGGCAGCATTACCCTCCATGTCGGCATAAGGGCTGTTGAGTGTGACCGTGGTTACACGACCTACTGTAGCGGTTTTATTAATCTCACCTGCATTCTTCCAATTTTCTCCGTCAGCAGATATCTCTACAGTCCATGCCGATGCATCGTTTGTGGTTGCAAACGCATATCCGCTGACCAGCACCGGCCATGGGAATTGCGCTGTCACTGTGGCTTCGTTTGCCTCAGCAACCGATTCAGTGTATTCATTATGGTCGGCAAAGATGTTATCGTCGAAATCGGAGCTCCATGTGGCAACATCAGAAAGAGCCACCGGATAAATCGTGCCTTTGCGGTTGGCCTCAGACATCGCAGGATAATCAACCAGATCAAGGGTGAAGCAGTCAAGCACAGGTGAGAATCCGCTTTCACTATTGTCCTGACCTTCCTTCGTATACTGGCCGAGGGTTATCACATTGTCGCCTTTAAACAGGTAAACCAGCACCGAGCGGTTATAAACCGCATCACCCGTGTTCTCACCCCAACTGTTGGTTGTTTGCAGGAAGCCTACAGGCACTGCCTCACCGCCGTTGGCCGACACCGTAATCCAACGGCGTTGCCCCGTTGCATAAGCTATGTTCATAAGATAAACACCGTCGGCAGGCACTGTCACATCATAAATCAACGTTCCTCCATCCTGATTGATTTCCCCACCCTTTCCATTAGAGAAGGCCGCGCGGTTTGAGGTGCCAGTCTTTCCGGTCGTAGACGAATAATCCTCGATTTCATATTTCAACCGGTCAGCCTCAGTCCACGGAGCAGGTTCTTTCATTGCAATGGCAACTTTTTCAAGCACCACGCGGTCAACATTCGGCGAATATGGCTGGTCGCGTCCCTCTTCTAGAGAGTAGCCATAGACAGGACGCAACGTCATCGAGTTTTCACCCTCGCGACACCAGACACGGATGGTCTTCGAGGCCACACCCGGCCGGTCAGCCGTCGGCACACCGTTCCAGTTTCCGGTCAATTCATCGCAGCAGATGATATTTGCAGGATTATCGTTAATCTGCACCGACATCCAGCGGGTGTTCATCGTAACATACCACACCGAAAGGTCGTAGGCGCCCTCTTCGTCGGCCTTGAACGTATAAGTGGCGTATGCCCCTTTATGGGCATTGTCGCTCCCCCAGCCTTTGCCACCAGATGCTTCCGTGCCCTCACCGTTCAAATCGGCCACCTTGCATTCTTTCTGGTCATCCCAGCTCTCAGCTTCAATCACAATAGGGCCTTGCGGAGCTTTCTTCAAAGTCTGGAACTCAATCCAGTTCAACGCGCCGTAATTTTTGTCGGCAGCCGAGCCGCCACCGGCAAGGAATCGCAACACCACCGTATGGACACCTTTCACGTCACCCTCTATCGGCATCTCGAATGTCTGCCAGCGGCTCCAGTCCTCCTTATCAGGCTTGGGATATTCAACAGTGCCAATCAGTGTGCCTCCGGTGAAACTCTTGGCGGCTGCATCAATCTCAGGGTCAATCCATACCTCCATCTTCGAGCCGCGCACATACCCTTTACGAATCAACGCACTATAAGCGGCTGAATTGAAGTTAACATTCTCATAAACTGCAAAATTACCGTTCCAAAGGCTGTTCAACCCTTGTGCGCCCTCCTCTTCGGGGTCGTTTACGGCTCCCGCTGAAATAGCGGCTGAACCACCGAAATGATAGGTATCATACAGGGCAACAGCATCTTCAGCCTCCAATCTAACGGCAATATCCTCCATTTTGTCTTCAACGGTGACATTGAAATCGGCATATATGTCGACATTCCATGTGGAAGCGGCACGTATAACGGCTCTCCCAGCCTCAACACCTTTCACAACACCATTGGCCGAAACCTTAACGGCGCCTTCCGGCTCGGCGGAAACCACACTCCACTCAACATTTCTCTGTTTTGCATTCTCAGGCAGATATGTCACCTCAAGCTGCTTCGACAGATGTTTGTTAACCGTAAAATCCTTCACTACCGGTGTAAGTCCTTCAAGGTCTACGCGGTTATCTACAACCTTAAACTCAAACCAGTTGATTGACCCAAGATTCTCATTATGCTTAGTTGAACCGGCAATCTTAAACAGCGCAATAAGCCTGTGAACGCCTGACGGGACTCCGTCAACAGCTACCGTAAACTCATCATAAACCTTCCATCCCATGGTTGCCAGCGAGAATTCCACATCGGCTATTTTAGTGCCACCGCTGAAACTTTTATTAACTGCGTCAACCTCCGGATCTATCCAAAGCTCCACGGCAGAAGCTCTGGGTACATTCTTATGAACCGTCACCTCAACTGCACCGTCAATAAAATCCACATTTTCATAAACGGCAAAATTCGTGTCCCAGCAACTTGTCAGCCCAAGTTCCGTCACACCATTTCCACACTCGCCGACATTAATGCCTCCTGAATAGTGGTAGGTATCATACAGGGCGTCGGCATCTTCCGCCTCAATTCTCACGGTTGAATACTTCACCTCATCCCCGGCCGCTCTCGCCGATGATGCGTTCACTGCGTTCTGTCTATGCATGGCAACATGGCCGGCAACCATAGCAGCAGCCGAACCCATGGCAAGCACAAACACCACGTTTCTCAGTGTTGTTAGTTTTTTCATGTTATTCGAAATTTTTATATGTGATATTTTAGTTTTTCATGCGTGTGGTAACACTTTATTTTCAGCGCAAAAATAGCTTTCATACCCCCCTTCATCCATACGATTTTGCGACATTTAAGAATTTATTTATGCGCAAAACCCCTAAAATCAAGCATTTTATACCTACACAAAAAAACACACATAATGAAGGCCGGCATATTGTCTGTAAATCGACAACATGCCGGCCAGGTGCAGATCAAATATACTGAAACCGCCCTTATCTGACGGCAACTTTCAGTCCGTTCACAATGTAGATTCCGGAAGCAAGTCCGTCTACCCTCTCATGGTCATCAGCCATTACAAAGCTCCTGATTAACCGGCCGTCAACAGCATAAACCGTAACGGAAACGCCATGCTCACCCTCAACCACAATAGAACCACATCCGCCAACAGCCTTCATTCCGGTTTCTGTTGCCAAAACATTGCATACACCGCTCTGAGATTTCTTTTTCAAGGCATTCAGTTCAACGTAGTTGATTGAACCATAGTTCTGGTTCTCAGCCGAGCCACCTCCTGCAAGGAATCGCAACACCACGGTATGCACACCCGAAGGAGCTCCTTCAACAGGCATCTCGAAAGTCTGCCAACGGCTCCAGTCATCTTTCTCGGGCTTCGGATATTCAACTGTGCCTACCAAGGTGCCTCCGGTGAAAGATTTGGATTCAGCATCGATTTCCGGGTCAATCCACATCTCCATCTTCGAGCCACGCACATAGTTTTTCCGCACAGAAGCGCTATAAACCGCATCATGGAAATCAACATTTTCGTAAACTGCGAAATTACCGTGCCAGCAGCTGTTTAGTCCACGTGCACCTTCCTCTTCCGGGTCTGACACATCACCCACACTTATAGAGCTTTGATTGCCAAAATGATATGTATCATAAACAGCATCGGCATCTTCCGTCTCTATGCGCACTTTCACCTCATCCATATTATCTTCAACAGTGATGCGGAAATCAGCCGATATTAATTCATTAGAGGCTGACGTGGCCCTCACCGTCGCAACACCTGCTTTCAGACCTTTAACAACACCTTTGGCAGAAACCTCCACAACAGCCTCACCTTCCGGCTCAGACGGAACAACACTCCACACAAGATCGCGTTCCAGTGCGTTTTCAGGCACATATCTCACTTCCAGTTGTGTCTGCAAATGTTTGTTGACCGTCACATTTCCTTCAACAGGCTGCAGCTCCTGCAGTTCGCCACGGTTATTGATGGCCTTGAATTCTATCCAGTTATAACCGGCAAGGTTTTGATTGTGGTTGGTTGTTCCGGCAGACTTGAAACGGAGTACCACAGTGTGGATGCCCGAAGGCAACCCCACAACAGGTGCGGTAAATGTTTCCCACACAGTCCATGCCGGTGCAGCCACCGTAAACTCAACATCGGCAATCTTGGTGCCCCCGCTGAAGCTCTTGTTTTCAGCATCAATCTGCGGGTCAAGCCATATCTCCATAGCCGAACTCCTCGGAACATTTTTGCGCACAGCCACCTCAACCGCACCGTCGAGTAAATCAACATTCTCATACACGGCAAAATTCGTATCCCAGCAGCCGTTCACACCCATTCCACCCTCATCCTCAGGGTCTGAAACAGAACCTACCGCGATGGCATTGTCGTAGTGATATGTGTCGCAAAGGGCAGAAGCGCTTTCAGCCTCTATACGCACATTTGCGAATTTCAACTTGTCGACCACTGCAACTTCTATATCGGCATATATCTCCGGATTCCACTCCGAAACCACACGCACAGTTGCATGTCCTGTCTTCAACCCTCTGACATTGCCATACTTGTCAAGAGACAAAACATCAGCACCATCCACCATCTCCCACATCACATCTGTCTGATAGGCATTCTCCGGAACAAGTGAATAGTCTAACCGCGCAAATGTTCCGACATTGACCTCAACCGGCTTTGACGCCACCTTGATGGCTTCAAGATTAACGAATGTGCGGTTTTCGAGACGCAGATAATTCAATCCGTCAATAGCACTCGACGGCCCCGACACCTTGTTGAGCACAACATAGAGGTCATGTTTGCCTAATGCCCCCTCAAGATCAACCTTGGCATCAGCCCAGACAGCAGATTTAGCCAAAGACACACGGCCGATTTCCTTTCCGTCAATGGCATCAAGGTGCAATACAGCCTCGAAAGCGGAGCGCTTCGACATGTAACGCAGACTGATCGATGAGGTATTGCTGCCAAAATCGACATCGTTATAACACAGGTGGTTGCCGGTGGTGACATTCTGCACGAATGCACCCCCATGGTCGGCATCGGCATTCTCGGCAGTCATCAAAGCCACCGAACCGGCACTGTTCTTGTTGAAATATTCCGCCTCGAGCAGATATTCATGTGCAGCGGCATCACTTTGTTCAAACCTCACATTGCGGTAGTTCGCCACATTGGTGATATTCAACTCGGCAAGAGTGGTGACAGGCGCACTGTTGCCATACATATGAACATTATCGAATGTCACCCCGTCGATTATATTGTTTTCATCAACACCCCGGAGAGAGCTGGCCGACCCTTTCGAGCGGATGTTGATATTGCGCAACGTCACGTTCTTGACCGGGGGATTGCCCACGTTTGGAGTTTCGGCGAGAATCTTCAACCATCCTTCTCCACCAGCATGCTCTATATCCACATTTTCTACAAGCACATCCCAAAAGCCACCCACATTCGGCTCTGTGTTGGCATATTTCGGTTCTATACCTATGGCACGCCCGCTGTTGAGCACCACACCATTGAGAATCTTCACATTGGTCTGCCTCTGCTGAGCTCCATGTCCCATCTTGAATGCTCCGCAGTAGCTCCACGACACGCAATGGTTAAACGTCACATCATCCAAAGCCTCAGGCTCACCAGTCCAGTTCTTGAACAGCTCCTGCCCCATCCATGTCTTGGTGGAATAGGGGTCGTCGAGGGCTATGCCTATAGAGCGGTCAACCAACACACGTTGGCTTTCGTTGACGTCAATACCGTCGTTTTCATTCGCATCGGTAGAGTTGAGGAATTTCACATTGGTCAACACTATGTCATTTGACCGTCCGAGCATAGTGCCCCACATCGGGGTCTGCATAACAGTAATACCGTCAACCTCAACGTTTTCCGCATGAATGATATGTAGAGCTGTAATTCCGAACCTGTCGGCATTGTTTTTCAGACGTTTCTGATAATAATAGCCATTGGCGTCGATAACGCCGTGGCCGCATATCCTGACATTCTTTGAAGGATTTTCAGGGTCGTTGACGGTGGAGATCCACCATGTTCCGTCGCGGTCAAGCGAATTTTTATGGTAATCGACCCTGTAATCGCTTTTGTTGTCAGTGGCGCGAAGCACTGCCCCCTCCGACAGGAAAAATTCAACATCACTTTTAAGGATGATGTTGGACATATAATAAAGCCCTGCAGGAACATAAACCACCCCACGCTTACCGTTTGACGCGCCCCATTGACTGGCAGCATCGATAGCTTCCTGAATCTTCTGAGCCACTCTGCGGGCCATCGCCTGGCTACGCGCATTGACAGAAGCCCCATTAAGCATATCACCAACATTCCAGACCCCTTCGCCCGACGGGGCTGTTTCGGTTTCATCACGCAGAATCACCAGCTTGTTGCCGTTAATAGTCGCATAGAGATAATATGGAGTATCTACCGGATCCGGAACATCGAAACGATAGGAATTCGAGCTGATTTTTTCAGGAATGATATTGAGTTTTTTTGGACTGATGCTGATTGAATTAATGGCATCAGGGCATGTTATGGTCATGGTGTTTTTGCCGGGAGCGGATGTATAACGCAATATGTCATATTCCAGATAGTCGCCCGAGCGGTTATAACCGTCCATCACAGGCACATCGGTGCCGTTAACCGTCACCGACGTATATCTACCGGAACGGTCATAGAACGCACCCTCACCGTCAAACAGATTCACAGGAGTTGAAATACCCTCTGCCCTTGCCATGAAAAGCCCCACGGCCAACAGGCATAAAGCAATCGCTGTTTTTTTCATTTTGGTTATTGGTTATAGATTATTGGTAAAATTTCAGCATTAATCAGTCGGCAGACGCTGTCATCTCGACCGGCGACAATATGGCGGCAAAACCTCCGCTACGAGCCAGCTTAACATCGAGAGAAGTGTCGGCACTGACAGTCGAGGTCTTGCGGCGGTAATCCATCGCCTGACGGTTGGCATTTATGCCGTCTTCAATCGACACCATCTCATAGTCAACACCGTCGGCCAGGAAATCGAGAGGCAACGTCATCCGGCGGTCCCACACCTGGCTATTGGCAATCGCCCCGATATACCATTTGTCACCCTTACGTTTAGCCACAGCCACATATTCACCCGGACGGGCTTCCAGCGCACGGGTTTCATCCCATGTAACAGGAATCGAGGTGATGAAATCGGTGCAGTCGGCATTGCGGTAATACAGCGTGGGGTTGTCGGCAAGCATCTGCACCCCGCTCTCAAACACCACAAACAACGCCATCTGGTAGGCTCGGGTGCCTATCGAGGCTGAATTAGGGCGGTCGGCCTGGTAACAGTCAGGCTGCATGCTGATCATCGCCCCAGGCGTATAGTCCATCGGCCCCACGGCATTGCGCATGAAAGGCAGATAGAGTGAATTGTCAGGATGGCATCCGCCCATCTGCTCCATACCGCGCACACCCTCATACGACAACAGGTTAGGATATTTATGTTCAAGTCCGGCAGGTTTGAACGACCCGTGCATATCAACCATCAGCCGGTGCTTGGCCGCCTCGGCGCAGACCCTCTCATAATAATTCACCATCCACTGGTCAGAGCGATCCATGAAATCAATCTTCACACCGGCTATGCCCCAGTCTTTGAATGTTTTGAACAGATCGAAGTTGTTTTCGACCGTAAGCCATGTGAGCCACAGGAAAATATCCACACCCTTCTCCTTGCCGTATCTCACCAGCTCATGCAGGTCTACATTCGGATTAGGGGTATAAGGATCGCGGGTGCTCTTAGCCCAACCTTCATCCATAAGGATGTATGGAATGCCGTAGCGCGCGGCGAAATCGATATAATATTTGTAAGTTTCAAGGTTACATCCCGCCTCGAAATCCACATCATCGCCATAAGGGATGGCGCCGTTCCACCACTCCCAGCATACAAAACCCGGACGCACCCATCCGGCCTCTCCAATAACCGACGGCGACGCAAGCTGGCATGTCAGTGTCTGCTCAAGAATCTCTTTGGGAGTGCCTATAGCCATGTAACGCCACGGAAAAGTGCGGCTGCCGGCTGTCTCTGCAATATAATCAGCCTCTTTAAGTATCTTAAGGCTGCGGTCGCCATCTTCACCGAACTCAAGAGGGACTTTCGGAAAAACCGACGTGAATCCGTTTGCACCGTTACCACGCAGAAACATGCAGGGATAATCGCTCAAATCGCTTTCTGAGACAAGCACACACAGGCTGTCTGAAGCCTCTACAAGAACCGGAAGGGTCGACATGCGGTCATCGTAACCCCATTCCGACATATTTTTGTGGGAATAAACCTCTTCATACGCGGTCTTGAATCCGCCTGGCTGTTGCAGATGGATTTTCATATCCGACGGGAATGCTACTGAAAATTTCTCTCCGTCGACCTCTATCCGAGGCTGCTTCCCGGTTGTTATGAACCGGTGGGCAACACCATTATCGAACACCCTGAATTCAACCTCATAGCCCCCATTGAAAGAAACCGTCATGGAATTGTAGGAATTGTCAATTTCCGAATGCTTCAACGGAACGGCTGGTGTCAGACGCTCACTCACTTTTGAACGTTTAACCGATTTCACTTTTGAGTTGACCCCAAAAGTGCGGTCTGATAGATTCATGGCAATAGTGGCCGATTTCACCACCGGAACTCCATTTCGGTCGACCGAATAACAAATCGAGTCACCCGCAGACAGCGTCAAGGCTATATTTCCCGAAGGGGAAACAGCTTTCAGCACCTTCGGCGCAGCCGATAGTCCTGGCACTGACAAGGCAGCCATTCCGATAAGAACGGCATTAAAAATAATTTTATTCATTTGTATGGTTGGCTGTTACATCAATTAAACATTTCTCACACTGTTGGAAACCTCGTATATGAAACCCATGATTCCGGCTTATTTCACCAGAACTTTCGCAGTCAACGGAGCGCACCCCCCCACTTTGACCACATATAGACCGGATGCTAAACCAAACGAGCAACTGCCCGACGACACACGCCTGCTTGCCGCAAGCCTGCCATCGGGAGCAAACACCTCCACATCGGTGTCTCCCAAAACTCCGGCAACATCAATACGCCCGTTTCCCCCCGATACTACCGGGGCAAGTTTTCCTACGGCCACACCGCCTAATCCTGCACCTTTAACTTCTCCATAGAGGCTCATACCACCCAACTGAACGGTCGAGCCGCCGTTATTGTCGGTCACCCGCAGACGGTAATACTTATAAGGCTTTCCGATATTAGGATTTTTAACTGAATAATCATCATTGAGAACCCCCTCCCGGCGAAGCATATCCACACTCTCAAACAGGAAGACCCCGCTCAGCAGAATTGAAGAATGGTAATCGCCGTTAGGGCCGCCGTTATTTTCTCCGTTATAGCTGTCTTCACGGCTCTTCCAACAAGGCATAACCTTGAAATCAGGTTTGATAAGCGAACTGAGATACAGCGATTTGGCATTCTCTACCAGATATTTGGCATAACGGAACTGGCGCTCGCTGTCAAGCAGACCCGAAGCCACCCATTCTGCAATGTAGCGTATGTAAATGCCTTTGAAGAGACCGCCGTCGCTATGTCCCTGCTCGCGCATGATGCCGTTAGGAGAATACCACCGCCCGTCGAGAGATTTATCCATGAGGTCAACCGCTATATCGCGATATTCCTCTTCACCGGTTATTTTGAACAGTTCGAGCAAACCTCCGACCCATGTGCCCTGGTTGTATGTGAAAGCCCATCCTCTCTGCTCATTGCCCGGGGCATCTTTGATAAAGCCGTCGTCGAAACGTGAATGGGTGAGCATCCACTCATAAATCATTTTCGCCTTGTCGAGATAATGCTGCTCGCCGGTAAGCTTATAAAGACGTGCTGCAACGATTATAGCCGGTGCATTCGAACATGAGTTTTTACCATCTGTACCTGTATTCCATGCTATACCGCCACCGTTGACATCACTCCAGCCCCCCCAGATCCAATCAAACAGCTGTTTGGCTTCTGTGAGCCATTCGTTTCGGCTGATGGTGAAATGCTCATATGCACGCAGACAGGCAATCGCCATCCATTCCATGTCATCATAGAACGAATTCCACAGGTCTTGACGCCCTGCGTCATACGCCGTATACATCCCCTTTTTAATCTGCATGGCCCTCATCCTCCAAATCTGTTTGCCGGTGCGGATGAAAGCATCGGTCATGGCATCGATGGCATGTGCCTGCCACCAGTAGTTATATCCGGCATTCACTTTCTCCGAATCCGGGTTCCAGCTATGAATCAGATATTTCCCGCCCCAATAGTCGCGGTAGAAATCAGATAGCATAACCGAATATAATTCCTCAGCCATAGCGGCATAATCAATATTCACTCCGGTAGAGGGCAAGTCATAACGTTGTTGGTAATTGTCAACATTAAACGAACCCTCGTTATTACGCATGTCAAGTGTAACCCAGTTCTCACCATCTTCCGATGCCATCAGATCCCAGGTATTCGGGCGTGTGTTTGTGACTGCCGACTGGTTAGTGGTCAATGCGTAGCCTGTCAATACCGCAGGATCATTAAAGGTATAGTCTATCCACGCATTTTCAAGCCCGTTTTCAGCCTTCACATTTTTTAGAGTGACCGGGGTGGTATAGTTCCCTCCACCTATGGCATGGAGGTTGTCAGTACCTTCCGGAGCTGTAAAAACACCATAAACATCTGTGGCGATATTTTCAGTATCTTCGGCACGATAACCGAGAATCTGTAGGTCTGCAATGCTCAACTTGTCACCCTCTCCGTTTTTAGCGATTTCCAGCTTAAACGATGTATAAGCCCCGGTTTGCGACGCGAATGTTTTTCCGGTATAGGCCGTGTATGCGCCCCAATATTTTGCCCTGTTGAAAAGCCCCAAACGAGTCCACTCCTCAGTGGCCGCATTCCGCCCGTAGAGAGTCATCTGGGCCGGAGCGCACTTTGTGTCATCTGCGGCAACCACCACCAACCCTTTTGCCACCCAGGCATCAGCCAGAGTGAAAAGGATATTGACACCTCCGGTTTTGGCCACCTCAAAAACAGTCATATCGTTTTTATCGCACAATGCCGGCAAAGTGGCATTATCACTGCTCCCTTCGAGTGAAACCTCGGCCTTGTCGCATATACTGAAATTGGCAATCGTCTGTTGCGCACTGGCATTAAACCCGAGCGCAAACCCTATAACAGGGCTGAAAGGTAAAATCTTGAATAATTTGGTCTGCATATGTTATATATTTGATCTGTTTCCGATTAGCTTCACTGAATATGAACGGCTGCCACAAACGAGATTCAGTATCAACGGCCGTCGGTTATCAGTTCCCACAAAATGTGTCCCCGCTCCGCATCTGCGGCTGCTGAGGAGTTTCCCCTCAAAATCGAGAAGATTAACCGTCGACGCTTCGGCAAGTTCTATCTCCACCCCACCGTCAACCACGCGCCATCTTGGCTGCCACCGGTCTGCAAACGGCACGGCCTCAATCCCCGATTCCGCAGGAATGCCGAATGAAGTCACCGTCGCCCGGTCTAATGCCGGAGCCGGGCCGTTGTCATTGCCGTAAGCAATTACATTGCGGCCTGCCGACAGATGCACCATCACTGTCTTAAACGCAATATCCTTTCCGGCAATAGCATTTCCCGGACTTTTGAACATATGGTATTCCTTTTCTCCGCCATTGACCTGTATGTATGCGCTATGGTCGGCATTATCAAGGTAATACAAAGTTAAGAAATAATATCCGTCCTGCCCCACTTCTATGTCGTCGAATGTAACGTTTTTCTTGGCATTGTTGAGTTCGGCGATATAATATCCTCCGGAGCAGTCAGCATCCGCCCTACGGCTCCCACGGGTATTGTAATCCTCCGCCTCACGCCGCAGCACTATCGGTGCGGCCATAGAGCCTCGTGGGGCAACAACAACCGTTGCCCCGCTGTTCGCCCCTAATTCAAGATCAATCCGTGTTGATGACGACACCCTGTCGCGGTATTCAAACGCCACATCCGTGCGGTGCACCCCCTCTGTGTAGATATATGCTGAGAAATCCTCTCCTTCCGGCAAAAACGACATATCGACCGAAACATTACGCGGCTCTGATGTAATCGTAGCCAACCACCACTGGTTATCTTTGCGTCTGACAACTGTCAGATAACCGTCGGGGCGTGCCTCAAGGCATTTTATCTCATCCCAAACCGTAGGGATTGCCCTCAACAACGGTTCTGCTATGTGGCCGGTGAGATTGGCCGGGCAATCACACACACACAACAGCGATGATTCAAACGCCACAGTCAGAGCTGTCTGGTATGCCCATGTGGTATTGGTGATAGCTCGTCCATGCTTGTTGCCATATTTCACCGGAGTATAGTCCATCGAGCCGAGCACATTGCGTGTCAACGCGAGATTCACACCATGTGATGCCGGTGTCATAGTAGTGTTGAACATATACATCTCCCCTCCCAACACCGCTTCGGAGGTCATAAGATGGGGCCAGCGGCGCTCAAGACCCGACGGCTTGATACATCCGTGGAAATTCACCATCAGACGGCACTGCGCCGCAGCATCAAGAATTCCCTCATATTTTGCAAGCATGTCCCGGCTGTCATCCTCGAAGAAATCGATTTTAACACCCTTTACTCCTGCTTCCGACCACTCCCTGAACCATTCTATATTCTTCGCAGTATCGGCCGAAAAACGCCCCTGATGCGCCCACACGAATACGCCCACATTCTTTTCTTGCGCATATCCGCAAGCCTCTGCCAGGTCGATGCGCCCCTCCCAACCATCGTCAAGCATGAAATACTCCCATCCGTAATAGGCGGCAAGATCGATATAGGCTTTCACCTGTTCCATCGTAGGATTGGAATCGGCGTCTTCCGCACCCCAGTTCCACGACATCCGTCCAGGCTTGATCCAAGTAAGGTCTTCCATCTCCGTGGCGTCACAAAGCCCCGGTAACACCGCCGACTCCACAATCTCCTCAAGGCTGCCGATAATCATCAACCGCCATGGAGAAAGAAAATCATCATCTATGATATTGCTTTGAGCATACGGCTCAAGCATGAATTGTCCGTTTTGTTTGCCTCTGACAAGGCGCGACGCCGACATTGAAGCCCGGTTATCGGCTTCCGTCAAAAGCACATAGCGGTCTGCTGTCTGCAGAAGCATCGGGAATGCATACCCCTCGGCATCGGTGAGGGCGTCCCATGTGCGGGGCTCATAATACCACGAATAATCTTTGCGGTAGGTCATGGCCCAACTGTTTTTTATATCTGAAAAATTAAAAGTGGTCAGTTCACCCGACAGGCGGCTCCCCTTGCGGTTGACCACACCATAGCGCACTGCCACAGCATTATCATACACTCGGAAAATTATAGTCAGATTGCGCCCCCCCTGCCCTCTGCAATCCAAAGTGAGTTCATTGCACCGGTTGGTATAACAGGAAATTTTACCATGCGGCAGAGTGAATGCCTCGTCTATCGAAATCTCATCGCACTCCACAGACCGCTGGAACTGCGACAGGCTTGTCGCTCCGATTATCACCCCGAGTGCAGAACTATCGAGTATCTGTTCTCCTCCGGCCACAACCTCATATGTCAGACGGGATTCTTCGTCGGCAGAAACCTTCAAACCGATATTGCCTGACGGAGACGCCACCTCAGCCACAGTTTTCTGTGCATACGCCGAAAAGCCGGCACACACAGTCATCGACAAAACTAACAGTCTGACAATCTTAAAATTCATGGATAGAAACAAAACAGATTTGATAACTGCCATCGCCGGAACCACCGGATGCTTCCGGCGATGGCAGTCAGTAATAGGATGAATATTTATAAGTAAGTCGTCACAATTATTTTATATTATCGGAGAGAGATTTTTCGAGGGATTTTAGCCTGAGAATGAAGGAGTGTAGTTGTCTACACGACTGAATATGAAGGCTAAAAGCACCGAAAAAGCTCCGCCGATGATATAAAGTCTCAAGATTCATAATATGCGTAATAATTTTGATGACTTACTTATAATATCTATTTGCGTATTATTTCACCACCACTTTGGCAACATGGCTGCCAACCTTGGCAACATAGATGCCGGGGGCAAGTTTCACAGAGGTCATACCTTCACAAGCAATGCCACGGGCAACGGTAGCTCCTGCAACAGTGTAGATGCCGTAAGGCATAGCCTCATTGGCTGTAAGCTCAATAGCACCGGCAACACCTGCAACGGCAACAGCAGCAACCTCAGAGGCCACAGCCTCCTCAACACCTGAATAAAGAGGCTCTCCATACATTTGGAATCCCGACAGGTGGGTCGCCTGTTTTGAACGGTTCCGGATAACCAGGCGGTAAGTGTCGCTTTCGGCAGGTTCGGCAACATTCAGAGCCATTGTTGAAGCCGGGGTTGCGAAATTCATGCCGTCGCGCGCATCAACGTCTTTCCAGTTATCATTGTCATAGTCATATATCTGAAGCGCCCAGTCTTTAGGTGAACGGCTGTTATAATAACCGGCACTATAATGGGTATTTAGCATATATGATTCTACCTTTGCAGGATTTGCGAGATAGATTTCAACTGTTATTTCAGATGCATCCCCCATGCCTCCATCACCACTTTCAGCCACGGTGAACTGCGAAGCATTGCTACCGTCAAACAGTTTGTCAACACCCTCGTGCCACTGGTCAACATCGAAACCGGTGTGGCTCGACACATAATCCACTGTGCCGTCAACCGCCAGGATTCCGGCCGGATTATGGTTATCGGCAGATACATAGGGATTGCCGAACACGTTAAACTCGCCCAATGCGGCAGGCTCATTGCCGGCAATATTAAGCCGCACAAATCTAACCGGCGACACAGCCTCGCCTTCAGCCACCGTATAGGGATTTTCAAGTATAGCGGTTGTAATGCGCCCGTTGGTGATTTTTGACACCGGAGTCCCGGCTTCTGTCCACGTTTCACCATCGGCAGAAAGTCCAACCTTCCACTCGTCGGTATTATTCTCTGTGGCGAAAGCGTAACCGCTAACCAGTATCGGCCATGGGAACTCAAGTGTCACAGACGCATTGCTGGCCGATGATGTGGCAACAGTGTGCTCATTATGGTCGCAGAACAGTTCGTTGTCGAAAGTAGAGCTCCATTTGGCCGCATCTGCCAAAGAAGCCTTATAGGCGCATATTTCAATGGCCGGTTCGGTCATGTCGGGATAATTTACCAGGTCGAGGGTGAAATAGTCGAGAGCCGGGGAATCGCCATGCTCACTTGCATCTTTGCCTGTCTTGGTGTACTGGCCGAAAGCAACGTTGTTCTCACCCTTTTTCAGATAAACCAGCACCTGGCGCTGGGCCACGAAATCATCTTCCTTCTCCCCCCAGCTGTCAGAGCCCTGAAGAAACCCTACATATGTTGGCATCTGTTCATTAACCTTAACAGAAATCCAACGGCGCTGGGCTGTGGCGAAACGTATGTTCATCATATACACACCATCCTCGGGGACATCAATCTTATAACTGAGATTACCTCCGTTCTGGCCGATATTGCCGCCTTTTTTCCCTGAGAACGCCACACGGTCTGAAACCGCGGCTGATCCTGACAATGCGTCGTAATCTTCAAATTCGCGGCGAATCTGCTGCTGGTCGGTCCAGTCTGCGGGTTTTGTCAACGTTGCGGTTGATTTCACGAGTTCAAAACGGTCAATAGTGGGAGTATACGGCTGGTCGCGATCCTCTTCAGAACTGTAGCCATAGATGGCGCGAACCATCAGGAAGTTTTCACCCTCCTCACACCATACCGGAATACTTTTCGATGCCACACCCGGACGCATCTCTTTTTCTCCTTCGCCATTTTCGATTTCGGCCGGCACACCGTTCCAGCCACCGGTCAGAACATCACAGGCCATTATGTTTGCCGGCTGATTGTTAATCTGGAGTGAAAGCCAGCGGGTATTCATAGTGATATACCACACCGAGAGGTCGTAAACCCCCGCTTCTGGTGCATCAAACACATATTGCATATATGCCCCTTTGTGGGCATTGTCGGTTCCGAGACCGGCTTTCCCCGACGCTTCCGAACCTTCAGCACTGAGGTCCGAAACCTCCTTACACTCAAAAGTATCAATCGGATCTTCAGCCTCTATCACTATGGGCTGGGCCGAAACCACGGCAGTCACACCCAACGCGGCTGTCATGGCAAGACTTCTAAAGGTAAAATCAAATTTCATTGTTGATAATAATTGGTTAAATAATCTAGCACAAATATAGACCCCCTCCCCTCAAAAAATCATACGTTTTTGCGACAATTATGGCTATTTCAGCGCCTGAACGCCCTCCGGGCTCTTCTCATCAATGCCCGGAGGGCTTTCCGGCATCAAAGAACCTCCACCTTGTGGGTATAATTTGATAACACCGGAGTGAAATCGGCAGTCACACGCAATTTCTTTCCGGCATGAAGGCCGGTGTTGTTGAAACGGAAACAGTAGCTCGACTGCGATTCCCCATCCTCGGGATAAAGCTCAAAATAAGCTGCAGGGGAATTGCTGTTCTGGAATCCGGCAGTAGATTTCTGATACCCGTAGAAAACGGTTGTGGAACTGCCGTCGCCATGCATCTCTTTCATACGGAATTTATACCGATAATCATTCTTTTCCACATTGAAATCGAATTCAGCACTCCAGACAGCCGATTTGTTCAAAGCCGGCTGCATCACGGCAATGACATCGTTGGCGGCACTATACCACAGACCCACCTCCTCAACGGCCGACAGCGTTGCCGTGGCATCATTGAAATCCACACTTATCCGGTGAATGCAGCCGGGAGTGACAGGCACAATCTTGCCATCTTCAGCCAAAACAGCACCATCGATGCCGAAACTGCGCCCTATGGCCGACCCGTCTTCGGTGAGCTTATATTCCCCACTGCCGAGCCACGCGAAAACTTCAAACACCCCGTCGGCAACCTTGTGCGTTACAACCGGAGCCATGTCTGAGCCAACCAGGCTGACACTTTCGGGGTTATAGGCATAACCCGCCGGGCGTGTAATCTCAAGCTCCCTGACAGATTTACACATACGCACAGCCACACCGTTGGTGGCACGCACGGTAAATCTCAGCCTGCCGGTTGCGCCTTGCTTGATTCCGGCCCTTTCAGCCGCGATATTCAAGGTGTGATTGGTAAGGGTCAGCGATCCTGCTGTTCCCATCTGTTCAGGTTCAAGTTCATAGACAGGATTTGAAAAATCCCCGTCGGTCGAAAACAACACCTTATAGAACACCTGGGTATAATCACCTGCGGTCGAGCCTGACCATGCAACGGTGTGCTCATCATTGATGTTTGATTTGTCGGCAGCAATGACAATCTGTGGAAATTCCTCCGACACAATGTCGAATTCAGACAATGTGGTGTCATGCTCCTGATGCCAGTCGAAATCGGTGCAACTGCCTAAACCGGCTGCAAAAACCAGCGATACAGCTGCAATCATCGGATGATATATCTTCATTAAATTCAGTTTCATTGTCAGTTTTTTAACACGTTAGTAATCCATGAATTTGATTAATCCTCCATTGTCGAGGAGCTTATGGAACTCCACTGCGGATTCTGCACAAGATTCTTATCTTTATAGGTGTCTGACAGCGGTATAGGCCAAAGGGTGGCATAGTCGTTGAACACACGGGTCTCGAAAACCGTGCGTTGGAAGAAGACATCTTTTCCACGGGCATCGTTGGCATTCATGCCATGTTTAGGCCCGGCGAAATTCTTGTGGGCTATGCACCATCGGCAGCAGTCGAAATAACGTGCCTCCTCGAAACACAGCTCCACACGGCGTTCACGGCGGATAGCCTCACGCATTTCATCCTGGTTGGCCGGAACAGGCACTCCGTTGCCATAAGCCGGAATCCCCGCACGGGTGCGGATGGCATTGAGATAGGTCAGAATCTCCGGACGATTGGTCTCATAGCCCACCTCATTGAGCGCTTCAACATAATTGAGTTAAGTACATGACAAAAATTTGAAAACATCGAATTTTGGGGTATAAGTCGGAC
>ERZ777305.272-NODE-272-length-87357-cov-48.081602_pt1 | contig 87357 bp, 74 predicted proteins | sample MGYA00374965_ERZ777305 | MGnify/ENA primary metagenome ERZ777305 (study PRJEB29328, sample SAMD00013331) | mouse gut metagenome | study: EMG produced TPA metagenomics assembly of the Metagenome analysis of fecal microbiota from mouse which was promoted...
ATGGAATCAGTCCTAATTTTATCTTGCTCTAAAAAGTTTTATCGGACAGCAATAATAAAAAAGACTCCGCAAGGATTAAACATCAATCAACTAATAATTAAGAAGTATGGCAACCCTACGCCCCTGTGTTCAGAAACAACGCGCAGATGGATTTTACCCTGTGTATATCCGAGTAATCCACGATAGACAGTCGGCTTTCATCAAGACCGGCAAAGTGGTAGATAAGAAGTCGGTTACAAAGAGCCGAGAGATACGCGACAATGCAGTTCTCAAATACTGCACCGAGCAGATTGCATATTACAATCAGCGTCTAAACCTCCAAAACATCACGAACTGGACTATCAAGGAAGTTGTGGCATTTCTTTCGACAGAAGATTCCGATGCAAGTTTCAGCGACTACGCCAAGTTGCACATTTCACGAATGATCAACGACGGCCATGAGAGAAATGCCAAAAACTACAAGTTGGCAGTTGCTCACCTTGAAAGATTCATCGGCACCACACAGATAATGTTTTCCTATCTTACAACGGCAGTATTGCAGCGTTGGATAGGAACGCTCGCCCAGAAAAAGCGTGCAAAAGAGATGTACCCCGTGTGTGTACGTCAAATCTTCAAGGCTGCGCTGATAGAGTTGAACGATGATGAACGCGGTGTATGCCGCATCAAGTTCAACCCCTGGCTTAAAATCCAAATTCCAAAAAGCGATAACGCCGAACAACGCGCCATTAGCGCGGAGGCTTGCCGCGAGTTCTTCAATCGTCCACTCCCGGAGAACAAGATGATTTCATCTCTGCCAGAACTTGGCCGCGATGTGGCGAAACTGGTTTTATGCCTTGGAGGCATAAACACCGTTGACTTGTTCAATATGAAGAAGTCCGACTATCACCACGGCGCACTATGCTACAAGCGAGCCAAAACCCGACACAGCCGCAGAGATGAAGCCTACATAGAGATGCGTGTAGAGCCGTTCATAATGTCGGTATTTGAGAAATACCTTGCCCCCGATGATGACGAGTACCTGTTCACGTTCCACAATCGCTATTGCGATTCTGATAGTTTCAGCGCAAACGTGAACAACGGCATCAAGAAAATCTGCAAGGATATGGGTATGCAGAAAGAGGATTACTACTGACGCGAGTTCGGGATAAGAAACGCCCTAAAAAAGTTGAATCGGCAGCTTGAAAAAGTTACCGATTCTTTTGGCAATATCATTGATATTTAGTAATTTAGAGGTACCAAACTTTAAAATACATATCATGATATCCGAGTGTAAAGTTACTGAAATTTTCTGTATTGCCGATGATTTTTGCAAAGAATTTGAAGTGGAGATGGCGAAAAACTCTCTTCCGTATTCTCCCGAGGCTCCGAAACGCCGAAGAAAGCGCATGATGTCCGACGCGGAGGTCATCACTATTCTGATCTGCTTCCACTTCAACACCTACCGCAACTTCAAGCATTATTATCTGTCATGCGTGTGCGGACAGTGGAGACATCTGTTCCCGCGCCGGTTCTCGTACAACCGTTTTGTCGAGGTAATGCCGCGTTGCTTCGTGGCCCTGACAATGTTCCTGCGTCTTGCCTGTTTCGGAGAATGCACCGGCATCAGTTTTGTTGATAGCACCTGCATCCCCGTGATACACAACAGGCGGGAGTTCAACATGAAGGTGTTCAAAGGCTTCGCAGCCAAGGGCAAGAGCACAATGGGATGGTACGTCGGCTTCAAACTGCATCTCCTGTGCAACGAAAAGGGGGAACTTGTGAACTTCGTCCTCACCCGTACCAACGTCGACGACCGCGAGGAATCAGTAATTGACACGCTGACGGACAAGGTGTTCGGCAAGCTGTACGCAGACAGGGGGTATATCTCGCAATCTCTTTTCGGACATCTGTGGGACAACGGGGTGCATATCGTGACCGGCTTGCGCTCGAATATGAAACAGCGCCTCATGCCGCTTTACGACAGGATAATGCTCCGCAAGAGAAGCATCATCGAGTCAATCAACGACATGCTCAAGAACGTGGCACAGCTGGTGCATTCCCGTCACCGGAGCGTCCACAATTTCATAATGAACCTGCTTGCGGCAATGGGGGCATACTGCTTCTTCTCCACAAAGCCGGAAGTCAATTTCGATTACGAGGTACCTGAATCAAACGGACAGATTGTCATATGGCAATAAACAGCACCTGTTAAAAAAAAAGGCGACCAATGACTGGCCGCCCGATAGTTCCTGCCTAATTGTGATGTCGCCGAGTTGGCTATCGCTATCCCGAACTCGCGTTAAGAGGTTGTCTAAATTTTATTGATTAGAATTTTTATAGCAGCGAAGTCAATCATTTCTTCAGCGGATTCATTGAGTATCTCATAGTTACGGGCGAGTCTGCGACAGGAGTCAAGCCATGCGAATGTTCTCTCCACAACCCAACGCAGTGGTTTCGGCAAGAAGCCTTTGACCCCGTTGGGGGTATTTGATACTTCAAGCTCAATCCCGAAATCCTTCTCAATATCGGATGCGACATCGCCGCGATAACCTCTGTCCGAAAGGACTTTTTCAAGGTCTTCCCAGACATCATTGGCCTGACCGCACAGCTCATGTGCCGTTTTTGAATCATGTATGCCGGCGTTGCAGACTTTACTTGCAAGGATAAATCCATTGCGGTCTGTGAGTATGTTTCTTTTGATGCCTTTGACTTTCTTATTGCCATCGTAACCGTTATCCCCCTGTCTGCTACCCCATTTGACGCTTTGTGCGTCAATCGCGGCAACCGAAGGACTTGATGCCTGACCTCGCTCGCGGCGTACCTTCCGAACGAGTTTCTCAAGAAAATGCTCAACACGCCCTTCTTTTCGCCATTTATGGTAGTAATAGTATACGCTTTTCCATTTGGGGTAGTCGTGAGGAAGCCTGCGCCACTGACATCCGCTGACCAGCAGATATAGGATGGCCTCGAACACCGACTGTAAGGAATATTTGCGCTTGCGGCTATCATTTTCAAGGAATTCTTTGTTTATATAAGACCATTGACCCTCGGTCAAGTGTGTCTGATAGAGATTCTTTTTGTGCATAAATCTATCTTTTTCTCCTTCAACACCTTGATTGAGGGTTTGTTATGCCCTATAACATTATTTCGCACATATTTTTAGACAACCTCTAATAGTTTCTTCATCAGAGCGAGATATTATTTGAATGGACTCAAAGCCCAACTGTTGAAGTTGCAAGATATAAACTATATCCGACAGCTAATATGTGGACATTTCTGAAACTTGATACAAGGAATGGTCGTATTTGGCAAGTGCAATGGTCGTTTGAAGATGACAAACGTTTTGAAACAGCACTATCTTTATATTCAGTTGTATGGAAAGACGAAGAAGTCAATGGACGCTTTATTTTATATCCAACAACCAATAATTATAATTTCATCATGCTTGACCAAATTAATGGAAAAACATACCAAGTGCAATGGTCTCAAGAATCTGATAAAAGAATCATCGTGCCAATTGAATGATATATCCAATTATAAAAAAACAGTTAATTATTGGATAACAAAATCCATCCAGCAAATAGTGAGAAACAAATAATAGGGAATTCGAAACAGTTAAATACAGTCAAAGTTTAGCTGACTGAAAGAATTTTTTGATTACATTTTGTATTTTTGCACAGTTAAAGCGTTATTTGAAAAAAGCAAAACTGAGAAATCCGATGAAATCTGCAAGTTGGCAAATCGTAACCCGACAGAGCGTAACATTAATGTAAATTACTCAACGTCAGCACATAATTTGGTGCCAAGCTCTTTTGAGGTAGAACAAAACCTTTAATCCGCTCTTTTTCATAACTCTATTCTTTGTTTGCGAAATTAACTGATATAGAGTTATTTGTAGGTATGCAAAACGTAGCGGAACCACGAATAGGAATCACAGATGCCATCCCGGAGCCTATATTTCTTCGCATTGCCGAGAAAAATCGCTAAATTTGCAGTAGCAAAGATGCCTGACAAGCGGGTCTCTCCTAACTATCAACACCTTACTTTATTCCCCATTTCTTGCCATAGTCTCGCGAACTCTTCGTATATTTGCAGTGCAGGGAGAATAGATGGCCCTAAAAATATGTGTTTGCACATAATTGATAATAAAAAGGTTTGTATAGTCTTTGATACTTTGCGGTATGGAAATAAGAGCTGCCACGATATGCGATTTGGAATGCATTATTAGTATTCTTGATTCAGCAAGGGAGTATCAGCGTTTATCAGGTTTTAACCAATGGAGAGACGGGTATCCTTCTAAGGGCAATGTTGTGAAAGATATTGAAGCAGGAGGTGCAATGGTTATTATGGCAGAAAAGGATGTAGTAGGATATGCATTCCTTGCCATAGGCGACGTCGCTTATGAGAAATTAGGTGATATATGGCGTTTTGAAGGCAATTATGGGGTGGTTCATCGTTTGGCGCTATCGGCAGATGTACGCGGGAAGGGACATTCTACAGAAGTATTAAAGCTTATTGAAAATGAATATATAAGTAGTGGCATTAACATTATACGTGTTGATACCGGCCGTGAGAACAGGATTATGCAAAGGATAATGGAAAAGAATGGATATGAGCTGCGCGGTTTTCATGAGTTTGAATGGGGATGGCGGTTGGCTTATGAAAAATCAATAATGCTTTAGAAATATGATTCAGCAAATAGAGTTTTCCTTATGTCCGTATAAACGGGGCGTGCATATAATCACAGGAGAAGTTTTGCGAAACTTGCCTGAGTTGCCTTCCAAGGGCCTGTGTAATATTCTGATTAAACATACATCGGCGGCTTTGGCTTTGAATGAAAATGCCGATCCTGACGTGCTCCATGACCTTAACGCGATTTTCAATCGCCTTGTGCCGGAAAATGCGCCATTCTATATGCACACGGATGAAGGGGCCGACGATATGCCGTCGCATGCCAAATCTGTAATAGTGGGAGCGTCTCTCACTATCCCTGTCACCTCCGGACGTCTAAATCTGGGGACATGGCAAGGCATATATCTGTGCGAATTCAGGGACTATGGAGGCAGTAGAAATTTTGTAGCAACCATAATTGGCGATTAGTCATAAACACGCTATGAATCCATATTATCGCGAATACTCCGAGTACCTTGCCGAACGCTTTCCGGGCAAGGTGCAGAAGCTTACTGTTGACACAGGTGCCTCATGTCCCAATCGTGATGGAACTCTCGGTAGGGGTGGATGCATATATTGCAATAATGAATCTTTTTCTCCTATGGCAGGTTGCCGTGAGGGTGTCAGAGAGCAATTAAACAAAAGTAAGCTGTTTTTTGCGCGCAAATATCCTGAAATGCGTTATTTGGCGTATTTCCAAGGGCACACGGCCACACATGCCGGGGTGGAGAGGTTTATACGTCAATGCAATGAAGCTATGGAGGTGGATGGTGTAATAGGTATAATCATAGGCACCCGTCCGGATTGTATGCCTGACAGCCTTCTTGAACAACTGGCACGGATTAATAGCGAAGATATGCCTGTAATGGTGGAGTTCGGGATGGAAAGTGCCTGCAATGCTACGCTGGAGCGCATCAACCGTTGCCATACCCATGCAGATACTGTCAATGCTGTCATGCGTACACATGATGCTGGAATGGACGTAGGCGTGCATCTTATATTCGGTCTGCCCGGAGAATGCGAGAATATGATGCTGTCAAGCGTAGATGCGGTAAACGACATGCCTGTTAGCTTTGTCAAGTTCCATCAACTTCAGATAGTACGCGGAACACGGCTTGCATCAATGGCTGAAGCCGAACGTGGACTTGTGCATCTTTTCGGCGTAGAGGAGTATATAGAGTTTTGTTGCAAAGTGGTAGCGCGGTTAAGACCGGATATTGCCATTGACCGCTTTACATCCCAGGCTCCGTCAGATATGCTGATAGCGCCACGATGGGGTTTGAAGAACCATGAGTTCACAGCCCGTCTTCAGAATCGGCTTCGGGAGCTTTCCAATAGTCGTAGCTGACGTCCCAAAGATATAATGCGTGGGCCGGCATGGATGTGCCGGCAGCGCATCGGTCTGAGGCTTCAAGTATTGATAGAACGCCTTGCGGGGATATTTTACCACGACCGACATCGACAAGTGTTCCTACCACTGCACGAACCATATTGCGCAGGAATCGGTCTGCTTTAATCTCGAAATACCATCGGTCGGCAGCTGTGCGATGCCATGCCGCTTCGCGTAAGTCGCATATGTTTGTTCGGGCGTCGCTATGCAATTTTGCAAAAGAGGTGAAGTCGCGGCATCCGAGCAATAATGATGCGGCTTCGTTCATGGCCTCGAAATCCAACTTTGGAGATGCCTGCCATGACAATTCGCGTATAAACGGATTTTTTGATGTGTGCGCATAGTAACGGTAGCAACGTTCCGTGGCGTCGAAACGGGCATGGGCGCCGTCATGTACAGGCGTGATTGAATGTACCGCTATGTCCCTTCCTGCCATGGAGTTCACGGCTCGGAGGAGGGTGGGCGCGCATATATCGTCGGGAAGGTCGGCATGCGCAACCATCCGCCGCGCATTTACGCCTGCATCCGTGCGTCCTGCACCCGTGACGGCTATATTAAGACGCAGTGCTTTGGAGAATGCTTCTTCAAGGCATTGCTGCACCGACATGTCATCCGGCTGGCGCTGCCAGCCATGGAATGCAGCGCCACGATAGGAAATGTCGAGGAAGTAACGCACGTCAGTCTTTCTCAAGATAGGTGTAGCCGTATAGGCCGGCACGATATGTGCTTACGAAGTCTCGGCCTTCTTCAGGCGTTATTGAACCTGCTTTCATGGATGCCGTAACCCAGGTTTCCACGTTGCGTACAAGCTTTTTGGGCGAAAACTGAACATAGTCGAGCACTTCTGCGACAGTCTCTCCGTCTATCAGCTGGTCGATTTCGTAATGGTCTTTGTATACGCTGATGTGCACGGCATTGGTGTCGCCGAAAAGGTTGTGCATGTCGCCCAAGATTTCCTGATATGCACCAACTAAGAACACCCCGATGTAGTACGGCTCGCCCGGCTTTACGGAATGTACGGGCAGGTCCGGCTGAACGCCCTGTGCTGAAATGAAGTGGTTTATTTTGCCGTCGCTGTCGCAGGTGATGTCCTGGATGGTGCATGTGCGTGTCGGCTTCTCGTCAAGGCGTGAAATCGGGATGATAGGGAACATCTGGTCTATGGCCCATGTGTCCGGCAGCGATTGAAAAAGAGAGAAATTGCAGAAATACTTGTCGGGAATCATGCGGGAAATCTTGCGCAACTCATCCGGCGCGTGTTTCATACCTCCGGCCAGTTCGCCGACTTCGCGGGCTATGCTCCAAAAAAGTTTTTCAATTTGGGCACGCGTGCGGAGGTCGAGCAAGCCGAGACTGAACAGGTCAAGCGCCTCCTCGCGTATCTGTAGGGCGTCATGCCAGCTTTCAAACATACTGGTCTGGTCAAGGCGGTCCCATATATTATATAGTTCCCTTGACAATTCGTGGGCATTTTCGCTCAACTCCTCGTTGTCGCGCCATACAGGCAGCTGCGTTGTTTCAAGCACCTCGAATATAAGTATGGAGTGGTGGGCCGTTAGCGAGCGTCCGCTTTCAGTGATTATGTTGGGCTGTTTCAGAGAGTTTTTAGTACATACATCCACAAGCGAAGACACGGCGTCATTGGCATATTCCTGAATGGAATAGTTCATCGAACTTTCGCTGGCAGAGCTGCGGGTGCCGTCATAGTCTACACCGAGTCCTCCTCCAATGTCTACAAAGTCGATGTCGAATCCCAGTTTACTCAACTGCGCGTAGAACTGCATTGCCTCGCGCAGAGCATTCTTTATGCGGCGAATTTTTGTAATCTGACTGCCTATATGGAAATGTATCAGTTTGAGACAATCCATCATTTCACGACGCTGCATGAAGTCTATGGCTTCAAGCAATTCAGAACTGTTAAGTCCGAATTTCGACTGGTCGCCGCCGCTTTCCTCCCATTTTCCGGAACCGGAACTTGAAAGTTTAATCCGTATGCCTAAATTAGGGCGCACTTTTATGCGCCTGGCCACATCGGCTATAAGACGCAATTCATTGATTTTTTCCACTACAAGATAGATGCGTCGCCCCATCTTCTGAGCAAGCAGTGCAAGCTCTATGTAGCTTTCGTCTTTATAACCATTGCATATCACCAATGCGTTGTCTGCGATATTTGTGGCCAAAACGGCGTGAAGTTCAGGCTTGGAGCCGGCCTCCAGGCCGATATTGAATTTTTTGCCGTATGTGACGATTTCCTCCACGACCGGACGCATTTGATTTACTTTTATAGGGTAAATCATGAAATTCTGGCCCTCATAATCATAAGAGGAAGCAGCCTGCTTGAAGCAGTTGCTGATTTTCTCGATACGGTTGTCGAGAATGTCAGGAAAACGCAAAAGAACAGGCGACGAAATATCGCGTACCTGAAGTTCGTCAAGCACCTCTTTTATGTCCACCGAGGCACAGCCTTCACGCGGCGTCACTGCCACATGCCCTTTTTCATTGATGGAGAAATAGTTGCGTCCCCATCCTGCGATATTGTACAATTCTGCGCTGTCCTCAATACGCCATTTTCTCATCGGCTAATAATCTTTTGCGGTTAAATTCTATGCAAATGTAGCGAAAATACTTGATATTACAAAAGAGTGGCGGCCATAGCGGCTGCCACTCTTTTTGTATTGGTTTATAGGTATTATCCCTTGATAGCCGCGATGCCGGGAAGCACTTTTCCTTCTATGGCTTCGAGAAGGGCGCCACCGCCGGTGCTGACATAGCTTACGGAGTCGGCAAGGCCGAACTTATTGACGCATGCAACGGAGTCGCCACCGCCCACGAGGGAGAATGCGCCATTCTGAGTGGCTTCCACAATGGCTTCCGCGATAGCGCGGCTGCCTGCTGCGAAGTTGTCGAACTCGAACACTCCTGCAGGACCATTCCAAAGTATGGTCTTGGCGCCACGGATATTGTCGGCAAATTTCTTGCGGGTTTCGGGACCGGCGTCGACGCCTTCCCAACCTTCAGGAATTTCCATTACGGAGCATACCTGGGTGTTGGCATCGTTGCTGAATGCGTCGGCTGCGATGCAGTCCACGCCGAGAACGAGGTTTACGCCTTTTTCCTTGGCCTGTTTCATGATGTCAAGGGCAAGGTCGAGTTTGTCGTTTTCGCAAAGCGATTGGCCGATATTTCCGCCAAGAGCCTTTGCGAAAGTGTATGTCATGCCGCCGCAAAGGATGAGATTGTCCACTTTGTCCATGAGGTTCTCGATGATGCCGATTTTGGTCGACACTTTGGAGCCACCCATAATAGCGGTGAACGGACGTTTGATGTCGCTGAGAATGTTGTCCACAGCCTGTACTTCTTTTTCCATGAGGTAGCCGAGCATCTTGTGGTCGGCATCAAAAGAATCGGCCACTACTGCAGTAGAGGCGTGTTTGCGGTGTGCGGTTCCGAATGCGTCGTTCACATAAACGTCGGCGTACGAGGCGAGTTTCTTCGCAAACGTCTTCTGACGCTCTTTCATTTCTTTTTTCGCTGCGTCGTAGGCAGGGTCTTCTTTGTCGATGCCTACGGGTTTGCCTTCTTCCTCAGGATAGAAACGGAGGTTTTCGAGCAGGAGAACTTCGCCGGGCTTAAGGTTTGCGGCAGCTTCGTCGGCGTTTGCACAATCAGGGGCAAACTTGACATCGGTGCCGAGGGCTTTAGCCACATCGTCCTTAATTTGGGCAAGGGAAAATTTGGGATTTACTTTCCCTTTGGGTTTTCCCATATGCGACATGAGAATAAGGCTTCCGCCATCGGCCAAAATTTTCTTGAGGGTAGGGAGTGCACCGCGGATTCGGGTGTCGTCGGTGACATGACCGTTCTCATCAAGAGGCACGTTGAAGTCTACACGTACAATTGCCTTTTTGTCGGCGAAATTGAAGTTGTCGATAGTCATAACGATATGAAAATTAACAGTATATTATTGTTGTTGATTCCTTTTGGACGTGTCTTTTGAGACACGTGGCAAAATTAACGAAAAAATTCCATAATCCTCCGTTAAATTGCACTAAATCTCCGCTTAAAGTTCCGATGCTTTCAGTTTCTCCGCATTTTCGGCAATTGTCAGATGGTCTATTACATCTTGGATTTCTCCGTTCATGAAAGCCTGCAGATTATATATTGTGTAGTTGATGCGGTGGTCGGTTATGCGTCCTTGCGGATAATTATATGTGCGTATTTTTGCCGAGCGGTCGCCGGTGCTTACCATGGTCTTCCGTCGCGAAGCAATGTCGTCTATATACTTTTGGTGCTCCTTGTCATAGATAAACGTGCGCAGGCGGCTTAACGCGCGCTCTTTGTTCTTAGGCTGGTCGCGTGTCTCGGTGCACTCTATGAGTATTTCCTCTGTTTCTCCTGTGTTGGGGTTTCGCCACATATAGCGAAGGCGTACGCCTGACTCGACTTTGTTCACATTCTGTCCGCCGGCGCCCCCGGAGCGGAAAGTGTCCCACTTTATTTCACCTTCGTTTATTTCTACGTCAAAAGGCTCTGCTTCGGGCAGAACTGCAACAGTGGCAGCCGAAGTGTGCACGCGGCCTTGTGTCTCGGTTGCGGGCACGCGTTGCACACGGTGTACCCCACTTTCGTATTTCAATATGCCGTAAACGCCGTCACCTGTGACGCTTAACACGACTTCTTTATATCCTCCCGCAGCTCCTTCGCTTGCTGAGGTAATGGCAACATTCCATCCCCGGCTTTCGCAGAATCGGATATACATTTTGCAAAGGTCGCCGGCAAATATGGCTGCTTCGTCGCCTCCTGTTCCGCCGCGTATCTCAAGTATGGCATTCTTGCCGTCTTCAGGGTCGGCGGGTATAAGCAGAAGTTTTATGTCCTCCTCCATTGCCGGTATGGCCTGCTGTGCATTGTCCAGCTGCTCGCGTGCCATCTGTCTTAGCTCAGGGTCGCTTTCCGATTCAAGCAGTTCGCGACTGTCGTCGATGTCGGCAAGCAACGAGCGATAGCGGGCAGTGGCCTCTGTCAGGCGTTGCAGTTCTTTATATTCTTTTGTGAGTCGCACGTAGCGCTTCATGTCGGCAATGACATCGGGAGCGGTTATAAGAGTCGCGACCTCTTCAAATCGGGCTTCAATGCCGTCGAGGCGCGTTAGCAAAGATGTATCGGCCATTCGTTTGTTATAATTTTGTGCAAAGATACGAAAAAAGTAGTAACTTTGCGCCCGTATGTACAAGCTTTATATTGCATTACTCATTATATTATTAATACTGCCGGCATCAGTGTCGGCAGAAAAAACGTCAGAAAAAAAAGAACCCACGCCTCCGCCAACGGCATGGGAGCCACTTGCTCCTCTCGGCTTGCGTGAAGCGTGTGGTATAGACACTCTTGAATACAACTATTACCAGACAGCCATACCTTCGGCTCGCAGCAGCGCATGGGCCACTACCGGAAATTTCGGAGCGGAAGGAATAAATATGATTTTCGACGAGCGCTTGCCATTCAGCGAGTTTTTCCTCGGTGACGCATTGCGCACATGGAAGCCGCGTTCACGGAAATTTTATAATACGCGTATTCCTATGACCTTGCTGGGCTACACCACAGGTGGCGGCCGGGACAACAGCCAGGATAATCTGACGGCTACATTCTCAGGTAATATCAATCGTCGTTCTCAAGTCGGTGCGATGCTCGACTATCTGTATTCTAAAGGTTCATATACCAATCAGGCCACTAACGACCTGACATGGGGATTTTCGGGGTCGCATATTGGGGACCGTTACGAGTTTCAGGGATATTTTTACCATTATAATCTCCTTAATAAGGAAAACGGCGGCATTGTGGACCCGTTTTATATAACTGATCCCGCAGAGGTGCAGGGCGGTGTGACAAGCGTGAACCCCAAAAGCATCCCGACACGCCTCAACAATGCCCATACGCGCAATGTCGGAACCGACTTATGGCTTAACAACCGTTATAAAATAGGATTCTGGCGCACGGAAGAACCGGCTGATTCATTGGAAGACGTGCCGGACTCTTTGCTTGTGCGCACTTACGTACCTGTAACATCTTTCGTCTGGACTCTGCATTATAGAGAACAGAAACACATCTTTACGGCAGGTTCGACTGCTGAAACCAATGATTTTTTCCAAAACACCTATCTTAGTAATGCCGGAACATACGACCGCACCACTTATTGGGCGCTTTCAAACACCTTGGGAGTCCAGTTGCTCGAAGGATTTCATAAATATGCTCCGTTCGGGCTTTCTGCCTATATAACACATGAGGTGCGCCGCTTCAACCAGACTCCGGACACACTTGACCATTCCGACCCGACTCTCGGCCTTACCCCTCTACCTGAAGGAGCGGCGGATATGCAAGGACGTGAATCGCAAAATCTTGCATGGGCAGGTGCGCAGCTGACAAAGCTTAAAGGTGCAGCTCTGACATATGATGCTACCGGAGAGTTGGGTATAATAGGCGATGTCGCCGGCGACTTGCGCCTGCGTGGCAATGTGCGTTCGTGCGTTCCGCTGTTCTGCGACTCTCTCCGTATACATGCGTATGGTGAATTCCTGAACGAAGAAACACCATATCTGCTACGTCACTATCGTTCCAATCATTTTATATGGAACAACGATTTCGGCAAACAACGGACATATGCATTCGGCGGAACGGTATATCTCGGCCGCACCGGCACGACATTGAGCGCCGGAGTGAAAAATCTGCAAAATTATGTGTATTTTGCAGAAGACTTTATGCCTCGCCAGCATGGAGGGAATGTGCAAGTTTTGCATGCACGACTTAAACAGGATTTTCGTGTTGGAATACTGAACTGGCGCAATACAATTACGTACCAGACATCAACCGACCAACAGATTATTCCGCTTCCTAAACTTGCAATATACAGCAATCTGTTTCTGCTTTTCCGTGTGGCCACGCTACACGTCCAGCTTGGCATTGACTGCGACTGGTACAGCAGATATTACGCGCCGGCATATCAGCCGGCAACGGCAAGTTTTGTCAACCAGCATAAACAGAAGCTCGGCAACTATCCGTTTATGAATGCATATGCAAACATGAAATTGGGGCGCACCCGGTTCTTTGTGATGATGAGTCATGTAAATCAGGGATGGTTCTCTAACGATTATTTTTCTGTCGTGGATTATCCGCTTAATCCACGACGCTTTCAGATGGGTTTGAGTATTGACTTTGCCAACTAAGCTACTGCCACGGGCGTTATTCTATAAAAACGCAATATGTCTGAATATAGAAGAATGCCGGACAAGCCACATGCCATTAAAGGGCGCATGCCATTGCTTATAGGTCTGTTGACCGTAGTATTGGCTATGATGTGGGCGCTTGGGCAATGCAGCCATCGCCGTGACGCCGTTTTTGCCCAAGCCGATAAAAAAGCCGACGGGGACACTATGACCGTTGCCATAGAGATGTCGCCGTTGCTGTATCAAAGAAAGGGCGACAGCATTAGCGGACTGGATTATGAAATAGTGAGAATGTTGTCGGAAATGCACGGCAAGCCTGTAAAATTCAGACCGTTCGTACCATTACATTTTGCCCTTGACGGGTTATCTTCCGGAAAATTCGATGTCGTGATTGCTGCACTTCCGGCCACCGAACGCACGCGGCGGGAATACAACATGACAGACGCCGTGTATACAGGACGTCAGGCTCTCGTTCAGCTTCGCGATAGTTCTGGACGCGTCCACATTACATCGCAGGAGCAACTTGCCGGCCATCATGTATGGATAGTGGAGAAGTCGCCGTATGCCGACCGACTTAAAAATCTTGGGGCAGAACTTGGCGACACCATCTACGTGCATTCGTTGCCTGAGTATTCGGCGGAGCACCTTTGTCTGCTTACGGCATCCGGCGAAATAGAACGCGCAGTAGTGGACGAAAAAACAGCCCGTCGTCTGGCTGCCGATTATCCCACGCTTGATGTGTCGGTACCGGTGTCGTTTAACCAGTTTCAAAGTTGGGCAGTAGGCAGTCCAACGCTACGTGATAGCCTCAATGTTTGGATTGACGAGTTTCGCCGTACATCTGCCTATGATTCACTGCTGGTACGTTATGGGCAAAGATGAGTTGCATGTTGTCTCTATTTTTTGTAATTTTGCGGACATTCCGGCCCTCGCTGCCATGCAGATGCCGCGGAGGGCATGTAACTTATAACCACCCTCATGTCCACAATAACACAAGAAATAGAGCGCAGACGTACTTTTGCGATTATATCACATCCCGACGCGGGCAAAACCACACTTACGGAAAAACTGCTTCTGTTCGGTGGTGCCATTCATATAGCCGGTGCAGTTAAAAGCAACAAAATCAAGAAAACGGCCACAAGCGACTGGATGGAGATAGAAAAACAACGCGGAATTTCAGTGGCCACATCTGTGATGGGCTTCAACTATGGAGATTACAAGATAAACATCCTTGATACTCCCGGCCACCAGGATTTCGCCGAAGACACATATCGCACACTCACGGCCGTTGATAGTGTGATAATAGTCGTGGACGTTGCAAAAGGTGTTGAACAACAGACACGCAAGCTTATGGAGGTGTGCCGCATGCGCAACACTCCTGTCATAATCTTTGTGAATAAACTCGACCGCGAAGGTCGTGACCCTTTTGAAATACTCGACGAACTCGAAGCCGAACTGAAAATTGCAGTGCGCCCTCTGTCATGGCCTATCGGCATCGGCGCCAAATTCAAAGGCGTTTACAATATCTACGAAAACACACTCGACCTGTTCACACCCGATAAACAAAAGGTCAGTGAGCGTGTCGAAATAGACGATGTAAACGATGTTAGGGTCGATAATGCGATAGGCGAGTCCGATGCGGCACGCCTGCGCGACGATCTTGAACTTATCGAGGGCGTATATCCAGAATTTGAAGTGGAAACGTATCTTGAAGGAAAACTCGCTCCGGTGTTTTTCGGTTCTGCCCTAAATACGTTCGGAGTAAAGGAACTTCTCGATTGTTTCGTTAAAATCGCTCCTTCGCCGCGACCGGTAGAGGCGGAGGAACGCCGAATCTGTCCGGAGGAAGAGAAGTTTTCAGGTTTCGTGTTCAAGATTCATGCAAATATGGATCCGAACCACCGCAGTTGCATCGCGTTCGTAAAAGTATGCTCCGGCCGTTTCGAACGGAACAATCCGTACAAACAGGTGCGTAGCGGAAAAGTGATGAAATTCTCCGCTCCTACAGCATTCATGGCCCAGAAGAAAAGCATTGTTGACGAGGCCTTTCCGGGCGATATTGTGGGACTTCCAGATACCGGTAATTTCAAAATAGGAGACACGCTTACGGAAGGGGAAGACATTCATTTCAAGGGGTTGCCGAGTTTTTCTCCGGAGATGTTCAAATACATCGAAAACACCGATCCGATGAAAAGCAAGCAGTTGGAGAAAGGCATACAACAGCTTATGGACGAAGGCGTAGCCCAGTTGTTCGTCAACCAGTTCAATGGCCGCAAGATTATCGGCACTGTAGGCCAGCTTCAGTTTGAAGTGATACAATATCGTTTGCTGCATGAATATGGCGCACAATGCCGATGGGAACCTATCTCCCTGTATAAGGCATGCTGGATAGAGAGCGACGACGCGGAAGCCTTGGCGGCATTCAAAAAGCGTAAGCACCAGTTCATGGCCGTAGACCGTGAAGGCCGCGACGTGTTCCTTGCTGATTCAAACTACGTGCTCCAGATGGCGCAATCGGATTTTCCGAAATTGCGTTTCCATTTCTCATCTGAATTTTAGGGCAATAAATTTGTTGAAAATCACGAAAAGATATATCTTTGTCGGAAATACAAAAACAGACAATGCTTAAACGCTTTTTCATTTCGATGCTCGGCACCGTGGCCGGCGTTTTCATAAGCGGCATGCTCGCCGTGTTTATAATTGTGGCACTTGTTGGGACCATTGCAGGAAAGTCTTTAGGTGAGAAAAGCGGTATTAAAGAGCATTCCATTCTGCATCTTAAACTTAACGGAGCCCTTACCGAGAGAATTCAGACTCCGGACATTATGGATATAGTCCAAGGCGACGGCGTAAGCACATTGTCTCTTGAGGAGTTGCGCAATGCTCTTTCGGTTGCAGCCGATGATAAGAAAATTGACGGCGTGTTTATTGACTGTGGTTCATTTTCCGCAGGCCCTGCAAGTTGCGAGGAACTCGTCAAATGTATAAGAAATTATAAAGAGCGAAGTGGCAAATGGGTGTATGCCTATGCAGATGCCTACGCTCAGGGTGCTTATTTAATTGCGTCCACTGCCGATAGTGTTTTTGTAAATCCGGTGGGTTCTGTAGATATACATGGAAGTGCTTCTATAACACCGTTTTTCAAAGATTTGCTTGACAAAGTAGGCGTCAGCATGCAGATAATCAAGGTTGGCACATATAAAAGTGCTGTTGAGCCGTACATACTGAACGAAATGAGCGCTCCGGCACGTCGCCAACAGCAGGAATATATTGACAGTATATGGAGCTATATTTCAACAACCATAGCCGAAGGCCGAGACAAAAAAACATCAGATGTTACTGCCTGGGCCGACAGTATCTGCGCAACCTGGACCGCTGAGCGTGCCATGCAAAGCGGCATTGTGTCAGCTGTCGCATATCGTCGTGTCGTTGAGAATCGGCTTAAATCGCTGACCGGACGTGAAAGTGACGAAGATTTGCGGCTTGTGAATCCTACGGAATATCTATCGTCATCCGATAATCCATTCAGCGCTAATGGAGAGAAAAAGCACATAGCCGTATTGTACGCATGTGGCGACATTGTGGATAGTGGCAAAGGTGGCATTGTCGGAGAGACTATGGTGCCTGAAATCATATCGCTTGCCGACAACGAAAATGTAAAAGCCCTTGTCCTGCGGGTAAACAGTGGCGGCGGAAGTGCTTTCGCTTCGGAGCAGATATGGGAGTCTCTTGAATATTTCAAGAGCAAAGGCAAGCCTTTCTATGTGTCCATGGGCGACTATGCGGCCAGTGGAGGGTATTACATTTCTTGTGGTGCAGACCGTATATATGCAGATAAAACAACCCTTACAGGGTCGATTGGTGTGTTCGGCATGATACCAGAAGCATCGGACCTGCTCAATAACAAACTCGGAGTACATTTCGGTCTTGTGGAAAGCAACCGCAACGCCGCATTCCCGACATTGTATAGACCGCTCACTCCTGAGCAGCATGCTGCAATGCAGTCGCATGTGGATAATATTTATGACCTGTTCACAGGTCGTGTGGCAGAGGGACGTTCGATGCCGGTGGACAGTGTGCGCGCCATAGCGGAAGGCCGCGTATGGATAGGGGGGGCGGCGCTACGCCTTGGACTCGTCGATGAAATCGGCGACCTTGACGAAGCTATTTATGCAATTGCTTCCGAAACGGGGCTTGATGCCGACAACTTTGAGGTCTATCCCAAGAATGAAGATAACCTGTGGGCTGCCATTCTGCGTGAGAGCAAGGCGCTTGACGCGGCCCGGGCTGCTGCGGGTTTCAACCCGTTGGAGCGAAGGGCAATGCGCGTGGCAGAATGGTTTGTGGAGCAGAATCCCGTTCAGGCACGGATGCCCATGGTTATTGTACGCTAACGCCACATTGAATAATTTGAATTTGACATCTTGACGCTGAAATCTTTCATAAGCCATACCATCCTGCTTCCGTGCTCAAAATTGTACGGCGCCGGAGTCTATGTGCGCAATAAAATGTTTGACTGGAAGATTCTGCGTCAGCACACGTTCGATGTTCCAGTTGTCGTTGTGGGTAATATCGCCGTTGGCGGAACTGGAAAGACTCCACACGTGGAATATATAATATCCGGCATGCGGAGCAGCCATCATATCGCATTTCTAAGCCGCGGATATAAACGCCGCACAAAGGGGTTTATAATGGCAACCGAGAAATCCACTCCACGTGATATTGGCGATGAGGCATATCAGATCTATCACAAGTTTGGCGGAGATGTGCCGGTTGCGGTATGTGAGGACAGAGTGAATGGCATAAAGGAACTGTTGAGTATCGACCCGGACATCAACCTGCTTGTTCTCGATGATGCGTTTCAACATCGTTATGTCAAACCCACGGTGGCGGTTGTTGTCACGGAATACAATCGTCCGGTGTTTGATGACAAACTGCTTCCGTACGGACATCTGCGTGAAAGCGCTCGTGCGCTGAACAGAGCCGATATAGTGGTGGTGAGCAAATGTCCTGCCACGCTGAAGCCTATGGACTTCCGCATATTCAGCAACAATATAAATCTGTTTCCTTACCAAAGCCTTTTCTTCTCCCGGTATGTTTATAGGCCGCTCAAACCGATTTTCCCTGATGCAGTCCGTAGCATTCCCTATCTTGACTGGCTTGGTGAAGACGATACTGTTCTGGCTGTTGCCGGCATCGGAAATCCGCGTCCATTTGTCCGCTACCTGAAAAGTTTCAATTTTAAAGTGAAGGTGAATGTGTTTTCCGACCACCACAATTATTCACGTAAAGACTTGGAAACAATACGCAGGCGCTTCCAGCAGATGCGTGGCGAGAGCAAGATTATAGTGACAACGGAAAAAGACGCCGTGCGTCTGGGCTGCAACCCTTATTTTCCGCACGAGCTTAAAGCCGTGACGTTCTATCTGCCGATAGAGGTGGAATTTGTATCCGGCAACAATGGCTCGGACGCATTCTGTCCGGCTTTGCGTGCCGCACTGAAGAATAGCAACAACGTGTGAACCCGGTGTGTAATGCCGGCGTTTATTCAACGACATACCATAACCTAACAACAAAAACAATGCTCGACAAAATCAAAGAAACAGCGGCATTCTTAGCCGGCAAAGTATCCGACATGCCCCGTACAGCCATAATCCTCGGCACTGGCCTTGGGACGCTTGTCGATTATATTGAAGACAAACAATATATACCTTATTCGGAGATACCCAACTTTCCCGTAAGCACGGTCGAGGGACATAGCGGCAATTTAATCTTCGGCACTCTCGGCGGAAAGCGCGTGATGGCCATGCAGGGCCGTTTCCATTACTACGAAGGTTACGACATGAAGCAGGTGACCTTCCCTGTACGTGTGATGCGCGAACTTGGTGTTGAAACACTGTTTGTAAGTAATGCTGCAGGAGGCATGAACAAAGAGTTCCGCGTAGGTGATGTAATGGTAATCTGCGACCAGATTAACCTTTTCCCCGAGAACCCTCTCCGTGGCAAAAACTACAGCGAACTCGGTCCGCGTTTCCCTGCGATGACCGAACCTTACGACCGCGCCCTTATCGCACTTGCCGACAAAATTGCCGTGGAACAGGAAATCCGTCTGATGCACGGCGTATATGTGGGCACTACCGGCCCGACGTTCGAGACTCCGGCAGAATATGAGTATTTCCGTATCATAGGCGGTGACGCCGTGGGCATGAGCACCGTTCCTGAAGTCATTGTTGCAAAACATGGCGGAATGCGTGTATTCGGCATAAGCGTGATTACGGACCTTGGCGGTAAAGATATTCTTGAAGTGCCCAGCCACGAAGAAGTGCAGCGTGCAGCCGAAAAAGCTCAGCCCACGGTTGTGGCTCTTATGCGCGAAATGGTGGCTCGTTCTTAATAAGACCCGTTGTAAATGGGGCAGACAGAAATATCAAGTCTCGGTGAGTTCGGTCTCATAGACCGGCTCACCGGGGGCCTTGTGCCGAAACACCATTCGACATCTTTGGGTGTGGGAGACGATGCTGCCGTTCTTGAATATCCCGCGGAGACAGACATTCTCGTCACTACGGATATGCTCCTTGAAAACGTGCATTTCGACCTCACCTATGTTCCACTGAAGCATCTTGGGTATAAAGCTGCAGTAGTGAACTTCTCCGACATATACGCCATGAACGGCGCTCCACGGCAGATTACGGTAAGCCTCGGGGTGTCGAAACGGTTCACCGTGGAACACATGGAGGAACTGTATGCCGGCATTCGTCTGGCATGCGAAATCTATGGGGTGGACATAATTGGCGGAGACACCTGCGCCTCGCATCAGGGACTTATAATATCCATCACCTGTATAGGCGAAGCCGGACGTGGCAACGCCGTTCGCCGCAGCGGGGCAAAGCCCACGGATATAATCTGTGTAAGCGGCGATCTCGGTGCGGCGTATATGGGATTGCAGCTCCTTGAACGGGAGAAAATTGCATCGGCCGGACGTAAAGATTTTGAACCTGATTTCGCAGGCAAAGAGTATATCGTCGAGCGCCAGCTCAAACCCGAGGCGAGGCGCGATGTTGTGGAGGCTCTTGCTAAGGCAGGGATTAAGCCAACATCCATGATGGACATAAGCGACGGATTGTCTTCTGAGTTGTTGCACATCTGCAAACAGAGCGGGGTAGGGTGTCGTGTCTATGAAGAACGCATACCTATCGATTATCAGACGGCTCTCATGGCGGAAGAACTTAACATGAACCTTGTCACGGCAGCATTGAATGGTGGCGAAGATTACGAACTTCTGTTCACCATTCCATTGTCGGCTCATGACAAGATTTCGGAGTTGCCAGGAGTGCGCGAAATCGGATATATCACAGAAGAATCCAAAGGTTGTGCACTTGTTGGCCGCGACGGACAATCAGAAATTCCGCTGCGCGCCCAAGGTTGGAATCCGTTGGCAGAAAACTGACGGTCGCATTTTTACGTGTATTATAAAAAACCGTCGGATCCCACTGGAATCCGACGGTTTTTTATTTTGCGGTGAATTATTCAGCTTTGCCTGCGCTGCCGAGAACTTCTACGATTTTGTGTTTGTAGAGTTTCTCCATGTTGTCGCGAGCCGGACCCAGATATTTGCGGGGGTCAAACTCTGCGGGCTTTTCTGCAAACACTTTGCGTACGGCAGCGGTCATTGCCAGACGGCTGTCGCTGTCGATATTGATTTTGCAGACGGCACTTTTTGCGGCTTTGCGGAGCTGTTCTTCGGGTATGCCGATGGCATCGGGAAGTTTGCCGCCGAATTTGTTAATTGTTTCCACTTCTTCCTGAGGAACAGACGAAGAACCATGGAGAACGATAGGGAATCCGGGAAGTTTTTCCATGACAGCATCCAGAACGTCGAATGCCAGTGGCGGGGGAACGAGAACGCCTTCCTCGTTGCGTGTGCACTGCTCGGGTGTGAATTTGTAAGCACCATGCGATGTTCCTATTGAAATAGCGAGCGAGTCGCAACCGGTACGGGTAGCGAAATCGATTACTTCTTCGGGGTCGGTATAGGTGTGGTGGTCGGAGCTTACTTCGTCTTCAACGCCGGCAAGAACGCCGAGTTCGCCTTCGACAGTCACATCAAACTGATGGGCGTAGTCAACAACCTGTTTGGTGAGGGCTACATTCTCCTCATAAGGAAGGTGCGAACCATCAATCATGACACTTGAGAAGCCGCTGTCAATGCAGTTTTTGCAAAGTTCGAAGCTGTCGCCATGGTCGAGGTGCAGAACGATTTGGGGATGTTCCCAACCGAGTTCCTTAGCGTATGCTACAGCACCCTGGGCCATATAGCGCAGGAGAGTGGCGTTTGCGTAATTGCGGGCACCTTTCGACACCTGAAGGATTACTGGAGACTTTTCTTCTGCAGCAGCCTTGATGATGGCCTGAAGCTGCTCCATGTTGTTGAAATTGAATGCGGGCACAGCGTAGCCGCCTTTAATTGCCTTGGCAAACATCTCGCGGGTGTTGACAAGGCCTAACTCTTTGTAACTTACCATATTGGTTGAAAATTATGTGTTGACGTAATTTTGGTGTCGCAAATTTACAAAAAAAATAGCAAATAATGCGACCCTTAATCAAAAATATAGTGAGATACATTTCGTTTCGCAAACAATGTCCGAGTTCGAAAAAAAATGCTTAAATTTGCACTGCAAAACCCCAAATAAAGAACATTCATAGAGATGATAAATCGAATATTAATCCGTGTGAAAGTGGTGCAGATGCTGTATTCATATCTGCTGACACAAAGCGAGTTCCATATCGACGCAGCTCCCGAGGCTCCTTCAGCCGACCGTCGTTTCGCTTACGCGGTGTATCTCGATATGCTGTTGGCCGTAATGGAGCTGTCAGGCATAACTACAGCGAGAGGGCGCGGCGTTCAGGCTCCGGCAGTTGAGAAGTTGCTGCGTGAAGGACGTTTAGGTGCCGCTCTCGCACAGACCGACGAACTTAAAACCGTATTGACTCGCGGCAATTCCGACATCGACATTCTTCGTCCGCACCTTCAGCGTGTTGCTGATGCAATAGCTGCATCGGAACTTTTCCGCGACTATAAGAAAATTAAAACTCGCACTCCGGCCGACGAAGCACGGTTCTGGAGCGTGGTTCTTGAAAGCGTGTTGCTTAAAGACGGCGGTATCGCTGCAGCCATGCGCAGCCTGCCCGGGTTTACTGGCAAAGGGCTGCAAATGGGACTTGATGCAGCAAAGTCGTCGCTTGCCGCATTCGGCGACTCGCGTCTTGGATATATGAATGCCAAATCCGACCTGCAACGTTCCCTTGACAAAGCCTACGACTTATATTATGGTATATTTGAGTTGCTGGTCGAACTGACGCGCGAACAGCGCTCGCGCATTGATGCTGCAAAAGAGAAATATGTGCCTACGGCTGAGGATTTGAATCCGGAAATGCGTTTTGTGGAAAATTCATTCATAGAGCGTCTTCTTGCCGATGAGAACTTCTCTGAACGACTTGAAAAGCGTCCCTCCATGTGGAGCGACGATCCGGTGCTCGTGCCGCGTCTGCTTGACGAGATTATTTCTTCCGATATATATCGGAACTATATGGCGGCGCCGATGGTGGATTATGCAGCCGATTGCGAATTTTGGCGTGAAGTGTGCAAGACTATAATTCTTCCGAGCGAGGTGCTTGCAGACGCCATGGAGAGCCGTTCGCTGTTTTGGAACGATGACATGCAGGTGATGGGCACTTTCGTTCTTAAAAGTTTGCGTCAGATGGCTTCTGCTCCGCAGGATGCGTCATTGCCTTTCCTCCCTCAGTACAAGGATGACGAGGACGAGGCTTTCGGCCCGGAATTGTTCTCATTGGCGGTGGAGCACCGCGACGAGTACCGCAGCTACATCGACAAATTCATAAACGCCGAGCATTGGGATCCCGAACGCCTCGCATTCATGGACATTGTCATTATGACCTGTGCCATAGCCGAACTGCTAAACTATCCGGCAATACCCGTACCCGTCACGATGAACGAGTACGTAGAGATTGCCAACAGCTACAGCACGGCACGTAGCGGCCAGTTTGTGAACGGACTGCTATATGCCGTAAGTGAATACCTGCGCTCGGAAGGCGTGCTGAACAAATAGAACTATAAAGTGTTATAACGCTATTAACCAATACCAAACATGACTTCGAACTACATCCTTCTTCAAGCCGCACAACAAGGCAACTTCTTTACCAGCTGGGGACTTATCATTATCCTCTTTGTGGTATTTTATTTCTTCATGATTCGTCCGCAACAGAAACGCCAAAAAGAAATACGCAAATTCCGCGAAAGCCTTACTAAAGGCGACAATGTGGTTACGGCCGGCGGAATCCATGGTAAAATTGTCGACGTGAACGACAACGACAATTATTTCCTTCTCGAGATTGCCAGCGGCGTACGCATCCGCATAGACAAAGGCTCGGTTTATCCCTCTGCCGCAGAAGCGTCTCAGGCTGCCGAGCAGTCCGATAAAAAGTAATCTGCCGCAACAAGCACGGCGCCGTGAGGTTCGACATAAAAAGGCGCATGGCTGTATTAAGCCGTGCGGCCCGTACTCAACGTGGCAAGAACATCCTGACATTCGGGGTGTTTCTTGCCATATCTGCAATATTGTGGGTCGTATTGTCTCTCAATGAGGAAGATCAGGTGGATATGCACATGCGGTTGAAAATCGAGCATGTGCCGGATTCGGTAATAATAGTGTCCACCCCTCCGGAGTTTGTCAATGTAAGCATGCGTGCTCGCCGTACCGATCTGTTGAAAAGCACACTGACCCATTCTCCGGAATTACGGGTTGACTGGCGCGCATACCGCTCACGCGGAGTGTTGGCGCTTAGTTCGTCGGAACTGAAAACGCTTGCGAGGAGTACCGTTGCCGGGGCTACTGTGCTGTCGGCGAACCCCGATTCGCTTAATCTTCTCTACACCTCATCCCGAGGCCGCCGGAGACCTGTGGTTCTTGACTATAAGGTTACTCCCGGGCCCCAGGTGGCCCTTATGGGCAGACCGGTGTTCACTCCCGACTCTGTTACGATATATTCTGTAGGTTCGGCCGGCAGCGGCCTTAACGCCATCGCCACCGAGCCCATCCGCCTTTCGGGCCTTAATGCCACCACCACTGTGAGGGTGCGCCTCGTGACACCGCCGAGAACTCGAGCTATACCCGACAGTGTGGATGTCACATTCCGTGTCGAGCCTCTTATAGTGAAAACGCGCCGCGTGGTCATAGAACCAGTCAACGTACCTGCAGGCATAAAACTTATCACATTTCCCGCACAGGTAAATGTGAGTTACATGCTTCCTGCAAGCATATACAAACATAGCTCTCCGCAGTTCCGCGTAGTGGCGGATTATAGGCAGATTGACCGCTCTGCGCCTACGCATAACATGCGCCTGCGTCTTGTGGACGTAGACGAAAATCTGCAGAACGTGTATCTATCGACCGATAGTGCGGAATACATAATAGAAAAATGAATACCTGTCATAAATCGCCGTACGTGATTGCGCTTGCCGGAGGTATAGGTGTAGGCAAAAGCGTTGTCAGTCGAATTCTGTGCAACATGGGATATTGTGTTTACGACAGCGACTCAGCGGCAAAATCCATAATGGACAATAGTCCTGTCATCAAAGATTTCCTTGTCGAAAAAATACATCCGCAGGCAGTGGACGCCACTGGAAAAATAAATCGCGAGATAGTGGCTTCCGTTGTCTTTTCCGATGAATACAGGCTAAAACTTCTGAACGGAGCCGTACACAAGGCAGTACGCAAAGATTTTCGTAAATGGAGAGACATGCAGCATAATCAAAACATATTGTTCATAGAATGCGCAGTTCTGTGCGAAAGCGGATTGGATGGCGAAGTAGATGCCGTATGGGAAGTTGTGGCTTCTGAGCAGTTACGGGTGAAACGGGTGTGCAGGCGCAACTCACTTGCGCCTGCACAAGTTTTGGCACGCATAAAGGCTCAGAGAGGCGAGGCGGATGCATTAAGACGCGTAGAGCGTTCCATTGTGATAAATGACGGCATGCATCCACTGCTTCCTCAAATAGAGTCCTTATTGGACTTGGTTTCTTAACCCCTCTATAGCATTATATATTTATTTGAGTAGTCAGCGACAGCTTTTTCACAAAATATGAATCATGGCTGATTACTACAAGTGTCCCTGAATATTTACCAAGTGTATCTGTCAAAACCTCCTGGTTGAATATGTCAAGGTTGTTTGTGGGCTCGTCCGCTATTATTATATCCGGAGAGCAGTCGGCCACCATCAGGCAACACAAAGACAGACGCATTTTTTCGCCGCCGCTTAGCACCGAACAGGGCTTTCCCCATGACGATTTTGGAAACAGGAAGCGGTTAAGGCGTATATTCAGTTCGTGTTCCGGCTGCGAGTGCCTGTTGAATAACTGTATCTGTTCGGAAATGGTCTTTCCATTATCAATAAGAGAATATTCCTGCTCAAGATACACGCATTTCAGATTATCGGCACGATGTACACTTCCGCATGAAGGAGTCATATCGCCCATAATAATTCTCATAAGAGTGCTTTTCCCGGCCCCATTGCCTGCGGCCACTCGCACCCTGTTGCCACTGCGGATTACAAAATTGAGATTATCGCTCCATATATTGGCCGCGCCAGTGTATGAATGGTTAAGACCCGTCGCTTCTATCAAAACCTTACCAGTATGAGTTCTTGATGAAAGGAAATCCACTGCCATGCAATCCGTATTTTTTATCATTGACGCCGCATCCGCCACCATCTTTGACAGGCCGCTGATTTTTTCCTGATGGACACCGCTAAGCCTTGCCGTTGAATTCTCGGCCTTATTCTTAAGGTTTCCCATCGATATTCTGGCAAGTCCTTTTTGCTCACTATGATGTTTCCCTCGTGAAGCCTGCTTCTGTTGTTGCTCCGCCACCTCCCGGGCTACAGCTTTCGCTTTCCGCAGATCCTTCTTTAGAGATTCCGCGTTTTCCAACAAAGCTTTATTCTCATCTTCAATTGCCTCACGATATTCGCCAAAACTCATAACGCGAGTTCGGGATAATGAGCCAACTGTCCCGAAAAATCAGCAATGAGATTATGGAGGACTCAACCCAAGAGTCAGAAGAACCAGCGGACGCGGCGAAGCCGGACCGAAAGGAAAAGTCGAACAAGAGCGGATGCAGGTGTGCCTGACGAGTATCTGTGTCGGTGCTTACGATTATGGCAAGTACAATGGCGGCGTGTCGTCAGTGGATAGACCAATGCACTCAACGGCCACGACACCAAAACCTGCAAGGCGTTCCACATAGACGTGGCAGACCCACTCCTTGATACAGGCACGGACTGCGAAGGAATCCACCGACTACCTCTGACCCACGAGGGCAAATATCGGAGAACGACTGTGCCGTTGAAAACGGTCGTGCGACTGCGCGGTGAGGATACCGTCAACCGATGACGGAGTTCCTGACGATCACGGCACCCGAAGGGCTACTGCAGAGCGTGGGATAGTTTACCCCACATCGTCATTGAGTGCTACGTAGATTGGCGGCCTGTTGCTTCGACCACGAAGCCCGGACACCGCTTTTACGACTACCGACAGGCGCAAACAGTGTTCCGCATAGTCTGACCCCTCCCTCTCTCCGCCAAGGTGTCGCCCTCCGAGGCGGCTCCTACCAATGAAAAAACCGCCGACGCATCACGCGCCAGCGGAAAAATAAAAATTGTAACTTCAACCAACAGGTACACATAAAGAAAATAATAGAATCGATAGAGAAACGTAAGAAATAAAATGAGGTCTTTTTGTTTATAGCATTTCCAAGAGGTTTTTATTCCATACTGGCTAAAAGAAAGCATGCTCTTGCGGTTTGCCCGAAAGTTCGTGTCTGCTTTGAGGCGCGGTGAGGACGATATGTAAAACCAGCAATTAGCGCAGTTTGTAGACCTTGAATGTTAAGGTAGAATCAAATACGTCAAGAATATTATAATCGTTGGGGATTATAATAGAATCATTTCGCACTAATATTGGGGTCGGAGCGTTTCTCATCAATTTATATTCTTTACCATCTGAAATGCGAGTTAATACACGGTTCTTTATCCAAGGACCGACTTTGTCATTTTCTAATTTATATTTTTCATCAAAACAGATTAGCTCCGGCTTATCAAAAATGGCTAATTGAGTTGTATCATATGAATCCGTAAATACAGTCACTATGTCGTTTTCGGTCCAATAAATGATTGAATCCTGTACCTCTTTAGGCAAGTCTGTAAATGAAGCCGTTGAGCCATCAAAGTTGTCAACCGCCATATTGCAGCTGGGCAATGACAATAGGCACAATATTATGGACAATATGAATTTGTGCATAGACTATGTTTTTCGCAAAATTACTAAAAATCAGACTGCAAATCAAATAAAAGCTCTGCCGACTGCTTGTTACCTCTACAAAATATGGCATGGAACTTTAATATTGTTTATGCCATGCTTTTTTTGTAAATTTGCAGGCTAAATAATCAGAGATTACATAGATGGCAATATTCGATTTTTTCTCCCGTAAAAAGAAACAGGAAACTCTCGACCAAGGACTGGAAAAAACCAAAGAGGGATTTTTCGGTAAGCTCAAACGTGTCTTTGTAGGACGCCGTACCATTGATGACGATTTCCTTGACGAACTGGAGGAAATATTCATTACCAGTGATGTGGGTGCGGAAACCACGCTTAAAATAATTGACCGCATACAGGCTCGTGCGCAACGTGACAAATACGTAGGTGAAGACGAGTTGAATGAAATGCTTTGTGAAGAAATATCCGCATTGCTTGTTGAGAACAACGCAAGCACTTCGGCGTTGAAGGATTTCGCTTTGCCGGAAAGAACGAAGCCATATGTGATAATGGTAGTCGGAGTGAATGGCGTCGGGAAAACCACTACAATAGGCAAACTGGCATATCAATATAAAGCGGCCGGCCATAAAGTCATGCTTGGAGCTGCGGATACATTCCGTGCTGCTGCTATAGAGCAGCTTGACGAATGGGCACGTCGTGCCGATGTCCCCATTGTTAAACAGCAGCTTGGAAGTGATGCCGCTGCTGTGGCATTTGATACGCTGTCGAGTGCTGTAGCACAAGGATGTGATGTTGTTATAATAGATACAGCCGGACGTCTTCACAACAAAAAAGGCCTGATGGATGAACTGTCCAAAATAAAACGTGTGATGGAACGTGTCGTGCCGGGAGCTCCGCACGAGGTGTTGCTTGTCCTTGACGGTTCCACAGGCCAAAATGCGTTTGAGCAGGCGAGACAGTTTTCTGCGGCAACGCAAGTGACGGATCTTGCGATAACAAAACTTGACGGCACAGCCAAGGGAGGAGTTGTCATAGGCATAAGCGACATGTTCCGGATTCCGGTCAAATATATAGGTCTTGGTGAAAAGATTACGGATTTACAGGTGTTTGACAAACGTACGTTCGTTGAATCGCTTTTCGGCCGTAAAGATTCAGAAACAAAATGAAAAAAGTGGACGTAATCACCATGGGGTGTTCAAAAAACCTTGTGGACAGCGAGCGTCTTCTTCGCCGCCTAAGCGACGGCAATATAGAAGCGGTGCACGATGCCGACGACTTTTGCGGGGATGCCGTTGTAATAAACACATGTGGCTTTATCGGTGATGCAAAAGAAGAAAGCATAGACATGATACTGAGCGCATGCCAGGCCAAATCCGAAGGCAGGGTGGGCGCCGTGTATGTGATGGGATGCCTTTCCGAACGATATGCCCGACAATTGCCTGATGAAATCCCGGAGGTGGACGGGTGGTTCGGAAAATTTGATTTCGAAGCATTGGTGGCCGAATTGTGTCCTAAATTGCATCCGTCTGTACGTCCTTGGGATAGGAAACTCACCACTCCGTCATGGTCGGCATATCTGAAAATCGCGGAGGGATGCAATCGCTTCTGTGCATTCTGCGCCATACCTCTGATAACAGGGCGATACAAATCCCGCCCTATAGAGGAAATAGTGGAGGAAGTGCGTGCGCTGGTGAATCGTGGTGTTAAAGAATTCAACGTCATAGCCCAGGATTTGTCGTACTATGGAAAGGATATGTATGGCCGTATGGCTATAGCAGAGCTGGTGGACGCGGTTGCCAATATCGACGGAGTGGAGTGGATAAGGCTACACTATGCGTATCCGACAGACTTTCCGTACGACTTGCTAACTGTTATGGCCCGGCATGCGAATGTGTGCAAGTATCTTGATATTGCATTGCAACATTCCTCAGACAATATGCTGGAACGGATGCGCCGTCGAATTACCGGTGCCGAGACCCGCGCACTACTTAGCCGCATAAGGCAAGAAGTACCCGGAATACATATCCGCACCACTTTAATGGTAGGATTTCCCGGCGAAACTGATGAGGATTTTGAAAATCTTCTTGACTTTGTGCGTGAGCAACGCTTTGAACGTATGGGTGCATTTGCATATTGCGAGGAGGAGGATACTTATGCAGCCGAGCATTATAATGACGACGTACCGGATAGTGTAAAGCAATTGCGTCTTGACCGTCTGATGGCTTTGCAGGAAGAAATAGCGCTCGAGCATAATCGTTCCAAAATAGGAAGTGTTGTGCGGGTGCTCATCGAAAGTGAAAATGGTGGATTTTATACTGGTAGAAGTCAGTATGACTCGCCCGAGGTAGACCCTGAAGTGCTTATAGACAAAAGCACTTGTGGTGTGGAATTGAATTTCGGCGAAATGTACGATGTTGAAATAACCGACGCCATGCCATACGAACTTTTTGGCTGTGTAGTGTAAAGGAATGGTTTTGCCTATCGACATAGCGCGCAGTTTCAGCAGCGGGCAACCCTTTGCTGTATTCAGACTTCCCGGAGATACTACCATACGTGTCGCGGACAGAGACAATGAGTTCCACATCAATATGTGGAACACTCCGTTTTCGTCCAATATATCGGTCAATGAATGTCGCAGCGGTTTGGCTGCCGTGCAGCCATGGGCCGAGAGTACGCCACACGACCGATACATAAACAGCACACACCAGTTGATAGGACGTCTTCGTTCCCGAGGGGGTAAGTGTGTACGTATGCGTGCTATATGTGCTTCAGGCAAAATATTTGACATTAATGCAATAGTTGAGGATGTGTTTAATCTTTACCCTGATGCGTTCTGTCATTGCTACTACACTCCTCATACCGGTCTTTGGCTCGGTGCCACGCCTGAACTTCTGCTTGACTATGACGGCAAAACCATGCGCACAATGTCTCTTGCCGGAACACGTTCTGCCGACCGGAGTGGCCAATGGGATGAAAAAAACAAGCAGGAACAGGCCTTTGTCACCGAATTTATATGTGAATCTTTGACAAAGCTCGGATTGCAGCCGCATTGCGGTGTTGACGAGACGTTGCGTTATGGGGCAATAGAACACATATGCACGCGTATTGAAGCTGCTTTAAAGCCGGGAGTTGTTTTAGAGGACATTCTAAACGCATTAAGCCCGACTCCGGCCGTAGCCGGCCTGCCGCGTTTCGATTCGCTCGCCGAAATAGAAAAAATAGAAGATGCCCCACGACGATGCTATGCCGGATATGTGATGTATCGTGGCGGTGGCGGCCAAGTAAAGGTATATGTCAATTTGCGATGCGCGCAGTTTTCGGAAAATGCATATTGTATATATGCTGGAGGTGGCGTAACCGCAGAAAGCGATGCGGAAAGCGAATGGTCCGAAACATCTGCAAAAGGAGCGTCGCTGGTGGATATATTCGAAAGGAACACGATAGACGATGAACCGCAGCAATAGCAACAAGGGCAGGGGCAGGCAGGGTAGCCCGGCGAGTGTGGTCATAGCATCGTTTTGTGCGCTATGCTTTGTGTCGATGTTGCCATGGGGTGAAATCACCGGTAACAGACTTAAGAACTTCAATTTGTTTTCAGACATAATTCATAGTACTTCCGCTGAATATGTAACAGAGGAAATAATAGACCCTGCGCTGTCCAGGGCATTGGCGGATAACGAACAGATTCTCATAAATGCAGAACCGGTTGAGCGGAAACGTGATTCTATCATAATAGCCTCGGCCGAAGCAGAAAGACATTGTACCGCATTCCTTTCACCTCGTGTAGACGGTCTTATGGCTTTAGAGGATTATAGCGGAGGCGTGGCTGTGTCCAGACTTCGAAATGCTGCAGAATCCGGCTCTTTGCGTTGTGCAATGATAGGCGACAGCTACATAGAGGGCGATATATTCGCTGGTTCAATACGCCGAAGACTCCAAGACCTGTATGGTGGTGAAGGAGTGGGCTATGTGCCCATGACGTCTGCCGTGGCAGGATTCCGCCGTACTGTTCGAATTAAAAGCAAGGGATTCTCGGCATGTGACATACGAAACGAACGAAAGGACAGTCTGCATACACTCCCCGGAGAATATTTCCGAGCTGCCCGTGGTGCGGAAGTGTCATTCAAAGGAGAAAAAGGAGGGCACCATACCAGTGCGTGGAGCCGTTCGAGAATCCTTTTTACAGCTCCCCAAAGCGGAGTCATAAGCACGAGTACTGATGGACAAAACTGGATAGAGCATATGGTGGAAGCATCCGAAAAGCCCCAGTGCATTAGCGTGGATGGTCTCACATCACGTTTTGACGTGAGATGTGACATCGAAGGTCTGATAGTGTTTGGGGTATGGCTTGATTCCCCGTCGGGAGTTAGCTATGACTGCATGAGTTTGCGCGGCTATAGTGGCATATCGCATCGTAATATGAGCATTTCTACATCACGGAGTATTGCGGAATGGGTAGATTATGATCTTATAGTCCTGGAGTATGGAATGAATGCATTGTCATCACAGCAAACCGATTATACTCCTTACGGAAATATCATGAAACGAGTGCTGCTTCGACTCAAGGCTTGTTATCCTGACGCTGCCATAATAATGCTCGGAGTTGGCGACCGAGGACAAAAACAGGGCACAAGTATAGCCTCGTTGCCGACTACGGCAGCCCTTGTTCATGCGCAACGAAGCGCATCGCGTGATGTGGGTGTGATGTTTTGGGACACACGCGAAGCCATGGGTGGCGAGGATGCCATAGTGGAATGGCGTGAACGCGGCCTCGTGAACGCCGACTATATCCATCTCAACAATAAAGGAGGGGAGGAAATGAGTGCGATATTCGTGGAATCCCTCATGCGCGTTTTAAATGAATAAGATAAAGTTTGTCACAGCATTTATTTTGACTGCCTGCCAATGTTTTGCACAGCAGACTGACGTACGCGTTAATCCTGAACTCGGAGATGAGATTAGCTGTTCCGATATATCGGCAACAGATTATAAAGATTATCCTTTCCTATCTTTAGCAGACAATCATATCAAACTTAACGGTGCGAATTGGAGCCGACTGAAAACGGCGTTCGACAACTCGAAAAGTTCGGTGGTAAGTGTGCTGCACATAGGAGACAGCCATATTCAGGCAGAGGGTTCCACATCACGCACGCGCTATCGGCTGCAAGAACGTTTCGGCAGGGCCGGTCGAGGACTTACGGCGCCTTTGCGCATTGCCGGAACCAATGCGCCTATGGATTATAAAATTGCATCCGAATGCAATTTCAAGACATCGCGTCTGCTTAAGACACCATACGATACGCAACCCGGATTTACAGGGGTGGCTGTAGAACCATTGACTGAGGTATTTGACATAAGCATTTCCTGTGGCGATGCATTCGATAGTTTGTGTATATTCGCCACGGGCGAGTCTTCGGTTGAAGTAGACAGTGCATCTCCCGACGTACTTGCCGGAGTCCTATCGGCTTCGGCGGGACTGACAGACGTATTGCTTACAAAACCTGTGTCGTCATTGACATTGCGTATGCGTGCCGTGTCAGGCACAGCCATAACAGCCATAGAACTTATGCATGGAAATCATGGGGTTGAATACAGTGCTATCGGTAATAATGGGGCCACTTATGCACATTATGACGCTCTTGAAGGATTTGCTGAAAATACGCGACACATGCACCCGGACTTGATAATTATAAGTTTGGGCACCAATGAGGCTTTCGGTCGAGTCAGCGATGACGAGTTGCGAATGCACATTGAAAGCCTTATCAATAAATTGCGTATGTACAACCCGGACGCGACAATGCTGTTGACAACTCCGCAAGAGTGCTACAGGCGTAGCCGTACCCGCCAAAGAAAGCGCCGTTCGTCAAGTTATGCCATAAACCCGAATATTAATCGTATGCGCAATATAATAACCGAATATGGCGTTAAAAACCATATAGCGGTCTATGACTGGTATGCCGCATCCGGTGGTTATGGTTCTGCGTCGGAGTGGCTTTCTCACCGTATGATGAACACCGACCGCGTGCATCTGACATGGGATGGATACCATATCATGGGCGATATGCTGGCCGATGCTCTACTTGAAAAACTGGCTACTATTCAACCGAATAAAGATAAAACTGCAGGCGATGAATCTGCTATACGACATAAGTAAATATTTAGAGAACATAAACACCGATTCGTTATGCAACTTGTTGTTGTACGATCCACGTCAACCGTTGTTGTTCAATACCGGTCTGTTTCTCGTGCTTTTTGCAGCCTTTCTTATTATTTATCGTGGGCTACGTTTCAGCCCTACGATTAAAAAACTTTTTGTTATAGCGTTTTCATTGTATTTTTATTACAAATCAAGTGCCGAATGCTGTTTTATATTGCTTGGAGTATGTGTGTCCGATTATCTTTTAGGGAGATGGCTCGGATGTGTCTCGCGCCGTTGGTTGCGACGAGGAATAGTCGCACTTAATGTTGCAGCCAATGTCGGAATGCTTGTTTATTTTAAATATACAAACCTGCTTCTCTCCACTTTTGCCGACTTCACAGACAGACATTTTGATGCTTTGGATATAATTCTCCCGGCTGGCATATCATTTTTTACATTTCGTTCGATAAGTTACCTTGTGGACATATACCGAGGACATATTGCCCCCGCACGCAATTTCCTTGATTATACTTTCTATCTCACGTTCTTTCCGCCTTTGCTTGCAGGCCCCGTTGTCCGCGCGAAGGACATGCTGCCACAGGTGTCTGCCGACCCTCATGCCACGCGTGAAATGGTGGGCGAAGGTCTGTTTTTGATTATGAGCGGTTTGGTTAAGAAAGTGATTATTGCCGATTATATAAGCGGCAATTTCGTGGACAGGATATTCGATAATCCTTCGCTCTACTCCGGCTTTGAGAATCTTATGGGCTGCTTTGGTTTTACCCTGCAACTCTACTGTGATTTCAGCGGCTACAGCGACATGGCCATAGGAATAGCGTTGTTGCTTGGTTACCGATTCAAAGCCAATTTCAATGCCCCTTTCAAGTCTCAAAATCCGACAGAGTTCTGGCGTCGCTGGCATATATCGCTGAGTTCGTGGTTACGTGACTATATATACATACCGCTTGGAGGTAACCGACATGGAAAAAATCGCCAACGTGTCAACTTGATGGCCACGATGCTGATAGGCGGCATCTGGCATGGAGCATCATGGATGTACCTGCTTTGGGGTGCCTATCATGGCTTGCTTCTTGTGCTGCATAAGGCAGTAAGCCGCATTTGGCATGCTCCGGCAATGCTGCAAGGCACATTTATGCTAAAGTGCATCAATGTCTCTATTACTTTGGCTTTGGTGGTTGTCGGTTTTACTTTTTTCCGCGCATCCGGACCGGATGCTCTTGGAGACATGGCTTTTCAGATATTGAATGACTTCCGCCCGGGTATCGCGCCGCAGTTTGTTGAAGCGTACATGCTCATAGTTGCCGCTGTCTTTACAGGATACGTAATGCACTTCATGCCTCGGGACTGGACAACTGGAGCTACACGTACATATACCGCCATGCCCCTTCTTCTGCAAGCCATATTGCTCACTATGGTTCTGTTCATGGTAATACAGACACGCCAGACGGACCTTGTGCCATTTATTTATCTTCAATACTGATGAGATTATCCGAATTAAATACGGGAGATATTGCCGTAGTCGTAAAAATACTCGGTCACGGAGCATTCCGCAAACGCGTAATGGAGATGGGCTTTGTAAAGGGACGTCCTGTGCGCGTGCTGCTTCATGCACCGCTGCGCGACCCCATTAAATACGGAGTGATGAATTATGAGGTGAGCCTGCGGACAGCCGAAGCCCATATGATTGAAGTTGTGAAAGTAGACGACCCGGAACAAATCGAACGCCTCGAAAGTGCCGGCACTCTTGAAGCGCACGATGAGACCGAACTTATAGTGCATGATGAGCACCGCAGTATCAATGTCGCATTAATCGGCAACCCCAATTGCGGGAAAACCACATTGTTCAACAAATTGTCAGGAGCGACGGAGCATGTGGGAAACTATTCCGGAGTGACGGTGGACGCTAAGAAACGCGTTTTTCGTCATGCCGGTTATACGTTCAATATTGTGGACCTGCCCGGAACATATTCTCTCTCGACATATTCGCCGGAGGAACTGTATGTGCGTAAATACCTGCACGACAGCACTCCCGATGTGATAGTGAATGTTGTAGACAGCAGCAACCTTGAGCGAAATCTGTATCTTACCACAGAACTTATCGATATGGACCGCAGCATGGTAATTGCTCTGAACATGTACGATGAGTTGATAAGCGGAGGTGGAGTACTCGACTACAATGCACTTGGCGGGATGATAGGGGTGCCCATGGTGCCTGTGGTGGGCCGGACTGGTGAAGGTATGGAGCGTCTGCTCGAAACCATAATAGAAGTGTACAATGATGTGCAACCGAATGTGCGCCATGTGCATGTGAGTCTTGGTGCAGATATGGAAACCTCTGTGCGCCGTTTGATAGATGAACTTAAGCAAGCCCCTGGCATAGAACGACGTTTCTCGCCGCGCTATGTGGCCATAAAACTGCTCGAGGGCGACAAGGAGGCGGAACGACAGATAGCAGGCAGCGATTCGCGTGACGAGATATTGAATCTTCGCGATAATCTTCGCGACGAACTTACCGCTTTGCATGATGAGGATGTCCCGTCTCAGGTGGCATCGTCAAAATACGGATTCATTGCGGGTGCTTTAGCTGAAACCATGCAGAGAACACCCGTTGATAACAGAGAGGCTACACGTTTGGTAGATAGTGTTGTAACCAACAAATTGCTCGGATTTCCGATATTCTTCGCCATAATGTTCTTTATCTTTTGGGCCACATTCTTCCTTGGAGAGTTCCCGATGGAATGGATAGAAAACACGGTTGACATATTAAGCAATATCGTAAACGACATTTTGCCAGAAGGACCGCTGCAAGATTTGCTTGCCGACGGAATCATAGGCGGAGTAGGGGGAGTGATAGTATTCCTTCCTAATATACTTATCCTGTATTTTTGTATATCTTTCATGGAAGATTCCGGCTATATGGCGAGGGCTGCTTTCATTATGGATAAAGTTATGCATCGCATAGGTCTACATGGCAAATCTTTCATCCCGCTTATCATGGGATTCGGTTGCAACGTGCCTGCTATTATGGCATCCCGGGCAATAGAGAGCCGCTCAAGCCGTCTGATTACTATTTTAATAAACCCGTTTATGTCATGCTCTGCACGTGTGCCTATTTATGTGCTGTTGATAGGGACTTTTTTTCCGGCACATGCGGCATTGGTATTTATGGGCGTGTATATGACCGGAATTTTGGTAGCGGTGTTGACGGCCCGTATGCTCCGGCGGTCGCTTTTCCGTAAGGAGGAGACGCCTTTTGTAATGGAGTTGCCGCCTTACCGTATTCCCACCCTCCGTTCCAGTCTGCGTCATACATGGGGAAAAGGAAAGGAATATCTGAAAAAAATGGGTGGTATCATTTTGGTGGCCAGCATTGTGGTGTGGGCTCTTAATTATTTTCCTATACACGATGATTCGGACATACATCAGGACAGCTATCTTGAAAGTATAGGTAAAGCTGTTAATCCTGTGATGGAACCGCTTGGTTTTGGATGGCGTAGTACCGTAGCCGCATTGGCAGGCGTTCCGGCCAAAGAAATAGTAGTGTCGACGCTTGGTGTGCTATATACAGATGACGAGGCAGTTTCACAGGCAAAACTCGGAGAGCGTCTGCAAAGTGTGAATCCATCTACTGATCAACCGGATTTCGGAGCGGCTGAGGCTCTTAGTTTTATGGTGTTCATACTGCTCTATTGCCCCTGCATCGCAACCGTGACAGCCATCGCCCGCGAAACTGGTTCGTGGAAATGGGCTTTGTTCAGTATCGTTTACAACACATTGGTAGCATGGCTTGTGGCATGGGGTGTGTATAGGCTTGCTCTGTTATTCTGAACGTTTTGTCTTTCTGCGAATAATTCTTAACTTTGCAAAACAATATTCTACGCATGGGCCAGCAAAATGAAAAACAGCACCTGCTTGACTGCCGCTATCTGCGCATGGCCGCGATATGGGCGGAAAACTCCTATTGTGTGCGACGCAAAGTGGGAGCCATCATTGTAAAAGACCGCATGATAATATCGGATGGCTACAACGGCACACCTACAGGCTTTGAGAATGTATGCGAAGACAATGACGGTTTGACTAAGCCATATGTGTTGCATGCCGAGGCAAATGCCATTACCAAAGTGGCACGCAGCAATAACAGCAGCGACGGGGCCACTCTATATGTGACGGCATCACCTTGTATGGAATGTGCCAAACTTATAATACAGGCAGGAATCCGCCGAGTGGTATTCAACGAACTATACCGCATATGCGACGGCATTGACTTGCTGCGGCATTCCGGAGTGGAATGCGTACATATACCTGAAATCCTACAACAGAATGGCAAGTAATAAAACTGACGGGCGTTTCTTGCCGCTGGCTGGTGCAATTATACTTGCTGCAGGCGTGTGGCTTGGTTATTGTCTGGCCGACGGTGACAAGACTACCGAAACGCAACGCAAGTTGGCAAAAGTGCTTGAAATAATCAATGACGAATATGTCGACGAAATAGACATAGATAGTGTTGTGGAAGGTGCCATACCGATTCTGATGTCGAATCTCGACCCCCATTCGGTATATATATCCGCTGCCGACCGTGCCACGGCGAATCAACGTCTCGATGGCTCGTTCAGCGGTATAGGAATTCAGTTCCAGCAACTAAACGATTCGGTATGTGTGGTGGAAGTCATAGCCGGAGGCCCGTCGGAGCGCGCCGGGCTTATGCCCGGCGACCGCATAATTGCCGCAGGCGATTCCATTCTGACGGGGCCCGGTATCAATGCCGATGATGTGCGCAATATATTGCGCGGTCCTCAAGGCTCGGAAATAGAAGTGAGCGTTGTACGCCATGGCGTCGACGATGTTCTTAAATTCAAGATTGTGCGCAATGCGGTGCCTATCGAAAGCATTGATGCCGCATATATGGTGGACGACAATATCGGATATTTGAAGGTAAACACATTCGGGCGCAACACATACGCTGAATTTCTACAGGAAATATATGCTCTTGACCGCAGCGGTGCTGAAGCCTATATCATAGACCTTCGTGGAAATGTAGGCGGATACATGGATCCGGCTATAATGATGGTGAACGAATTTCTTTCACCGAATAGTGTTATAGTCGCTACAAAAGGACGTAACGAAAAAGAGAACTCTGTAGTGCTCAGCGACGGCACTGGCAATTTCGATGACGTGCCGCTTATAGTCCTTATTGATGAGTTTTCTGCGAGCAGCAGTGAGATTTTCTCCGGAGCAATACAAGATAATGACAGAGGACTTATTGTGGGACGCCGTTCTTTTGGCAAAGGTTTGGTGCAGCGTCCGTTTGAACTGCCCGATAGCAGCGAGATAAGGCTTACGGTCCAAAGATACTACACCCCCTCCGGCCGTTGCATACAGAAAGATTTTGTGCGTGGAGACAACGAAGGTTATGAGGCTGAGATACTTGAACGCTACAACCATGGCGAAAACTTCACTGCCGACAGCGCACATATCAATACCTCTGAAATATTTAAGACAGCAGGCGGCCGCACTGTCTTCGGTGGCGGAGGAATAATGCCTGATGTGTTTGTTCCGTCCGATACTTCCGGTATAAATAAGTTTTACCTTGAGCTTGCCAATGCCAGTCTTCTGAACCGTTTCGCTTTTGAATATGTGGATCTCAACCGCGACGAGCTCTCCAAAGCCGGTGACACTGAAGAATTGCTTTCGATGCTTCCTTCGGACGGGGTGCTGCTTTCGGCATTCGCATCGTATGTGAAGCAGAACGGAGTGCGTTTGCGGTACTATTATCTCAACAATTCACGTCGCCTGATTGTTAGACAACTGAAAGCCCTTATCGCACGTGACGTTCTCGGATTAAAAGCCTATTACGAAATAGACAACACTGCGGACACTACCGTGCTTGAGGCCATCAAGCAAATAAAATCCGGAGCCGCAAGCTTTGCTGCATCGGAATAGTGACACTAACCCGTCAGCCAAACGGCAGACTATGAAAAAGAACGAAATCCGTATGCGTGTGCGTGCACGCAAATCTCTCCTCGACGACAGTGAACGCAGAAATGCTTCCATAAAGGTTTTCTCCATGCTCGAACGCATGGCCGCGTTTATGATGGCTGACAGGGTCTTGGCCTATAGCTCTTTGCCGGATGAGCTTTCCACTCGTGAATTTCTTGACAAATGGCACGGATACAAACGCATATACCTTCCGCGTGTCAATGGTGTGGATCTTGACATATTGCCCTATGACAGGACTCGAATGCATCTTGGTGCCTTCCATATAGAAGAACCGGATGGAGAGGATATGGCAGATGTGTCAGATATGGATATAGTCATAGTCCCGGCTGTGGCATATGATTCTTACGGACGGCGCGTGGGGCGTGGAAAAGGTTATTATGACCGGCTGCTTGCCAATGCAAAAGCTGTTACGATAGGTGTCGCTTACGATTTCCAGCTGCTTGATGAAGACGATCGCATAGAAGACGAGCCTCATGATGTATCAGTAGATTATGTGATTACTCCTACACGATTTATAAAAGTGCGTAGGCAGAATCGATAGTTGTACAATAAATAACAAAGAAGAACGGTTTATGTCAAAAAAACGTAAACCGTTGATTTTTTTAGACTAACTTATTTGTCAAATCAACCATTTTAAGTTAATTTTGAGGCGAAATGTTAAAATTGAGATGTGCGGCATAATTTTTAGCCTTAATTCGTCTCAACAATAAGAGATTTTAATTGTTAACAAAACAAAGGTTAATTCTTAAATGAAAAAACATACTATCTGGATACTGGCAATACTGATGGCAATAACCTTCATTGGCTTATTGTGCATACAGATTTTCTATATGAAAAATATAGTTCAGATACGGTATGAACAGTTCAAGCAGGGAGTGCGTCAAAGTCTTGTAAGTGTGGCCCAGCGCCTTGAACAGGATGAAGCGCGATATTTTCTTGAAGAGGATGTCAACAGTGTGCATAGTTCCTCTATAATAGCCCAATATCTTGGTGACAATGTTCCTAATCTCAGTGGAGTAAAGTATTCGTTCACCACTTCAACGGGTCTTGTGGCAGATTTGACCATAAAAGGCGATGTGCAGGAAATTTCCAAACTGCAGATAGGTAACGACGTGATAGACCATTATCGCAACTTGCAGAACAGCTATCACAATCGCTATCTTTACCAAAAAGGCATGATCGACGATGTGATACTCAACATAGTATCGTCGGCAAGCAATCGTCCTATACGTGAGCGTGCCGATTCTGCCGTGGTTGCGCGTTATCTTCGTCAAGAGCTTGATACATTGGGGCTGCGCATGCCGTTTGAGTTTGCCATAGCGAATTATGCCGGAACCGTACTTTACAAATCCGCCGACTTTCAAGCGTCGCATACCGACCGTGACAACATGTTCATACAGGCGCTCTTTCCAAACGATAACACCGGGCGCCTCAACTATCTGAAAGTATATTTCCCAACGAAAAAAGACTATATTTTTTCGTCAATATCGTTCATGGTTCCGGCATTTGCCTTTACGTTCATCCTACTCATAATATTCGTGTTCACGATTATAGTCGCTTTCCGGCAGAAAAAACTCACGGAGATGAAAAACGACTTTATAAACAACATGACTCATGAGTTTAAGACGCCTATTTCTTCAATATCATTGGCGGCACAGATGCTAAGCGATGAAGCTGTTCGCAAATCGCCTGCAATGATGCAACAGATAAGCAATGTCATCAACGATGAAACAAAACGCCTTCGCTTTCAAGTTGAGAAGGTGTTGCTGATGTCGATGTTCGATCGGCAGAAGGTGAGTCTTAAACTTAAAGAAATAGACGCCAATACAGCCATAAATAATATAGTGAACACTTTCAAACTGAAAGTTGAGAAATATGGTGGACGCATCAATGCCAGCCTTGACGCAGAAGATGCCATAGTAAGCGTGGACGAGATGCATTTCACCAACGTGATCTTCAATTTGCTTGACAACGCCGTCAAGTATCGCCGTGAGGATGTGCCTCTTGAACTTACTGTATCTACCCGCGACCTAAACGGAGAGCGGCTACAGATAATAGTTGCCGACAATGGCATCGGAATCCGGCGCGATGATCTGAAAAAGATATTCGACAAGTTCTACCGTGTCAGCACCGGCAACCGACATGATGTCAAAGGCTTTGGCCTTGGACTTGCTTACGTCAAGAAGATGGTGTGCGACCTCGGCGGTGAAATCACAGCCGAAAGCGAACTTGGAACAGGAACGAAATTTAAAATCATATTACCCCTAACCAACTAAACGACAGAATTATGGAAGAACGTATGCGTATTCTGCTCTGCGAAGACGACGAAAACCTCGGCATGCTTCTCCGCGAGTACCTTCAGGCCAAAGGCTTCAATGCCGACCTCTATGCCGATGGTGAGAGTGGCTATAAGGCATTCCAAAAAGGGAAGTACGACATTTGTGTGCTCGACGTCATGATGCCTAAAAAAGACGGCTTTGCTGTGGCTCAGGAAATCCGCACCGTCAACTCCGAAGTGCCCATTATTTTCCTGACGGCTAAATCGCTTAAAGACGATATTCTTGAAGGTTTTAAAATAGGAGCTGACGATTATATCACCAAACCTTTCTCCATGGAAGAACTGGTGTTCCGCATTGAGGCCATATTACGCCGCGTGAAAGGAAAGAAAGGCAAAGAAGTGACTTTGTACAAAATCGGCAAGTTCACATTTGACACTCAGAAGCAGGTGCTGATGATTGGTGACAAGGTGACTAAACTCACTACTAAGGAAAGCGAACTGCTGAGTCTGTTGTGTGCTCATGTCAACGAAATACTTGAACGCAATTTCGCTTTAAAGACTATCTGGATTGACGACAACTACTTTAATGCGCGCTCTATGGATGTGTACATTACGAAGTTGCGCAAACATCTCAAAGATGATCCTTCGATAGAAATCATTAACATCCATGGTAAAGGCTATAAACTCATTGCCCCGGATGAAGAAAAATAATCGTATCTGCGACTGCACCTCCCTCTATTCAAAAAACTGAAATTCAAACCTGCTCCGCGCCTCTTACGGGGCGCGGATGCGCTTTCTCCTCAATAATTATGGGTAAACAAATCATAGCTTATGTGGTGGCGCTTGTTATCACCGCACTCGTAGGATTCGCCATTCTGACCGTGGCCGGTCTCGGCACTGTGCGTACGTGCATCATATGCGCGCTGAGCATATCTATAGTGGGAACATTCCTGCCTCCACTTCTAACTCGTCTATTCCGTACCCCAATAAAGTAGATTATAAACAAAAAAAGCAGTCCGCATTTTTTAAGTGCGGACTGCTTTTTTTGTTTATATGGGATTCTTAAATCCAGCGTGTGAGAGCAAAATCCATGCGGTGGGGCAATAGGGGATTGCTTGGATATATGCGGTATCCGTAACGGAACACACCTGCATCCCTAACATGTTCATTGAGCTCAAATGTGACGATGTCGCCATCCTGTTTGATGATTTTGAACTGCGGAGTGAATGCGAGTTTTTCTTCGCCGTTCTCCACTCTATATATAACCTGCTCAATTCCGAGGCCGGAACCAAGACCATTCGTATCGAGTGTGATTTGCACCTGGTAGGGCTGTCCAGTCAAACTGCTTTCGTTACCCATGCGTTTGATTTCAAGCACTTTTATACCAGGCCATGCAGCTACAACTTTTTCTTTCCATGCTGCAATTTCTGTTGCAATGGCATAATCGTTGGCTGAAAGGCTTTCGGAGCGTTTTGCTTCGGGATTGTAGAAACGCTCGATGTAGTCCTCTATCATGCGCTGCATTGTAAAGTGCGGTGCAATGTGGCCGATAGAACCCTTGATGTATTGTACCCACTCGGGCGAATAACCTTTGGAGTTCTTTGCAAAATACAAAGGAATAATCTCGTTTTCGAGCATGGAATAAATGGTGGCGGCATCGAGTTTGTCCTGCTGTGCCTGATCGGTGTATGTGCGCTTGTCGGTAAGTGCCCAACCGGCTTTTTCGTCAAAGCGGTATCCTTCGTACCACCAGCCGTCAAGCACCGAGAAGTTGAGTACACCATTCATTTCTGCTTTTTCACCCGAAGTGCCGGATGCTTCAAGCGGGCGTGTAGGTGTGTTGAGCCAAATGTCTACACCCGTAACAAGACGTTTTGCCACAACCATATTGTAGTCTTCCAGGAATATGATTTTTCCAAGGAACTGCGGCATGCGTGAGATTTCCATTATGCGCTTGATAAGTCCCTGTCCGGCACCGTCGGCGGGGTGGGCCTTTCCGGAGAACACGAATTGTACGGGGAACTTCTCATTGTTTACAATTTTGGCAAGACGATCCAGATCGGTAAACAACAGATGGGCACGCTTATAAGTTGCGAATCGGCGTGCGAATCCGATGATAAGAGCATCGGGATTTATGCGTTCAAGCACTTGCACCACTGCGGAAGGGTCGCCTTGGTTGGCAAGCCATTTAGCTTTGAAATCGCGCTTAACAAAGTTGATAAACTTGTTTTTAAGTGTGCAGCGCATTTTCCAGATGGCTTCGTCGCCAATTTTGAAAATACCTTTCCAGGCTTCCGGATTGCTTTGGTGGGAGAAAACCTGTTGGCCAAGATGTTCGGCATAGAACTCTTTCCATTCAGAAGCCGCCCATGTAGGCATATGCACACCATTGGTGACGTAACCCACATGGCTTTCCTCCCAGCTGTATCCTTTCCAGATACCGGCAAACATACGTTTGCTAACTTCGCCGTGGAGGTATGACACGCCGTTGGCCTCCTGACAGGTGTTCAAAGCGAACACGCTCATGGAGAAACGTTCGTTTGTGTCGGGATTCTCACGGCCCATGTTCATGAGGTCGTTCCAGCTAATGCCAAGACGGGCAGGGAATTCTCCCATGTATTTGCCGAAAAGGCCTTCGTCGAAATAGTCGTGTCCGGCAGGAACGGGTGTGTGCACTGTATACAGCGATGATGCACGCACGAGTTCAAGCGCCACGTTGAAGTCGAGTTTGTCTTCTTGAACATAGTCAACAAGGCGCTGCAGATTTAACAGAGCTGCATGGCCTTCGTTGCAGTGGTAAAGCTGATTCTTTATGCCAAGTTTTTTGAGCATCAGCACACCGCCGATGCCAAGCAGATACTCCTGTTTGATACGATTCTCCCAGTCTCCGCCATAAAGCTGGTGGGTGATGCTGCGGTCAAACTCACTATTCATGTCAAAGTCTGTGTCAAGCAGGTAGAGCTTCATACGGCCTACGTTGACGCGCCATATATGACAATAAATGTTACGGCCGGGGTAGGGAACCTCAAGAATCATCGGATGGCCATCCTTGTCAAGCATAGGCTCGATGGGCAGCTGATTGAAGTTCTGGGGTTCGTAGTTGGCTATCTGCTGTCCGTCGACACTGAGACTTTGTGTGAAATAGCCGTATCGGTATAGGAATCCGACGGCTGTCATGTCTACGCGGCTGTCGGATGCTTCTTTTATGTAGTCGCCGGCAAGGACACCAAGGCCTCCGGAATATATTTTTAGACAATTGCACAGGCCGTATTCCATAGAGAAGTAGCTTACGGAAGGCACATCGGTGCGCATTGGCTGCTTCATATAATCTTTGAACATGGCATACACATCTTTCAGGCGCGCCATGAAGTTGGAATCGGCGATAAGTTCCTGAATGCGTTCGAAACTCATCTGCTGCAGGACTATGACCGGATTTTCACCGGTATTGCGCCATGCTTCGGGATTAATGTCGCGGAACAAGGCTTTGGCTTCGCTGTTCCATACCCACCATAGGTTTTTGGCAAGTTCTTCGAGGGGTTTGAGCTGTGAAGGAAGCTCGGATTTGACAATAATGTCGCGCCATACTGGTGCATTAGTGTCACTAACCGGAAGTTTCATGTCTTATTGTAGTTTTTAGTTATTTCTTATCTTTGAGTACGTGCACTGGCTTTTTTGAGGGCAGTGCCATATGCTGTTTCGTAGTAGTTGTAGAAGTTCTCCCATTGTGCCTTTGCAGCTGTAGCTTCAGCCGCACGTGATGCCTGTTCGCAAGACTCGGAATCCGCAAGTCTGCGTATTGCGCTTGCTATTCCCTGTACCGCATCGGAGTAATTGGAATCGGTGCGCCGTACAACCTCTACTCCTGAGATTTCAAATCCTGTTTCTCCTGATTCCACTGTCCATTGCCCGAAACCGCTGAGACAGGTTGTCACAGTGGGCACACCGAAAGCTATACTTTCAAGCGGTGTATATCCCCATGGCTCATAATATGAAGCGAATACCGTGGCATCTGCTCCAGGCAGCAATTGGTAATATGTTTTATTGAATATACCATCGCTGCCATTTAAATAGCAAGGAACATATATTACGCGTACATGATGACGCCCGAAAGCAAAGCCGAGCTGATGCACGCGGGAGTTGACAGGATCTTCATTATAGTTGTTGAGCCAATGCGTCAGCACCGGATCCGGCATGCCGCACATACGGTCAGAATCAAGGGCGTCGCGCAGGTCGGGACGGGCGCCTTGTGCCCATGCCGGTACCATTACATATGCGACTATTTGTTTGGAAACCTCTCCGGCATCAAGAGTAGCCATGGCGTCAAGAAATACGTCAAGTCCTTTGTTGCGGTATTCGCAACGACCGGAGGTGATGACAATAAAAGTATCCTCATCATGTAAGAAATCGCCTGTCAGTGCTCGTGCAACAGTGAGCAGACTTTCTCTTGCTGCTTTACGTGCGTTTTTGCGACGGTTGTGCGCCGGCACGAAATCTGCTTCGAACCCATTTGGCGTAACAACATCCGGACGTCGTTGCAGAAGTTGTGCGCACTCGTCGGCAGTAACGTCGCTGACGGTAGTGAATGCGTCAGCGACATGTGCGGCTGTTTTTTCAAGGCTATGCTTTGCCTCCATGTTGAGTTCGCGAGCCATCTGGTCGCCGTCGTATGCTTTCAGATAGTCGTAAAGAGGCTTTCCGTTTCCACAAATGCTACGTCCGATGCTTGTGGCGTGGGTTGTAAACACCGTGGCAACAGAGGGCAGTTTGTCGGCAACATAAAGCAATCCCATGCCTGTGGTCCATTCATCGAAATGCGCAATGATATTTTTTGCTTCTGAACCGAAAAAGTTTACTATGCTTTCTATAACGATTCCGGCCGCACGTGCAAATGCGCAACCTTCATCATAGTCGCCATATGCATGGAGTGAGTCCACACCAAAACGGCTCCACATATGAGCATAAAAGTCATCTTTGGATTCGTACAGTCCTTCAAATTTTATAAGTACAGCCAAAGGACGTCCAGGGACATCCCAGCGCCCAGTACGAATTGTCACCCCATATGGCAACGTAGCTTGTTTGACCCAGGCCGACAACGGAGTCCTTACTTCAGTGAACCATGGGGAGGGGTTTTCCGCCGTCCATACATCGGGGCCTAAAAATATTACCTTGTCCTTGTGGCGGGCTTGCATAGTTTTTGCCTTGGTAGACAACACGGTGTAAATACCGCCTATTTTATTGCAAACTTCCCAGCTGGTTTCAAAGATAAGGTCAATCTCTTGATTCTTAGTAGCCATCAAATTGTCTATTAGAGTTGCAAAGTTAGCAATAATTTTTGAATTATAAGCAAATTATACTTTTTATTGAAGTCGTAGGACTATTTAGCAATATATATTGCCGGGCAAAATTAAGTCTACATCAGTGGGGCGCTATTTATAGCGCCGGTCACACAATGTCTATGGTAGGCACCAAAGATTTATATATGGCGCGGGGTTATGGTCCGTTCCCCAAGGTTTCGTGCAAACTCACTTCTCAAAGCCGTAAGGCGCATCATCTCTCGGAGTAGTTCAACATCGTTTCCAGCATCAGGGTTTTCGCGCAGGCGTGTCTGAAGGTCATGTATCATCATTTCGAGAATAGCTCCTTTGAGTTCCGATATGGCTCGCGGAACAAGGCGTATGAGACTTTCGCGCTCACTTTCCACTTTAGTGTGCTTGGTGTGGACTTTACTTAAATGGTATCGGTCGATGCTGAGTTCTGTGGACAGGCGCCGTACTTCATCGTCAGGAGAAGAACATAGGGTACGGCTGACATAATCAAGTGCGGCATGGTCAAGCGCAGCACGATAGGATTCATCGCATTGGGCTAAAATTTGAGCTTCGCGTGCATTGATGGCGCTGACACCGAGTTGCTGAGAACGCAGGTCGGCGTATGCTTCGTCGAGTTTTTTCTTTCGTTCGGCTTCAAGGCGTATTTCCGCCTCCTTACGGCTTTGTGGCCACGTCTCAGCTGTCTCCTCTACCATTTCCATGACACGTACATGAAGCGGATTGCTGAATGCAAGCCCGTCGCGTTGCATTTCCGCGCGCACATAATCAAGCACGGTCATCGGCTCGAATTTTCCAGAGCCATTGTCTATATCGCAAAACTCACAAAGTGCGTATTTTACGATATACCGCAAAACACGTCGCTCATATTCCTTTAAAAATGCGGGACCGGCATTTTCGTCTTCACCCGATTTTTGATTGAGCGATTCCAGCGTCTGGCGCCGTTGGGTCTTGACGGATTCGTCTTCTGCTTTTTTTGCGGCAATACGTTGTAACTGCAACCCAAGGGCTTCCTCCCGTATGCCCAGACTGCGAGAACATTCTGCGATATATACCTGACGCTTGACTAAATCAGGAATCAACGCGATGGACCGCAATATGTCGTTTATCACATCCGCACGTCGAATAGGATCGTCAGCAGCTTCGTCTAAAAGAATGTGTGTTTTGAAACGTATGAAATCAGTTTCATTTTCCGCAATGTATTTCTCTACTTCGGCGGAACTGTTGTGCTGAGCAAAAGAGTCAGGGTCTTCACCTTCAGGCAAAAGCAGCACTTTCACGTTAAGCCCTTCCGCAAGCAGCATATCGATGCCTCTAAGTGAGGCCTTTATGCCTGCTGCATCAGAATCATAGATTACTGTTACGTTTTCCGTAAAGCGGTGTATGAGACGTATTTGTCCATCAGTAAGAGACGTGCCGGACGATGCAACCACATTTTCGACACCGCTCTGATGCATGGATATGACGTCCATATATCCTTCGACAAGAATGCATTTGCCTCGCTCCACAATGGCACGCTTGGCTTGATAAAGCCCATAGAGTTGGCTGCTTTTATGATATATGGCAGATTCGGGGGAGTTGACATATTTTGCGGTCTGCTTGTCGGAGCGTAAAGTGCGTCCTCCAAAAGCAACAACTTTTCCCGAGATACTGTGCACCGGATATATAACGCGCCCTTTGAAGCGGTCGTAAACTTGTCCGCGCTCATTCCGAATGCATAATCCGGTATCTACAAGAAATCGCTCATCAAAGCCTTTGGCTGTGGCGGCTTCATATAATGCATTAGTACGCTCAAGAGCATAGCCGAGGTGGAAACGGGCCACCATGGCGTCGTTTATACCGCGTTCGCGGAAATATGCGAGACCTATGGCTTTGCCGTCGGGATGTGTGGTGAGATTTTCTTCAAAATGTCGCAGCGCGAAATCGTTTACAGCCCACATGGACTCACGTTCGCTTTCCTGTTGGCGCTCTTCGTCGCTTACCTCATGCTCTTTAATCTCAATATGATATTTATTGGCCAGATAGCGAAGCGCTTCATTGAAGCTCATCTGTTCAAGCTCCATGATGAAATTTACCGGAGAGCCGCCTTTTCCGCAACTGAAACACTTGCAGATGCCACGTGCCGGAGATACACTGAACGAAGGCGTACGCTCGTTGTGGAAAGGGCATAAACCAACATAGTTGGCACCTCGGCGCTTCAGGCTGACGAAGTCGCTCACGACATCTACAATGTTTGCTGTGTCAAGAATATGACGGACAGTTTCGGAATCAATTCTTCTCATTGGCCGCTATAAACAAAACCGGAAACGCAAATGCGGCGCATAGCGCACCGGCATCGGTTTCCGGTTGTAAGTGCATTAGATTAATGCTTTATGAGATATTGCGAAGATATGCTTTGATTGCAATGCACGCGGCGTATGGTGTCCGCAAACAGACGTGCTACTGAAATGATAGTGCATTTTGTGCATGTTCCGTGATAGGGAATCGAGTTTGTGAAAATCATTTCTTCAATAGCCGATTCCTGCACCCGGTCGGATGCGGGGTCGCTCATAATGGCGTGGGAGCACAATGCCCGGACGCTGCGGGCTCCGTTCTCCATCATAAGATTTGCCGCTTTAGTAATAGTGCCGGCTGTGTCCACCATGTCATCAATGAGAATAACGTTCTTGTCTTTGACTTCACCTATGACAGTCATTTTTGCAACAACATTGGCTTTGGCACGCTGTTTATGGCAAAGGACAAGAGGAAGATCAAGATATTTAGCGTAGCTGTTGGCTCGTTTGGCGCCGCCCACGTCGGGAGTTGCAATTGCCATATTATCCAGTTTAAGCGACTGAAGATATGGAATGAACACAGACGAGGCATAGAGATGGTCGACCGGAACATTGAAAAATCCCTGAATCTGTTCTGCATGTAGATCCATACAGATAACACGGTCTACTCCAGCCGTAGCGATAAGGTCGCTGACAAGTTTGGCGGCGATGCTGACGCGCGGCTTGTCTTTTCTATCTTGTCGAGCCCAACCGAAATAGGGCATTACGGCAACGATATTTTTTGCCGACGCGCGCTTGGCTGCGTCAATCATGAGCAGAAGCTCCATCAGGTTGTCGCAATTGGGAAATGTGCTCTGAACAAGATATACCTCGCATCCGCGTATGGACTCTTCGAACGATACTTCAAATTCGCCATCGGCAAAGCGTTCGATTTTCATTTTACCCAACTCAACGCCGAGTTCTTTGCAAATCTCTTCGGCAATATAGCGTGAGCGTGTACCCGAAAAGACTTTGAAAGGAGTAGTAATGGGAGTTTCCATTGTTTATTTAAATGATGTGGAATTGTTGTGCAAATTTAAGCATTTTTATCATATAAATCAGTGCCGTCACCTCCTTTTTTTGCCTTGGAATGAGGAATGCGCAATACCACTGCACCATGCGCACGCAAAGAGCAAGAAACGGGAGTATCTGGTGAAAAGGTTATTGTGTGACGTTGTCTGCTGAGTAATTCGGTAGCACGGACAGTTCTCGGCTTAATACCGAGGACATCGAATGCGTGGCGTGGAATGTTCACTTCCACGTTTGCTTTTTCGTCAGAAAAATTCACTACAATAAGAATTGTGGCATCTGTTCCCGAGCGCAGATAGGCATATTGACGATGCGGGTTAAAGCCAGGATTGTTGTAGTTGACGTACATAAGGTCAAAAAACGCTCCGTCTCGTATGGCGTCTTCGCTGTTGACAAGTGAAAGTACGCTTCTGTATTGTTCCAGAAGCACCTGCTCATCGTCGCTGAGCCTTCCGTCGCAAGCTCCTCTATTGTAAAGTCTGCGAACTTTTTCCAGACTCCAATAATCGAAGATGGTGGTGCGCCCGTCCATGCCGCTGTAACCCTCGGCCTCGGTGGCTCTTTCTCCGATTTCCTGCCCGAAATATATCATCATTGCGCCTGCGTTCATCGTGGCGCTGACCACAAGTGAGGGTAGGGCACGTTTTGCGTCACCGGCATACTGCGGCGATGCAAAACGCTGTTCGTCATGGTTCTCAAGGAAATTCAGCATATGCGGAGCTATACCCTCTACGGTCTGCCAGCACGAGGTAAGACATGCGGCGGAAACATTTCCGGTTTCGATGGCTCGAAGTGTGTCGTAAAGGGTAACTTTGTCATAAAGATAGTCAAATCCTCCTTCAAAAATATAAGGTCTGTAAAGTGCCACATCATAAATTTCCGCGATAAATTTAATGTGGGGATAATGAGCCTTTACATTTCCTATTGCCCAATTCCAAAACTCTACGGGCACCATGTGCACCATGTCGCAACGGAATGCGTCGACTCCGTGCGACGCCCAATAGCGCAGTATGCTAAGCATTTTTAGCCAAGTGGGTGGAATAGGGTCGAAATGTTTACTGCCGTTGGCGGGGTCCACTCCATAATTTAGCTTTATGGTATCATACCAGTCACAAGCTCCGGGAAATGCCGTATAACAATCGTTGCCTGTGGCCCGTGCCGGAAATTCTACATATGCATCATCGCCGACGCCCATGTCGACATGTGGAGAAAACTTCTGTCGCGGTATATAATAGAAGTTATTTGATGGCGAGAAAAACATATCATTGTTATCCCCGGCGCCGAAATCTTCAACCCCTTTTGGTGCGGCGTCGGAATGATATTCACGTGCTACATGGTTAGGAACGAAATCAATGACTACTTTCATGCCGGCTTTGTGGATTCGCTGTACGCAAGCATCGAATTCGTCAATGCGTTTATCAACATTCTCCGCAATGTCGGGGTCAATATCATAATAATCGGTTATGGCATACGGACTTCCTGCGCGTCCTTTTATCACATGAGGATTGTTTCGTGCGATGCCATATTGGGTATAGTCTGCATCATGGCTGTGCTCCAACACTCCTGTTAGCCATATATAATTGCAGCCAAGACTTTTGATATAGTTTATTGATTCTTTTGTTATACCATTTAGTTTGCCGGATCCATTTACATTAATAGGGCCGTCCGGAACAGGTTTAGGGCATGTGTTTGAAAAAAGTCGCGGTATAAGTTGGTATATAACAGGACGTTGCATATGTGTCATGATCATTTTTCAACAATGGGAGTCTCAGTCTGCCACAAGCCTGCATCGCGCAATGCGCGTCGCATATGCATATAGCCGCTGGCGAATACGTTGTTAATCAATTTAAGGTTAAACGGAGAATAATGCGATATTTCCGGTGTCTGAACCGACACATCGCACATGGCCATATCTTCTGCTTGGTTGGCTTTAAGCATCATATTGTATGTGCGTAGAGCCACACCAAGCATCGTGTTGCTTTTGTGGGTAAGGCGCATGGGGCTGACGTTCACTCCTATAAGCGTCTTGCATTTATCGCGTATAATCCAAGCCGGATGATTGCGAAGTACGCCGCCGTCAACATAATATGTTCCGTCAATACGCACCGGCTTGAATACAATAGGGATACTGCAAGATGCCATCATGCGCGGGCCTATTGCTCCTGTATGAAATTCGCATGCTTCGCCATGGTCGAGATCCGTAACCCCAAGATAGACAGGTATATTAAGATCTTCCAGATTCTTTTCGCCTCCAATGGCACGCATTATGAAGTTTTTGAACTTCTCGATTCCGAAAAGGCCGCCACTTCCGAGTTGCAATGATGCAAAATCAGTAAATGCGCGTTCACTGAACAATTTAAGCATGTTTTCCGGGTGCACACCTGCCGCATAAAGCACAGCGACTATTGAGCCTGCACTTACTCCGGCTATAATATCCGGCTTGAGTCCGGCTTCTTCGATAGCTTTCAGTGCTCCGGCATGGGCAAAACCTCTGGCGCCACCACCGCTAAGAGCCACCCCCAAACGGTATGGGCGCATTTCGATAGCAGTTTCTTGCTTTTGAACAGGCATTTTGAAAAACTATTTAAGATGTCTATTTGATGCAAAATTAGCCAATATGCATCAAATGACAAAATATACGATAAATTTAATGACGTGGTAGATTCCACATATGTTGCCAATAATGGGTATTATGTTAAATTCGCAAAGTCGTTATCACTATCCCCCCATGTGGTATCTTTATCGGTTGGTTCCGCTGAAAGCCCACTCATGTTCTTTTTCTTCATCTAAAAATTCATAGAAAACGACACTCCCGCCGACTGGACATAAGGATTCCAAAAAGGCATTACGGTACAATTATGATTCTTGTCCAGTCCAAGCATGCGTCTTTCCAATGGCAATAGCCAATAGCCGACGCGAGCGCTTAAAATTCCAAGTCCGGCTCCGGCTAATACATCGTTGTACCAATGCCGGTTATTATACATGCGCAATAATCCCACTCCTACGGCAACTGCGTACCCGGCAGCACCTATCGCGTTGCCATATTCAACTCTTATTAGCTCCGCTCCTGTAAAAGCAATTACGGCATGTCCTGATGGAAACGAATTGTTGCTACTTCCATCTGGGCGTCCCTCTTTTACAATGTGTTTAAGGGCTCCCGCTACGGAAATTGCACAAATATACGCCGTTGTTCCTGCCAACAGTCTGTCAGAAAAGCTATTGCGTCCTTTTATTCCGAATAAACCAAGACTTAGATATGCAGCGGCTGGAGCAAAACGCAGATACTCATCTCCATGCCAATAATGACCGTCGCCACATTTGCTGAAATTTCTATTTATAGAATGTTTGACGCCGGTAAAAGCCCCTACTCCCATTGCTCCTACGCCTATAAGTACCGCAGGGGCAATGAATTTACGAGCAGAAATGGAATAGCTCGTAGAATCGGTATGTATATTGCATGTGTCTGTAGCGTACGAAGCTGCCGAGATATGAAGCGATGACAGAACAACTACAGAACATATAATACGTAGCGAAATCTTATGTTTTATTTTGTTGAGCATTTGGATGCAAAAATACGATTTTATGATGATATTTAAAATACAGACATAAAAAAAGAGGCCAAGTATTTATGGCCTCTTTTTTATGTGCTAATTTACAAAAGATTATGCCTCGTAGAGCGACATCTGTTCTGGAGAAAACGAGTTGATGAATTCAGCATGCTTTGCAACTTCAGCCTGCGCAAGTTTTGCATATACTCGAGTGCTGCGAGCGAAAGATGCTGTGCGGGCTGTATCGAGAAGGAGCAGATAGCTCATCACGATGCCTCCAGCCATTTCCACAAGGCGACGGGCCATGAAATCGGTATAACGTGTATCGGCAACAGCTGCTACCTTTTCTACTGCTTTGGAATATGCTGTAGTCATTTCTTCCAACATAGCCTTGACATCTTCCATTCCTTCCGCAACGGGCTGTTCTGCATAGCTGCGTATGAGTTCAAGATATGTACCGGTGGTGACATGGCGTATGGCAGCTACTACCTGAAGCTGTGTGGTACCTTCGTATATGCTTGTGATACGGGCATCACGATAGATGCGTTCGCAGGCATAGTCTTTCATGAAGCCACTGCCGCCGTGAAGCTGAATGCAGTCATAGGCATTCTGGTTGCAGTATTCGCTTGTCAGCCCTTTTGCCATCGGAGTTAGAGCGTCGGCCACACGGCTGTAAGCTTTCATTTCCTTACGCTCGTCGGGTGTGAGACTGCGCTCTTTGGCTATATCTTCATAAACTTTATATAGGTCGACGTATCGGGAGCACTCGTAGAGCAATGTGCGGGAAGCGTCAAGCTTAGCTTTCATTACGCTGAGCATTTCAGCTACCGCGGGAAATTCAATAATTGCCTTTCCGAACTGTTTACGCTCACGTGCATAACCGAGGGCTTCTCTGTAAGCGATTTCACTGACACCGACGCTCTGTGCGGCAATACCGAGTCGAGCACCATTCATCAGAGCCATCACATACTTTATAAGGCCCATACGGCGTGAACCTACAAGTTCGGCTTTGGCATCTTTGTACACAAGTTCGCAAGTGGGAGATCCCTTGATGCCCATTTTATTTTCAATGCGTCGAACAGAAACACCTCCGTCACGTTTGTCGTAAATGAACATAGAGAGGCCTCGTCCGTCTTTGGTGCCGTCTTCGCTACGTGCGAGCACAAGGTGTATGTCGCTGTCGCCATTTGTAATGAATCGCTTTACTCCATTCAGACGCCATGTGCCGTCGGGCTGTTCCGTGGCTTTAAGCATAACGCTCTGAAGGTCGGAGCCGGCATCCGGCTCGGTGAGATCCATCGACATGGTCTCTCCTGCGCATACACGAGGAATATATTTAGCTTTCTGTTCCTCGTTTGCAAACTCGTAAATAGTTTCAGCGCAGTCCTGCAGTCCCCAAAGGTTCTCAAAACCGGTGTCAGCACGGCTGACAATGTCGGCCGCCATGATATAAGGGGTAATAGGGAAATTCAGGCCGCCGAAACGTCGGGGCATGGACATACCCATAAGGCCGGCTTTACGGCAGGCATCGAGATTGTCTTCTGTGGCAGAAGCATAATGGGCGTGGCCGTCGGAGCAGCTTGCTCCTTCATGGTCCACACTTTCTGCATTCTCAGCTATTATGGTGCCACATATTTCGCCAACTATGTCGAGCACGCGCTCATAGTTGTCCATGGCGTCCTCGAAATCGACGGGGGCGTAGTCGTAGCTCTCGGCATCGGCAAAATTGCGTTCCTTGAGCTCTACAATCTTGCGCATCAACGGATGGTTGAGATGATGGCGAAGATCAGGATTGTCGGTATAGAAGTTAGCCATATTTATTTGGAATTTTTCTTGTAATAATTAATTAGTTTGGGCACTACCTCCTCCATGTTGCCGGTGATGACATAATCTGCAATGGCATTGATAGGAGCATTCGGGTCGGGATTGATGGAAATTATAATGCTGCTGTCTTGCATGCCGGCAATGTGCTGTATCTGCCCCGATATGCCACATGCGATGTAAAGTTTCGGACGTACGGTCACGCCGGTCTGTCCGATTTGGCGTTCGTGTTCTATGAATCCTGCATCTACCGCAGCACGGGAGGCTCCGACTTCACCGCCGAGAGTTTCTGCCAAATCATAAAGAAGCTGGAAATTCTCTTTGCTGCCCACGCCATAGCCGCCTGCTACTATTATTGAAGCGCCTTTTATGTTTACTTTGGATTTTTCGATATGGCGGTCGATAATCTCTACAACATAATCTTCAGGAGATGTGTATTTGTTAGCATCAAGAGAAACCACACTTCCACAATGGTCAGGGTTGTAAATCTCTTTCTTCATTACGCCTTCACGAACTGTGGCCATTTGAGGACGGCAATCAGGGTTTACAATCGTAGCCACGATGTTGCCGCCGAAAGCAGGGCGAATCTGATAAAGCAGGTCTTTATACTCCTTGCCGGTCTTGGGGTCGGTATGGTCGCCTATTTCAAGCGAAGTGCAGTCAGCAGTCAAACCGCTGTGCAGGCATGAGGACACACGAGGTCCAAGGTCGCGTCCGATACATGTAGCACCCATGAGGCAAACCTGAGGGTTTATCTCGCGGAAAAGATTAATCAGTACTGCCGCATGGGGATTAGACGTATATGGATAGAGTCGTGCGTCTTCAACTTTGTATACAGTGTCGGCTCCATATGGGAATATCTGTTTTTCAACCCCGTCGAGTTTGTCGCCGATTACCAGAGCCTCAAGCTTTACACCGAGACGGTCGGCAAGCACACGGCCTTTGGTCAGGAGTTCGAGGCTAACGTCAGCCACTCGGCCGTCCTCGTACTCGCAATATACTATAAGGTTATTGTTATCTGCCATAATAAATATTGTTTAATAGGGCTTAGCCGATGGTGTGGTTTGTAATTAAATCCTTTATCAGACCTTCAATGGCCGCATCGTCGGAACCGTCAAGAGTAAGAGCCTCCTTTGCTGTGAAAACCACGTTTTCAATAGCTTTTACTTTTGTGGGCGAGCCGGCAAGGCCAATCTGTTCGGGATCGGCCTCAACGTATGCCGCACTCCATTCCTCAATGCACAAGTCGGGGCGTCCGTCAAGTATTGCTTGTTGGGCAGGAGTGAGTTTGGCTTTTTCGGATGGCGAAGCCGCACGCTTATATTTCATCACACGCTTAGCATTGCGGGGACGGCATTCGGCTGCACTGCCGTTTACCGTTATAACGCAAGGCAACGGAGATTTTACTGTTTCGACGCCATGTTCAAGACGGCGTTTGACTGTAACGAAGCCATCGGTAATGTCTATTATTTCTTCAGCATAAGTTACCTGAGGCACTCCTAATTTTTCTGCAATTTGGGGACCTACTTGTGCAGTGTCGCCGTCAATGGCTTGACGACCGCCAAGAATAACATCAAATTTGCCAAATTTTTTCACTGCCTGAGCTAATGAATAAGATGTGGCCAAAGTATCGGCTCCTCCTAATGTGCGGTCGGTGAGCACGATGCCATTGTCGGCACCGCGGTATATGGCTTCTCGGATTATTTCTGAAGCACGTGGCAAGCCCATCGTAAGCAGCGTCACTGTTGCACCGGGATTTGCATCTTTAAGGCGCAATGCCTGCTCCAAAGCATTCAAATCCTCGGGGTTGAAGATGGCCGGTAACGCAGCACGGTTTATAGTACCGTCCTCTTTCATGGCATCTTTGCCGACATTGCGGGTATCAGGTACCTGCTTTGCCAGCACAATGATGTTCAAACTCATAACTATATTTGCTTATAGTGGTTAAATATTTCCGGATTTTCGGGGCAAAGGTAGTAATTAATTAGCTTTTATCAAAATAAATATTCGGATGTCATTAGGAGTGCAAAACAATGGAACAATAAGCAGAGATTCAGATATTGGTTTTAATTTTCTATTACGGCAATAATAAATATATTTGTTCACATATGGCTAATGGTTTGCTAAAATACAATAAAACCAGCTATATACAGACTTGTTAGCTCTATAAATAGCAAACCTTGACAAGGTGAGAATGTTCTATTTATAGAGAGATTGCACATAGTAATGGCATTTTTGGAATCTCACGATTTATAGTTACGGCTGTGTTCACTTGCAAACGCAAAGTCATGGTTTAATTTGCAATTTACCACAATTTACTATCCCGAATCGTGATCAACTAGCCAAACCGAATGATAATCTATTCCGACTTGCAAATAGGTAATTTGCAATATGTGAAATATTATTGCGTTTACAAAACCAAATAAAATCCACGTTAACATAAATTTAATCATAATGCAACTCACTAAAACTCATGGGCATTACGCGCTGTATTTGAATCTTATGTGCGAAAGGTGCGGTGTAAGCTGGCCCACGTGGCTACTATAGTGGATAGTTTTAAAGTATAAGTTACGATAATTATTATAAAGCTTTGTATACATTATATATATTTGATTCATATGATTGAGTAAATTATTAGTGTGCAAGAAATATATTTCAATTGTAAACCGCGCAGAGTAATATTGATTACAAACATAAATTTGGAATTTACAGATATTCTTTTTACATTTGCACATCTGAAATTTGCATTTCTAATTACAAATGATAGCATGGAAATGGATATAGCGACCCGCTTAAGACAATTTATGGCCTACAAAAATATAGCCAGCTCGCAGTTTGCCGATAATGCAGACATACCCCGGCCTACTCTATCTCAACTTTTAAATGGACGCAATAAAAAAATAAGCAATGAGCTTATCGGAAAGATTCACGAAGCTTTTCCATCGCTGAACGTGATGTGGCTTATGTTTGGCGAAGGAGGTATGGAGTGCGAGCCGAATATGAAAACCTCAGAGCCTCAGAAAAACTTTAATTTCACTCCAGACGAGATGCACGAGCCTAATTATGAGGCTGTTTTTATTGCTCAAGCACCGGATTATGATAAAAATACAGGCCGTCAGAGCCAACACAATGTGTATAAAACTGTACCCCATCCTGTATCGCAGGAACGTCCGGCTGTTGAAGACACCGTAAAGTCTTTGGGCGGCATGGGCGCAAAAATTACCGATACGGCGCGAGTGCAACAGATTATGGTTCTTTATACAGACGGCCGCTTTGAGACATTCAGACCGGCGGAGCAATAGCGTGCTCTTTGAAAATTTATTTCAGCCCGCTTGTAAGGTTCGCTATTTATCATTACTTTTGCATTAGGAATAAAATACCCTACATAATTAAATGGAAATAACTGGAAAAATAATCTTCGATCTGCCCGAACAATCCGGCCAGTCGAAAACCGGAAACCCTTGGCGAAAGAAAGAATATGTACTTGAAACGGAAGATACCTATCCCCGTAAAGTTCATTTTGACTTCTTCGGCGACCGTGTGGATCAGTTCCGTCTGCATGTCGGTCAGCGCGTGCGCCTAAGTTTCGATATTGAAAGTCGAGAATATAATGGCCGTTGGTTTACAAGCATCCGCGGATGGCGTGCAGAAGACGCCGATATGGCAGCCGCTCCTGCGCAGGCTCCTTCAGTTTCTGCTCCTGCGGCAGCTACAGCTGCACCTGTGCCGCCTGTTGTGAATGCGACAGACGACCTTCCTTTCTGAAACATTTCGTTTCGTAAAACGACAAGCGCCACGGAGAAACAACTCCGTGGCGCTTGTCGTTCAAAATGTCATATGGAAAGAAACACGCAAGCCGTGTCGGTCTATTTCATATGGAACATCAAGATAGCTTAAACGCCATACATAATCCAGTCGCAGACATTTTAATATATTGTCTATACCCGCGGAAAATTCCATATAAGGTCCGTTGTTCATGGCCCGTGTGGTAGCTCCTGAAGGGTAGCTGAATAGATCAGGATTCAGTGTGGGGTCATTTTTATCGCTAAGATGCCCCCATACTCCACGGAACGACAACACCTCTCGCAATTTCAATTTTTTAAGCAATGGCACATTATTTAAAAACGCTCCATTAAGCCAATATGTCAATTCCCAGTTTAGCTGGCTGTCATTGATAAATTCCATCGGATTTATCAATGCAAAACTTTCAGGCTGAATGGTATATGACAGGTTGGCATTCGGTATCAAAAGGTTTATGAACGGTGTGGTACTCCAGACGTGTCCCCCGCCTACCATTGTGTCCAGGTATCCGAATGCCGAAAACCAAAAACGTTTGCGCAAGTTTATTTCTGTTTTGTTTATCGTAAATCCAGAACCTAAGAATCCGCGCAAAGCTATGGTATGACGTAACGATATTTCAGGGGCGTCAAGATTGACGGGTATGCGCATTGTTCTTGTCTGATAGAATTTTTCGCCCGGGACATATCGTAGTTGAACATGTAGAGATGTTTCGTCATAATGGCTGAAGTTGTTGCCTCGTCCATCAATAAACGGAACCCATGGAGTAGACTCTCTGCGGACTGCTGAAATCGAAGCTGATGCAGAGAAGTTATTGGGTAATTCAAGGATATAGTCCAATGTGTTCAGCCGTCGGTAAACGGCCATATAATCACTCATCCGTTTTAGCGACAGGAACACGTTGTCGACATTAGTGAAATAATAGTGTTGTCCCACAAAGTCAAGGTCGTAGGTTGATGTAAAACGAAGTGCATGTACTGGAAACTCGCGCGAATGAGTCTTCTTGTCATGGAATGAATACTCCAGTTCTCCTTTGTATTTCCATTTGTGGTCTTTTGTCCCATATGCTACCATTGCACGTCCGAACCAACGGGGATTTAAGTTGGCCGTCGTCATGCCGCCGATGCGGAGGCGCAGACCTTCTATGCCATTATAACTTATAAAAGTATTGAGGGGACCGACATCGAACTTGCTATTCCGTCCGGTTGCTAAATATCCAATAGTAAGTGTGCTTATTACTTTCTCTCCCCAGTAATATAAAGGCACTCCTCGCAGACGTTCCATCAGAAGACCGACCCTGCCCTCGCCTTTCTTATCAGTTGATTTCAGCCGATTGGCCTTCCACCATTCATTGTCGTGTGATGATGCGCCGTCAGCAACTAATATGCTTCCCGGTTTTTCGAAAACAGAATCATTTGCCAATGATGTGAATCCATGGTTGTCAAATGCGGTAAAACGTCTGACATAGAAAGATGGTGTGCCCGGAATGAGACTGAGTTCCATAACCAAATCATCTTTTGTTTTCAGCCTTGATCCGTCTATGGCTTTGTCGAAAGTCTGTGATACAAGAAGGTTGTCGACAAAATTGAGATTAATGTCACGAGGTACGCGCATATCAACTCTCTTGATAAACATTGCGCTGTCTCCTACCGGCACATACACATGGCCTGAGAATCCGAATGAAGCCTTGTTGCGTGGATAGAACGATAAAACCGCACAACGTTCATTATCCACAACCACGGTATCTGTAAGATAGAATCTGTAAAAGTCGGCGCCGATTTTACTGAACGGACTCACGAAACGATTCTGCAACAGATTTATATCATTGCCGTAAAGGTCTATTTCACGAAGAACATCTTCCATGAATGTCTGCACGGAGGCATTGTCTATAAAATCGTCAACACCTTCTGAGCGTTTGCCGACAATAATAGTTTTGTTGCCATGTGGTTTACGACGGTATTCAACCCTGCTTATGGTTTCACGAACAGAAAGTGGCAAAACAGGTTTTCCTGAAACCTCAGATGTGTCTACATGCTCAATTAAAAACGGAAAACGCTTGATGATGGCATCACTATCGTTGTGCTCAAAATTGTTAAGGGCTATGGTAATCCTCTCGTAACGACGATAGTTGTAATAATCGTTGCGGCACGGATCTGTGCTGTCTGCCATCTGTTTGATGCGTCGTGCAAAATCCACTGCAGGATTGTTCTTTTTAGAATATTTGCTGCGTTTTACAATGAGTTCGCCAAGGCTGGTAGATGCCGGTGAAAGCCGTATCACATACATGTTGTGGCTGCTTTGCTTAATGGGCACTGATTTGCTTCCATATCCCATCATGGCAGCCTGAAGCTTTGTCGCTTCTGCCGGAACTCTGAACTCAAACACACCTTTGCTGTCGGCCACAGCTCCGGTTGTAGTGCCGGCAAGAGTGACAGATGCATAAGGCAGGGCCTCTCCCGTTATGCTGTCGGTTACAATGCCACGCACAAGATAATATCCGGAAGTCTTCTCCCATGCGGACTGAGCAGACGCCGTCCCATGTAGCCCTGCTGCAATTATTAAGGCTATGGAATAGTGCCGTAACGTCTTTTTACTTATTTTTGCAGAAAAAACAAATTTCATGGGTAAAGAAATCGAACGTAAGTTTCTTGTCAAGGACACAAGTTTTATGGCTTCGGCCGTCAACTCTTTGAACATATCTCAGGCATATCTCAGCACAAATCCTGATGCGACAGTGCGCATTAGGATTTCAGGGCAGAATGCATTTCTGACAATTAAGAGCCGAAACCATGGTGCGACACGCGATGAGTGGGAATATCCCCTGCCCTTGTCCGATGCCAGCGACATGATACAAACTTGTTGCAAAAGCAATTGCATTGAAAAATGTCGCTATATTGTTCCATTTGCCGGCCGATTTTGGGAAGTGGACGTATTCGGAGGCCGTCTATCCGGACTCATCATTGCAGAAATCGAACTCGAAAATGAGTCAGCAGAGATAGACCTGCCGCCATACGTCGGACAAGAAGTCACAAACGACGCAAGATTCTACAACTCCGCCCTTGTCTCGGCCTCTGAGCCTCCTGTCTGAGGCCGAAGGTCTAAACGCACAACGTTCTCCACATGCTGTGTGTGCGGGAACATATCCACCGGTTGCACGGCGGTAACATCGTATTTTTCGTGCAGAATGGCCAAATCCCGCGCCTGGGTAGCAGGGTTGCAGCTGACATAAACGATGCGGCGTGGTGCGGCTCGCAAAATCGTGGCCACAACATCGGCATGCATTCCGGCGCGCGGCGGGTCCACGATCATAACGTCGGGACGTCCGTGGCGTTCAAGAAATTCATCCGTAAGCACATCTTTCATGTCGCCGGCATAAAATTCAGTGCTATCGATGTCGTTTGCGGCACTGTTGACTTTTGCATCGGCAATGGCTTCCGGCACATATTCTATTCCTATAACTTTGCGGGCATGACGGCTTACAAAGTTTGCAATAGTGCCGGTGCCGGTGTATAAATCGTACACAAACTCTTGCCCTGTCAGGCCGGCAAAGTCTCGGGCTACTTTGTACAACTCGTATGCTTGCCGGGAGTTGGTCTGATAGAATGACTTCGGCCCGATGCGGAAATGCAGCCCTTCCATTTCCTCCTCGATATACTCGCGTCCTGAGTGTAGTTTTATGTCAAGGTCGGCTATAGTGTCGTTGCATTTGGTATTTATCACATACATTAAAGACGTGATATTCGGAAATTCTGCACGAACGGCATCGAGCATAGTCTTGATAGTGTTTTTATCGTCGGCTCCGAAACTGAGAACAACCATGCTTTCACCTGTCGAAGCAAGGCGTATCATCAATGTACGCGGTAAGCCTTGCTGAGCCCTTAAATCATAAAAAGGTATTCCGTGGTTTTTGGCATAGTTTTTTACAAATAGCCTGATCTTATTGCCTAAATCATTTTGTAAAAGGCATTTGTTAATATCAAGAACCTTGTCGAAAGCTCCGGATATATGAAATCCGGCCGCATCTCTGTCCGGAAAATCCTCTCCGCTTTCCAATTGCTCACGGGTAAGCCAGCAACGGTTGCTGAATGTATACTCCATCTTGTTGCGGTATTCCCATATTTCGGCAGAACCAAGTATGGGTGATATTGCAGGCATCGGAATCTTTGCTATGCGTTCCATGGCATCCTGCACTTGTTTTTGCTTGCATTGCAACTGATACTCGTATGGTAAGTGTTGCCAACGGCAACCTCCACATACTGTAAAATGCTCGCATCGCGGCTTCACACGCATATCGCCGGCATGTACCATTCGCACAACTCGCCCTATGGCATAGGAGCTGCGCTTCTTTTCTATCTGAACATCCACAACATCGCCCGGAGCGCAAAAAGGGACGAACACCACCATGTCTTCGGCAGTACGTCCCAATGCATTTCCTTCTGCTGCAACATCACTTATTCTAAGGCCCTCTATCAAGGGAAGCGCTTTTCGTTTTCTTGACATTTTATAATTCTATAATAGATATTGCTGCAAAGTTACAATTTTTTTCAATATGACAGCGTATTACAAATAAAGCAGGCCACGTTGTGCCTGCTTTATTTGTAAGGTTATGTGTGATGTTATTCCTCCTTTGCTTGGATGTTGTCGTCTGCGTCCTTTTTTGGGGGAGCAGGCGTCTGTGCCGCCGGAAGCAAGGCTATCGGTGTGGATGCAGGAGTCTCTTGATTTCCTGACGCTGGCGCTTTTTTGCGGCGACGACGCGGTTTGGGAGATGATGGTGATTCGTCATTTTCTGCTTTGTTTTCCGACTCGGATTCTGTCAACTGAACCGGAGCCAAATCCGTAGTGGCAACATCTTCTCCTTCGCTTTTCTTCGCTTTAGAGCGGCTGCGACGCTTCTTTTTAGGCGAATCTACAGCTACGTCGTCAGGCTGGTCTAAAGAGGACAACGCTTCAATAGCCACAGAATCATCCGCTACAATTGAAATCTTTGCAGATTCAGCCTCTCGTACGCTCATAGCGCTTGCCGGAGTCTCGGCTGTCGACGAAGCTGCAACTGCTGCATTTTCCGCGGCTTTTTTGCGGCGGGCCCTACGCTTCTTGCTTTTAGACATTACTGTTGCGCCATTGTCTTCCTGTTCGGATTCCTTAGTATCGTCGGCTGCCAAGATGGCAATGTTCTTGTCTTCTACTGTGGTTCCACGCTTGCGGACTTTTTCTTCACGCTTTTCAGGAGTTGCGGCATTCATGTCTTTTGCCTCCTTGAGGTCAAGTTCCTTTCCTTTGCTGTCCACCACGCGATATTGCAGATATGCAAGCGATTGGTCTGCCACAATTTTGAAGTTGTTGCCAAGTTTGCGGCGCCATTTCGAGTAGATGCTCATCACCCATCCGCGTTTCAGGTAGCCCTCTACATAAGGATGAACGTACATTATGAAATTGCTCATCTTCATGTTCTGTACGAGGTTCTCTATCTTTTCGTAGAGGGTGTCGGTGAATAGCAGGGATGGCTGCACTTCTCCACGTCCGTAGCACGATGGGCAAGTCTCTTCTGTATGGATGTCAAGCACGGGGCGGACACGTTGGCGGGTAATCTGCATCAAACCGAACTTACTGAGTGGCAGTATGTTGTGACGGGCTCGGTCGTTAGCCATTATTTCGCGCATATGGTCGTAAAGTTCTTGACGATGCTCGGCTTTGGCCATGTCGATAAAGTCAACCACAATGATGCCGCCCATGTCACGCAGACGCAATTGACGCGCTATTTCATCGGCAGCACGCAAGTTGACTTCAAGGGCATTGCTCTCCTGGTCGGCAGCGGCACGGCTTCGGTTGCCCGAATTCACGTCGATGACATGCAGTGCCTCCGTATGCTCGATAATGATATAGGCTCCGGAACGGAATGATACTGTTTTGCCAAAAGACGATTTGATCTGCCTCGTGATTCCGAAATGGTCAAACAGCGGCTCATCTTTCTGATAAAGCTTTACAATATCGGAGCGCTCAGGCGCGATTAGCTCTACATATTTGACAATTTGACGATATACTTCGGCATCGTTGACTACAATGCTTTCGAAAGACGGACTGAACACATCGCGGAGCATGCCGACTATGCGGCTTTCTTCCTCGAAAATCAATGCAGGAGCTTCTGCTCTACGAGCTTTTTCAAGCATGTCGTTCCAACATTGCATAAGGGTGTTTAGCTCATGATTAAGTTCAGCCACGCGCTTGCCTTCGGCAGAAGTCCGCACTATGACACCAAAATTCTTAGGCTTTATGCTTGCCACTAGTTGGCGCAGGCGCAACTTTTCCTCTGTGCTCGTGATTTTCTGCGAAATTGAAATTCTGTCGCAGAAAGGAATGAGCACCATGTACCTTCCCGTAAATGATAATTCTGTAGTAAGGCGGGGACCCTTCGAAGAAATAGGTTCTTTTACGATCTGCACTAACAACTGTCGTCCTTGTTCAAGCACATCTGCAATTGAACCATTTTTGCTTATTTCCGGCTTGAGCTTGAGCTTGCTCAAAACAGGAGGGTTCTTAGGCTTGTCAAGTGTCTGTTGTACGAACTCGTCGTAACTCGCAAAATGCGAACCAAGATCCAGATAATGGAGGAAAGCATCCTTCTCATAACCCACGTTTACGAAAGCGGCATTCAATCCCGGCATCAGTTTTTTGACCTTAGCCAGGTAGATGTCGCCGACGGCATACGCAATGTTTCGTGCCTCTTTTTGCAGCGACACGAGTCTTGAATCCTCAAGGAGCGCGATTTGCACCTCTGAAGATTTCACGTCAACGATTAATTCACTTTTCATGTGGGGTAAAAATAGGGAAGCTTTTAACTGACAAAAGGACGAATCCCATAGCCGCCGACGGCCTTCGCAGGCAACGGCGGCCATGAGTTTTGTCCTTTTATGTCCGAACGGTGTCGGATTTCAGAACTGTCACGTTCAATTATTTTTTCTTGTGACGGTTCTTTCTCAGGCGTTTTTTACGCTTGTGGGTGGCCATTTTATGGCCTTTTCTTTTCTTTCCGCTGGGCATAATGCTTACGCTTAAAAGGGGTTAATAATCTTGTATGTCTATGTGTGTGCAACCTTAGAAGGGTGCTTAGTTTTTATTTCACGTCCTGCATGAACACTTTTGCGGGCTTGAATGCAGGTATTTTGTGTTCGGGGATTACAATGGTGGTGTTCTTGGAGATATTACGAGCGGTTTTTTCGCTGCGTGTCTTTACAATGAAGCTGCCGAATCCACGGAGATAAACGTTCTCGCCGTTAGCCAATGAATCTTTTACGATTTCCATGAATTTTTCGATAGTCTCAAGAACTGCGGCTTTTTCCACGCCTGTGGTCTTGGAGATTTCGTTTACGAGATCTGCTTTGGTCATTTCAGTTATCTGTTTGAGAAATGTTTTTGAATAGCGTTGATTTTTAGTCGATTACGAAACAGCAGGGCCGTTCGTAATTTTGCAAGTGCAAATATCGTGTTTTTTTTTGAATTGGCAGCTATTTTGTTGAGTTTTTTTTCATTATCTCCAAGGCAAAAGTTTTTTATCTTATTTAATTTCGTACTAAAAATATTATTGTTTATATTTGGGCATTAAAAACCTTAAACATGTACAAAGTCACCCTGCCTGACACGACATACTGCAAACTGCCATTTTTTCTTGCTGTAGAGGAATGGATAGCCCGTAATATGCCACCGGGAGAATACTTTTTCGCATGGCGGGTGTCTCCTACTGTAATTTGCGGACGCAATCAGGACGTTGCTGCGGAAGTCAACCTCGACTATTGCAGCAAGGAGGGAATCGAGGTTTACCGACGTAAAAGCGGAGGCGGAGCTGTGTTTGCCGACAGCCATAATATAATGTTCAGCTATATAGCTCCGTCCACTTATGTTCAGACGGCGTTCTACAACTATGCATCTCGTGTAGTGTCGGCACTGCAGGAACTTGGCCTGGGAGCTGAAACCACCGGGCGAAACGACATTGCCATAGGCGGACGGAAAGTTGCCGGCAATGCATATTGGCAATGCGAAGGCCGAAGCATCGTACATGGGACAATGCTTTATGATGCAGATGTTCGCCATATGTCCTGCGCACTGACCCCCGAAAAAGCAAAACTCGAATCGCACAAGGTGTTGAGTGTGCCGTCCCGCATTACAACTATACGCGAATACCGTCCCGACATCAGTCTTGAACAGTTTGTCGAACACATGTATGCAAGCATCTGCGATGAAGAATGCAAGCTTCCGGAATATTGTCTTCCACAAATCCTGGAGTTGGAAAAGCAATATTATAAAGAATCGTTTGCCTCTTTAAAAAAATGCCGTTCAAGCCGCCGCATTGATGGCGTAGGATGCATTGGCGTGGATGTGACGCTTTGTCCTGACGGACGTATAAAGAGCGTTTCGCTGCACGGCGATTTTTTCAGTTCCATTGATATTTCTTTTGTGGAGAGGCGCATGAAAGGAACGCTTGCCACACTGGAAAACATAGAGAAGGCTCTTGGAGACATGCCGGTTGTGGTGGGGATGAACAACTCGGAATTGGCATTGTTGATAGAAAAAACAGCTACTAATTTATAAAACAAGAATTTGGAATCATATTTAATACATGGAAAACTTGAAAAAAACTCCCCTTTATGACCGCCATATCGAGGCGGGAGCAAAAATGAGCCCGTTCGGAGGCTTCGATATGCCTATTGAATATAGTGGCATAGTATCCGAACACGAAGCTGTGCGTAAGCAAGTCGGGGTGTTCGACGTTTCGCATATGGGGGAAGTCTTGGTGGCGGGGCCGGAGGCCGTGCGCTTTGTCAATTATATATTCACGAACGATGTCACCAATCTGGCAATAGGAAAAATTCTTTACGGAATGATGCTGAACCCTGACGGAGGAACTGTCGACGACATGCTCGTATACCGTATGGAAGAACAGAAATTCCTGTTAGTCATCAATGCGTCTAACATAGACAAAGACGTGGCATGGATTATGACTCATGCCCAAGCATTTAATGTCAGAGCTATAAACTGCAGCGACGACTGGGCTGAAATAGCCGTTCAGGGGCCCGCCTCGGAAACGATGTTGATGTCGGTGCTTGGTATTGATGTGACAGACTTGTCTTTCTATGAGTTCAAACAACTTGCCGACGGAACAATAGTTAGCCGTACCGGATATACGGGCGAAGACGGGTTTGAAGTTTATTCCACTCCGCGCCGTATAGATTCCATGTGGCAGAAACTGATGGATGCCGGTGTGATGCCATGTGGTCTCGGCTGTCGCGACACCCTGCGTTTCGAAGCCGGATTACCGCTCTATGGCGACGAACTTACCGACAGCATAAGTCCCATAGAAGCCGGACTGGGTATGTTCGTGAAGACCGAAAAGCCTGAGTTTATAGGCCGAGAGGCTGTTATACGTCAAAAAACAGACGGAGTAAGTCGGAAGATAGTCGGATTGGAAATCGAAGGGCCGGCAATAGCCCGCCATGGCTATGATGTGCTTGACTGCGACGGAAACAAAGTGGGAGAGGTCACCACTGGTTACCGCTCCATAACTCTTGGACGCAACCTTGCCATGGCCATTGTCGAAGCAGACTGTGCGAAGCTCGGAACCAAACTGCAGGTGCAGGTGCGCCGAAAAATATTCCCTGCACAGGTTATTAAAAAGAGATTCTATACTCCAAACTACAAAAAATAACAAAATACAAAATTGAAATCATGGAAAACATCTATTACCTTCCCTCGCATGAATATATCCGCATTGACGGAAAAAAAGCCTATATCGGAATCAGCGAATACGCTGCCCGTCAGCTTGGAAACATAGTATATGTGGATATGCCCGAAGTGGACGACGAAGTTGTTGCAGGCGAAGAATTCGGCGCTATAGAAAGCGTGAAAGCGGCCAGTGATTTGTTTTCACCAGTGAGCGGGATAGTGACTGCCGTAAACGACGAACTTGCCGACAACCCACGTCTTGTAAGTGAAGATCCGATGAAACATTGGATTATAGAAGTTGAAATGAGCGATGATTCCGAACTCGACAGCCTCCTTTCTCCCGAGGATTATGCCGGGTTATGCGCCAACGAAAAGCACTGACAGATGTTTACGTCCCACCCCTATTTTCCTCATACGCAGGCTGATATAGATGCTATGCTCCAACGATGCGGAGTGGCATCTATGGAAGACCTATATTCGGACGTCCAGGCCGGACTGCGTCTCAAAACCCCGTATGCACTTCCGCAGGCGATGAGCGAACTTGAGTTGCGTGATTTTTTCGCAAGACTCGATGGTGAGAACCATTCGTTAAAGTGTTTTGCCGGTGCCGGTGTGTATCATCATTGTACTCCTGCCGCTATTGACAGCCTGCTCGCCCGTTCCGAATTCCTTACGGCATATACCCCCTATCAGCCGGAGGTGTCTCAGGGCACGCTGCAATACATATTCGAATATCAGTCGATGATGTGTGAACTGACTGGCCTCGAAGTGAGCAACGCATCTTTGTACGACGGGACAACCGCCACAGCGGAGGCGATGCTCATGTGTGTGGCTGCTGCCAGACGTAAAAAAAGAGTGCTAATATCCGCAACTGTAAATCCTGCAGTAGCACAAGTATGTGCCACTTATGCAAGATGGCACGGAATCGCACTTGAGACTGTTCCGGAAAAAGATGGCGTAACGTGCCGAGAATCACTCCGCGAAATGTTAGGCTCGGGAGATGTGGCCGGGGTTATTGTGGCGCAGCCCAATTATTATGGTATTGTCGAGGACTACGAAGGGCTTGCCGACGAAGCTCACGCTGCAAAATCGCTGCTTGCAATGAATTGTGTGGTATCGACTCTTGGCGTATTGCGTTCGCCGGGAGAATGGGGCGCCGATATTGCTGTGGGCGACGCGCAGTCGCTTGGGATGCCTATGAATTATGGCGGCCCGTATCTTGGCTATATGTGCACCACCCGGACGCTAATGCGCAAGATGCCGGGACGAATAGTGGGAGCCACCACAGACGGCAATGGGCAGCGGGTGTTTGTGCTCACTCTGCAGGCACGCGAGCAGCATATACGGCGCGATAAAGCCACAAGTAACATCTGCTCTAATCAAGGGTTGATGTCCCTGCATTGCGCCGTGTACCTGTCGCTGCTCGGCACAAAAGGTCTGACAGAAGTCAATGAGTTAGGATGCCACAATGCACATATACTGGCAGCAAAACTCTCAGCTACAGATAAAATGGCATTGGCCTACCCTGACCGGCCTTTCCTGAACGAGTTTATGATGCGTATGGCCGACGGCTATACGGCTCGCAGTGTTATCGATGCAGGACTTGCCGAAGGGATTCTTGCTGGCGTGGAAATAGCTCCCGACCTGCTCCTTGTGGCATGCACTGAAATGCAGACCGCAGCAGATATTGAACGATATGTCTCATTCGTCAACAAGCTCAAGCAATGAATAGTAAACTGTACAACAGACTGATCTTTGAATTGTCCAAAGAAGGTCGCCGCGGATTCATGGTTTCGGGATGTAAGGGCTGTAATGGAGCAGTCGAAGCTAATATCCCTGCAAGTATGTTGCGCAAAAGCACTGCCGCACTTCCGGAGGTTGACGAACCCACCGTCGTAAGGCATTATACCAACATGAGCACGAACAATTTTGGCGTGGATACAGGATTCTATCCGCTCGGCTCATGCACAATGAAATATAACCCTAAAATAAATGAAGCACTCGCATCGTCCGGCATTGTTCGTGACATGCACCCTTTGCAACCGGCCGCTACTGCGCAGGGATCGCTGCGTCTTTACGACATACTCCAAAAGGCATTGTGTGAGATAGGCGGAATGGCCGAGTTTACACTCAATCCGTATGCCGGAGCTCATGGAGAGCTTACAGGACTGATGGTGATACGTGCCTATCATGCAGAAAGGGGCGACGCCGCAAGGACAAAAGTCATAGTACCCGATTCGGCGCACGGAACAAATCCGGCCAGTGCGGCTGTTGCCGGCCTGGAGGTGGTAGAGGTGTGTAGCCTGCCGGACGGGACAATCGATGTTGACGATCTTCGCTCGAAACTCGACGAAAACGTTGCGGCCGTAATGCTCACCAATCCCAACACGACAGGCATGTTTGAACGTAATATTCCTGCTATTGCGGAGGCTGTTCATGCCGCCGGAGCTTTGTTGTATTACGACGGCGCCAACCTTAACCCCATGCTCGGAGTAGCCCGTCCCGGCGACATGGGTTTTGATGTCATGCACATAAACCTGCACAAGACGTTTTCCACACCACATGGCGGAGGAGGCCCCGGAGCCGGCCCGGTGGGTGTGCGCGCCGGGTTGGAGAAGTATCTGCCGAATCCACGCGTTGTCAAATCCGGAACAAATGGTTTTCAAGTTGTGACAGACTCTGATAGTGCCCTCGGCAGAATATCGTTATGGCTTGGAAACTACACGGTATTGCGTCGTGCGCTTGCGTATATTTTAAGCATGGGTTCGGAAGGCCTGTCGCAGATAGGTCCATTGGCCACCCTTGCCGCCAATTATGTCATGGAGTCGCTTAAAGACCTTTACGAGTTGCCTATTCCCGGCCCATGCAAACACGAATTTGTATTTGACGGGTTGAAGGATAAATCCACAGGAGTCACGACGCTGAATATAGCCAAAAGACTGCTTGACCACGGATTTCATGCACCTACCATATACTTCCCGCTGCTTTTCCATGAGTCGCTGATGATAGAACCGACCGAAACAGAAAGCCGTGACACGCTCGACGCTTTTATTGATGTGATGAGAGCCATCGCAACAGAGGCATCATGTGCCCCTGAGAAAGTCAAGCAGGCTCCACATTCCACACCTATGGCACACCCCGACGAAACGGAGGCGGCCATGCATCCCATACTGACATGGAAAGATTTGACATCCTAATAATCGGCAGCGGTCCTGCCGGTTATGAAATTGCAGCCGAGCTTGCTGCGAAAGGGCAAAACGTCGCGCTTGTAGAGCGTGACCGCACAGGCGGCACATGTCTCAACCGCGGGTGCATACCCACAAAATGCCTTTGCGCTACTGCACAGAGCGTTATCGCTGCCCGCAATGCTGCTGTTTTCGGCGTAGCAACAGGAAGTGTGTCCGTGGACTATTCCAAAGCATTCATGCGTATGCGCGATGTTGTAGGCGAATTGCGCTCCGGCGTGGAACAGATGTTGGCCAAGGTCAATGTCGTACGTGGCTGCGCCAGCATAACTCCAGACGGCAGCATCGACGTGGCCGGCAAATTATATTCTGCCGAAAAAGTGCTTATAGCCACCGGTTCCGCTCCTTCGCGATTATCCATCCCCGGAGCCGAATTGGCTTTGACGAGCGACGACATTCTTGAAGGAAATATGCCTTTGCCGGAACGTCTTGTGATTATAGGCAGCGGAGTCATCGGCATTGAGTTTGCAAGCATTTACAATGCGCTGGGCTGCGACGTGACGGTGATAGAATACTGCAAAGAAATTCTGCCTCAATTCGATTCCGACATCGCAAAACGTCTACGCCTTGCATTGCAGGCCCGCGGAATAAATTTTGCGACAGGCGCTGCTGTCCAGTCCATATCTCCTGATATGGAAGTGCATTACACCAACCGCCGCGGAGACAATTACGTTAAGGCGGATGTAGTACTGATGGCTACAGGACGCCGTCCGGTCCTGCCCGCCGGATGCATCGAGGCGGGAATCGAAGTAGATGACCGCGGATTCATATCCGTAGACGAAAGAATGCGGACTACCCGCGACGGATTCTACGCTGCAGGCGATGTCACAGGTATATGTATGCTTGCCCATGCTGCAACTGCGCAAGCCCGCATTGCGCTTACCGATGCAGATGTTGACCTCGACATAATCCCGTCCGCAGTATTCTCTGCACCTGAAGTTGCTATGGTAGGACTCACCGCAGCCGATTGTGAGCGATATGGCATACAATGCCGTACCACCCGCTGCAATTATGCTTCCAACGGAAAAGCGCAGGCAATGGGCGCTACTTCAGGCTGTGTGAAGTTGGTATACAACCCGGAGACGCGTCTTATTCTTGGCGCGCACGTATTAGGCGAACACGCCTCGGATCTTGTGGCCGAAGTTGCCGCGCTGATGTACGGCATGACAACCATCGACGAACTTGCTGAAGGACTCGTGCATTCGCATCCGACCCTATCAGAACTGTTGCAGACTGCGGCAAAGAACGCGGAATAAAATAATAGACATAATCCCTACTCCAGGCGCAGCTCGACATAGTTCTTGCTGCGCCTGTTCACTGCAAAATATGCGGACGTGCGTACACCGAGCACCCATACTATACGCTCGTCTCGTGTAAGAATCCATGTGTCACGCTTCTGTTCGGGCGTCATTTTTGCATCCGAGAACAAGTCGCTCACAAGCCGTGTCCCTGTCATGCCGAAAGGGCGTATACGGTCGCCGCGGCGCCACCGTCTCAATGTCCATCGTGGATTTCCGTCAAGAGCTGCCGCGTCAAGATAAAGCACTTTGTGTGATGCCTCGGGCGTAAATTCCGAAACGCCTTTGTGCAATACCTTTATATGGACAGGAACGGAAATGTCGGAGTCAAGAAACACTTCCGTTTCTTCGTCGGAATTTGAATTCCCGGATGCTGTGGAGAATGAAAGTATTCCACGGCTTAGTTCTGCAAACACATCGTCTTTATGTGAGCGGAATTCAGCACCGGAACGCATAGGGTCGGCAAGAATATTATCAACCTGTGTCATGGAAAAGCCTGCGGGGCGCAAGATTTCAAACAACAACACACGCGCATCGGGTTCGGTGGCGAATGCCGCCACATCGATGCTTCCAGAAGCAGGCGAGCCGTATTGCGCGGCGCATTCAGCCACTTTGCGGTCGAACACGTCTCTTGCATCGGCCAACATACCCATGCTCCGCTCTACTCCTTCTATCGCACCGGGGAGCAACTGTTCAAATTGCGGCAACAGGCAGTTGCGAAGACGGTTGCGAAGATAGTCAAGGCTATTGTTGCTGCTGTCAGTCACATACCCCAATCCGCATTCGGCAAGATAATCTTCAATCTGTATGCGGGTGCAGTCAAGCAAGGGACGCACCACATTGCCTCGCCTGTAGTCCATGCCGGTCAGGCCGGCAATGCCTGTGCCACGGGCGAGATTAAGAAAGAATGTTTCCACATTATCTTCCCTGTGATGCCCTACGGCCACATCAGCAGCCCGAAGCGTGGTGAGCAGTTCGTCGAACCAATCGTAACGCAACCGCCGGCAAGCCATTTCCACACTTTCGCCGGTTTCGGCCATTGCAGCGGCCACGTTGAAATCCTTGACATAAAGGTCTACACCGAGCTTCTCCGTGATTTCCTCGGCAAAACGCATGTCGCGCAGGCTTTCCTCGCCGCGCAAATGGAAATTGCAATGAGCGGCCACACAATTGTATCCTTCCGACATAAGGGCCGAGAGCAAAGCCACAGAATCGGCGCCGCCGCTTAGCGCCACCACGATCGGCACATCGCGTCTGAGATGCAATTTACACGACAGCGTACGCCTCAAATTTTTAATGAGCGAATCCATGATGCAAAATTAGTGTAATTATTCGTCAGAATCCCTACGCAATTCTTCAAAAAATTAGTACTTTTGCAAGTAATTTTGAAAAAACTATCCCCAACGGCATGTTAGACAAAATAAAATCACTGCACGCACAGATAGAGAGCGCCACCGCTGCCAATAGCGAAGAAGCGGAAGCGCTCCGCATAAAATACCTCAGCAAAAAAGGCGAAATCTCTCAACTAATGGTTGATTTCCGCAATGTGCCCGCTGAGCAGAAACGCGAGATAGGCCAAGCCATCAATGAATTGAAGAATTATGCCACCGAGCATATCAATAGTCTGCGCGACGCAGCAGAAGCGGCTTCGGCAGGAGCGGCTGCAGCCGCCCTCGACCTGACGCGCACGCCGGCACCGTCGCCAATGGGTACACGCCATCCGCTCTCGCTTGTCCGTGAGGAAATTACTTCCATATTCCGCCGTCTGGGATTCAATATTGCCGACGGTCCCGAAATCGAGGACGACTGGCATGTGTTCTCGGCTCTGAATTTCGCGGAAGACCATCCTGCCCGAGACATGCAGGACACATTCTTCATAAACGCATCGCCTGAAGTGGTGTTGCGCACACACACCTCATCCGTGCAGACGCGTGTAATGGAGCACTCCGAACCGCCGATACGCATTATTTGCCCTGGACGTGTGTATCGCAATGAGGCGATTTCGGCACGAGCCCACTGCTTCTTCCATCAGGTGGAGGCTCTTTATGTCGACCGCGACGTGACGTTTGCCGATCTTCGTCAGACCCTCCTCTACTTTGCACAGGAAATGTTCGGCGCTGACACACAGATACGCCTGCGTCCGAGCTACTTCCCCTTCACAGAGCCTTCCGCCGAGATGGATATTAGCTGCAACCTATGTGGTGGCAAAGGCTGTTCATTCTGCAAGCACACAGGCTGGGTGGAAATCCTCGGTTGCGGCATGGTGGATCCGAATGTGCTACGCTCTTGCGGAATAGACCCCGATGTATATTCTGGTTTTGCCCTCGGCATGGGTGTAGAACGTATTGCCAACCTGAAGTATCGCGTCAACGACTTGCGTCTGTTCTCCGAGAACGACGTGCGCTTCCTCGACGAGTTTGCAGCTGCACGATAAATGACCAAAAAGGAAAGATACGCAGCCGCCCTGAGATTCTTTCAGGAGACTATGCCTGCGCCGCAGACGGAACTGCACTACGACAGCCCTTTTCAGCTGCTCGTTGCCGTTATACTCTCTGCGCAGTGCACCGACAAGCGTGTGAACATGGTGACGCCGGAATTGTTCCGGCGTTTTCCTTCTGCGCATGATATGGCTAAGGCGGAAGCCGATGACATTTTTCCTTACGTATCTTCCATTTCCTACCCCAACAACAAAGCCAAGGCATTGGCCGGCATGGCACGCAAACTCGTAAGCGATTTCGGCGGAGACGTACCGGCAGATGCCGACGCGCTTCAGAGTCTGCCCGGCGTCGGGCGGAAAACGGCCAATGTGATTCTGTCCGTTGTATTCGGACAAGCTGCCATGGCAGTGGACACACATGTTTTCAGAGTGTCGGAACGCATAGGTCTCACAAGTGGAAGCACTACGCCGCTCGACACCGAGCTACAGCTCATGCGCCATATTCCGTCGGAACTCGTTGGCATCGCCCACCATTGGCTTATCCTGCACGGGCGATATACCTGCAAGGCACGAAAGCCGCTATGCGACGTCTGCGGACTCACTTCCGTGTGCCGGTATTACAAACAGAATTCATGATGGACGAATTATTCATCGACATTATAGAGATTCTCGGCACGGCCGCTTTCGCCATTTCAGGCATACGCCTGGCGGCAGCCAAGCGCTTCGACTGGTTCGGAGCCTATGTGGTGGGGCTTGTCACAGCCATCGGAGGCGGCACGCTGCGCGATGTGCTGCTTGATTTGCCCGTGTTCTGGATGAAGTCTTCGGTATATCTCGTAGTCACATTCATATCACTTGTTGCTGTTATCGTTTTCCGGCAGGCGCTTGTTAAAGGCATGCGCACGCTGTTCATATTCGATGCCATAGGCCTGGCATTATTTGTGGTGGTGGGCGTACAGCGCACCACCGAAGCGGGGTTGCCTATGTGGGTAGCAATAGTAATGGGTACCATTACCGGCAGTTTCGGCGGCATCATCCGCGACATTCTAATCAACGAGCAGCCGCTTTTTTTTCGAAAAGACATTTATGCTACTGCCTGTCTTGCCGGTGGCGTTGTGTATTGGCTGCTCAACATGTTGCACATCAACGACATTGTGCCGCAGATAGCATGTGCAGTCGCTGTGATAGGACTGCGTGTGGCTGCCGTGCATTACGGTTGGGCACTCCCAATACTTAAAGTGGACTCCGAACTGATCCCGGACAATGAGGACGCAAACAGCGAGAAATGAACTCAACACAGATACGCCAGTTCTTTAAATATTGTATGGTGGGAGTCATGAACACTTCCATCACCCTTGCAGTGATATTCGTGTGCAAATCCATTTTAGGGATAAACCCTTATGTTTCCAATGTCATCGGATATGTATGCGGCCTTATCAATTCTTTCTTATGGAACAAACAATGGGTGTTCCGTTCGCACAACGGATATTATGGCGAGGTCGTGCGTTTTGCGGCAGGATTCGGTGTATGTTTTCTCTTGCAGTTTGCCGTGGTGTGGAGCATAACGCACACGCCGTTCGGCATAGCGGAGTTTGAAATCTGCGGATTTGTGCTTTCGGGCTACGGCATAGCCACCCTGTTCGGAAGTGTGGTGTATACCATCAGCAATTTCCTTTTCAACCGATTTGTAACTTTCAGAAAAGACTGAGCTGCACGCCTTCGCGCAAAGGTGCCGATTCCATGTAGAGAGTTATATTGCGGCTCCATCCCTGCGAGACATTGCGCAACGTCACCTGTACAAGACCGATGGTGTTTCCGACGATGCGACGCAATTCCGACAGTACGCTGCGTGTGGAATCAACGCCGCTCATACGCACATTGGCCAGGCATCTTCCCTGATGCACAGCAGATGCAAAAAGAATGTCGTTTATACTTATTGTTGCCATAGTCGTGTGGTTGTAATTGTTTTACACGACAAAATTAGCCCGCCACACGGGCAGGCTAACAGCACAACAATATTAACAATCGTTAAATCACTGCATTTCCAATGGCAGACAACGCATCATATAATCGCGTGCTACCGACCATGGAACATATACATCATCACTGTTTGGAAGCAGTGGCACCGGACGTTCGTTGAGCGATGCTCTCACATAATACTTTCCGCCTGAACGGCTCCGGAAAAGCACAAGCTGCAGATTCGCCGCCATCGGCACGATGGCGAAATCACGCCAATGCTGAGCCACGGTATCAAAATAATTTGTAAGGTAATAGCATCCTCTGAGGCGCAGGAGCGAAAGCAGCGGCATGAGTGTCTCGGCATGGCCGAAACGCAACCGCACAGTTGTTGAAGTGTCGCCGTTGATAAACGCATCGGTTGTCGACACAAGGTCATGGACAAGCTGAGCGGCAATCTCCGCCGGCACTGTGCTGACCGTCGAAGCGGAGTAGCGCAAATACTGACGCAGGTTGAAACACGACCACAAAGCGTTAAACTCCTCTATCGAGAAATACACAAGCGGATCCACCTCTACCGACATTGCCGAGCATCCGGCCACGACAGCCCACTCGCTGTAGGCAAGGTCGCGCACATGCGCGGCGTCGTCGAATGGAAAGCGTGTGCCAAGCGCACGCATAATTGCCGTAGTCGGGCATTCCGCTTCGAAGTATTCCATGTATGTCGGCTCCCAGTCTTTGTTGTCGCGGAAGTCAATGTAGGCCTGCACGGTGTCGAACGGCCGCAGGAGCGGAGAATTGACACGTCCCGTAGATGTGCGGAACGTGGTTTCATTATTAAGACGGTCAAGGCGGTGTGTGAAGCAGTACATGCTCATCATGGCTCGCGGGGAGTAGCTTGAAATAGCATCCACGATGGCGTCTCTCCCGAAAAGTTCGGGGTAGTTCCGCGTCATGCGTGTGGCTATTTCTGCCTGTTCAGCCATACCGAGCGAGTCAAGCGCTCCCCATTGTCCGTTGCTGAGACGTATTACTTTGTCGGTAAGGCGCAACAGGTCGCGTCCGGTCTGCGTTATGGTGCCGAGAGAATCGGCCTTGACAAGAGCGGCTCTCAGTTTCCGGCAGTTGGCAGCCGACGACGGATAGCGCGCACCATGGCGCCCGACATGGTTGACGAACACTGCGATAAGTGAATCCGGGTGCTCCTCGTCCGGCACTACCGACGGGTATGGTGTCAGCGAGCCTTCGCACTGGCGGATAGAATAGCGTGTGTCCATCGGCCCCGCTCCATGGACAGAGAGGGTCGCGGCAACGGCAACGGCGAAAATCAATCCACGTCTCATAAAGCCCTACTCTACCGGAATCTTGGCTATACGGCGCTCGTGACGGCCGCCTTCAAAATCCGTGTGCAGGAAGGCGTCGAGGATTTCTATGGCGAGTTCAGACTCGATGAAACGCGCGGGAAGCACCAGACAGTTGGCGTCGTTGTGCTGACGCGCGAGACGTGCCAGTTCCACGTTCCAGCAATGCGCCGCACGCACACCCTGGTGTTTGTTCATAGTCATGCCTATGCCGTTGCCGCTGCCGCATATAGCCACGGCCGGATATATCTCTCCGGCCTCAAGTGCAAGCGCGCAAGGATGGGCATAGTCAGCATAATCGCACGATTCAGCCGAATTTGTACCGAAGTCGCGGTACTCTATTCCGGCGGCTTCCAGCCATCCTTCTATTATACTCTTAAGTTCGTAGCCAGCATGGTCGCTGCACAGCCCCACAGGCATTCCTGCTTTCAAAATATCCATATTGAAGTGTTTTGTCATATTTTACTGCAAATATAACAAACATAAAGGACATCACGACCGATGTCCCTTACATTTTTATATATTTATTTTTGACTACGCGCTTTCTGCAGCTGAAACCCGGCAGTCATGATGTACGGGAAGTTGTTTCAAAAAGATACATCAGCAATGACTGCGGAGCGGCATCTTTAAGCAGCACCTTCGACGAGCGGTCGAGAAGATAAAGCGACGGCAATGCAGGAAAAGCGTACAACGAGCGGTCTTCGATATTGCCGTAATCAATGCCGAGAGTCCACGCTTTCGGCATATCGCTTGCGTGGCGGCGCCAAAGCTCTTTTTCGCCGTCGGGGTAAACGGCGAGCACGCGCAGACGCCCCGACGATGCAAGGGATGTAAGCATGTCGTCGGATGCAAGCGCCTCTATTGTCTGATGGCATGTCTCGCATTCCAGGTCGTAGAACAATAGCAGAGTAAGGGCACTTCCGGCACAGAAATCATGCAGTTTTCCGCGGCTGCCGTCAAAGCGTTCGTACGTGAAGTCCGCGGCAGTGCTGCCCGCACGGTTTTTCAAAGCGCATTCTCTCTGATATTCCACCCGCGCACGCGATGCCTCGTCAAGCATGTTCTGCGAAATGGCGACATCGGCGAAGCCGGCATACGCTATTTCATCGCGCATGGGAGAGTTGGGGTTGTAGAGGTACTTTTCCGCGATGTTCATGAAAAAATCATAAGCGGCGCGACACGAAGCGGCTTTTTTCAGCACGCTTTCTGCTGCGGCCGACACGGCGTCGGCATCCACATGAGGCAATAAAGAGGCAAAATTGGCAAAATTCTGCTCCATGAAGGCGGTGTCGAGGCTTCGCGATGTGTCGGAAAAATCCATGGAGTCCCAGAAATGCGCGAGAACGTAAGCCGCACGTTCCCTTGGCGAGACAAGATCCGCCGGAACCTCCGGAAGTGCAAGCTCCCGCTCATCACAGGCCGTGCTGTGCCCTTCGCCTTCGGCCATATCGTGTGATTTGGCCGAAGGCGAACAGCCCATTAGAGAAAGTGTTCCAAGCAGGAGGTGTATAATCGCTTTCATTCTATGTAATCCCTTACGCACCTTATGTATATCGGTTGTCCGTCTCCAATACTGCATTGACATGAAGCATCGGATCTGGCACCCATGAATAGATGCTCATATGGCGTATATGTTCCGCCCGTCATTGAGTTTTTATTAAAATACGATACCGTGCATGATGTGACATACAATCCTTCATTAATATCTACCACACCAAGATTACGCATTATCGCCAACTCTTTCTGATTGGGTATTCGCCAGCCTGTTCCAAGGTCTTTGCAAGGATTGTTGCTTATCGCATCCGTAACCTCTTTGAGCACGTTATCTTTGTTGGCGTTTGTGTTTGCATTGAAAATACCATCAATAGGATTTCCAACCTGATATTGGAATGCCTTATATGGCATGTTGTACAGGCTGTTCACAAGATGGACCGGCATCTCCCCTTCTCCGTTGCCGTTACCGCTATAAGTGATGGTTCGAACGGAGTTGGCATCATAGTACGTCATCCTCACCACCTTGTTATCTGCGTCATGCTCATATGCCTGTACCACTTTGTCCACATTGTCAATAGTTCTCATATCCGATCCGAGGTTGCGGATGCAACGGACCTGCCAGGGAGCCTTGCAGTATTGTCCGTAATTGGACAATGACATGCCTTCCATAGCCCACATTATCTGGCGTGTGCTTGTGAAGAACAGATAACGCGTGTTATCGCCGTTATTCGTGTTGGGCAGTTGTGAAATCTCTCTATAGTCCATGAGCGGATCCGGGAGCGACTGGCTTCCCAGCACCACACGCAGGTACTTTCCTGTGGCCGGCACATACCAGCGCAGTTCTTCCGGGTCTATTATTCCATTGCCGTTATTGTCGCGGTTCCTGTTCATGCAGGCGTTTATCGCTTCTATATAGTCGGCATCCCTATTGGAATTTGGTTGAGGATCGGTCGAAAAACGGGCGTTGTTTCCTGTGAAATCGCCATCGAAATACGCAAGCCGAGGCAAAGACTCCGTACGTGCTTCAAGTTCCGGGCCATTCTGGGCCGCATTGCCCTTGACCGCAGGGATTGTCTGCGGAGCGCTTTGTGTCACAAAACTACTCCAGCGCGGATTGTTATTGTCTTTGATAAGCCATTGCCATACATTCCATCGCCCGTTCACTGCACTTGGGCCGGTAGGAGCGAACGAACTGCGGAGATTCAACCCTTCCGTCTCGTTGACACGCTCCACTCCTATGGCAGTGCCTTCTCTTAGGGTAATGCTACCGACTGTCTGCGAAGGCGTAAAATCGTTCATGGAGTAATATGTCTGGATGGACGATTGCGCTACGGCATATTTTGAACGGGCATACACGCTTTGGGCATCGTCCGACACTTTCTTAGTCACGCGTATGTAGAAGCGCCGCGGGTTCTGGTTCACATAACGCGCCCAGTTGGGGGTGCCTCCGTCGTTCCCTTCGTCGGCATCGTCTTCATAAGTGTATTCATTGACGAAAACCGTATAGACTCCAGCATCAGAGAAACGCCTGTCATCATCCTCCCAAAGGCGCGCTCCCGCCGCATCTGCGAGTGTGAAAGTGCGTCCGTCGTCGTTGGCACTCTTGTCCATGGGGCGGTATTCAGCAAGTTCCGACATGGAAGTGGTCGGGCGTAGCTGCACCCATTTTATATATTTCATTTCTTCCGCTGTCGGATTGTCTTCTTCGGTGAAGGTGTATTCACGTCCGTTATCCCAGGAAGTGATGATGTAGCCGAAACCTTTTCGTGTGGCCGGGTTCACATTCTTCAGTTCTTCTTTGGTGAGCTGTATGTTGAATGCTGCATAGTGTGCATCGAGGAACACTGTCGCGTTCTCTACGTCCGACACCATGCCTTCCGCTCCGGGATATTGTTCGGCGCCGAAAGCCTCGAGACGTATGTCGTTGACTCCGTTTATCGTCATATTGTAAGTATAATCGACGTTTCGGTAGCAGTTGAAGTCGGAAGCATCGTTTTCGAGATAGCCGAGATGAATCACATACTCCGCGCTGCCGGTGCGTGTCACTTCCAGGCCTCCCGCCAGCGTGTTGCCGTTTTCGTCCACATACAGCACATCCTTATAGTCGACATTGCAGCGCACCACCACGTACGAGGCCATGTTGTCGGGAGTCCATGTCTCGCCCGTAAGGCTAACATACAGGCCGATGTTGGCTCCGTCCAGAGCCTTTGCCTCAATCTCACGCTTTTCATAGCTGTCGCATCCGGCGTCGGCAAGTGCTTCATGCTTGTTTTCACCTTGCCAGAAATCGAACTTGTAGGTGTCGCCGTCGTGTGTGAAATATTGCGACGTGAACTGCTGCGGCGTGGCAAAATATTCCGATGAGTTGTCCTCCGTGCAGTCATGACCGAAATTGGCCGCGTCCCCACCCCGTTCGTAAAGCCATGTGGCTGTGGGCACATTCACTATGGTATAGCTTGTGGGCTGAATAGATACATTCGGGCCGGCCGTGATGTTGAACGACACGTGCGACACAAGGCGGCGCAGGTGTATCGCTCCGGCCAACTGATAGTTTTTCACAGACGTGGCCGGAATGAATATCGGTTCGAAATTCAGTTTCTCACCCCATTCTTCAAGCCGTGGATGTGTGGCGGTATTGCCTACGCCCACTGTGGACAGGCATCCCGACATAGTGAGCGGCAATGGAGCCGCATTCACATCATTCGTTGTCGAAGGAGACACTGCGGCTATTGATAGAAACGCATCCCATGTGTCGGCGGCTTTCAGCAGCGTGGAAAGCGGCTGCGGCTCGGCAAACGGTTCATCCTTGGTGACGCCCGGATTTTCGACATTCGCTACAGCCACGATATAACTGCTGCCCGACTTGGTTTTGATGTCGAACGTGCGCGCCACTTCCGTGTCTTGCGTGCGGGGAGCGAGTTCCAGCCAGTCGCTGGTGGCCTCTTTCGTAACGGCCGAATAGGTGCGTATCCACAACGAGCGCACTTCGTTTATCTGTTGGTCGGAAAGCGCTGCACGGCTCTGCACATCCATGGCAGGCAACTGCACGTTCACCGACACCGTGACATCTTCGCCGGACAAAGTATAGTCGCATCCCGGCAGTTCGTCGTCGATACACGACGCAAGCAAAAGCATGGATGCCGGGACAAGGCTTGTGATAAAGCGTATGTTTTTCATCTTCATGACTATCAATTAAAATCGGGTATATCCACCACTTCGGGTGTCATCGAGCATACGGTCCACTGCACATTGATGAGGCTGGTAGACACCGACACTACTTCGTAGCGGTAGATGCTGTTTCTCAGCAACGGGATTTCCGCACCTGCCGGAGCCCCGTCTGTGCCGTAGCTTGTGAGCTTGAGTTCATATAGAACCGACGACGAGCCGCCCACCTGCACCGACCCTCCGAGGTTCTGCACCGTCACCTGCAGCCATGCTTTCTCGGCTCCGTCGGTGGGCACTTTATATTCAGGCACATAAACGGAAAACACCTTGCATCCGTCTTCGCGGGCGGCTGTTGCGGTCTCGTCTTCGCCGAAATAGCGAATGGCATCCGAATTGTCAGCATTCTGGTCGTTGAATGCGTATGGCTCCTTGTATGAGGCCGAAGACGGAACGGACGGAGCCGACACATAGTCGGTCTCAATATCGCCGCGCTTATCCCACTGCGCCATGTTCGGAAGAATTCCGCCACGGCTGTAGCAGCCCATCAGTTCCACTTTCTCGATGCTGGCGCGTTCTTCGGCAGGCGGCTGCGTGGTGTCCGCGCCCTTGCCCACGGCCTCTATTCGGTCTATCACCTCTATTTTGGCCATGGCACGGAGCATGTTTATGTCTTTTGTCAGTTCTATTTTTTCATTTGAAGATGTGAGCTCCGAAGCGTCCACGGTGAAACTCTGCACTCCGGCCATGGGTATGTGCTGCGGTGCGGTGGGCCATGCGCCGCTGCTGCCGTCGAGTGTCTCTATATGCGGATACCACCATGGCGAGGCCTCGGGCATCCGGAACGATGGCGCGGCGTCGAAAACCGCTTCCATGCTCATACCACGGGTGAAATTGAAGTTCCGGGGGTCGAACGCGGAGTAGTTTGCCAGAGCCATTATGTAAAAGGTCACCTGCGGAGTGGACGGACGCGTGAAATAGGCGTCAGCCACTTCCGCCGACACCTCGTAGCGCACGAAGCGGCTGTCTTCGACCGGTGTGACTTCGGGGTGGAAAGGCGCTATCAGGCGCTTGTCGGCATCGAAAAACAGAAAAGTGATGTTCTCGAGGTCGAGATAATTTTCCGCCAATGTGCCTTGCTGGGTATTGGCAGGCATAGTGACGGCTCTCGAGCCGCCGGAAACTGCCGGAACGAGGCTGCCTGTGACAATTTCAAAGCGGAATTCAACGACATCGCCGGCTACGGGAGCCACGGGGTCGTCGCTTTGCGAGCACGCCGCCGCGCCTGCAAAAAGCGCAAGAGCGGAGAGTTTCCGGCATATGATGTATGTGGGATTCTTTATAGCCATCGGATAAACATTCTATTGTACGGACTCCTAAAATTCTTCATACTGCGGAGGCACCACGGTCCATCCGTTTATGAGTATGCCATTGGCGGTGTACCAGTTGAGGCTGTCGTCTATGTAGAACGACAGTACGTGCTCGTCCATACGGTCGAGGTACTGCTGGTTTGAGAAAGACCCGTGATAATTGCCTTTCACCATCAGCAGTGCGCTCACAAGGTCGAGTTTTATTATGTCCTTGCCGTCTTCGCAGCGCGTCACTATCAACATGGGCTTGCGGTCGGTCATAAGCCTGCCCATGGTACATTCGGCAAACAAGCCTGAAACCGTTGTTGACGACGCTCTCGCTTCGTCTCGCTCGCTGCTGACACGGCTGAGGCTCCACGGCCGGTATTCAAACGCTTTTTCCCCTACGACCTCATTAAGGTAGTTCATCTCGGAGTTGGCAGCCGTTATGCATATGCTGAAATCCGACTCCTTCATTTCGCGTCCGTCGAGGTTCTCAAGCAACACTTTTATCACATTGGTGTCCTTTGTAAGGTCGATTAGGGGCAAATCTATGTAGCCGTAGTCGTCCTTCCCGCACACCACACCGGTGCTCATTCCATGGAACAGGGGCACGATGTCCTTGTCCGAATAAACCGCCGCATCCTTTTCCTGCAACGGCAGATGCGCATCAAAATCGGCGGGACGCGTGCCGTCGCCTATCGCAAACGCCGTGTGCATGTCCATGGACGATGCGCCTTCGCACCATGCCAGCATGTCGTACGTGCCGGGGGTGAGTTCCACATCCATTTTGTAGCCGGTGCGCTTCACTGCATCGCCCGATTCCGTCTTCCGCAACACGAGGTTGCCGCTTTTGTCGAATACCAGAAGGGTGACTTTCGACACCTGTGAGGCAAATGCATCGGCCTGGATTATGTTCTTCGTATATGCGAACGGAACTTGATAATGTACGCTGCAGTCGCCCTCATTGTCAAAAATAGCGGAATCACACGCACTTAATGCGGATATGCCGAAAATGGCGGCGGCAGCAAGCACTGTATGCAGGGTTCGTTTCATTGGTTTATATCGTTTTTTTTAATTTTGATCGAAAAGTATATATTGTGGACCGGAAGGTTGCCGGTCTCGTATTTGTCGAATCAAGTGGCGTCGCATGTGTGCGTCGCGTGAAAAAGTGCCCTGTGCCGGGCCGGCGAAGCGGAGAGAATGCGGGAGAAATAAATACCGGTGCTGCAGCGGTGCCGCAGCACCGGTATAATGATGTGGAGTCAGGATAGATTAAGAGGTTGTTTAATAATCATTGTTAACGACAGGGTGGTGTATTTTATGTTAAGGTGCAGTTTATGAGGAGGAAGCAATGGGGTTCCATTGTGACCGACGAGTAAATGTGCGTTAACATAAAAGACGCCATGCAGTAACTATTCAGCGGACACGCTAAGGCGATAATGTGGAATAGACATCACCATT
>ERZ777305.273-NODE-273-length-87085-cov-9.896691_pt1 | contig 87085 bp, 75 predicted proteins | sample MGYA00374965_ERZ777305 | MGnify/ENA primary metagenome ERZ777305 (study PRJEB29328, sample SAMD00013331) | mouse gut metagenome | study: EMG produced TPA metagenomics assembly of the Metagenome analysis of fecal microbiota from mouse which was promoted...
TCCTATTCCTTTTTGATGACTTGTAACATTTTTGTAATTTTAAAAGTTTATCCTGACATCAAGCACTATGCAGACAACTCTCAACAATTTTAAGTAATCTACACTTAAAATACTCTTTATCACGCTCTCTAATTCTCTGATATCCCTTTCTAACCATGCTTTTCCTCAGGTTTTCATCTGTCCATACCCGTCTTATACACTCAGCAATTTCCTCTGGGGAATCGGGATTAAATAATAGTCCAGCGTCGCCTACCTGCTCTGGCATCGCATATTTACTTGACACAATTGCCGGACACCCCAAAGCCATTGCCTCCAGGGGCGGTATATTTGTCGGACCGAAATATGAGGGCATAACCAATGCCACGGCATGTTTATAAAGATATGCTATATTGCCATCTGAAACAAATCCCAATGTGGTAATATTCTTTTCCAGTCCATTATCCATAATATATTTTTTAATCTCTTGAAAACAATTTTTCTCAGACCCCACCAGTATCAAATGAATATCATCCACATCACTTTTTAACAGTTGAACTGCCTTAATCAAATTTATATGATTTTTATGTTTCCAAAATTGTGCCGGATAAAACACATATTTGTCAGGCACACTAATATATGCTTCCTTTATTTCACCGACATGGGGAGGAACAATAAATGGCAAACTGACTATATGAGGAAGATTTCCTCTCATATAATCTGAGTATGATTCTATGAATTGCTGTCTCCCCAATTCCGAATCCGTCAAAAGGCAATCCGCATATTTTGCCTCACATTTAAACATCTTTTCCCTGAACCTATAATCATCCCTAACCTCGGGAAATGCATTTTCATATCTATGCATCAGGTCATGCACTGGAGCTATCATCTTTGTCTGTAAGTTTGGGAAATAAGATTGTGTCGAAATAAACAGCGCATCTATTTTTTCTCTTTTCACAATCTTTCCCAATTCCGTCCTGTATGTATTATATATTCTACTTAATGTCGGAAACATCAGATTCCAATTTATCTGTTTTCCAGTAATCTCCCCAACCATAAAATGTGCAACATTATTATTCTCGCACCAGATATGCCAGAATTTATTTGTACATAACGCTATAAGTTCGAAGCCTGAGCCAGTTAATTCCTTTAAACACTCTGCCAAAGTCATCGCATACTGATGACCTCCGCCCCACTCCGGTATGGTACTCAATAAAATCGCAATTTTCTTTTCCATGCTTCTCTCTTCAACTATCCAGAATGACCATTCAGTCCTTCAACTACACTGCCCTCGCCACAAAATAACTCGTCCAAGAATTATAACTGGTTGCCCCCAACGTCATACAATCTAAATTGTCTATCAGCTCAAATCCGGACTCTTTCAAATAAAAATCCAATTCCGGCCTGAAAAAATACCGCATATGATGCGTTTCATTAATTGCACTAGTCACACCGGACTCTTTATCTATCACCAAAACTTCATAACAGACATCCACAACATTTTCCTGATTGTGCATAGCCGGCCTGGCCAGTCGTATCAGCTTATATTTATCATCCTGCACTTCCTTGACACGTACCACCGGAGGATGACTCAAAACCCCCGGTCCATACCACAAATCAAACAAAAAAAGTCCGCCAGAATCCAGTGCTGCTCTAGCGCTTCGGAATGCTGACAAAATATCATCATTACTGTTCTGATAACTCATCACGTGAAATAATGAAATTACTGCATCATACTTTGTTTTGGGTTCATAAGTACGAATATCCGCCACAACAAAATCAATATCCACAATATCTCTGCTGTTTTCCCTTGCAATCTCAATCATAAGCGGGCTGATATCTATACCAGTGCAATCATATCCTAGCTTCGCCAGCTCTATGTCATGTCTTCCTGTCCCACAGCCATAATTGATAATTTTTATGATTTCATCTCCATATTTCTTAAGTAACGTATCCACTTGACGGCTTTCTGTTTCATAATTCTTGTCCTGGTAAAACGCATTGTAGTAGTATGCATAATCCTGAAAAACTTCCATTTTAAATCCTCTCCATACCTATACTATAATTTATAAATGCTCTCAATAGTATCTGTCCGTCCTGTCTCTATATCAAAAAGCTCCATAGTTTTTATACATTTTAACCTGTCAGCTCCTCTTAAATACGTAAGATTCCCTTTCTCATCCCTACTTTCCCGGTATTTGCTCTCAACAAATATATTTGCCTTTTCAGGAACCTTACATGATTCAATACAATCTTTTCTCACAAAAAAAGCATTGTTCCCGGCAGAATTGCTTCCCATATAATAATATCCCTTTTTCTCTGCCCATCCACAAAATGCTGCAATAGAGCATCCCCAATATAAATTACTATAATGCTTTTCTGTACGGAAAAATTCTGCATCATAAGGCACTGTGACCATTTTATCCGCACCAAATATATTATTATATTCACAAATTAAAATACGTGGAGATACACATTCTATTGCATTCAATATCCACCAGTCATTACCATCCAAATCTACACTTAATATGCCGATATCACCTTTAAATCCGGCCTCCCCAATCAACTGATTGATATTATCCTTGGTAATAAATGCTGCTACAACCGCCAAATCATACTTCCAAAGACACTCCCAGTTCTTAAGGCGGTTCATATTCGACTCACTGCCATCCATTACCAATCCGCTCCAGTTATTATTCATCAACAGAAACCTTGTATTTGCTTCCGTATAATCCTCCACCCCAAATTCAACAAAGGTCTTACTTTCAATATCAACATTGTGAATCAGCCACTGAATAATACCGTCTTCACCAAACTGTGAAAACACCTGGAATTCCACCTCCTCCAGCAATTGTATCTTCTTATCCTGTATTGTATTGATAAAATTCTTGGCACTCAGAAAAAGTTGTTTTTCCTGAATACGTTTTAATTCCTTCGTTTCCATAGCAGATATTTTCTTCACGGTTTTATTCTCCTCCAAATATATCCTGTCACTCTTTATAGATTACCTTACCTGAATCGACTCCGTCAAAACGTGTTTTATCAGCATCTCCCGCATAAGGTCCCTGCTTTACCTCAAACATCTCCACTTCTTCCAGTACCTCAAATCCATGTCCTCCAGAGACTAACAATATGATATCTCCCGCATGTAGATCCCGACTTTCCAGATAATCCTCATACTCGTCATAAAAGTCAACCCGAAGTATACCTTTCTTAATAAAAAGCACTTCCTGAGTCATCACTACATTTCGATGAACAAGATTATGTACATGGGCCTCTATCTTTTTACCGGCTGGATGGTGCATGTAAGCCAGCTGCTGTGAAAACTCGTTGGGAGTGATAAAATCCACTCCCTCACAGACATAGTCATTGCGTATAATCATAGCCAGCAATTTATTTTTTTTTCTAACTTCTTCTATCCATCCCATATTTTCTCTCACACCACACATATATTTTTATTCCTTCTTAACACCAATAACCATCGTTCTTCCTTTTGCTGTATTTTTCACCTGAAGAACAGAAAATCTCTGGGACACACCCTCAAGGAAATTATCTAAAGTATACCATTTAGGTAAATCTTCTTTTCTCTGATTTAATCCATATTCCATAAACTCTACTATCAAATACTTCTCTGTCAGTTCTGCCAACTGATCTACCAGTACATGCAGCTTCATTCCCTGCCCTAATAATAAATGATGCGTTAATGCATTCGCTACTACCAAATCTGAGCGATATTTTTTCAAACTCTCTAATGGCATCCACACGAAGTCCATAACTATTGGTGTAATTTTACAGTTCAGATTTTCTTTTTTAAGTCTCTGATACATAACATCGACAGCTTTTCTGTCATAGTCCGTCGCAATAATTTTCTTTACTTGTGTTTGCTTCGCCACTAAATAGGAAAAGAAGCCTTGATTCGCCCCAATTTCCGTCATCGATTCTATATCGGGATTGTTATTAATCCACTCAATTTCGTGTATAAATCTACCGCAGCCCCCTCCCCATAATTCATCCTGATATGCTCCCCATGTAGTTGCTTCCTTATTCTTCATCTAATCAACTTTAGAATATAATTTCTGCATTTCTCTAAATGAATTTTTGCCAATAACTTTAGCCCAAATCTTAATCAGAATCTTAATCGCACGTGGTGGTTCGGCTATACATGCCGGCAAATGATAGAGTATCCTTTTCATTTCCTTTACACTGAAATTATTAAAAGAACTCATGATATTTTCATAACCTTTACTCCATAATTTCATGGGGTAATAGTAATATTGCAAAAAATTCTTATGTGCAGTCCATCCTGCCCTGCTGCTGATTCTCTTTCTCTTTTCGATACTGCCAAAATCTATCCAAACAGGATGCATTCCGTCAAATAAAATATTGGCCTGATGACAGTCCTTTAATTCATAACCATGCTTCCAGCAAAGCATATTCATCTTTAACACCAGCTTTGCCGTCTCTTTCATCATTTCAAAACTCCATTGCTCCATACTGGTATATGGAGTAATCCGTTTATGTTTCAAAATCAACCTGCCTTCTTCATCCACATCCTCACTGATACTTGTATCCACTAATAATTTTTCCTTTATTAATCTATCAAACAATTTACTTTTCATAAACTGTTCGACACTTTCTCTGAATTGGGGTTCTATAACGCGTACCATTTCCCCTTTATAAATATACACTGTTCCAACCGGATCTAACTGTACCTTTTGAAAATCAATCAATTCATCCCTTTTAATAATCATTATTGGCTTCCTTTCATTCTTCTTAACTCATTTGTCCGATTATCCTGTTCATAACCTTTTTCACTCCAAGAACCACTAGCTCCATCTGCTCCATTGTTAGCGCCAGTCCACTTGGGATATAGAATCCCTTCCTCGCAAGATACTCCGCATTAGGATACCGCTCGTTTTGAAATATTCCCTGCTCCTGATAGACCGGCTGTTCATGCATACACCAGAAAAATGTTCGACATCCAATCCCTTCCTCTGCCAAAATCTTCTGCACTGCTTTATTATCTGCCTGAATCTGCCTGTCTATCACCATACCATATACCCAATAAATATTATCTGCATAATCTGTCTCTTCTATCGGGAGAATCAGGCCTTCAACATCCTTTAACTGTTCCGTATAATACTTTCCCATGACTCGCTTTCGCGCCACAAATTCATCTAACCGTTCAAGCTGTGCCAACCCCACTGCCGCCTGAAGATTTGTAAAACGATAGTTATCACTGATTTCATCATGTACGTAACGAACATCTTTCCTGAAACAAAGGTTCCGAAGCATCCTACACCTCTCTGCCAATTTCTCATCATCCGTCACCACCATACCGCCCTCGCCTGTGGTAATATGCTTGTTTGGATAAAAGCTAAATGTACTGATATCCCCAAAACTTCCACAAGGCTTTCCTTTGTAGGTCTGTCCATGCATCTCCGCTGCATCTTCTATGACCTTTAAATCATATTTTTTTGCCAACGCCAACACACTGTCCACTTCAACCGGAAGGCCATATATATGGACAAGCATAATGGCTTTGGTCCTTGGTGTAATCTTTGCCTCAATCTCGTCCACATTCATGTTCCAGGTATGAATATCACTGTCCACCAACACAGGCACGGCCCCCAACTTTGTCACCGCCATGGCGCAGGAAATAATCGTGAATGCAGGCATAATTACCTCGTCACCCGCTCCAATCCCAAGCGCCTGCGCCGCAACTTCCAGAGCTGCAGTGCCGTTAGATACGGCAATGCCGTATTTTCTTTTGACAGTGGCACTCATCTTTTGTTCAAATTCCTGTACGAAAGGTCCTTCGGATGATATCCACCCAGTATCAATACATTCACATAGATATTTTTTTTCATTTCCATTCAGTAAAGGTTCATTTACTGGAATAAAATCTCTCATCTTTCTATCACTGTCCTCTATCCTTTATACTCAAATGCACCTAAATCCAAAAATTCAGTTCGTGTATATCTGCCATTATTAAACAAATATGCAAAATTATGTCCGGTTCCCAGTGAAGCATATAGGCTATCGCATTGTGCAAGCAAATATAGTTCCACTAAATAATCAACGTTTCTTTGTTTTATGGAAACACCCTCAAATTCTATCGCACGAATCTTCTCATCAATTTCCTGTGGTATATCCATGAATGCATCTTGAAAATAATGAATTCTAGGCCTTTCGAAATAAATACAACTTTTTCCAAAATATTTCTTTATTTCCTCAAAATACTGCCGGTCATCTATTGTAAGAAAGAATAAATCATAACTCCACTCCTTCAATTTCTTTTCAATATCCTTTATATAATCTGCACAAGATTCTACGTTAGGATGTCCATTAAGCCAAGATAAATTTTTTTTAATTCCCGCCCTATATCCTGCCCGTATCCCTACTCCCATTACTTTACTGTCCTGCGGAAATAACCTCATTTTCTCTCGTTCTACTCTGCTCGCTATCGATGGCTGTAGGTGAATATTCTGAGATATTATTTCAAATAAATATTGCGTCCTGGCATCATTTTGCAGAAATTTATCTCCAATATAATACTCCAGATTCATACAATCTTTTTTTTGCTCTTCAACATACTTACTCTGCCGCACCTCATCTAATGAAATCTCTTTATTCGGCTGCGTAAAATAATACTCCCAGGCATTTTCTACCTTTACCGTTTCCTGTTCTTGTAGCAACGGTTGAATAGTATCATTCCTGCAAAGATCAATGACAGGAATATACCCATTTTGTCTCGCCTCAACAATATTAGGTAGTAATATGGAAACCGTACTTAATAACCCGTGTGCTGATGCCCACGGATTTTTATTACACAATACTCTAAATCTCTTATCGCCATTCTTTTCTCCATAAGAATATTTCTTAAATGCCCTACCTCTTGACCAATACCTTTTCTCCCTTAATATGAATTCTGTGATTTCTTTTCTTACCTTCATTTTAAACTTTTCCTTCCACTTACCCATATTTAGTATGATTGCTATCAGTCTGTGTATCATCAGCTTAAACAATCTAAAATCTAATCTCTTCTCCAGCGCATTAATACAATAGGATCCAAGAATATCTCATCTTTCAGGCATTCCTTAACTTCTAATTTCATCTCTGTTTCTTCCTTATCCATAAAAATACTAACTTTTCTAAATTCAGAATCTGAATACGTTCCCCAATTCCACATAGGTGACAAGTACACCTGATCAAACCCAAGATCCTTTGCCCATAAAACAAAATCTTTCATTTCTCTATAGTTGTCTTCTTGAACAATCATTTTTACGGTCACAAAATTCACAAGATTCTGTTTTCTTAATCCGGATAAGAATTCCATATTTTTCATCAACTGCTTAAAATTCCCTCCCCTAACCTTGCTGTATGTATCCGCTGTCATAGCATCTATTGAAATGGACATAGAAATATATTCATACTTTCCTTCTAGCTGTTCCCATATTTTGGGCGTGAACAAAGTACCATTTGTCATAATATTAACGCTTTTTCGAACTATATTCGCTTCTTCAAAGAGCACTTTTTTATAGCCTCTTGACATGAACGTTTCTCCATCACCACCAATCGTCAAATCAGAGCAAGCCTCTAGCCAACCGCTTTTATTCAACATATCCGCATAGTAAAGTATAAATTTTTCTCTTGTTTCACAATTTTTAACGTATGGCTCCATTCGACAGGACCTACATTTTAAATTACACGCCCTGTCAAATGAAACAAGTATCTTCTCTGGATTCTCCGATAATTTAATTTTCTTTCTTGTCACAAGTTTCTCTCTATCCTTATACTTCCAGAAATGCTGACATCGTCTGTCACAAAATGTATATGTATTATTTTCAATTGACAAACGCATTATTCTTGCAATCGAAGAATTCCATGCTTCTTCAGGCGAATCAGTAATCAAATCACTCACAGTCAATTCCCCAAAACAAGGACACAACCAAACATGTCCATTCGGATTAATATAGAACATTTCATATGGCAAAACACATCCACACTGATTCTGTCGCCTATCAAAATAAGTCTGACGTAGCAATCTTGAGGCGAAGCAATATCTTTCTAACATTTCCATTGTATATATATTATGCTTTTTAACTACCCTTTCCTGATATAATATCGCATCTTTTTCCTCTGTGTGATCATATATACATATAAAATCACGCTTTGATATATCGGCGTTACTTAAATTTTTAGTAAAAACAATTTTCTTCCTAAATATATTTTCAATCTTAAGTATTGCAGCATAGCTAACATATCTCACCGCTTTTACAACTATGCTTTCATCTTTTCTCTCAATATCCTCTCTGCATATATGATGCATAATCATATATAATTTATAATAAAATTTTATCCTTTTTTTAAACTCTTTTATCCCCACATAAACATACAGTTTCCTGCAATCATGCCAAACATCCAAATCTATAGTACTAAACAAATCTTCTGCCAGTACATAATCTCTTTTAAATCTAATACCTGCTTGTTTTAGTATTCGAGCACTCCTTCCTTTATCATATGTACATAAAACCATTGGCGCACGCTCTCTTTTTATATTTAAGAGCTCTTTCTCTATATTGTAGACCTTATAATTCTTAATTTCAAAAAAAGAAATAAAGTCATCTATAAGTTTACTGTCTTGTACCCCCCCCCCTTGTAAAATTATCAAGCTATCCATTTTTAACAAATCATTCATTTTTTTCATTATTCTACCCTTCTCACTAATATTATAACTTCCTAGAACCTTAGGCCTTTATTTTAAAAGACTTACATATCTGATTTCATGACGCACCTAAACGTGCAAATTAACTATTTTTTGTACAAAAAATATAATAATCTGTATCACTTCCCAAACACATCTTCTTTCCTACGCTCCACTGCGATACCCTCCTTAATCTCATAAATCTTATCACAGTTCCTAATCGTAGTCAGCCTATGTGCCACAATAATCAGCGTTTTAAATCCCTGCAATGCATCAATCGACTCCATCACTGCATTTTCCGTCTCCGTATCTAATGCTGCCGTAGCCTCATCTAACACCAAAATATCCGGATTTTCATAAAGAGCACGGGCAATGGCAATTCTTTGGCGCTGTCCGCCAGAAAGCTTTACACCACGTTCCCCTACGATTGTGTCCAGACCATACGGCTGACTTTGCACAAACTCTTTCAATTGTGCTTCCTCAAGTGCAGCCCAGATTTTATCATCAGAAATTTCCTCCCTCTTCAATCCAAAAGCTACATTACCCCTCACCGTATCATCAATCAAAAACACTGACTGCGGAACATAGCCAATAATTCGCGCCCACTGATGTGGCATAGAAAATATATTAATCCCATCCATCTCCACTACACCTGACTGCGGCTGCAATAATCCCATAATGACATCTGCCAGTGTTGTCTTACCTGCACCAGAGGAACCAATAAAGGCAACCGATTCTCCTTTATGGATTGTTAAAGACAAATTCTGCAATACATTTTCTTTCGCATTTAGATATTTCCATGAAATATCCTTAATTTCAAGACAGTTCCTGAAAGACATCCTTACATTTGAATCCTTGCCATCGTGTGCAGTTTTTCGCTGATTGTCTTGTTTGTACTCAACAATCTCCCGTAGGTTGTCATATGTACTATCCAAACAATTTCTATAAAGAAACAGTAAATTAACTCTGGAAGATATTTTACCAAAAGATGGCAATATCCTAAATGCCCCCATCGCAAAAGTACCAAGTACAGGAATAAAGGCAGACAAATCCCTTCCTATTATAATCTCCATACACACAACTCCCATAAATCCTGCAATACATACTCCTTCAAGAATTCGGTCTGGGCAAACTGTAACAAAACCATTAATCATAGTAGTCCTGGCTTCCAACTCTGCTGCCTCTTTAAATCGATCAATAAATGGTTCTCTTCTGTCTAAAACTGTTATTTCTTTGATACCCATGATCGCCTGATAACTATACTGGCTCTTTAAAGCAGATGCCCGCCGCAAATCATCTCCAGAACGCTTCATTTTTCCTTTAAATCCAAGAATAACAACTAATGCACACACACACGCAAAAAACAATACGCTCAGCGTTATAAACAAATCCGTAATGAACAAAAAGACACTCAAAAGCATCACATTTAACATTTCAGAAATTATGGTAAAACTGCACAACAATATTTGATATACTCCGCTAACGTCAGAACTAATTCCTCTTAATATAATGCCGCTGTTTGTATTTAGGAAAAACTCATAATTTCTCTTTAAATAGGAATCCAGCATCTTGACAGAGCTTTCTTTCTGTATATTAGCCGCATACTTATTCTGTACATAAGCACTGAGCAGCAACAAAAGATTTTTCAGGATATAAATCAGCATGATTGCTATTCCCATAACAATCATTGTATCTTTTGATGAGATGCCTGGTAACATGCTATTTATACACCGGACATACCATTTTGTCTGTATTGCATCTGCATCCAGAACCATCTGTAAAAATGGATATATGGCAGAGATACCCAGCAATTCCATTCCAGAACTCATAATCATACACAGTAATATTACAAAGGCTCCCCGTCTCTGCCGTTTACTCAACACATATTTCAGTTGCATAAAAATAACTTTAAATGATTCAATAATGTTTTTCATTGCTCCGCTCATTTCTTTTCAAATGCAAATAAACCAAATCTCATTCCACTATTATCATCTTCCTGATCATACTTATGGATGTCAACATTATACTCAATACAATCTTCTGAATTGAGAACAGTCGAAAACTCCAGTAACTTCATATCCGAAAAGCAATCTATGATGGTCTGCGCATAAAAAATTCTATGGGCATTAAATTCCAAATGTTCTTTGCCAATTGGAACAGCAATATAGGCCCTAGCTCCAGGTTTCAACACTCGCTGAATGGCCGAAAAAGCTTCAAAACACCCCTCCGGATTAATTTCATCTCCATATCTGCCCAAACCAAAATGTTCTAATGCGCAAAGAGATGAGATGCTATCAATGCTTTCATCCTGAAACTTTTCCAGTTTAGTTGCGTCCATACATATATATGTGACATTTGGTATTTTTTTGTCCAGAGGCCTTACATCAACTAGAACTACCTTTTTAATAAAACAACAAATATGACCAATAAATCCATCAATCCGTGATCCAATGTCATAATGCACATCTGGCTTATCCTCATATAGATGCCGGGCTGCCCATAAATCCTGCCAAAAATATGCCCCTAAATATCCTGCCTCCTGATAGCGATCCGTATAACATGGGTATTCATATTCTTTAATATATTCAAAGTTTTTTCTCTGATTTTGTCTGATATAATTATCCTTATCTTTATTAAACTGCCTTCCATATAACATTTTTTTTGTAAACTGATTTATATATTTTAAACATTTCTTTAAAATAATTTTCCTATTTATCATTCTATCCTTACCCTATTCAATCTTCCCATATAAACTCACTTTCGATGCTCCATTTTCATTCTACTGTATATACATCTAAAAGCCATGTCTCTCCTTATCATACTCCTGCTTCTTCAAATGATACTGCACATCCTCTAAAATCTTGCGATTTGCACTAATCACATCTGCCAACATCCCAATCACAAAAGTGACAAAGCCAATGATCAAAAGCGTACATGCCAAGATGAGAGATTGGGTATGACCTCCCCCCCTTCCAGTACAATAGAAAATCAAAAATCTAATCCACACCAGTATTCCAATCAGACTCGGCAACATAGCCACCATTGTAAAACAATATAGTGGCTTATACATCATCAACGCTCTGACAATCGTCAAAATAGATTTCTTCACATAGCCCCATATACTATGAAACAACCTCGACTCCCGAAGCTCCGGATTTGTCCTAATCGGCACACTGGTAATCGGTATCCGATTCCTGCCCGCCTGCACAATGGTCTCCAGTGTATACGTATAATCGTTAATAACATTAATCCGCATCGCAGCCTCTCTGCTAAATGCCCGAAACCCACTGGGTGCATCCGGAATATCCGTATTAGATGCCTTGCGTACCACCCAGCTTCCAAAATGCTGCAGTTTCTTCTTAATCCACGAAAAGTGCTCTGTAGTATCAATCGGCCTCTCACCAATTACAATATCCGCTTGATTATCCAATATAGGCTGTATCAGCTTTGGAATATCATCTGCCACATACTGATTATCCGCATCCGTATTTACAATAATATCCGCACCATTTCTGAGACACTCAGCAATTCCTGCCATAAACCCCTTGGCAAGTCCCTTATTCTGCGTAAAACTTACCACATGATGTACTCCCCAGTTTCTGGCTACCTCCACAGTATTATCTTTGCATCCGTCATCTATGATCAGATACTCAATCTCATCAATCCCATCAATCTGCTTTGGAAGATCATTCAATGCAATCTCTAGGGTTTCCGCCTCATTATAGCAGGGAATCTGGATAATTAGCTTCATTCCTTCTCTCCATTCTATAGTTAGTAAATCATACTTCTACTTTAATCAGCAAATTACTTGTATGAAACGTCATCAATTTTATTCACCTTTATAATATGGTGGATACGTTTCGTATCGGAATCCCCCCACTGTTTCAAAATCATACACAGCGGTAATTTCCACATCTCGCAATGTATTTGTAAAAGCATTGTCATCTGCCCAAAACTGCAACGTATTTCTATCTATTTCAATTACATCTAATTCCTTAGAACCAAAATTTGCAGCCGCTATAACCTGTTCGTGCCCTGCATATATGTACAAACAATCATCATATCGCACAACACGCACCTCGCAGGTTTGTCCTTCTCCAGAAATATATGCATCATAACATTGCTTTACACGCTTATCATCAATCGAAGCAATTGTTTCCGTTGGGTATAATAATTGAGGTAACACTCTCTTTTTATTCGTCATGATTCTGGCTTCCATACCTCCATGATAATTTATCTGCAATATTTATTGTGAAATCTTTATATATTTCTGAGAGTAAGCACTTAGTTTTTTCACAACCCTCAAATTTTGTCCGAGATTTTTCCCCTGCCTTTTCATATTTGAAAATATACTTTCCTTATACAATTTTCCCTCTGTATTATTCACCAAAAAATTATAAAAATCCTGCCCCACATCTTTAAGCGGCTTACTATTCTCATAAGTCAAATCATATACATACTTCGCTACACTATCATCCGACACATTTCCCCATCTAATAGTTTCATTTAATTTCCTGGTAACTAAAAGCGTATAGCAGGCCCCCTGAACATGTTTCTTAAATTTATCTATTTCTTCACCTTCACGTATATGAACAAATAGAATCTGTGCTCTGCTTTTCAAAAAGCGATTATATTGTTCACATAAGTATCGGAAAGGTGTGTCATTATATTCGACAGACAACTTTTTTAAATCCGCCAAAAGTTTTCGGGATTTGCTATCTTTTTGTCCCTTCCATCCAAAATATTTCTCAGCAGCCTCTTTAATAGGAGTGATTGATGAAATTATCTGCACTTTAAAATATTTTGTCATCAAATTACATAACGTGTCCTTCCCAACACCGCCTGTTCCATTAATAATGATTACTACTTTTTCCATAATGTTATACCCATCCCTTACAGTATAAAGTTTTCTATTCATTCAATAACCCCAACAATTTCTCCTTCCATACCCGCGCACTAAAATCACTTTTATAATGATAATTCACCTCTTCATCACTACATAACCAATCCCAATCAATATCCTCGACTTTCTCGAAATACTGCATATAACGCGGATTATAATATGGAAGTTCTTCAATCTCCTGATTATTACTAAGTAATCTTTTATTATATACTATCGCTTCTAAATATCTTTGAGTAATTCCGACATATCCCTTATGCATGATTTCCAAGATACACGTTGCTTTCTTAAGTCTTTGTACATTCTCTTCATATGATATCATGGCATAGTGAATATTTCTATTTTGTATTGGATTATTCCCATACGGTTTCAGCCAGAAATCAAAATCAATCTGATATTTTTCGCACTGCTCTGCGATTCCACCAATTATTTTCAAACGATAATCATCAAGCACACCACAATAAAACAATTCTGTCTCTTCAATATCGGAGTCCATCTCTTCCACAATGGGCTGTTCATAAACATATGGAAGATATTTGAATCCATACCTTTTGCAATTATATGGATGCATGCTCATGACCTCATCAAATACACCGATAGCATCTTCAATTTCACACCACAGGCCATCCGGCATTGGATCGATAATATATAAAATATATCTGATATTCGGATACTTTTGCCGCAACCGCTCAAAATATTCCTTAGTATAATAATGCAATAACGCTGAATTGAATATAACAATATCATTTTCTTCATTATTGTCAAAATCACAATGCGATAATGCATACATTCTATCAAAGAAACTCGTCCGCAAAAACTTTCTAACAACCCCGCTACCATAGCCCCCCAATTTCTGATTAATAATCTTCCACACATATCTAATCTGCACGGCAAATCGAAAATCATCTCTCAGAAATTCTATATCATCACCTTTTCCAACCTGCTCCATGATATTAATATTTCCGGCTCCCCATACTCCTGCAATAAAAATCTTCCGCTTCATTCTTACGCACTTCCGTATCTGTTTACCAATCTCTGTACCCCATAACCTAGCCAATTCACAATTGCCTTATGTGATAATAAATCACTACTTTTCTTCCATAACATATGCTTTAAAGAGCCAAGATTCATCAATCAATTCAGCATCTGCATTCCCCTCAAAAAAACCAGCCGTTTCCTCATCTGCAGGTTCTACCAACACAATAACATTTTCGTCTGGTATCTGCTCTAGTTCCTCAACTGCAGTTACGTGAATTGTCCTATCCGGAATTAAAAACTGAAAATACTTCGGATGCATACACGCAGAATCCACAGCGTTATTTTTCACATAATATATTTCATTATCTTCCAAATCGCCGCCAATCTTATTATATAGGGGCACTGTTGCCCCATCCGCTATCTCCCTTGCACCAACAAGATCCTGTCTACCATAGTAGCCCAACATACAATACGCCACCCCAAAACCCGCCAATACAATCGAAGCTACTAATGCTTTCCTCTCACAATATGTCATAGCAAACAGTACAACAAATGCGATTGCCAATGCGGCAGCTAACAAAACAAGCTCATTGATTCTACTATTACGGCGCACTGCCTCAAAAAATCCTCCCACTACCGGACTACAAATTGTATTAAAGCCACCAGCTGAATGAGTAATCCAATAATAAACCGGCACAATCCCTACCAAAAGAGAAACTGCCGAAATCAGTAATCCTATTCTTGCCTCACGATTATATACTATATAATACATAATCGCCAAAAAGGCTGCCGGCCCAAGAGCATTCTCCATGTAACGTGCATAAACCACAAAATCTGCACGAACTTCCCATAAATTCATTTGAATCGCACAAATTCCATACATAGCTATAAGCACCAGTAGAATCCATATTCTACTAATTTGATAATCTCGCCACCATTTTCTATCCTTTACATTCTTTATTACATCTTTCAGAGCCTTACAAATCACTATAGGCAGTGTCAATCCAGTTCCTATAAGCAAATAAATATATTTGCCAAATAATGATATTAAAAAATCTCCCGTCTGCTCAAATAGTCTAGAAGAGTAGCTGGTAATCGTGGCCACATCTAAAGAAACATTATTCATATCAGAAGCCTTGGAATTCGACCATAAACTTAAAATCTGATGATTTTTTACCAACGCAACCCCTTCGTAACCTGCCAACATAATCAAACAGAGTACCGGGAAGTATAGCCACCTTTTTTTATGTTTAAGCAACACCAGACACAATGCAGCCATTCCCGCCAAAACAACCCCGATATTTCTATTATGAACCGCATACGAGTAAACAAGCACCAACGCTGCACATATAAAATATTTGTTGGAAAACTTCTCATCCAGACAGATAATCAAATATGTCACCAACCATACAAGCAAATATGATAAATTTTCTGTCCACGCCGCCTCTGCATAAACAATATTCGATGGATATATAATTACAATGATACTTACAAGTGCAACTAATCTTTCATCCAATTCACGAAATAATTTACGCCCACTTTGATAACACAAAAAGTATGATAAAATCAAAAAAAGGACGTTCAGACAAATAGCCGCTTTATACCAAGCTTCTGGCGAAGGGAGAATCGCAATAATCGGTATTAACCATATACTATACCCCCATGTATAATATGACGTCTCAGAAATCAACTCTCTCCAATCATAACCAACCGCTGATATTGCATGTGCCCAGTAACCAAATTCATCACTAATCACAAAGATATAATTCATAATTTTTATATGAATACAACATGACACTGTGATAATGGCAATTGCCAACAAATGAATACTTAAGTTCTTTATTTTATTAGCTTCTACTCTCATTCACTTTCCTCATTTCACTTAAGAAAGAACTTCTGCCTTTCTTCTCTCAATCGCCTTACCATCCTTAATCTCGTATATCTTATCACAGTTCTTAATCGTTGTCAGTCTATGCGCTACAATAATTAATGTTTTAATCCCTTGCAGCGCATCAATCGCCTCCATAACAGCCGTCTCTGTCTCTGTATCTAACGCTGCCGTTGCCTCATCCAGAATCAATATGTCCGGATTTCCATATAAAGCTCGCGCTATCGCTATTCGCTGTCTTTGGCCCCCCGAAAATTGAAGTCCCCATTCTCCCACTAATGTGTCTAATTTTTCCGGAAGATTCATAACAAATTCCTTCATTTGTGCCATCTCCAGCGCACTCCACACCTGTTCATCCTCAATTTCCTCCTCATCAATCCCAAAAGCAATATTCCTTCGAATCGATGCATCCGTCATATAAATTGACTGTGGAACATAACCAACAATCTGATTCCATCTACCCCCCAATTTTTCTACCTCAATTCCATCGAGCGATACTTTCCCCTCCTGAGGCTTTAAAAGCGCCAGAATAATATCCGCTAAGGTTGTCTTACCTGCACCAGAACCTCCTATAAATGCAACCGAGGTTCCCTTTTTAATCGTCATGCTCAAATCATCAATTACTTTAAGATTTCTTGATTCATAAAGAAAAGTAATATGTGATAAAGTCAATTCTTTTTCAAATTGTTTATCAGGATAATCATTCTTTTGAATTGTTTCTATCTGATTCCCTTCATCATTCTCTAAATCCTGAACCAAACAGAGTGTATCATATGTGGCAGATAACGCCGGCATATTATATATACATATATTAATAGCTCCCAGAATCCCCCCCATCGTGGGTAAAATCCTAAATGCTGCCGCGGCTATAACTGCCAGCTGTCCCAATAACTTTAATGGATCTGACAAAGTAAATGTCTGAAAAGCCACCGCAGACATTAACCCTGTTACGCACACGGCTTCAATAATATAATTGGGTGAAGCCTGTCCCATAGACATCTTTACGCTGGTTCGATTGGCAAAGCCCATATATTTTTCATATTGCTTTACAAAGTAATTCTGCCGATTTGTGACCAACACCTCTTTGCTTCCCTGAATAGCTTCAAAAGCTGCCTGATTAGATTTAAAAGTATATTCCCTTGACTCGGCCCCATATTTTTGCATAGATTTTCGGAAGATCAACTGTGTCAGGGCAAAGCACAGAACTACCAGCACCAATAAAAACATTGCCAACTGCGGTGTGACAACAATAATCAATACCGTAATAGATACTAATGTAGTACACTTCATAAAGAGACCAAACATATTACTAATAACCGCATATACGCCTGAAATATCTGGCCCTAACCCTCGCCATAACTGAGCACTATTATATTTGAGAAAAAAACTGTATCCCTGTTTCATGTAAACAGTTAAAATACGCACGGATAGTTCCCGCAAAACCTTACAGGAAAATTTAGCTGAAACCCATATATAAAATATACCAAACAAATTCTTAACAACATATAACAAAATCATAACTATACATAAGAACAAAACAATCTGATTTGTATCCTGTAAATGAAACATGCGAACAAATGGTGCAATATATTGCTGTTCTGCAAGTTTTTCCGGTTCCAGAAAAGCGTTCAAAATAGGAATAATCACAGATACTCCAAGCATTTCAAATACCGCAGAAATCAGAGACATAAAAACAATCACTGCACTGTAAAATTTTTGTTCCTTTGTCAAAATAGCATTCAGTTTGTGAAAAGCATCTTTAACTTTTTCATAATCCTTTATCATTTTTCACTCTTTCCTGAGGACTCCAACATCAAAATAGTCCTCCTGTAACCAATAACTACCCTTTCATTTCCGCATACCCAACACCTGTTTTACCCATTCCATTTCCATTATAAAAGAGATAAGTCTTTGTTCTTGTTGACAGTTTTACAGGGTAACACGCCATTTCGGAATCCCACCCCGCCTCTGAAGGATACAGTTTCCAAAAATCATCCCTTCTAGTCCAATGAACCCCATCTTCAGACACAGCATATCCTGAAAGATATTCTTTAGAAACTAAATCTCTTGTATATATCATTTCATATCCATCTAACGTTTTATACACTTTAGGTCTACCTATCCTGTATTCTTGGTCATTTGTATCAACGCACAGACATGTGTCTTCATTCAAAAAATGAATCCCATCTTCCGAAGTTGTATACCATATGTTATAAACAGGATAAGGAATATTATTTATAAATCGCCAATCATCAATGACCGCATAATAACATTTGAAGATGTTATCCTCATGCAATACTGTATGTATACACCTTCCAAACCTTCCTGTAGTAGTTCTATCCAAAACTGGGCATTGTGAATAGCGTGTAAATGTTACCCCATGATCAGCGCTAATTGCTAACCCTGAAAAAGCAAAAAACTTTACTTTTTGTACATGCTGAAATCCAACATAATACATATATAATTTATCACCTACTGGTATAATATCACCCAAAATAACACCATTATCATCAAAACATCCAGGATTACCAATATCCAATGCAGGTTTTGAACTAATATCCAATATCTTAGAGGGATTATTTTCAGCAACATCTATATACTTAATTCTACTTATACCATCTTTATCTCTTACACCGCCCCATATCCTGATAACACCAGAATGCAACAGCATAGCATGAGGCGTCATAAATGTATCTATTTCCCACTCGTGCTCTCTACTCGGACAATATATCAGACCTTTTTTTTCCCAATCCATGCTAATCCTCCTTGTCAATTCCAAACTGTTGATACGAAGACCGCCCCAATAATTTAGCAGGACTCCCGACGTACACTTGCCCTGCTTCTGTCAAATCCTTTACAGTCAAAGCTCCCGCTCCTAAAACAATATCTTTTGCAAGTGTAACATTATCACCTACTGTTGTATTTACTCCAATAAAACATCCCGTTCCTATATGGCAAAACCCAGAAATAACATCATGTGATGTCAGCCAACAATCATCTTCTATAACTGTCCGATGACCAATATGATTACCACTCCATAAAACAACATTATTGCCAATCTTTACGTGATATTGCAATGTATTACCCTCAAATATAAATGAATTTTCACCAATTTGGACATTACGCCACACAAACGCACAAGAGCTGACATAAGTCGCACACCGATATCCCAACCGCTTGCATTCCAGATATAGTCTTTTTCTTACCCTATTTAATTTTGTATACGTAATTGCAACAAAAATCTCATATTCTTCCGGTGGATATACTGCCTTAAGCTCTTCAAAATCTATCACAGGCAACCCAAATAATGTATCTGTATTTCTATATTTCTTTTCTACAGCAAACGCTACCACTTCGTATGGCGAGTCATATGTGAAATACTCATAAGCAATTTCCGCAAATTCCCCAGCACCTATAATTACAAGCTTTGCTTCCTTTTCCATCTACAATTCCCCTTTCCTATAAACCGGAAGTAAGATATCTCCCCCCCCATATTCAGCCTTGTAATCATATAATCCATAATTGAGTACAGCACCCCCATCTTCAGTACTTGCGCCAAAACTAAAATAACGATATCCCAATCCTCTTGCAATTCTAATCAGTTCCTTAATCAAGAATAAATTTGGATATTGTTTGACATATTTGTAGTTTACATCTAAATATTGGGTATGAAAGACATTTTTAAAAAGAAAAATAGTAGCAAATGCTCCATACTCCCCTTCTAAAGTATCTACATAATAAGTCTTAATATGATCAGGATAACGTCGCTTCAACTCCCGTATATCTGCCAAAGTATGTGTCGTTTTAGAATCAAATTTATTTTGTAGATTTTCATTCATATTTCTCCATACTTCTTCCCTAATATTCTCCTCTTCTGAAAATTTAAATTTATCTTCTGTCATAACCTTTTTAACCTGATTACGTCTTTTGGAATGAAAAAGTGAAAGAATATCATTTTCAGAATCAGTTTTATCTATGTTGATGATATTTGCCAGTGCAGACATAGAAAACACATATCCTCGCTGTAGCAGAATATAGTCAATCAATTGAAATGGTTGCTTTGTGTAATGTTCCGGTGTCTTTTTGATTACTACTTCTTTGTACTTATTCTCATAATAGCTAAGTATTTTATCCATTATTATTTGTGTAACTTCTACTTTGGCGTTTCTATCCAAGATTGGTCCTGCAAAAGTTGTTCCCGGATATGATGCAACAGTTCCATTATCATCATATGCCGCCATCATGACTCCCTTAATTTCTCCAGATCCTCGATCAAGCACCACAATCGAATCATCTTGAAAACGCCCCTCAGGATGATATGCCAAATAATAGAATGTGTTAATAAACTCACCATTCGTACTTTTTTTCATAATGAAATCATCCGTTTTATTCAGTTGTTTTTCTGATAAATCTTTTTTCTGCTTTATTTCATATTTTTCTGTAGATATCATTTATATACCTCCGCTATTATCCAACAAATGCATTAATTCCCCCTCTTGAATCCTCATTTTTCAACGAAAAATGAGGAAGTCCTCCCAAAATACTGCCACACCAAACATATAATTAGGAAGTCCCCATAAATTTGGGAAATCATATATTATTTTTAATATGAACACGCTAGCACTCGTTAACTGGAATAATCGGCTGATTACAAAAATTAACTCTTTTATTTATTGACATATTGTAGAAATTCATCATAGTTTCGAATGTAGTCACTCTCATCATAATAATCCGATGCAAGTACCATTAACACGGCTTCCGGACTAAAATTATACATTTCCCGCCATATACACGCCTCCACCAAAAGCCCCTCTGTAGCCTTATCAAGTCTCACTTCTTTGCGCTCTTTTCCATCATCTAACGAAATAGTACACGCCCCACATGGACAAAATAATACCTGTTTTAATGTCTTATGCGCATGTTTTCCCCTATGTACCCCTGCTTTTGTCCCGTACATAAAATATATCCGTTTTACCTCAAACGGCACATTCTTTTTTTCTTCCAACGCAATCAACATACCTCTTTCATCACCATGGGGCTGAAATTGAATCATTTTTACTTTCATATACATCCTCTATACTTTTTATTTATAATTATCTATACTTAATATCGCTCGTTAATTATCTCATCTTCCTTTTTATCATCCGGCTATGAATATATATAATCGGGCATACTTTAATAAGAGGGATATATCTGTCTTTTCCAACAATGTCTTCAATCCCCCATTTACCGAATCTATCACGATAAGCTTTTTTAATCTCTTCCAGTCCTTCTAATTCTATATATGATGCTTCATATCTTGTTTTCTGTTCTTTTAAAATCTTCAACAAGTTTTTTTCAAAGTTATCTGAGTCAATGCAGGAATTGGCAACTTTTTTTTCTTTGTTTTTTCTATAATCCTCATCTAATATAAGTTTTTTTACTTCTTCTTTCCAAGCTTCAAAATCGTTGAATTCAATCCCAAGTTTTTCCTGATTGATAAGCGTTCTTGATTCTATAGTTCGCGTGAAAATAAGCGGAACTCTTCCAGCAATAACCGCATACTGCAACATTAGCCCCCCGCCTACAGGATAGGTATTTAAATATAAATCCACGTGACGCAAAACCTGATATAAGTCCGTTCGACCTTGTTCTGACCAGAACACCCGTCCCGTATACTTTTGTTGTAATTTTTTTAGTTCAACAGCGTCACTTTCTTCTCCACTTCCCGAATACCAAAACTTGGTATGCTCAAATTCGTGCAGACAAAATTCGACCATTTTATAATATAGATTTTCCTTATCATCAATAGTTTTATATAACGTTCCACCAGAAAAAATAATAAAATCATCTTCCTTAATAGGAAATGGAAAGCCCGCAAATTCCTTCTTTTTATCTATATAGGGATAATACGGCAACATGATAATAGATTCTTTAGGTATCTTTCTAAAATATCTGGAAATCATTGCACCAAAATCTCGAAATTCGATACAATAGTCAAATGCTCTAATACCACCTAGCCAATATGCATGATCCACAAAATCAATGCGGTAACGAATGTAACGACCTTTTGCACTCATAAATGCCATAACCCCTGACACATCATAAGGTAATGCATATAAAAAGCCGGCTGCTATATCAGACCTGTTTTGTACATCATAAATATACTGGTACTCTTCCAAAATTGATAACCCCGATGGCATATATATAATTTCTGCATCATACCTTTGCAACCACGACTGCAAAATCGGGAAATGTCCTTTTGCTGTTTCCCGAACTAAATAAACTACATGATTATCAGCTGTCAACAGCCCTTTTATATATATAAGTTCTAATCCATCATCTACACCTACCCCGTCATAAAAAAAAATGGAGGTTTTTCTATTTGGCACAACCCGAAGCGGTTTATTCATAGTTTTCAACAATTCCTCTTGCAGGCTCTGCATTTGTTCCTCTAAGAAATCATCTGTATAATATTGATTATAACCAAATAATATATTTGCAAGGCATTTTATTAATAACAAAGCAGATTCATACTGCTTCTTTTGAGCCGTTTTTAAAATTTTTTGTCTGATAATATTAATTTTTTTATCAATATCTGCCGTGCACCATCCCTCTCCTCGAGTCTTATGAATTTTCATATATCTTCTACCTTTCTAACAATCATATCAGCATTTAAAATATAAGTCAATAAATCTGTCAGACACCAGAATCATTCAAACTGCTATTACATCCTCAACCGACATCTACTGCCAATCATTCAATGCCTGAATAACATAATCAATCTCATCTTGCATACCATAATACATTGGCAGACTAAGCTGTGTATTGCTGATTTCCTCACAAACTGGCAAGCTCCCTTTTTTTATCCCTAACTCGCGATATGCCTGTTGGTTATGCATTGCAATTGGATAGTGGATGTTCGTATAAATCTCCTTTTTCTCCAAATATTCGACAAGTCCCTCTCTCTTTGTAGTTCTAACTGCAAAAATATGCCATACTGGTGTGTACAAATCTCTGTTTACATACGGTAAAACTAGCTTCGTGTTTTGAATGCCTTTTAGGTATTTTTCGGCAATTTTCCTCCTGTCTTCATTTACTTTATCTAAAGTTGGTAGTTTGGCCCGCAAAAATGCTGCTTGCAACTCATCTAATCGGGTATTATACCCTTGATAAATATGATGGTATTTATAATCCGAACCATAATTTGATAAGGCACGTATTTTCTCAGCCATCTTGTCATCATTCGTCGTCACGCACCCACCATCACCTAATGCCCCCAAATTTTTACCCGGATAAAAACTAAATCCCGCTGCATCTCCCAATCCACCTACCCGTTTTCCCTTATATAAAGCCCCATGTGCCTGAGCCGCATCCTCAAACACTTTCAATTGGTATTTTCGTGCCACCTCATAGATAGCATCCATATCTGCCGGCTGTCCATATAGATGTACGGCCATAACTGCCTTGGTCCTCTTCGTAATTTTCTCCTCAATCTTGTCAGCATCCAGATTATAAGTCGATAAATGAGGTTCCACCAGCACCGGTTTCGCCCCTGTTCTGCTAACCGCCAATGCTGTTGCAATAAAAGTATTAGAAGGAACAATAACTTCATCCCCCTCACCAATGTCGCAGGCTTTCAGAATCAGGAAAAGCGCATCAAGACCATTACCGCATCCTATACAATACTTCACGCCGCAGTAATTTGCAAATTCTTCCTCAAATTTCCTTCCTTCTTCGCCTTCAATATACCAACTACTCTCATATACTCTTCTAAATGCACTCTGAAGTTCTGAGTCCAACTCTTTTTCCAGTGGTTTAAATGTCACAAAAGGTACTTGCATTTTTATCCTCCATGTATTCTCATCTTTTTAGATAATAATCTGAATTACTCCACTGCGGTGGATCTTGTCTATGGTGTAATTTCAAATAACATTTATACCAAAACAGTGCAACAATATCCTGAAACTTCATAATTTTAAGAAATTCTCTTATATGATGCAAGCTATCACTCAATTTAATACAATACATATTACTTTTTTTGAGCATCAATGGCTTAAAATTATATTTGTCCCCAAACAATTCCCGCATCAACAGTAAATCCATATAGTAATCCCTAAATGTATCCAGATAAGAATGCGTAGAATTATAATTACTGCCATTTTCTGATACAATATAACGATAAACATATATACTCTCAGGAAGAATATATTTATTCCCTTTACTCAAACTATAAAAATACCATTTAATCTCTTCATTGTTTCTGGCTCCTTTAGTCAAATACATATTATTCTCTCGATCCTCAAAGAATATATTGCGCATCACTCCATGTATTACAAGTCCATTGCCCGTTCTGAGATAATCATATAAGGTATATTCTATAGGCTGTTTTCCCACACTATCTTCTCGTATAGTCCCCTCTTGTACATTCATAAAGCACTGCCATGCAGAAACACTATAATACTCTGGATGTTCCTCTAGAAAATCTACCATTTTCTGAAGAATATTCATGTCACAAAAGTAGTCATCTCCCGAAATATTAATCACATACCTGCCTTTTGCCTGCAAACATAAATCATACATATTTGCACACAGGCCAAGATTATGCTGCCGATTGATAATCTTTGCGCACTCTTCATACTTTGCAAGAATATCTTCTATTCCATCAGTGGAACAATCATTCCCCACAATTATTTCATATTTGAATCTCACCTTCTGATTGAGAATGCTTTCTATGCATTCTTCGATATACGATTTATGATTATAAACTAACACGCAAATGCTCAATACGATTTCTGTATTCCTATCCAAACACATTATTTCTAGTCGAGTAGACTTTGTCTCGACGTTTCACTTCCTTTCAGCAAAATTTTCTTATAATTTAAAATATTCGAGCCTCAAATGCCTCATAAAATCTTACATGCTTTATCAAAAACTTTTCTCAGTTCTTATAACTAACCACCAAAACACTCACCCGCCGCACCAACACTGCCACACCTGCCGCTACTACAAGCACTACAGCCGCTACCGCAAGCCACACAAGCGGATTCACAGCCAGACCCTCTGCCGCAAACTTCCCCAGCCAAGCGCCCGCCACTGCCATCAGCACCGCATATACCACCAGTGTCATTAACAACAAATTTCTATAGGTGATATTTTTCTTTAACGCTTCCATCTGCGCAATGCTGTTCCTATAAGTCTTCCACTGTTCCTCAAAATACTCCTTATAGTAGGGGCTTTCTTTCGCGTACTGCCACCATTTCGCATACCCCGGCATGATATAGACCGGATTCCATGGCTTTTCTTTATACTGTGTGGAAGAAAAATGCAACACTTTACAAGTTTTTTCACACTCTTTCAGATAATCATATCCCATAGCCTCCATGGATTGGCTATTCTCTTCCACACACAAATCTGCCGCTGACAGGAATTTAATCTTATTCTGAAATAGTATGCCAAAGGTCAGTTCCTGCTGAGAATGTCCAAACTCTTTCACCACATATTGGTCGATGTTTAGAATCTGATCCAGGGTAAAATCCCTGCGGATTGCTTTCACATCATACAAAGATACCACAAAGGTCAGCACATCCCCGCCCAGTCGTTCCATCAAATCACGATGCCCCATAGGTTTATGCTCCGGATCCGGGCACGCCGCATAGAATCCTGTCAGATCCGTATCATAAAACTCCCGTAAGGAACCAGTTACCACAGCATCCGACTCAAGGGCCAGTATTCTGTCCACGTCATCCGGCAGCAATTCATGGAAAAGCCAATAGCAGCCAAGGGTTCCTAACGGCCAATGATCAGATGCTGAGACAATCTTTCCCCGCGCCATCTCCTCATCGAAACGCAGGATGGTAATATGTCCTCCATAGTTTCCCGCCAGTTCCCGTTCTCTGCAAATATCCACATCTTCCAGATTCTCGGAGACCAGATACAGATAGACCTCCGAATCTGCATTCTGTTCAAACAGCGACCTAATCACAGGATAGGCATACTTAAAGACCCTTTTTGCAGTTGTCAGATAAACATTCATTCTTGGTTTCATATTTTTGTCCATATCTAATCTATCAGCGCTCAGCATTCTCTGTAAAGATAACTTTCTCACTCCACAGCCTGTAACATCTCCTTCCGACTGTCAAAGATAAACATCAGGTAGTCGTCTGAGCGATAGTCAGCTTCTTTTCTATCCAGTGCTTCCTTTAACGGACATACCGCGTATTCCTCATTCGAGAACAACATAAACATCCGTCCCTGGGGCTTCTGTGTCTGATGCGCTACGACCTGGAGCCATGGCATGATTTCTTCCGCATCGTATTGATCGGACATATCGTCCTCCCACGCCCACACTTCAATCTGTCCATCCGATAATTCTGTCAGCACATTTCCATTCCAGAAAGTGGCATAGCCTTCAGATATCCCCTGCTCCTTCGTCAAATATCCCACAATGGGTCTTAACTGCTCTGTCTTGTCCATCCTACCATAATGAACATATCTGTTCACACTACTAATCAATATACCAACTGCCAGAACTCCCATCACGCACCATTTCTGATACTTATTCCATGCAATCTCAAACAGATTATATACTATGATGGGTATGGCAAATACCATCGCTGCCATATTATATCTGTCTGAATAGAGCATATTGGTAAAAGTATACATACCTAGAAAAAGTACATATACACCCGCAAAATATAATGTCAGCAGCCACATGGCATCAGGATTCTTTAATTTCTTCCATAAGGTTCTGATGACACATGCCGCCATAACAAACGCCAGTACACAACTGAAAGCACTGGCCACAGGTGTCCTGGGATTATCCCCATAAGAATAGCCAAAAGCACGAAGCGTTCCAAACAGCAGATTATAAAAACCTTCCGCAGATACCCTGAAAGATACCCCTGCCCATGTATCAAAATGACAGGCAGGTGCCAGCACTTTGGAATTCACCAAATATCCCACACAGGAAGAAACAAATCCTGCTAACGTACATACCAGATAGCCTTTTCCTGTCTTTTCCGTGTTCTTCCACTGAATCAGAGTATACAAAACTGCCGCCCCCAGCATCGGCAGATACAAGACCACAACATGCCTGGCGCCGCCCATTCCCGACATAAAGGCCAGTATCATGGTAATCACCAGCAATATCCTTTTCATCCCTATGGAAGCTTTCTGATAATGAAATATCATTCCAATTGCAAAGAAGGAAATGCTGACAAAGGATGCATATAAAAGAGCCAACAGCACATATTCAAAATACCCATCGGAAACCGGCAAAAGCAGGAAAATCGCAGACACCGCATAGATTCTGTCATACCCCATCTGGTGCAGCAGATAATAATAACCCACAAGCATCAATAAATAGGAAACAATACAAGTGGCGACTCTGACCATCGTCCAGTCGCGAAAGATATGAAAAAAGATAGAGTAGAATATCTGTATATTCAGCACCCTCAGCTCTGTTGAATAAAACCAGTTCTTAGAAATCAGACCATGCTCCTCATTGAGAAGTCTGGCCAAGAGCATTTCACTGGAAATATCCGAATCAGTCAGTCTGTCTCCACACACCCACATGTAGACCGACAGGAAACAAAACAAACCAATCAGACAGACCCAAGGCAGGTACTTTACATATTTTTTGATTCCATTGGTTGAAACATATTCCATGTGATACCATATCTCCTCATTGCCACGATACGCTTGTCCGTCAATATCCTCATCCTAACCGCACCATTCTTCTGGCCTGTACTTTTAACAGAATCCCTTCTCCAGTCAAATCCCAATTCCATAGACATCTGCAACGGCCTGTTCCCAGTCACCGCGTGCCTTTAACATGGCAAAGATAACATCCCGGACAGCACCGCTGCCGCCATTGATCCCGGATACATAATCGGCATACTCTCTGACTTCATCGCAAGCGTCTGCCGGGCATCCCACGAAACCACACAATTTCATGGGAGGCAGGTCATTAAGATCATCCCCGATAAATCCGACTTCTTCCTTCACCAGCCCGTTAGCCGCCATAAAATCTGTCAGATAGGTTGCTTTATCCTTGATATTCTGAACGATATAGTCAAACTTCATCTCCTGCATCCTGCGCAGCGTTGCCTGACATTCCCTGCCGGTCAGCACCATCAGCGTAATCCCTGCCCGCTTCGCCGCAAAGTAGCCGGCTGCGTCCTTGGTGCAGAACTTCTTAAGTTCATTGCCGTGTTCGTCATAATAGATACCGGCATCCGTCATCGTGCCGTCCACATCTATTACCAGATATTTAATCTTGCATAAACGCTCTTTATCCAATTTAAAAATCTCCTGACTCACTTCTATTTATCTTCAGATTGCACCCAACTTCCAACAAATATCATGTCTGTCGCAAGCACATGGCAGACAGTGCAAAACACTTTATCCATTATATAGGGAATCTGTCAAAAACACAACCTCTATCTGTTTACGGATATGCTCCACAAACATACGGTTTCTAATGTTTTCTTCCAACCCCTTGGTGTGCTGGCTGGCCATATAAGATTTCACATAATTATCACCTTTTTCCTGATAACCATCAAAACCCGCCACGTAGATTTTCTCCGCTTTCAGTCTCATCAAAAGTTTCATCAGCATTATGACACAGTTGTCACAAACGCCTTTCTCATCAAAGGAAAGTTCGGAGTAATTCAGCACATCATGCTCCTCACACACATCCAACAGATTGGATGTGACCAGGACAGCGCTGTTCTGCTTCTTTTCCCTGAGTGCATCGTAGCGCATCGCATTGGAGCAGAAAATGTAATCCGCATGATAATCTGCCGGCGCAAAGTTGGCAGCAATCACCACAGGCGCCTCTTCCAGCATAAAGGCATCAATCCGATCCTTATCTTTTAAGATACTGGCGCCCGGTGCAAGAATGAGAACTTTCTTTCCCTTTAACTTCTCCTCGAGCGCCCCGATGAGATTCGCGTCATCCACTTCATGATTCTGGAATCTGCGGTATAATTCTTCGATATATTCTTCATCATAAGCCGTTTTCTTATGCTCTTCTATCCCGGCCAGAATCTGATTAATCTGCTTGGCCCGCAGCCGCCCTTTGCCAATCAGGTACTCCGCGTAGTTTCTGTGTAAATTGAACTTGGCAGACAGCGCGTAGGGTGTGCTGTAGCCCCAGGGTTCAATCTGTTTTAACTGAATAATATGATCATCTATACCGTCTAGCACAGGATTCACATCGTAAACAGATCCCTGTGTCTTATTCATATAATCCATAATCAATTCCATGCACAAATTTCCCGGTGTCCTGCCCATCCCCAGCATGGATGCATCGATAACGCTCTTTCTTTCACTTGCCTTCATGGCAATGAACTCCTGTGCCAGCGAATAAGACAATGCCAGGTTCTCATGCAGATGCAGTCCTATGACAATAGACTTGTCCAGATTGTGCTCAATCAGGGAATAAATCCTCAGCAGATCCGACTTCATCATGGAACCGAAGGTATCTACGATGGAAAAGGCATACGGCTGGATGCGATTGACTTTTTCCAGAAGATTCAGAATCATCTCATCTGAGTATCCCATGATATTGATGGGATTACAGAATACCTTATATCCTTTTTCTTTTGCCCTGGCAATAAAAGTCAGACCCTCATCGATATCATAATCATGAAAGGTCACACGAATAGCGTCAATGGTATTGCCATCGTAGTCTTCCAGTTTATTAATGTCATATTTATTGTGCAGGGCCATGGCCGTAAACATGGTATTGCCGCGCTTCTTTGGCAGTACAGGAATCATTTCACTGCAGTTATTATACAGAGCCTTATCCTTGTCATACTCGCAGTTGCGCAGGAAACCGACTTCCACATAATCCACCTGTGACTCCACAAGCTTACCGATAATACTCCTGATTGTGTGGAAACCGAAGTTCCAATCATTGATATACCCGCCGTCGCGGAGGGTACAGTCCAGTAATTTAATAGTATTCATATACATCCACTCCAAAGTATTCTACACGGTAGGATTCGGATCTTTCATGGCATAAAGCACCTTCGCCATTTCATAATCGTACAAATCATCAATATCTGCCGCTTCCCGTTTATTGATCACTAGCTGATAATATTTAGGGCCGTAATTATAATGCCACTCTCTTACCTTCTCGGTGGGTGCCAGGTCAATGCCATTAGTAAAGTGGTACATCATGGGCAGCTGCTCGGAATTCTTGTGCTCCAAGCCCATCTTGAAGTTCAACGGCCCATTGTCATCCATCAGATAGGTCTGATAGGGCGATACCGTAATCAGGGAATCATATCCCTCCTGCAGTTTCTCAAAATATACATTAATCGCTTTTTCATACAGATAAGGCTCCACGCAGGGTGATGTAGCGCAGGCGTACAGAAGATGCGCCCCTTCAATGGTATCGCACAGATACTCTAAGAACATGCCGAAAGGCACAGATTCATCCGCATACTTTGTGGGGCGTTTGATTGCCTTAACACCGCATTTTTCCCCAATGGCAAGCATTTCATCTGAATCGGAGGAGACAATGATCTCATGAAGTCCCTTCACCTGCTTCAACTGTTCAATCTTATGCTGTAACAAATTAGAATCACCGAACGGCAGAATATTCTTGTTCGGCAGCCTTGTGCTGTTCCCCTTCACCGGTATCACTGCTGTAATTGTCTTATCCATTCTCTTTTCCTCCTTTTGTGTAACCTTACGCATATCTGCTATCAATCTAATATTACAGTCTCATCCTGACCATCTTTTCCAATGTTCCTATTTTTCTAATTCTCCTGCTATCTTTCTGATAATCCCGGCTATCTCTTCCTCACTAGTCTTTTCAAATTCATGGGCAACCTGATCCAGTTCCCTTCTGGTCCTGCGCTTTGCCTCCAGCCATCCCCATCCGGGCCGATCACTTTCCAGCATGGTCAGGTACACATTATATAAGGGTGTAATCTTTGTCAATGCCTTTGTAATCTTTTCTGCAGGCCCCATCTTATGATAGTATGTCCGAAGCTGCTCCTTAGTCAGATTATAATAGGAATCCTTCCATACTTCCTCTGCCATATCTGCAAACTTCACATAGCTTGGCTTTTCCCAGTCGATGGTATATACTTCATCAATCAGTTTCTCACTGACGGGGAAGGGCCTGTCATCCTCACCAGTCGTCTTCTCAAACTCTTCATAGGCGGATATTTTATCCGCATCCTTTAAAAAGGCAAGTTCATAATCCGACGGTACTGGCACAGGAAAGAGCAGATAACACATTTTCTTCCCGAAAAAGGCCTCCACGAAGGTGGAACTGTTGCCCGTATAAATTTTATCACTGATCATGATCCACTGTTTGACGGATAAGTCCCCGATCACCTTAAAGTTAAGGTATCTTTGTGTCATCTCGTCCGCCTGGACGCTCTCCTCACCGGGATGAGGTCTGTAAACAAACACAACTTCCGGTCTCTGCTCACAAATCCTGCCCATCCAGTCTAAAATAATCTTCTTGGAAGGAAGCATACAGTCCTGATAGTAGTACCGCCAGCCTTCCCCGAATCGTTTGCACATTTCCACCAGATATTCCTCCGTATGATAATCGGAAAAATAAGGTGATACAAAGAGGAATATCTTCTTATCCGGACTGATTCCATAGTCCTTTAGCACCTCTTCTTTAGAACGGTAATATCCCCGCAGCTCTTTCCGCAAAAAGTCCATGCCCACATGGCCGATCAGTTTCACCTTTTTAGGATCCATCTTAGCCACTTCCAGCATACGTTTCCTGTTCATCTCTCCCCAGGAGACACGCACCACCTCTTTTGCTACACCGGAATAGTTCTTGTAAGCCTTCGTATCTTTCTCGTCCATGGGAAATACAATGTTTTCCCACTGCATATCAATCAGCTTGTCAAACTTGACAAAGTTCTTCGTATGCCACTCAATGGAGCTGTTCTGATAGCACGCCATGGTGACCACTACTCTTGTATGATAGATGGGACGCATGGCCTTGAGTGCCTCCGCATCCTCTATGTGTATGATTTTGGTCCTGTATCCTCTGCGGTCAAGTTCATATTTCAGCAGACACAGATTCTCCAGCTCTCTGACTTTATGTTCGTAGATAAACATGAAATCCAGTTCTTCAATCTTATATTTGACCATCTGTAGACTCGTTTCCTTTCCTGACTGTCTTTCCCTCCGCCAGCTCTTCGATAACAGACAACTGCTACCATTCCCTCGGCATTGCCTCTGGTCTGCCATGCTTTAGCATCCGCCGTTTCATGCATCCTGTCACTGCATTATCTGCACCAATTCCTCCGCAAATGCTGAGAAATTACGCTGTGCATCAAATTTCTCCCTGAAAATTGCCAAAGACCGCTCACACATCTGCCAATACACCTCAGTGCCATAACACAACGCCATCTGTTCAATGGCACGGGATATCTCTTCACCAGAGGGATTCTCCGAAAGCAGAATACCATTCCCCTGTACCATGTGTGCAAGTTCCCCCACAGCCACAGCTATCACAGGCACTCCGAAAGACAGCGCTTCCTGCACTGACACCGGAGAGCCGCCCTCTGTCTTTGTGGTGGTGATAAAACAGCCAACATCATGGTCTTGATAGTAAGCTACAACATCTGTATTGGGCACTCCTCCGGTAAACTCATAACGAATATTAGGCCTGTCCGCCAGTTTATCCTCCGCCTGCCTACGCAATGCGTCAAGTTCTTCCCCGCCGCCCATATGCACCCAGCGAACCGCGGCATCTTTCACCCCTGCAAGACCCTCGATAATCAGGTCAATCCGCTTAATCCGATTGGCGCCAGAACAGCTTATCAGAAGTAGTTCCTGCCCCTCTTTCGCTTCCTTTCTCTCCCGGACCGATATCTCCCTACCCGGCACCCCCAGACGGTACAACGGGTATTTCCTGCCATCCGGAAGCTGATATCTTTTCAGATAATAGTCTTTTGCATACTGTGCTGCAAAAATAAGTCTCTCCAGTCCCATATCCGTCTGCGGTTTAAAGAACTGTTTCCCGTAAAGCTCCCTTTCGTCATACAATTCATATCCATGAGTACGGGCAGCAATCCTGATATGCGGGAACTTGCGCCTGTGCATCGTTAGTCCGAAGCATTTATAATCAAACCAATAGAAATAAAAGAGCGCCCTCGTCTCCTTCGTCAGGGAAATCTTCTTCTTAAGTCTGCGGTAGAATGTCTCCGCCGCCGCGCCAAACATCAATGCCCTGTAGATTCTTTGCGGAATCTTCTGTCCGCTCCTTATAATCGCAGCAATTTCCGTATGGCAGTCTTTCTCGCAAAGAAAACGCAACAGAGAAAACAGTTTCTCTCCAGTGCCCTGTCTTTTGGAAATCATACAGGCTTCCATTCCCTGTCCATGCGGGTCACTCTCAGACACAGCATCCTCCGGTATGGACAACTCTGCCGCAACGACAGACACATGGAATTTTTCACACAAATACGGGTATTCCGGCTTCACAAAGGAATCCTCTATCGGCCCATAGGGGAAGTCCTGTGTAATCAAATACATATCAGGTTTTCTATCTTGTTCCATATCCTGCATGCCCTCAACAAAACCATTTCCTCAGCTGAGTGTCTGCGCCCCGTTTCCGGATGGCTCTTCCCACTCTCAATCAAAATATTTCTTCACCATGGCAAGCACCGTAATCGCCAGACTCTTCTCCTCTACACTACCTTCCCGAAACAGGCGCAGGATATCTTCTTTCAGCTCCCGATCCAGCGCCGGATTCTCAATAACTGACTCCATATAGTCCCGCATATACTTCTGGATTCCCGGATCCTTATCATACCAATAATCAATAGGATTCATACTGTCCTGATTGTCAATGCGGGCTGCCTTGCAGATTACCTGCCACAGCAGCCGCTGTGTGGTCTTTATCTTTCTGATAAAAATATGGCTTTCTTTCGGTTTGACACCGCCCCATTTCTCCCAGCCAAATTCTGCCGCCTGAGGATATTTCTCATTTATCCACCGCAGATAAATGTGATGATGATTACGCATGTCAAAAGGAATGGAAAATGCCACATCCAATAAATCAACATCCATAAACGGGGAAGCCGTCTCAATATACTGCTGCCTGATCAGGTAAGAGGACGATGCTCCCAGCATGCCTCTGGTATATATCCCGAACAGTTCCTGAGAGGGATACTCCTGCAACAGATTTTCATCAAAAGAATATTGCAGCCTGTCCGAATGAGTGCTCTGTCCCAATACCGGTTTACCACAGCTTAATTCCTTATCACGGTACAATGTGCCAAGAATCGCATCCCCAATCATCCCTGTATGTTCGATGCCAAACTGCTCCATATTGATCAGCTCAAGCAGCCGCCTGCCGCCTGTCATCCCCATATAAAACGCCGCACCGTTATTCTGTGAAGTCATTTCATCAATATCATACATCCACCTAGCATCGTCCAACGGCTTAAAAAGATATTCATGTCCCAACCGAAGCGCAATCTGTTTCGAGATAACCTCGTCCCGATACCCAGCCCTGCAGTAAGTGATATTAACCTGATCCGTGTAGCCCATATCATGTGCCACCCAGGATACCATACGGCTGTCCAGACCGCCACTCAAATCCACCAGATGCCTGTAACCATACTCTCTGTCCTTCTCAAACTCCCGTCTGACCGCCTCCCTGAATGCCACATCAATCTTCTCCACAGCTTCCTCTTCCGTAATCGGCACCGGCTTATCCTGTATCATATGGTATCTGGTAACCTCTGCCTTTCCGCCCCGAACACGAACATACTGGCCTGGCAGAAGACGATGAATTTGCCTGATATAAGTCGTATCGTCTATCATATAACCGTAGGTGAGCATATACTGCGCCGCCAGGGGCTGAAAGTCTGCATTCAGCCGATTATATCCAAGCACCTGCACCATATAGTCCAGATGGTCTGAAACCATCCATTTATCATCATTCACATAATAATACACAGGTTTGACTGCAACCTGATCCGTGTAGACCAGAAGTTCCCCGGTCCTTTTATCAAACAAATATCCACAGAAACCGCCTCTGAGTCTCCCAAGCGTCCCTTCTGCATCTTCTGTCAATGCCTGGGAAAATGCTTCCGCCCAGTCCGTTGATGGTCCTGACACACCATTTGTCTGCCTGTTCAGGCCATCCGCCAGTCTGCCTGTCTGCGTATAATCTGCCTTATTATAAACATATCCGTTCAGGAAACAGACTATCCGCTCATCTTCCCTGCAGATCTGGTCCCCTGGAAATTTATTTAACAGATGGCTATAATGACGGCACTCTCCCATCACCTGCACTTCTCCCAGGCATTCAATATTCAGATTCCCTGCCGCCAAAAAACCATACAATGTTTTCATCTTAATCTCCATTCCGGAGCGTTTACGCGACGGGGCGACGCAAATGTCAGATTTGCGTCTGCCATCAAGGCTCATTTGTGACACTCCGGCACAAATAGCCGTGTAAAAAATCAGCACATCAATGTGATTTTTCACACAATTTACTATGCGCCTTTCTCATTAATCAATCCGCAAATAACCGCACTGTCTGCGCACTGTCCGGATAATTAATCAATACCGCCTTATTCACACCCCAGAAAACAAAAATGCTTCCTGCTGCTGCCGCACTGGCACCGCTGTCTATGGCCTTCCTGCAATCCTGTAAACTGCCGGCTCCTCCACAGGCAATCACCGGCACCTGTACACTTCCTGAGACTTCTTTGATCAATTCATAATCATAGCCGGCCATCATGCCATCCTGCATGATGGAATTCAGGAAAATCTCACCAGCTCCCGCATTTTCCAGCCTTTTGGCATATTCTGCCGGACCATATTTGGTGCCACGGTTTCCGTTCTCCGTCTTCACCACCTGTCGGCCAAACAGATTTTTGCCTACATCCATAGCCCCTACAATGCTCTGGCTTCCGTAGACTCTGGCCGCTTCCTTTATTAGCTCCGGATGATCTAATGCTGCCGCATTGATGGAAACCTTTTCGAAACCAATCCGAAACAGCATACCGATGTCCTCAAGAGAAGTGATTCCCCCTCCATAGCATAAGGGCATAAAGCACTGTTCGGTAATCTTTTTTAAATATTCAAAATTGGGCCGCCTGTGTGTACGTGTCGCATTAATATCCAAAAACACCAGCTCGTCCACTTCCCTGTCATTATAGATTTTGACAGCATTGATGGGATCCCCCACATACACCGGTCTGCGAAACTGCACTGTTTTTACCAACTTTCCGTTGTCCAGCAAAAGACACGGAATCAGTCTGTTATGATACATAAGAATCCTCCAAGTCAGCGCATCCTCTTCACATTTTCGCAAAATTCCTTAAAATGTCCATCCCAAACTTGTGGCTCTTCTCCGGATGAAACTGCGTTCCCATGATATTATCCCTTTCGACCACAGAATCAAATACAATCCCATACTCTGTTGTGGCCGTCGCATCTTCCCGGTTCCTGCACCGTACATAATAGGAATGTACGAAATAATATCTCTCCCCAACCGCAGAACCATCAAACAAAGGAGACTCTTTACACTTCTCGATATAGTCCCAACCCATATGGGGAATCTTAAGCTGTGGTTTATCCGGGAACTCAAACTTTTTCACTTCCCCTGGAATCCACCCAAGTCCGTCACAATCGCCCTCTTCACTGTGTTCCAGCAGAAGCTGCATGCCAAGGCAAATACCGAGAATCGGTGTCTTTTCCTCCAGAACTTTATGATTCAGGGTGTCCAAAAAATCAGATTTTCTGATAACATCCATGGCCATGCCGAAGTTACCTACCCCTGGAAGGATCAGTTTATCAGCCTTGCGAATTATCTCCTGTTCTCCGGTGACAATACTGTCATATCCCAGATATTTCAACATATTTTTCACGGAATTGAGATTCCCCATACCGTAATCGACTATCGTGATCATTCCCTGGCCTCCATGATACACTGCAGCACCTTACCCTGCTTACACAACTATTTGCGCCATTGTTTATGAATATGGAAATGCCACAAATGCACAATATCTTCCATCAGATAAATACATCCGAATACTAATTTTTTAATCATTCTCTTCATTTACCTGCCCCGCCAAACATCTTCGATAATTTCTGTATCAGTCTTCCCGTCAGATCGTTCTCATTATTGGGATAGTCCCAGTAGCTCAGGCACTCTGCCTGCATAATCCGGTCGAATTCTTCTCTGGAAATCTGCATCTTTTCACAGAAATATTCAATGTCCCGCTCGATGGTCTGCTCATCATAGGGCAGGCTCTTTAAGGTCTCAAGCGCTTCCTGCCTGTCAAGCTGCCCTGCCACAATCAGGCTTGAAAGGTGCATCCTTCGTTTATCGTATCCGAATTTAACGGGTAATATATAAGTCTGATAAAATTTTGTATAAAAAGATTCGTAGTGCTTCCCGCCATAGTCTCTCCAATTGTAATGCTCCTGCAGGAATTTCTTGGCCTCCTCTTTGTTATAATCTATATAATCCAAAAGATTGAACCAGACAAACTTTCTTGTGAAATAATCATAATCCGGACGGTTAAAATAAGGAAATGTTTTCAATTTACCTGATCCCTCACCGTGCATTTTATAAACGGACCTGATATAATGCCAGTCAAAGTGCCCGTAAGACCACTTCCTGGGAAGGATGCCTTCAGAGGAACTGTTATGGCCTAAAATAATATATTTACATTTATACTTATGTGCCAGCATACCCATGACAGGAAATAGCATATGATCGGTGGGAATTTCACAGTCTGGTGTGGAGGCCCTGAAAAACGCCAACTGTAATGCTCGAAACTCCTGCCAGTCCACCACATAAGTATATAAACCAATCTCTAATTTTTCCAGAAGATTCTTAATATTCTCTACTGCCAGCTCAGAATCCCAGCCATTATCAATGTGAACTGCCAGCGGTCTAAGTCCCATCTTTTTGACAAGATACATAACATAACAGCTGTCAACGCCGCCACTGATTCCTACAATACAATCATATTTTTTCCCTTTTCCATCCGCCTTCACTTTCTCACTAAAGGCATTCAAATCATAATTCTTTCTCTGTTCTTCCGCTTCCAACAGCTTTCTTTTAGCATCTTTGCAATGATTACAAACTCCCTGCTCATCGAAAACAATTTCCGGGTCCGATATGTCCATGACACAATAATTACATATTTGATATTTCATTTCCATCCTCCGTTTGAAAATAGTATCATCAGAGTATTTGACAAATCCTATCTATATCTTCCTCCTGCAAGTATGCATGCATCGGAAGTGACAAGCACACATCACACACCTCTTTTGTTACATCGCAGCGTTTTGCTCGCACCATATTCCCCTCAAAAGCCTTCTGCATATGCATCGGCTTCATATAGTAGACTGCGCTTGGAATCTCAGCTGCTTTAAGACGTGCAACCGCTTCCTCTCTCTCTTGCCTGTCAGCAAACTGCACTGTATATTGGGCCCAGCTGGAATAATAATCCGGAAGAACCACCGGTGTCTTAATACGACTTTGCAAACGTTCTGTATACACCGCAGCCACTTGATTACAGCGTTCCATTTCTTCCTCAAAAAAGTTCAGTTTTTCCAACAGCACAGCTGCCTGTATAGTATCCAGCCTGGAATTCATGCCTATTCTCACATTGTCATATTTATCTGCACCCTTACCATGTACTTTATAAGAACGAAGTAATGCAGCCCATTCATCATGATTCGTAAAGACCGCACCCCCATCCCCATAACATCCAAGAGGCTTCGCAGGGAAAAAGGAAGTAGTAGAAATATCACCAAAACTGCATGCCCTTTTTTGTCCAATTCTACCTCCAAATCCCTGTGCACTATCTTCCAGTAAAAGCATGCCATACCGGTCCGTAATCTTGCGAATCTCTGCGTATTCCGCAGGCTGTCCAAATAAATCAACCGCGATAACTGCTTTGGGCGTCAATCTGCCCGCCTCTGCCACAGACTTAATCTCTTCTTCCAACGCCCGAGGCGACATATTAAATGTATGCCTGTCGATATCAACGAAAACCGGTACCGCTCCAACCCAGGGCAGAACCTCAGCCGTAGAGAAAAAGGTAAAGTCAGGAACAAACACAGCATCCCCTTCTCCTACGCCCCACACCATCAATGCAAGCTGCAGTGCATCTGTTCCGTTGGCGCAGGTAACACAATGCTTCACACCCACATATTCTGCCAATTGCTCTTCCAGACGCACCACAGGTTCACCACCAATAAAATGGCTTTGCAATAAAACATCCTGTATTACAGAATCAATAGACACCTTGTGCCGTAAATATTGCGTCTTCAAATCACGAAATTCCATGATATTCTCTCTTCCCCTATCTGTTCATCCCAGAAAATCTTCCCTTAAAATCAATAGTTGCACATTGCTTCATCGGAAACTTGACCGGCATGCCTGTATAAGCAGACTGGTAAATCGCCAATACCAACTCCAAGGCTCTCCGCCCTGCCTGGGCATCCACATAAGGCTCCCTGTTATTCCCGACGGCATCTATTACATCTGCATAAAGCGGTGTATGACCATAACCATACACGTTAGGCGGGTTCTCATGAAATTGCTCTTTCACCTGTGCAGCATTATCTAAAGCGTCCGCAAATCTCCACTCTTCAATCACATTGACAGAACTACCGCCTGCCTTCACCGTTCCCTTTTCACCAAACAAATACAATGTCTCTTCCAAATTGGCCGGATACACGTTAGTCGTTCCCTCAACGATGCCATATGCGTTGTTTGTAAACTTGATCACGGCAATCCCCAGGTCTTCCGCTTCAATATAATCATGCTTCAACCTGTCCGTCATACCGTATACGCAGTCAATCTCATCACCCATCATCCATCGCAGAAGATCAATATTATGAATACATTGATTCATCAGTGCCCCGCCATCCTGATCCCATGTTCCACGCCACCTGGCTCTTGAATAATATTCATAATCCCTCGTCCACCTAACATGTGCCGTCCCATGAAACATCCTGCCAAAGCGCTCCATTTCTACCGCTTCCCGTATTTTCTGAATAGATTTGTTAAAACGGTTTTGATGACAGGCACAAACTTTAACATCTTCTTTCTTTGCAGTTTCTATAATTGCATCCGCGTCTTTCAGCGACAAGGCAATTGGTTTCTCAATAATCAGATTGGCATGTCCAAGCGTCATGCAATCCAACGCAATCTGTGCATGTTTACCACTTTCTGTGGCAATTGCCACCAGTTCCGGCTTTTCTACAGCTAACATTTCCTTATAATCTGTATAGCATTTTACTGTGTCAGGAAGCCTGAACTTCAAAATTTTATCCTTCATATTATGCGCTTCAATATCGCATATGGCTACAATCTCTAACTGATTCTTTTGTGCTGCCACAATATGGTTAGGTGATATTCTTCCGCATCCTATCAATGCATATTTCATAATACCCTCCATTTCACTAAATAAACTTTCTCTCACACAATATCTTTACCATTTTTGCTGCCGCATGGCCATCCCCATAATATTGGGGTCTGTCCTGTACGGCTACACGTCTTGCTGTTCCCGCAAACTGCAAAGCTTCTTCCACCTGGTCATCATCCTGCGGATTTACCTTATGAATCCACTGATCACGGACCAAATCCTCCCACACATCAACATCCAGCATAAACAGACACTTGGCACCAGCATAAGAAGATTCTTTTGACACACCGCCAGAATCAGTCAGAATCAGTTTTGCCCTGTTCATCAATCTGACCATTTCCACATACCCTACAGGCTCAATCATCTCAAAATTGGTAATTGCCTTTACCTCTTCCATAAGTCCATATGTTTCCAGGCATTTTCGTGTACGAGGATGCAACGGACAAATCACCTTGATTCCAAGCCGTTCTACCAGACGCAGAATACTCTGCATACGCTCTTTACTACACGTATTTTCCTGTCTGTGCCATGTCATGACGACTACTTCTTCCAAACCATCCTCCTGCTCTTTGTATCCGGCAATGGATAAATATGTGTCATACATAGTGTCTCCGGTCATATAGGATATTTCACCCAGTCCCTCGCGTTCTAAATTACGCAGTGAAACATTATCAGGACTAAAAAGAATGTCCGACAAATGATCCGTTACAATACGGTTACATTCTTCTGGATTGGTTTTGCTGTGTACTCTGGGGCCTGCCTCCACATGCGCTATAGGAATACACAATTTTGCTGCCGTTACAGCCCCCGCCAGTGTCGTATTGGTATCTCCATAAAGAATAACCAACTGCGGCTTATTCTCCAATAATTCTCTTTCCAGTCCCATCATAGTTTTAGCCGTCATCTGTGCATGACTGCCTCCGCCTGCCTCCAAATTGGCACAAGGTTCCGGAATACCCAGTTCCTTAAAAAAGACAGCAGACATATTTTCATCATAATGCTGTCCGCTATGAATGATATTCTGCTCATAACCATTCCGGTCCAATTCATGATACAAAGGCGCTAATTTAATAAATTGAGGTCTGTTTCCTACTATATGTGCAATCATCCGTCTGCCTTTCCAACCGTTCTTCTTTCATCCGCCCCATCAGTCACTGTCCTATATATTCCACAATAGGGTTCATCACCGCTTCCATACTAACATGTTCCACAGCAAACTTTCTTATGATATCCGATAACTCTTTCTTATCATTTACCATACCTTTAATCTTCTGGTAAAATGTAATAATCTCTTCAATTTCCACAACACTGTTATCATTTGGGAACGTTCTCGCATAAGGATACTCTTCTGTCAGCACATCAATTGCACATCCCGTGATAAGCGGCATTCCCTTCGCCAAACACTCGCGGGATTTTAAAGCTCCCAGCTTTCCATAAAATTTTGCCTTATACATGCCAAAAGAAATCAGCGCTATATCAGAAATATCATACAACTGATCCAACTTTTCGCCTGAAAGAGTCGGATAAAAATGCACATAATCTTCTAGGCCATACTTCTGCACAAGTTCCTGATAAAGAGCCTTTTCTGGACCATCACCAACCAAATACAATTCCACCCTGTATTCCTGCTCATGCTGCTTCCCATAATATTTACGTAATCCTTCTATAATCCGCTCATAACCATGATGCCTTTGCATGAATGCAACGCCAATCAAATTAATATGCTTATCCCGAAAGCTTCCTGTAATCTGCGGCACACTTTCCACATGAATCCCATTTGCAGAACGAATCGTCCGTATGCCAAAAATCCTCTCATCATCCGTATATGTCACGAACCGGTCTACATATTTTAAAAGTCTTGGACGATAAATCAATTCCTTAAGATAAAAGGGCCATGCATTCCATTTCCCAAAGTCATCTTTATCATAAGGGTATGTGAACAATTCAATCAGAATCTTACAGTGTGGATAACGTTCTTTAATCTGCATCCAAAAACAAAGATAAGCCTTATCTGCAACTGTCCGTCTGACATATAAAAAATCAGGAGCGTCCAACTGCTTTAAGGCTTCCTCATAATCCCATGCAATAGATGCCATCGGAAACAAACCGAAGGCCCTCCTCAAAAGCGACCTGTGTAATGCCTTAATCTCTATCTCCTGCATGTCATAGAATTTGCAAAGCTCTTCCATCTGCATATCAATTTTCTTGCTGACGCCAATGGACTCCCGTCCCTGAAAATGTATATAATAGCCCTTTTTCATCAATTACCAAATGTCCTCTCAAGCATGCCGGTTTTACTGTACTTTTTTCTCTTTTCCAAGGAAACATTTCTTCGTCATAAAGCACTTAAGATTTTTCAAAAAAACTGTATGATCAATCGCAAAATTACCTGAAACGGTCTGTCCATCTTTCACATCCTTCGTGACCACGCTCCCCAGACTGACTCGGGCATTGTTACCTATGTGGATGCGGTTAGAAACCGTTGCATTGACACCAACCCATGAGTCGGAACCAATATACACATTTCCGGCTATAACAGCTCCCGCAGTAATCATCGTTCTTTCTTTAATCGTACTGCCGTGTCCGATTTCAACTAATGACCCTATTTTTACGTCATCTCCGATATAAGTTGTGTCGGTGGGAAGAATCCCTTTATCTATATGTGCCAGAGAGAGTATCTCCACCCTGTCTCCTATGACCACTCTTCCCAAGTCCTTCATACTTAAAATACCATTATCCCTAGTTTTAGCAAAGGTATATGCGCGTCCGCCTATCACACTTCCGCTTCTGATAATGCATTCATTGCCAATTCTGACATTGCTGTGAATTGTAACGTTGTCCTCTATGATAACGCCATCACCTATTTCCACACCATTTTCGGCAATATTGGCTTTTTTACCGATTATGCACCCTTCCCCTATCCTGCTTTTTATCTCAGGACGGTTATATTCATCATTTTCACTTAACAAATTATGAATCAGTTGAAATGACTCCTTGGGCGCCTGCGATACAAATATTCCCGTAATACCATCGGGCAGTTTGTTTACTAGCTTTTCTGTACATAATATACAGCTAGCATAAGGGCTTATTCTATCAATGAATTTTTCATTCCCCATAAATGTCAAAAAAGGTACTTTCAATTTACCCGTACAATATTCTAATGTTTGAAATTCGCCGTCTCTTATCAAGTTTCCTTCTAACTTATCCGTAACCTCTGATAAATACATTGCCGCTTTGTTTTTCCTCTCTCAGCCTCATACACACCATTTAGCACAAAACCACTATCATCAAAAATGGACAAAATAACTGTTTTTTATCATATCACACTTACCATCCCAATGCAAACCATCTTGCGTCCGGCATTCACGCTCCGTCTTTCATCCGGCTCATTGCCTCATCCCTGTCTTGTAAGCGCCCGGCCCTCTTTTCCCTTAACAGATACTCCCGATAAATCCCGGCAGAATCCACAATGTTTTTCATCCGAAACTTTATCTTCTTCCTGTTATCGGCATCCACTGTCTCTGTGGCCCGCCCCTCCATATGCATGACCTGCAGGGCCGGACGGTAACGCACAATCTTATGATGCTGTCTGCACCACAGAAGCATGATATTTTCCTCATAATAAAATCTGGTCTCCGGCGCAAAGACTTTGTCCCTGTCCTGAAAGTATTCTCTGGAAAACACCAGGCAGGCGCCCATGACACAGACATCGTCCCAGTTCCTGTCATAGGACAGTCCTGCTTTCACTTCCAGATTCTGAAAGTAACGCTTCATAACCGGATAAAACAACGAAAATGCCCCCAGCACCACGCGGTTTAGAAAAATCGTCCTGCCAACCTGCCCCGTATCAGGCAGGGTGTCCGAAATGGGACTCTGGTGAATCTGCCTTTCAGGATCATAGATATCCGGCCCCAGAACGGCAAAGGGCTCCTTCTCATAGGTTTCCCGAATCAACGTAGTAAATTCTTCCTGCGCAAAAATAACATCGTTATTCGCCACTACCAAAAAGTCAGGATCCCATTTTGTCAAAGCATAGGCACATCCAGCGTTGTTCCCCCTGGAAAAGCCGTCGTTTTCTTTCTTTAATACTATATCTATAGTTTTATTATGCGCATATTTGTGAGACAATAACTGTCCGGTGCCATTGGGGGAAGCATTGTCTACAATGACAATCCTGATGTCCTGCCGGCCTTCCAGCTTCTTAATGGATTGTATGCACTTTTCCGTGTCTTCTATTCCGTTGTAATGCAATATCACAAAACAGATACATCCCATGATGTGCCACTCCTGTTTATTGATTTTGGCTTATTGTGTGCAATACCTTTCTGCTACTTTGCAAACATATCCGCATGCGTCCCGGTGCGGGAAGCCGTCAAAAGCAGTTTCCCCTTATCTACAACATAAATGAGAAGCCAGTCCGGCAAAATATGACATTCTCGAAAACCTGCATAATCTCCCAGCAAGCCATGATCTCTATAACGTTGCGCAAGCGCCTGTTCCTTTTGAAGCGATTCAATCACTTCCTCCAGCAACTTCATATCATAGCCCCTTTTCTTCAAGCGCTTATAGTCTTTACGAAATTGTCCGGTGGTTACTAGTTCTAGCATGACGCACCGTCCTCTTCCGCATCCAGTTCTTTAAAAAGCTCATGTACTGAAGCATAATGCTTCACCTGCATCTGACCTCCCATGATAACCCTTGCTTCATTCATGGCTGCTTCTGTTTCCTCATTATAGCGCGGCTGCTTCATCTCAAAGGGAAGCCCGCCTTCCATGATAGACTTGCGAAGAAAAATATTAATTGCATCCGTAACCGTTATTCCAAAGCTGGAAAACAGCTTTTCTGCACTTGCTTTTGTTTCAGGATCAATCCGAACATTAATGTTTGCGGTTTTTGCCATGTCGTTTACCTCTCTCATAAATTTATTGATAGCCTGCTCTTACTATATTACCGAATTTACTTATAGCCTTGCTATTCACTGAATTTACTTATAGTATATCCATTTGTATTTACGTTGTAAACACATTGTGAAACATTTCCACCAGCAATTCATAATACTTTCCTGTCAGCCTCATCTGATCATAAACTCCGAAATCCACCTCGGTAACTCTATTCACCGGATTTTGCATCACCCGGATCCATTCTTCCACATCATAGGGATCCTTCACATAATTGGCCTTACCCTGGGTCACTTCCGGAATACAGGTCCTGTCCGTGGCAATCACTACTGTGCCAAAGAGCATGGCCTCCACAGGCGGCATCCCGAACCCCTCAAAGACACTGGGGAACAGAAAAGCCCTGCTGTGTTTGTACAGCGAATTTCTCTCATCGTTTTCCACAAATCCGGTGAGAATCACCTCATCCTGCAGACCTCTCTTTGCTATCTGCGCCTGCAGTTTCTCCTGATTCTTCCCGCCCACGCCGGAAATCAACAGTTTCTTCGGCAGATTGACCGCCCGGTCTTTGATCTGTCCCATCACTTCGATGATTGTGTCCAGATTCTTATGGGGTATCAGCTGTGCTATGGTGTAATAGTATCCTTGGTCTTCGATATGGTACCGCTTAGAAAGCCGCCCGAAGGGCGCTGTCTCCTCCGCTTTCACGGTGATGGGGTTATAAATCGTGGTAATCTTTTCCGGCCTGATTCCATACCGGCTGATGATATCCTCCCGCACCCAGTCGGAAATGGCTATCAGGTGCCTGGACAAATGGGTATCCAGCCACCAGCAAAGTTTGGAATAAGCAATCTCATGAAAGGGATGATATTCCGGGTAATGAGCCGCCTGCAGGTCGTGAATCACATTCACATAGGTAATGCCGCCGTTAAATAAGGGTCTGCAGTACACCGGAACGAAACACTTTCGGATTCCCTTTCGCCGCAGGAACCGATTCTGGCAGAAAAACTGCCACAAGATCCTGCCGGCAATATTGGCAGACACCACGTTTGTCTCCAGCATCTCTATGCGCGCATCCGCCGCATAATGAGCCAGGGATTCCCTGTTATCCTTTGATACCAGTAAAAAGAGGCGAAAAGGCTCCTTGAGTTGTAAGAAGCCATCCAAAAGATTTCTGATATAAAATTCCGTTCCCCCGACCTTCCTTGGCCGAAGCCACAATAAATCTACCGCTATCTCAAGCATATATTCCTTTCCTGCAGACCGGCTCACTGTTCCTTCTTGTCTGCCTGTCGTCAACTGCTCCCCAAACCATCCTGTCACTACTCAACTGCATGTAATATCACTGCTGTCACTGCCAACTGTATACAATATCACTGCTGCCTCTTCTTATATTCCCCCTGCTCCAGCTCCCGCACCCGTTTATCAAGAATCGCCAGTTCCTGGGTCAGCGTCCGCAGTTTACGATTCTGTCTGGAAGCAATAGAGGTCAACGACAGCAGAATCAGTATGATAAAGCCGATGGAGAAAATAAACAATCCGTTCATATTATCCTGTATGCCAAAGATACGGATAATCTTCGTAAGAAGTTCCGGCACCACCACCAGGATTCCCATGACAAAGCCGGCCACCAGCCACAACAGGGTATACTTGAGGTTCAGCGCCTTCTGTTTCAGGAAATACAAAATCACTATAAAGTAACTGATCACCAGAGCAATCAGCACCACTCGCAGATTATTGGGTATCATCGTCTGTCATTTCCTCCTCTGCTTCTTCTCTCCGGCCTCTGCGCAGACCATAACTCAATCTGCAGACCAGAATGGCCAGCGTCACTTTGATCATATAGTAAACCGACTTTTTAAAGGTGATAGAACTGATGCCGCCCTCCCGCGCACGCATCTGTACCGGCACTTCTTTCACAACGCCGAGGTGCATGATAGCTTCCACAATAGCCTCCGGTTCCGGATAATCCGTGGGATAATCTTTGCTGTAAATCTCAATAAACATGCGGTTAACCGCCCGATAACCGCTGGTCACATCCATGATCTTCTTCCCCGTAGTCAGCCGGATCAGAAAACTTAAGATATAAATGCCCATCCTGCGGCTGGTCGAGGACTGGAACCCTTCTTTTTCCAGAAACCGGGAACCGATAACCACATCGGCCTCTTTCTGAAGAAGCGGCTGCAAAAGCTTTTCCAGATAGGCAATATCATGCTGTCCGTCTCCATCCATCTGCACGGCAATATCGTAATTGTTCTTGTACGCATAGATATATCCGGCCTGTACGGCACCGCCAATCCCCATGTTAATAGGCAGATCCAGATACTGGAAGTTCTCCCGTTTACAGAGTTTCAGGGTCGTGTCCGTGGAGCCGTCATTGACCACCAGATAATCATACTGAGGCGCTGTCTCCATCATATGGTTAACCACCTGCACGATATTCTCCGCCTCGTTGTAGGCTGGTATGATCACCAGAACTTTTCTCTTTTTATCTATCATCACTGCATTTCCTCATTCTTCTTCAGGAACTTTTTCTTTAAAAATCCCCGCACGCGCACTCTCCACAGCTGTCTTAAGAGCAGATAGTAAGCCATATAAAAAGGGCCGAAAGTATACACCAGATACCTCTGCTGACCGAAGAAAACCAAAGAAATGATGAGTACCATCACCATATTGGTTCCCAGTATCAGCGCCATCATCTCCGCGCCTTCCTTCCTGGTTCTGACATCTGCATAGCCCCAGATCATCAGCCCAAGCCCTGAAAGGTATAAAAATGCCGTCACCAGATGACAGAACAGATAGAGGGGGGCAAACTGGAAAAACACCGTACAGATAAAAGCCTGCGGTAAAAGCATCAATGCATGATACAAGACTCTGCCCGCATGCGCCCGGATCAGTGTCAGACCTATGGTCTGCAAATGCCCGGCCCGAATGTCGCTAAACTGCTCTGACTCTATGATTTCAGGGGCATGTTCCACATAATATTCCGAGGGTGTCATGAAGCAAATACCGCCAATCTTACCAAGACCGCCCACAATATCCTTCCACATCCACAGCCCCTCTTTGGCATAGGCATAGCGTTCTTCTTCCGCATCCACCGCCTCATACAAGGCCAGGTACAAGCCTTTTAATACCGGATCTGTAAAAAGTTCGGCATCCTCATAGTCCGCTTCGTACATGCCTCTGGAAAAAAGCAGCGTCAGATACTGGCTGGTGCTGAAATTCTTATTCACCAGAGGCTCCTCTTCTTCCTGTGGTTCAGCCGCCGGTGTCTCCTGCGCTGCTTGCTGAGGCTGCGGCTCTTTCGTAACCGCCGGCGCACCTTGCGCTGTCTGCTGAGGCTGCGGCTCTTTCGTAACCGTCGGCGCACCTTGCGCAGTTTGCTGGGACTGTGCCTCTTCCGCCGCTGCCCGGGCCTCTTCTTCCTGCCTTCTCTCCTCCAGAACAATCTCGTAAATTTCCGGATGCTGCACCTTAAGTCCGAACAAATACAGACTATGATCCGTCTGCAGCATGACATGATATCCTCTGACAATTCCCAGAACCAGCAGAACACCCGTCAGACTGACTGCCGCGCAGCCTGCAAGGCCAGCCAGAAACCCAAGCAGCTTTTGTACTTTCCCCTTTCCCTTCCCGCACATACACACCAGGTAGAGAAACACGATTCCACAGACACCGAAGAGTATCTGTAACTGGGATCTGACCGCCGAAAGAAATAATGTCATGCCAAATGCACCTGCCAGCCAGGCATAACTTTTCTTCCAGACCGCTTTGAGAAGCACTGTGAGAAACACATAGAAAAGGGAATAAGCTATCCCCTCCGTCAAAATGGCCTGGGTCATCACCGCCCCCGGCATCTCAATGGTGTACGGATACAAGGCCAGTACACAGAATAAGCCGCCCTCTGCAGGATGGCATCCAAACTGCTTCCTGATGCTCTCTTCCAAAAGCACCACCGAAATTGCCGCCAGCAGAGCCTGCTCTACAATCACTGCCCACAGATAAGAAGCATCCCCGAACAGACACTGGTTACACAACAGAAACAACGGATAAACCGGCATCACACCCTCATGCCAGCGAATGCGGATATAACTGCCGCTGTCATCGAACTGCACAGGCCCGGCATGTCCTGCCGCCAGGAAAAAGGTCAGCACAGCGGCAAACAAAAACAGCCGAAATCCGTATTTAGTTAGGAAACGTTTCCCTTTCTTCATCCATCTTCTCCGCTTACACCAATCCATATCCTCATCTGCTAATCTGCAAACACTTCCTCTTTCCTGCGCTCCGCAATCCTGCCGTTTTCCACTTCGTAGATGGCATCCACATTGCGGATTGTGGTGAGTCTGTGGGCTATGATAATCATGGTCTTCATACCCTGCAGATTCTCAATCGCCTCCATGACCGCCGATTCCGTCTCATTGTCCAGCGCGGAGGTAGCCTCGTCAAGCACCAGTATCTCCGGATCATGATAGAGCGCTCTGGCAATCCCGATCCTTTGTCTTTGCCCGCCGGATAATCTGACACCCCTGTCACCTACTATCGTATCAAGCCCCAGAGGCAGGCTCTCTATGAACTCTGCCAGCTGTGCCTTCTTCACTGCCTCCAGCACTGCCGCCTCATCAATCTCCGTCTCCTTGATACCAAAGGCAATATTGTTGCGGATGGTATCATCGGATAAATAGATGACCTGCGGAATATATCCCACTTGGCCATGAAAGGTCTTTGGTTTTTCGTGGACATTGATCTGATCCGCCATGACCACACCTTTCTGCGGTTTCAAAAGCCCCAGTATAATGTCTACCATGGTAGTCTTGCCGGAACCCGTAGCGCCTATGAAAGCTACTGTAGTTCCCTTTGGAATTTCAAAGTTCACCCCATCAACCACCGGCTCCTGGGTATCCGGATAATAGTAGGTGACGTCCTTTATCTCTATGGCCTTTTGCAGGTTCCAGTCTTCCTTCACCTCAAGATTCTGCCTGTCCACATACTCTTCAATCCCCTTCAGGTCATGATAAACAAGTTCCACAGAGGGAAACGCATAGAGCATATTTGTAGCATGCTCGTTAATTCTGCCCACACTGGGCATCAGCCGCATGGCAGCCACCGCAAAAGCGGCAAGCTGAGAGACAAAGTAGTTCATATCTGCCTCACCAAAGGCCAGTTTCACCACAATCGCCACCAAAAGGCCCGTCATGGACACCGCTTCCACCATATATTTGGGCATAATGGAAATGGTTCTGGCTATCTGCAGACCCTTTGCATATTTCTTAAAATATCCCTGAAACTGGTCTGTAAAATAAGACTCCCGTTCCAGAATCTTAATCTCTTTGATTCCGCCCAGCGCCTGGTTCATCCACTGGAAAATCTTCCCCTGATAGCCCTGGTTTTCCAGCCCCAGCCGCCGGCTGTATTTTCTGGTTGTCACGAAGAAGATTCCCACGAAAAAGGTCAGAAAGGCCAGCACGATAATCGTGATAGATTTACTCAAAATCAGCAGATACAGTACCAACACGGCACAAACCACAAGTTCAGCCACCAATTCCAATGTATAAAGTACCACCTGCATAAAGCGGGAAGTGTCCTCGTGCAGACTGCGCTGCAGTGTGGCAATGTTATGGTTCAGATGAAAGGTATAGGGCTCCTTCATATAGGCATCCAGAAGTCTTGTGGAAAGTTTCATCTGCGTGTTGTAGGAAAATTTAAAAATGTACTTTTTCTCTACTATCAGATATAAATTTTTGACCACATAAATAAAAATGATCACAAGGGTGAGCGCTATCATAAAATCATTTTGGGATCTGAAATGGAACCCCTCATAAACCGCACGCAGATACCAAGTATTTCCAATCTTGTCCACATTCGTAAGAATCTCAATAAACGGCATGAATATCACCACTGCCGCCAGTTCCAGAAAACTTCCCGCTGCAATCGCTGCCATGAGAAGCGCTATCTTCATCTTGTCTCTCCGGTCAAATATATAGGCCAGTTTGGAAAATACAAACTCTTCCTTTTTCCTTTTTTCTCTGCTCATGTATGAACTGCTCCTTTTATCCCTGTTTTCCAAAAAGGCTCTGGCAAAGATTGCTGTGTGAATCTCTGTCACTGATCTTTCTGGCCGGCGCACCAGCCCAGGTAGTGCCTGCCTCAGTAATATCCCTGGTCACCACAGCGTTTGCTCCCACGGCCACATCATCTGCAATGCGGACGGCACCAATCACCTTCGCACCGCTTCCCAAATAGCAGTTATCACCAATCACTGCCGCCTCATGACTGCCGCCTGACGCACCTATCGTCACACCTTCCTGCAGACGGCAGTTTCTGCCGATCTTTGCACCCCCATGCACCACAATCGTTCCGTAGTGCACAATCGCCAATCCCGGTCCGAAAACATTGGCGGGAAGCGTCATCCCCAGGCGCACGCTCAGACGATGAAACCGATAGCCATAGTATTTTCTCAACATATTTCCAACTGGCCCCTGTTTACAGTTTTTATAATACTCTACCCGGCGAAGCAGCCTTTCCAATTTCCATATCTCATCTCCAAAAAGATGCGGCTTCCTGTCATGCTGCCTCCCCAGTGCTAGCTGATCTTGCTTAATATATTCCTGATACTCTTCTTTACTGCTGATCATAATACAATACCTTTTCTAATTAACGGAAATTGAGATATCCCATTTCTTCGGTCCGCATATTCTATAACCACATCTTCACCTGGGAAAGATACTCTGTATATCCGGCCTCCCTGTTGGCCGCCTCTCCCTCAATCTCGTGTTTACCAAGCTTACATTTATCCGGCGTCTGTCTCACATACCACTCATACTCCAGATCCATATTGCCGATGTCCAGCACACGATAACCTTTCCTGAATAATTCCAACGCAAGGAACTTGGCCGCCACCCCCACCGACAATAAGAACAGCCTGTCCTTTCCATAAGCCTCACAGGCACTGAGAATCCGGGGAATGGCTGCATAGGCATCTCTGGGCGGACAGATGATCCGCTCCACACTTGCCGCCAAAGCAAACAGATCGTTTCCTACGCCATTGTGGGTCTTGGTACCCTCTACCACCACAATCTTTTTATTTTCCCATATTTTCCTGATTTTGGCAAACCATCTGTCGCAATTACCGCGGTCTGCAGCATAATAATAGCAGCGCGATACAAAAGTAGTATAGTAAATCCTCTCAGGATTACAATATCTTTCATATGTTTTTCTGCAGAAAAGCAGATGGTCTTTCCAGAACTGTCTGCTGGCTTTATGGTGATCGGAAAGAGTCTCAAATATCCCCGGTATGGTCACTATCAGGTCATCATAAGAATAAGCCAGTATATCGGCCAGTCCACTGGCAATCTCCGGGGAGGCTTTCTGCAGCATCAGATCCCCGCCCTTGATCATCACGATCTCTCCGTCCCCAAACCGAACCATGCTTTTATCGGTTTGCAGCAGTTCGTCGATGGTCTCATCGATGGTATGCACCTTAATGTGATTATGGAGTATATTTTTTTCATATAGAAAATAGACGATTGCCGCCAAACTATCTTTTATTCTTCTTTTCATGTTTTATCTGCTTACTTTCCATTCCCTGATTGGTTTATCTGCCTGCTCTTCCTGCCCTCAATACAGATGTTCCTGCAAAATCCGCTCTCTCATTCCCATCACAGTATCATAATAAGTTTCAAAATTATATTTCTCTGCAACAGCACGATATCCAGCCGCCCCCATGTGAAGCATGCGCATCCTGTCACGCAACATATCGTTCAATTTCCTGAACAGATCTTCCTCATCGCAGTCTTTAAACCATAATCCGGTAACCCCATTTTCCACATAGCAGGCCGTACCATTGGTGTCACTGACTATCACCGGCAGGGAATAACTCATGGCTTCCAGCTGGGAAACGGACGCCATCTCCAGCGTGCTTGGAATCACATACAAATCTGCCGCCAGATATTCCTTCTCCATATCCCGCCTGGCCACGTTGGTCTTAACCGCTACGATATCTTCCATGTTATGTTCTCTGACATATCGTCTTACCTGTTCACAATATTCTTTCTGGAAGTGGTTCGTGGCTTCCCCAACCAGCGTCAGACGTATCCTGTATTGATCCTTAAGCCGTTCCACAACACGAAGCAGCATCAGGTGATGTTTTCTGATCTCATACTTGCCGATACAGAGCATATGTATCGTTTCGTCCATAAAATACTTCCGTTTATCCGGTGCACACTGCGGCTGCGTCACAAAAGGCACGAAATAATCCTTCGTCCCGATGGACGTTCCCGGCTTCTTACTCCCCATCACAGGCGTCATGCGCACCTTCGGAGAACATCTGTCCACCAGACGATGCACAAGATCCGTCTTGGCCGGCGGCGCCCAAAGCGGGTTCTGGTTATAAAGAATACAGGGATATCCCTTTTTCTTACAAATGTGATAGGCCGCCATGGAATACAGGGATCGTTCCCGCAAAATTACCACATCCGGCGAGAACTCACAAATCAGCTTCCGCAGTTTCCCCATCGGCGGAAATCCATGCTGAATCTTAAATACAATCGCCGTGGGGTCTTTTCTGTGTATTACCTTCACATACAGAAAGTCAAGCAGCTTATAGAGGGGAGAATATCCCAGCACAATCGGCGTCACATAAGAATAATCCTCGATAATCGCCGCATAATGGCTGATGAAGCGTACCTCATGTCCCTGCTCCACAAGCCCTTTCATAACATCCATCTGATTCGTATGATAACGCGGCGCCACATACAGAAATCTCATATTCTCCTCCAATGCAAATCGTTTATGACATATTTGTCATAAAAAGACAGCCAACTCAGTCTATGTCAATATATTTATTCTCCCGCAGGCTGTACTTCCCGCCTTTCAGGAACTTATGCCTGACCACCCACCAGCCGGGCACCCAGATATACTTATGCATGGCCGGAGACGCACTGCCGATCATCCAGCAGTTCCTGTCACAGTTTCGTGTACATCTGCGTACTTCTTCCGCCTGCGGAGAATTCCACAGTTCCTCCCAGCTCTGCTTTCGCAGATTACCCATAACCGCCTTCTTCTCCATGCCGTTGCAGGGAATCACATCACAGAAAGGATCGATAAAAAAGGCGTTCCGGGACATATCGCAGGGAAGGAGCCTCTTGTTGCCATAGATATAATTGATCAGTCCATGGTTAAAATAGGCCCTAAACCACTTCTTGGGAGATTTGCTCTTCAATAGTTCGTTGATCAGTTTCTCAAAATTCTGTGCCACCTTGTACTTGTCATCTATCTTATTATCCGTCTTACGGAAATAGAAAGAATTGTGCAGGGTGGCCGTGGCAAATTCCATATTCATGTCGTTGGCAATATTGTAAAGCGGCACCAGATCTTCGCAGTTCATATCCTGTACCGTCATACCGAATCCCACATCCGGGTGTTTCATTTCCACCAGCGTCTTCAAGGTCTTATACCCTCTGTTAAAGCCATCCGGAATTCCCCGAATCTTATCATTGGTCTCCTGCAGGCCCTCAATGCTGATGCGGATTCCCACTTTGGGAAACTCCCGGCAGAGCGCAATGATACGGTCTGTAAAGTAACCGTTAGTAGATATGACAATTCTGTCAGATTTTTTATACAATTCCCGCACGATATCAGGGATATCCTGTCTGATAAAAGGCTCCCCGCCAGTGATATTGGTAAACGCCATCTCCGGCAGTTTCCTGATATCCTCCAGTGTAATCTCCTCCTCCGGTCTCGTGGGATCCTTGAAGCAGTCACACATATTGCATCTTGCATTACATCTATAAGTCACAATGACAGTTCCATATAATGTTCTTTTTGCCATTTTAACGCTCCTTGCTCATGTCGGATGTTCGTCAAATGTATGCATAGCTTCATGCAAGCATGATCTATGCATACACTTTCCTCACTATTTTATCACAATATACTTCCACTGTGTCAAAATTTATCTCCTTACAGTTATCACTGTATTTCCGGCACACTTCCGGATGTTCCCACAAATCCCTGATATGCTCTGTCAGTTCCTCCACATCGCCGCCGCGGAAAATCTCTCCTGTTGTGCCTGCCTGCACCAGTTCCGGTGCACCGCCAAGGTCTGATACCAATACCGGCGTACCGTATACCAGGGACTCCATCACAGAAAAGGGGCCGTTCTCATACCATTCTGACGGATAAACACTGAACCTTGCTCCAGCAATCAATTCTTTCAGGGCATCTCCTGTCACAAATCCTTTGTTTGTCACATTTGCCACCTGTTCCACCTGCTCCTGCAAAGGGCCTGTCCCTGCAAACACAAAGGGAATCTGCGGCAATTTCCTGCAGGCATCTAATAAGGTCCGGGTTCCCTTTTCCTGGGAAAACCGCCCGAAATACAGCACATAATCCCTGGCCCGCTCCTGTCTGCTGACCTCTTTGGCATCTTTGTCGATAAAGTTACGAAGCATCACCGTCTTTTCTGCCAGAATCGGATTGGTGTCCAGCTGCTTTTTCATAAATTCACTGGGACAGATAATCACGTCCACCATACCGTAAGTGCGGCGCTTCTCATAAAACCTGGCTTCTATCGTGCCAAGCAGGCTCTTCACCCTGGAGTTATGGATACAGCGGTTCTTACTGCAATTTCTAAACTGTCCGTCCCGGCAGGCGAAACAAATCTGCCCTGTGGCAGGTATCCGCATCATATGATTGGGGCATACCCACTGATAATCATGGGCCGTATACACGATTCTGACCCGTCTTCCCGTCTTTTTTTCATAGGCACGCACTGCGTAAATCACAGAGGGCGTAAGCTGGAAATTGATATTATTCAGATGCACCACATCCGGCTTCATATCCCGAAGTACCGCACCCATCTTCCGCTTTGCCTCAACAGAATAAATAATGCGGAAGGGGTACAGCAGTTTCTTGAGCCTGCCCGTATGAAAATCCATATTGGAAGTGTAACATTCCAGTCGGTTACCGACGATACGGTTCTCATGTTCCATGCCAAAATACTGCACTTCATGTCCCTTCCTCTGTAATTCTTCCCCTAATTTAAAGATATAAGTCTCCGACCCTCCATTCTGATACAAAAACTTATTAACCATCAAAATCTTCATACGTCCCTCTCACCTCTAACCACCAAACAATATCTCATATCACCAAGAAAATACCTCTTAACACCTCTCATACCATCACCACGAAGAATGTCACCCAAGACTTCTCTCACTAACACACCGGAAAATGCCTCTTAACACCTCCCACCATACCAGCGCCGCGGAGAATGCCCCAAAAAGGGCATTCTATAGAACTTCTTCTTGTGCCCCTATTCCCATTTCGCATTATATAATCCCATATCTTCATAGACCGGTATATAGGGGCTCCACTTTTCGCCGCTGTACTCATAAATCCACCCCTGATATTTAGAAGCATCATACGGAAGCGGCTCCCTCAGCTCTTCCCCATCCATCACATCCATGGTGCCCACCACACCCTCATAAACCGAATAGGTGAGATGGTGCATCTGTCCATTGGATGGCACCGGGAACTCTTCGTGGGGCACATTCCATCGTTCACACAGATAGTTCAGTCTCTTGGCAATAAAAAACTTGGTATATTTCACATTGGCATAATAATCCTTGTAGTTTCCCGAAGATTTGCCCTTGAGGTTCTTATCCTGCCACATCACCTGATCCATCTTCACGGAATCCTCTATCTCCTCCACATATTCATCAATCCCGGTGCTTAATAGTCTCTCAAAATAAGGCAGCAGGTTCTCATACTTCTTCAACATCTCCTCCTGAAACTCCGGCGTATCATAAAGGAGGAGATACCAGTTCAGAATAGAATCAAACAATTTTGAGTGATCCACCACAGAGTATGTGTAATCCACAAATTTCCCCTCCATGGCCTCCACATTCCGTTCCCCGAAGGTATGCTCATAATCCCATACAGGCCCGGTGTAAAGTTTGTCCTCTCCCACGTCCTTATAGAAATACATACTGGTGACTGCCACATCCGTATCCAGTGAAATCTCATCCACCAAAAAGGCGCTGACCAGACTGTCCAGATCCAGATAATCCCATACTGCCGGGTCGCCGTTTTGCACCATCTGGTCAATCCGATCCACGTATCCGGAAATATAGTCCACCTGCTCTTTAGAAGCATGGGCCGGTTCCTTAATGCTGAACATAAAACCGGCAGAAGTCACAAATCCGTTCCGTTCCTCTCCATAGTATTCTGCCGTATCTTTCTCAATCAGGTAGCCTCCGTCAATGGTATTGACCCGGTCCAGCAGATAACCCTTTTTATTCTCTTCCTCAAAGTGAACCGCCTCATCAATGTTGGGATTAAACTGCCGGTTTTCCTTTTCCAGGTTATAAATGTCCACCCGCCCTTCTCCCACTGTCACCGATTCTGTGAGAAGATAAATACCTGCATATTCACCGTTAAAATATAAATCCACCCAGGTTCCCTGCACAGCGTTGGCAATCCCCAGTTCTTCCGCAATATCGAGGGCGATTTTGCTGTTCAGTCTGCTGCCTTCACTCCACAGGGCAAGCAGACGCCATTTATCCCCTTTGCGCAGACCGCAGAGGGGATATTTATCCTCTAATTTGATGGTATAAGGCTTCTTGGGTCTGTTCCAGGACACGTTTCCACGGGAAACAATCTTAGGCAGAACATTCTGATATTCCGTCATACCGTTTGCAAGAATAACACAGATATCTCCTGACTCCAGGTTGTGCCGCTGCTCGTTCACATACTCCATATTACCGCTCTGTGTGTTAATAAAAATAGACGGTATATTAGCGGATTTCATGAAAGTGACTGCATAGTTTCTGACCTCATAAGACTCCCCCACTATCGTCACCATGTATTCTGTGTCGTCTTCCCAGGTAAAAACATCACCCTCTTCATATCTTTGCCCTGCAATCTGCAGGCCGTCCGTTCCCAGATCCCCCACTTTAACCTTATGATGATCAACGCAGGAAGGCAGGAAGAAATAAGACTTTCCGTCTTCCTCGTCCTGCCACAGACCCACTTTATTGGTGCTTTGCTGCATATTTACATCCACATAGGGTATACCCTCACCTATCTGCAGCACCACACTGTTTTGCTTTGTATAATACTGGTAAAACAGCGCCGCTGCCAATACCAATGCCAGAATAAATCCCATGCAATATCTCTTCCGCATTACTCTTTCTCCCTTTTATCACCTGATATACTGCTCTTTGCCGCTTTTCGGTAAAGTGATACGGTCTGATCTACCACATCGTCCCAATTATATTTCCCACAGATAAAATCCGCACTTTGATTTCCATAGGAGCGCACAGTTTCCGGATGCGCCAGCAGATAAGCAAGCTGTCTTTGCAGATCCTTCACATCTCCCTTACGGAACGTGAAAGCCTTGTCCTCCGTCACCTCTGTATTTTCACAGATATCACTGACCAGACAACAGTTGCCGTAACTCATGGCTTCTAAAAGTGTGAGCGCCATACCTTCCACATCGCTTGGCAGCACAAAGGTGTAAGCATTGGAATACAATTCTTCCAGCATTTGTCCCTGTACAAAATCTGTCATGATGATTCTTGTATCCTCGGCTGCCATCCGGTGAATCTTCTCCATATACTCCATGGCCTGACTGCTGCCGCCGGCAATGACTAACTTCTTATCTGTCTCAATCTGTCTGAAAGCCTCAATCAGATAATGCAGCCCTTTCTCCGGCACAATCCTGGCAAGGAACAGGAAATACCCATCTTTCACCAACCCATACTTCTCTGTGATAAGATTGGCCTCCTTAGGCACCGGCCTGCTGATGCCATTGGGGATGTAGGTTACCTGTCTTTGATAAGTATCTGCAAAATACTGCCGCACATTCTCCGACAGCACGATCACCTCATCCGCATACTTTGCCGCCATCTTTTCCCCGAATTTGATCACAAAAGAAGCAAAATTTCCCCACTTGGCCCGCTGCCAGTCCAATCCGTGAACGGTCACCACAATCTTACGCCCAAGAAGCTTCGGCATCCAAAGCATGGCACAGGGACCCTCCGCATGGTAATGAAAGACATCGTAGGGATGAAAGAGCGCCATGATGGTTGCAAAAAAGGCATAGACAATGGCATTCAGACTGCTGCGTCTGAATGTCGGTACAATATACACCCTCACGCCTTGATAGAACTTCCTGCCCCTCCAGCCGTATTCCTGATCGTATTTCTTACCGGACACATGATGGCCGAACCGGTTGTAGGCATCCACCCGGTGTCCCCGCTGTGCCATGCGCACGGAAAGCTCCTCCACCACGACCTCCACACCGCCCTCTCTTGAGGGAATCCTCTTGTGGCCGATCATGGCAATATGCATACCTTCTTTTCTTGCCTTTTTCAGTGCCTTACTCTCTTTATGCACATTATATAGAAAAGAGAAATTCGTATTCAGATACCGGGGCAGCATGCGCTTAGGCTCCCGCAGAATCCGAAATGCCCACTCCAGACACAGTCTCTGCATCCACATGGGAGCCCGTTTCGTGGTTCCCGCAGTAAAGTCAAAAGCCGCTCCCACACCAAGCATCAGTCCCTTAACCCGGTGCCGGTGCTGATACATCCATATCTCCTGTTTGGGCGCACCCAGAGCTACCCAGACAAAGTCCGCCCTGCTGTCATTGATTTTGCGGACAATCTCTTCATCTTCCTCCCCGCTCAGTTCCCGGAAAGGAGGCGCATACATGCCGGCAATCTGCAGCTTCGGATAACGGCTTACCAATACCTTCCTGAGTTCTGAAAGTGTATGCTCCGAACTGCCATAGAAATAATGCCTGTATCCTTTTTCCTGGGACAGATCAAGGATAGCCGGCATCAGATCAGGCCCCGGTACGCGTCTCGCTTCCGAAAAACCTCTTTTGCGGCTCACGATGGAGAGAGGCTGGCCGTCCGGCAGCGCCATGGCAGCACTGTTCTGCACCCTGCGGTACTCTTTGTCCCGATATGCCATCACCGTGGTGTGCACATTGGATACACAGATATAATCCCCTTTTAAAGAATCCAGATTCCGCGTGATATAAGAGATGGTATGCTCCATATCGGTCACATTGATATTGGTCTTTAAAATCTTACAATAAGTCAGTTGGTTTTGCCGTTCCATATCCGAGTGCTTCACCTGTCCTTCTCCCTCTTCCTTTCCCTAAATCCTATCCCTGACACTGTAAAGAATGCGCCTGCGGCTGCACCAATCAGCACACTGCCCAGATAATAGCGCAGTGTCTCCAGTCCCACCGCCTTACCCTCTATCACCTGCATGGGCGTCTCAGCATCCTTATAATTCATGACACGGTATCCTTCATAAGCCGGATCATCCGCAGCCGTAAGATAGACGGATGTCTCTTCCAGACCGTCTGTATAGAACCGCTGTACCACATAGCCTGCCGGCACTTCGTAAATCACCGCACATAACAGGCCGCCTGCCAGGGCGCCTGCCAGAACCCAAGCCAGGACACTCCTCTTATGCGCTCTCCAGATTGCACCGGCCCGGGCAGCAAGCCAATCCGGCAGCCCCGCCAGCGGAATCCAAATTTCCCTCTGCGCCCAGGGCACCAAGCAGTACGCCTTCTCCCCATCCTTTTGCAGAAACAACATGGCTCCTAGGAAAATCAAGGTAATATTCTTAAAGGAAGTATTAAATAACAGCTGTTCTGTCCATCCTGCCGCCAGGAAGCACACCAGTATGACCAGTTCCCGCGTCTTCTGTCTGTGTGTCAGATACAACAGCAGTACAAAATATCCTGTCATGATAATGCCAAAGGGAAGCAAGCCGTAATTAATATAGCCCATGACATATGAGTTATCCATAGTCATGGATGATTTCACCACCTGGGAAATATCCTTCCCCAGAAGGCTTCTGTACTCCGGCACCAGAAATTGCTGGGCCAGCCATATTCTCGTGTTAAGCTTTGCATTAAGCGCCTGCACATAACCGCACAGCGGATGGTCATTCAGCATTTGCGGAAGCACGAAAGACAGAATCAAACACACTGGCAGAACCAGATTAGCCAGCAGCTTTTCCAGAATACAGAATCTGGGCCGAAACCGTACATAAAGACAGCCTGTCAAAAGCACTGCCACGATTCCAAAACCCGTGTAGCTGACGGAATACAGAAACACCAGCAGATTCCCCGCCATCAGCAAAACATAATGTCGGAACCTGTACCTTTCTCTCATCTGATAGAGTATCAGGGCGCAAAGTGTCAGGTAGGTGATGTGCAGAATATTGGGATGGGTAAATCCCAGGCTCCAGCGGAATATATGGCCAAGTCCCATCTTCGCATGCACCCGGTAGATGGTATGTTCCAGACGAAAAAAGGAAAAAATGCTTAAAAAAACAGCACAGACTGCCCAGATCCACAAGCCTGCCTGCATAACCTTCTTCACCTGCATGCCTTTCATGGCAAGCACCAGAAATCCTACAAACAGAATGCCTAATGAGCGGGAACGGCAATACACCAGCGCTATCATGGACAGAAGCGCAATCACCATGATAAGCTGTCTGCCTGTGTAGGGCGTGACAAGAATCTTCAGCAGACCGCACAAAAGTCCCGGAACCACTAAGAGCACAAAGAGTTTCTGTCCCTCATAGAATCCAAGCCCTTTGGCCAACGACAGCAAAACAAAAAAGCCCCAGAAAAAAGCTTCTTCTATCTTCATTTTCATAGCAAACTGTTTCATCCGGCCAGTCATTTTTCCTCCATTCCATACTTCGCTATTCTGTCGTATACTCACAGATAATAAGGGCCGACCCAAGAGACCAGGGATAAGCATCATATTTCTGCGGATACCGGGCAAAATCTTCACATTCCCCGGAGCAGTCATAAACCTTCCCCCCACGGATCGATTCCTTCAGGGAATCCCTTCCCCTCTCAAATGCCTGCCTGTAATGATCCCCCACAAGAATCTTTAATTCGATTCCCTCTTTAAGCGCTGTGCAGACCATGCCTGTGACAGAGGTATCCTTGGGTCCTTCCAATGCCTGTAACTGCCAGGAAAATGCACCGTCCTCCCGCTGATAGGCAAGTACCGTATCCACAAGCTTAATAAAGGGCTCCCGCAGCCGCTGCCTCCCATAATCTGAAAGGAAACACTTCGACATACCGCGAAGCATCCATCCAACAGCACGTCCCCAACCGATAATGCCATACTTACAGCCGTCGGTCATATCATAGCCATGGTAGGGCAGTCCACTGACGCCGTCCATCCCATACGCCAGGAAATTGGCTATCTGCTTCACCGCCAGTTCCATGCACTCCTGCCTGTTAAAAGTCATGCCGTACCGATAAAGAAACGGACACACAAGTCCCAGCGTATCTGCAAACACATATCCATTGCCCCGTCCTGCCCGGTAAAGCAGGCTGCCCGCCTCATCTTTGGCATATTCCACGGCATAATCCGCCATCTTATCCACTGCCTGGCGGTACTGTCTGGTACGAAACTCTCCTCCCTTTAATTCCTTATCCGTCCTGCCCGCACGGTTCAGATATTGTTCCAGAAAGGTCTCACCCGCAACCAGATCATCCAGGTAGTAAAGCGGCATACCCTTTCCACGCCATCTGTCAAAATATAAATCCAGGGCGCCCTCAATCCGCATGATCTCCTCGTGCGCCTGGTCCTCGTCAAAGGCTTTTCCCTGCCATCCTTTTCCGCACTGACCTGCAAGATCGGCACGGCAATACCACAGGCCGCCTGCCAGAAGTCCGGTAGGCCAGAAAATCAAGTCTTCCGGCGCAGTCTTCCGGCCAAGCACATACTTCTTTACCAGACGTTTCAGCCGCCCCTTCGTATCCAGGACGCCATACTGCAAGAGTTCTTTACAACCATTGTCCATCAGAAGATTCTTGTTCATCATACCCTCATTCCATTCTTATCTTCATCCAAAAGTGTCTGCCGCATGTACCGCACAAACTGCCTGTTTCTATCTTCTCAGCCCGGGAAGTTTCCGGACCGCCACATCCCACAGATAGGCAAATTCATCCGTCCTGTGGAATACCAGCCAGAATACCATATTATAAAACACTGTCACAATCAGCACCATCGCCGCAAATGTCAAGATCGTCACCTGCCCCATGACTCTATGGCGCACAGGTATCATGACAAGCGCCACCGCCAGAATCACTGCCATATATTTAAAGGAATCTGCAAAGTAAGGCCATGCCTTCCTGTCAAAGCATACCCGGTAAATAATCACCGGACGAATCAGGTTTGCTAAAATCCCCGACACCAGCGTGCCCACATAGACTCCTGCCACCCCCATTTTCTGTACCAGAAGAATGGATACTGCCAGATTGATGCCGCCCTGTATCAGCGGCAGATACCGATCCTGCTCAAACAATCCTGAGGCTATCTTAAAATTGAGCAGAACCGTGCGGCCTCCCTTCAAATAGAAATCCACCACCAGGAGGGTCACCGTCAGTTCACTGACAATCCAGCTCTGATCCAGCCAGATGCCGCCGATCAGCGGTGTCAGCAGATGCCAGAAGCCCACCGCGCCGAAGCCAAACAGCCAGCAGGCAAAGAAACGGTATACCTTAAAGAGCCGGTATTGTCTCTCCCTGGACTCCGTGGCAACCAGATTTCCAAAACCGGAAATCACCGAATCAAAGATAATATTAACAAAGTTTCCCACATAAGTAATGATATAAACATAGTTATCCACCACAGCCGAGGTGTCTACATTGACAAAGGAAGAGATGATAATCTTATCCGTCTGCAGTCTCGCCACATCACCCACCTTATGGCAGATAAGCGCCTTCGTCTTCGTGGCCACCACCTGGGTTTCTTCTTTACCCAATTTCTCCACATCTTTATCTTTCAGATAAGGATACATCCTGCCCAGATAAGCACTCACAAAAATTTTCTGCAAAAGCTCCACCAGAGACTGAGCCAACAGATAAAACAGAAAATTCCTTGTAAGGACCAGCACCACAATCTGCACCACGGTAACTACAATCTTAGTTACAGTGATGATATTCGTCTGGATATAATTCTTCTGTTCCGCATTGACCAGGCTGTATTTATAGGTCACAAAGTAGCTGATAACCGTATTAAACAGAAAGATATAGTAATATATTGTCAACTCCCTCATGGAGAAACTGCCGGGATTTTTGAGAATATATCTGAGAAAAGGAGAAATTGCGATTCCAAGCACCGTAATCACACCGGCTATGGAAAGATATGCCCTCTTATAAAACTGCATGTAAGATTTGATCTTTTCACGGTCTTTCTGAGCCACCGGCTTATAGAGACTGTAGTTGAGCGCCGTACCGATTCCCATTTCCGTCAGAGACAGCACGCTCAACACGTCGGTATAGATACCGTTGACACCTAAAAGTGTCCTGCCAAGCACCCAGATAAAGATGGTTCTTTGCAGGAAATTCATCAGTATGATCACAAAATTGCTGACAAAGCCGAATATGATATTTTTCCTGGCCTGTTGTATTCTGCCCATATCCCGATTCTCATTCATTTCCATGCCGCCTTCCGCAGCATATGTCTGTTCTTTATTACTGTACAGCCCGCCACAGTTTGCGGATTTCTTCTCCGGCCTTCCCGGCTTCTTCACGGTAGGCCGGCATAATCTCTGTAAGCCGTCTGCGGATTTCCTCTTCTCGCTCCATCATCCACTCATAGGCCCCAATCAGTTCTGCCGGATCCGACAAAGACTGCACCGGCAGCACATAATGTTCTTCCGTGCCAAACAGATCCCTGGCAATCCCCCTGGCTTTCACAGAATATCCCACCACCAGCGTAGGCACCATGGAAGAATAGGCTGCGATGGTCGCATGGGTCCTGGCGCCGATAAAGGCTCTGCATTTAGAAATAATATATTTTAACCTCTGGCAGGACATATCTTCAAAGAGAACCACCCTGTCATTATCCGTATACGTCTCATATAGCTGCGCCAGAGTTTTTCTGTCATCGGTATGATGCCACATCACATGAGGTATCAGCGCAATGGAATACGTTGTGCTGTCTAAAATGTGTGCCATCAGTTTCCGGTAATTTGCGACTGTAATCCCCTGAACCGTCTCATTCTCCACAATCATGGGGCTGATATTAATGCCGATGGTCTCTCCCGCCCGGAAGCCTGCCGGTAATGCAAACGATTCCGGTTCCAGGAAAAAGGCCGGGTCCGGATACCTTTTCACATTCTCCACTACCCCGGCATCTCTCAATGCCTGTTCCGTAATGGACTCCCGGGGCGTAATCAGGGTATAACGCTTCATGTCGTCCACCACTGCCGGCTCCTCTAACAACTCCGGTTCCAGAGAACAGCCCCACAGAACCGTTCTGGCTCCCGCCCGGCAAAAAGTACTATGGGCCAGCATGGCTTCTTTTCTCGGCACCTCATAACAGTACATGTCCCCGCCTATGGAAAGATAGAGGGGCGCCAGCTCTTTTCCCAGTACCCTGCGGAAACGATAACGCATAAAAGATTCCGGATCATGAAAAACCTTGCGCCAGACATAATACCACACATGGGCAAAAAAATGCTCCGCAATCTTGCGCTCCTGTAATATGTCACACAAAGCCCCCACCGAATACCGCCTGTCCTCCTGCTCACTGTTAGTCACCAGAAGTTTCGGAATTCCCTCCGTCATATGACAGGTGCTGTTGACAATCGCCTCACAACCGTGATTCCCGCTTCCTCCATGCAAATACATGACAAGTCTGTCATTTTTGTATTCCATACACGATTTCCTATCAATCCTCATTTCCAGTTCCTTTTCACAATTATGACAGTCTATCTATTTAGTATCACTTCCATCTAACATATAGGCGGAGAATGCCCGCTTTTGGCATTCTCCGGTACAAGACGGAGTTGCCAAAGCAACTCCTAGAAGTTCTTGGCGAAACAGCCTTTGCTGTAAGCCCTAGAACTTCTTCTTGTACACTTATTTAGAACCTCTTCCCTTCAGTACGGCTCCCACTGTCTTAAACAAAATCTTCACATCCAGCCCCAGCGACCAGTTGTCAATATATTCCAAGTCCAACCGCACCACCTCATCAAAATCGGAGATATCGCTTCTGCCGCTGATCTGCCACAGGCCGGTGAGCCCGGGCGTCATGCTGATTCTGCGTCTGTAGTGGGAATTATACTGTTCAAATTCATCCTCCGTGGGCGGCCTGGTCCCCACCAGACTCATGTCTCCCCGCAGAATATTAAAAAACTGCGGCAGCTCGTCAATACTGGTCTTGCGGATAAATCTTCCCACTTTGGTGATTCTGGGGTCATTCTCCATTTTAAACATCAAGCCCTGCATTTCATTGGCCTTTTCCAGTTCTTTCTTGCGCGCCTCCGCGTCAATATACATGGAGCGGAATTTATAAATCTTAAACCGGCGGCCATTCTTACCAATCCTGGTCTGGGCAAAAAGGACAGGCCCGGGGGAGTCCATTTTGATAGCCAGCGCCACAAAGGGGGTCAGCACTGCTGTAATCAGGATTCCCACCAGTCCGCCCGCTATATCCATAATCCGCTTAAGTGTCATCCTGCGGTAATCGTAGTGTGTAATGGAATAGGTCATGACCGTATAGCCCGCAAAGCTGTCCACCGTAATCTCACGCTGTCCGGCGTCAATGATATCTATGTTGTAATGACAGACCACACCCATGGATTCCAGGTCATAAATAATATGCTTTACAAACCGTTTGTTCATATCCGGCAGATTGATAAAAGCCTCATCCAGAGCCATCTGTCTGGCTAAAGACAGCACATCGGAACCATCTGCCAGCACCTTGACGCCGTCCACGACCACACCTTTTCGATCTTCATCCACACAGGCCAACGCTACGATCTCATAATTAATATCCAGCTTTTCCCGAAGTTGCGCAATCGTTTTATCCATCACACTGGCCCTGGTGATGACCATAATCTTTACAAGATTGGCCTCAGATGTGAGATACGCCCGCAGAAACCGTTTCATGATAAGACGCATCAGCCACACCACCAGCACGTCAAGTATTGCAAAATATCCCCACACCATTCTTGAAAAGGCGGCGCCACGCTGAATCATAAACAGCACACTGGCCGCCCCCAGCACCATAAACAGGTTAAATTTCAACACTGCCACAAATTCTACAAGGACGCCCCGCTCCAGAAAGCTCCTGTTCCAGTCAAGCAGAAAACTGTAAATCGTACAAAACAACAAAAAGAACACGCACACCAGCGCATGTATTTCCGGTTCCTGTACCCGGACAAACTTCCCGTAACGCAGAAGAATCGCCGCCACATATGCAATTACGATACAGAGCAGATCCGAAAATAACAGACAGTAGCTCTCAATAATTTTCTTCTTACGATTCATCGTTCCCATACTCTTTCTTAAGTAATGCTACACCTATACCATACCATTATCAGGAGCATTTTACCACTTTTTTATTTGTTCACGGTGAGCGACTCATCAAACCTCTGCACATCTACCACAGTACCGTCCAGGTTATTGATCAAAACAATCTGGACAGTAGGAATCCTCCCATCATCGCAGTATTCTTTCAGAAAACTTTCCTCGGAATCTACTAAACAAAGTGCCTTGCTGCCATCCTCTTTTCCCATATAGGATACTTTTCCAAAGGAAGTCTCTGTCTCTCCGCCTTCCTGTCCATAGTACTCTTCAACCGTTTCCCACACATTGTCTATAATCAGACAGTAATCCGTTCCCTGCCGCATCACCTTATCCAGTGCCGGAAATGTATACTCTGGCACAAGGTTTCTAATCTGATTGACATATTGTTCATACTCCCATATCTTAGATTCCCCGTCCACATAAAGACATATACTGAAACTCTTATCTGCCATCATGACCAGATAATTCTGTAAAGACTCCTGGCTCTGTATCTTGTCAATCTTATACCGCTGATAAGCAGCATAATCTGCATCCCATTCATCCAGGCCATCCTGTCTGTGGTCCGCCAGCCCATAATTCTCCTGCAGATACCTTCCTAAGAAAGACGTGATTTTCTGACCGCCAGCCACATTGAGATGAGAATAAGAATCAAAGCAATCAGTCTGATAATCCACCACATCCATCTGCAGAAAATTAAGATAATCCACATCATACTCCCTGGCAATTTCCCCGGCATATGCCGCAACCTTCTGCTGGTCTTCCTGGGCCGGGAATGGCAGAAAAGTAAGAACCACCTCAATGTCCCTGCTCTGACACGCCTCCACAATCTTTCGCAGATAGGTAACTCCCACACTGTCTATAGGTTCCGCTTCCACATCCCGGATTTCAAAATCATCCGGCTTTTCCAAACCCACCTCAAAAACAGCACCTCTGGTTTTCCCGTACTCCACCTCGAAATCATCCCGCTTCAATTCATCCCAGCGGTCATGATAGAGAGAAAAGCTCCATAGATATTCCGCCCGGCTGTCAAAGTCATCAAACAAATCGCAGACCGCCATTACCTTCGTTTTGCTCAAAGGTATGCTGTCCAGAGAAAAATGCATAAATTTCTCATCTCGTATCACAATCGCATCGGATTCCATGACATAACAGTCAACCACTACCACCTTGGGATCGGCATAATCCAATGTGTTCATAAGCATCCAGTAACTCAATGCCATTGGATGACCGTATCCGGATATGTTATAAGAAGTAATACCATATTCCTTCCACAATTCCATGGGAAAAACCTCAGCAGTCACATGACTTGTTCCCAGAAACAATACATCACAGTCATCCGCCACTCTGAGCAGATCTCCGTTTTTTTGATAGGTCATTTTGCCTTGAAGGCGAAAGGAAACTGTCTTGTAAGCCGCTGCCATGAGTATTGCCATTAATATAATCCAAAGTATCGCCTTGACTCTCTTCATTTGTGCTCTCCCTTATTAAAACTGGAAATATATAAAGTTAGCAGCATCATACCCTGCTCCCCACATTCCAAACAAAAGGATTCCGAATACCGCTGTGATCACGCAAAGACATTGTGCCCAATAATCCTGCCTCGCCATAATTTCCCGCAGTCTAATGCCTTTATATTTACAGATATCCACCACCAAAAGCAGCAGAATACCCCATATCATAAACCTGAAATTACTTTCATTCAACCCGCATTCATATAAAGACCCATCGAACCACACCCAATGATTCTTAGCCGTTAACATTCTCTTAACAATCCGAAGCCCCTCAAAAACGGTATTGGCACGGAAAAACACCCAGGACAGATCCACCAACAGAAAAGTTGTTACCATCCGAAGCCCCTTATGGCTCAGACTGTCTTCTTTGATTTCCAGAAAACCGGCCACCTTTTTCCTGAAAGGTCTTAGCACTTCGCCTATCATCTGATAGGTCCCATTCAAAAGCCCCCAGACCACATAGGTCCAGTTGGCGCCATGCCAGAGACCGCTGACCCCAAAAGTAATCAACAGATTCACATACTTCCTGACCTTCCCCCTGCGATTGCCGCCTAACGGTATATAGAGGTAATCCCGAAACCAGGTTGATAAAGATATATGCCATCTGCGCCAGAACTCCGATACCGATGTGGAAAGATAGGGCGCATTAAAATTCTCCATCAGTGAAATCCCCAGCATCTTGGCTGCTCCCATGGCAATCACGGAATATCCGGAGAAATCACAGTAAATCTGTACGGCAAACAAAACAGTTGCCACAATCAGGTAAACACCCGTATAGGTCTCAATATCCCCGTAAGCCGTATCCACAAAAACTGCAATACGGTCCGCCAACACAACTTTTAAAAAATATCCCCAGAGCATCAACAAAAAGCCGTCCCGCAGACTGTCAAAAGAAGGGCTTGCCGGTTTATCCAGCTGCCGCAGAAGGTTTTTGGATCTCTCGATGGGCCCGGCCACCAGCTGCGGGAAAAAGGAAACAAAGAGCGCATACCGGAAGAAATTCTTTTCAGCATAAATCTCGCCTCTGTAAACATCCATGGTATACCCCAATGCCTGAAAGGTATAAAAAGAAATGCCCACCGGAAGAAGCAGGTCAAACGCCGGGGCGTTGAGTTCGATATGCAGATGACCCAGAATCTGGTTCAGACTTGCTATTCCAAAATCCAGATATTTAAACAGGAACAAAATTGACAGATTCAGAATAAAACTGACCGCCACACATAATTTCTTATACCGTATCCCCTTTGCATCCTGGGAGCACTTTGCCAGCGCAAGACCTGACATATATGTCACAACTGTGGAAAACAAAAGCAAAAGTACATACTTCACATTCCAGCACATATAGAAATAATAACTGGCCGCAAGGAGCCAGTAAGTTCTGATCTTCTGTGGCATCAGATAATAGATGCCCAGAACAATCGGAAAAAAGATCAAAAAATGCAACGAATTAAAAAGCATGACAGCCTCACTTTCTCTTACCGTATAACAAACATAATCACTATAGCAGACTTACCCAGGATTTTCTACAGTTCCCCCGCCGGAGAAATCAAGGTCCAGCCCGCCCACAGTTCCTTCATCTGCCCCGGCACATACACCTGCGTATTCTTATGAATGGAAGGCCGTACCATAATCTTGTCGGCATGGCTGTTCAGTCTCGCTCCCCAGAAGCTGAACGTGCTGTTGGCACAGATATTATGTTTGCAGTGACTCATCAACATCATATCATAAAGACTGTCCTCTCCCTGATTCCAGTCAACCACCCTGAATTCCTTCCCCTGGTATTTTGACCGCACATACGCGCTGTCGTCCGAAAAGACATAAAAGACAGGATTGGATACGTTCTCTTTTAAATATCTGACAGCACTGTCATAATACTTCTCCGTGCAAATATTACCAAACATTTCCCGATTGGCAGCATCCAGATAATCGCCCCGGCGGATGTGGATGCTCACCGACTCTGTCTGCTCCATCTCTGCCACTGCTGCCGCATTTTGGGGATTGCTGCTGACAGGGAACTGCAGCTCTGACCGCAGACGCTCCAGAATATCCGCATAGTAGGCCTCACATGCCCAGTATCCCACCAGATATTTCCTGTCCCACCCGAAAATCTCCGGATGGTACATATCCGTCTCCTCGAAAACAGGCACAAAGGCCGGATTTATCTTTCTCTTTACTTTCTCTAAGAGGCCCTCTTTTTCCTCATACGCTCTTCCCAAAAGCGCCCGCACTTCTTCCGGCGCCGCCTTTCTCACAGACAGATTATCCAGGCGGTTCAGCTCAAGGGGTCTGGGCGCCTGCATCTTCTCCTGTATCTTTTCAGAAAACCATGAGATATCCAATCTGGCTTCCTTTCCCAGCAATTCATATTTCCGGTACAGGGCGTACTGCTGCAGCTGGTTCCCCAATCCGCCCATAAGTCTCACAATAATCATCTGCTATCTCTTCTTTCTGTCATACAGCCGAATTGCCATTCTAAGCAGTACCGGCAGGATTCCCTCAGGATGTCTGGCTGCCAGATACAGCAGGGTGTCCTTCTTGCCGCTGACAGGCAGAGGGATATTCCGAAACAGCTCCCTGTTTTCCCCGGAACCAAAAATCTCCCGGATTCTCGCCCTGTATCCGGCATCCGGATTACGAAGTTCATTCTTCATCACATACAAGAGCATGTAACAATTTTCCCGGTCAACAGCCTGCGCCCCATCCGGTACCTGCTTGTCCGATGCCGCCCGCCTCATGCATGCCATCACTCTTTGCAGGCTGTCGTAAATCCCCTTATCATAAGCGTGAATCATAGAACTCTCCACATAACGGTAATGATAGTACAGCGCTCCTTCCATGACCACAATCCGTGTGCTGTTTAACAGGGCAGGATACATCATATTAGAATCTTCCGCAAACCGTATCCTGTAGTCATAATATTTCTCATTTCCCTCAAAAACAGTCTTTTCACACAACTTCATACAGCGTGACATGGGCAGAATTCTCTGCTGCCGTCCCACCAGTCTCGCCTTGATCACAGATTCCAATTCCTCTCCCTGATAGACCCCCGGCGCGACGGCACTGTACACGGGCTCTGTCTTCTTCTGCTTCTCCCGCAGATGATTACAGCAGACTATCTCTCCTGGCTGGCCGGCCAGATGAGCTGCCATCTCGGTAAGCATCTCTGGTTCCACATAATCATCACTGTCCACGAACATATAGTAATCACCCAAAGCCTCGTTCATGCCCGCCACACAGGCTGACCCAGGCCCGCCGTTCTCCTTGTGAATAACGCGCACCCGCCGATCCGCCTGTTCATAGTCGTCACAGATTCTGCCGCTGCCATCTGTGGAGGCATCGTCCACAAGAATCACTTCTATATTCTGATAAGTCTGCCCCAGAATACTGTCCACACACTCCCGCAGGTAGGCTTCTGCATTATAAACCGGCACAATCACACTGATCTTATGACATTCTCCCATCATCTTTTCCTCCATTTCTCCCGTCAACCCGCTCTGACACAATATCTCCTATACGATATCTTCCTTTCTTCTATACCTATATTCATATACTCTTCCACACCAAATCTTGGCCATACTCTTATCTTCTTCTATCCTGCATCTGCTTCAACATTCTCTTGAACCTGCACAATCCGTGATAGAGCCAGATATAAAACCCCGGCAGACCACAGAACAGTCTCGCCTTCATGCTGTAACCGCCCGGCAGATAAGAAAGACTTCCCGGTATCTGCAGCTGTTCTTTTAACTTCCCTCGACACTGCCTGACATATTCTCCTGCCTGTCGGCGCTCCTTCGCAGAACACAGGGCGATTTTACCAACCGTCAACATAACAGCCGTGATTATCTTGGACGCTGTTTGCGGTTTAAGTTCCTCATCCATCTGCAATATCAGATCTCCAGCCGTCTCCCAGCACCGCACCTGATCCATATAAGAAGGGGTAAAAGGCCGCTGCATCACCCCTGCAGGATTCTGATAATATCCATATCCCGGATACGCCGTCTCCACAGCGCTTTCCAGAAAGGGAAGCAGGTCCACCAGAAAGAGCATATCCTCTCCCACCGTAAGGCCCTCCCGGAACCGTACCTGATCCACAAGCCGCCTGCGGTAAAGTTTGCTCCAGCACCGGCAGTTATCCTTTAAAATGCTTTCTGCCAGATACTGGCGCCTGTCATAGCACTGCTCCGCATAAGCTTCCTGCTTCTGTCCATCTGCATTCTCTGCCAGGAAAGTTATCTTCTCTGCCGGCAAAGCCGCGCTCTTTGGCTCCATGCTTCTGCAGATATTCTCCCACTCCTGCGCCGTCCCCCAGATGTGGAACCGACAGCCCGCCAGGTCGCTGTCGGTGGCTGTAATCCTCTCATGCAGATATGACAGTGTGTCCGGACACAGCCTGTCATCGGCATCCACAAAGGTAAGAAACGCTCCCTTCGCCCTGTCCATGGCATAATTTCTTGCCGCCGACACCCCCAGATCCTCCAGCGTAAATACCACCACATTTTCATACCTGTCCTGCAGGCCGGCACAAATCTCCCCGGTCCGATCCGTGGAGCCGTCGTTGACAATCAGGATTTCCAGATTGTCATAGGACTGTCCTGCTATGCTTTCTATGCAGTTTTCCAGATAGTCCTGTCCATTGTGGACGGGCACAATCACACTGATCAAATCACGCTTCATCCGCCAAGCACCTTTTCATAGATTCCAAGCAGTGTCTGCATGTTTTCCTCAATCCCAAACTCTGCTGTTACTTTCTCACGTGCCGCGCAGCCTAATCGTCTGCACAGCGCCTCATCTTCCAACAAACGAAGCAGCCCCGCCTGCAGAGCCGCCGCATCCTTAACAGGCACCAGAAGTCCCGTTTCCTCCTGCCGTATCATCTGGGGGATTCCACCGGTATCTGTAGCCACAATCCCGCAATAATGGGCCATAGCTTCCAGAAGAGATACAGACTGCCCCTCAAAATATGACGGCAGTGTCAGAATTCTGCATTGTCTCAGCCAATCCCTTTTCTCTTCGCCGCTCACCCAGCCAAGCCAGGTGACGTGTTCCTTTTCCTGCGCGGCCCGCCTCTCCAGATCCCGATCTTCCCAGATTCCGCCCAGATAAAGATGGAAGTCCGGAAACTGCCGGGCTATAGCCGGCACACTAGAAAGCAATTCCCCGATGCCTTTCTCCCGGCATAACCGCCCCAGGAACAACACCTTATGGTTATCATAGTCTTTCTCAAACGCTTCGGGTATGGCAATAGAGTCGGGAAGCACGGTAATCCGCTCCCGGCCAATCAATTCCCCGAAAAAGTCCCGCCATGCCGGCGCCAGCACCAGAAAGGCATCTCCCATCGAGAGTACACGCCTGATCTGCGCCCGCCCTTTTTCATCCTGCTCTTGATGATAAAACGTCTCAAAATCCCCGCCATGCTGATGGATTACTATCTTTTTCCGAAATCTTTTCGCTGTTCTGATAAAAAAGCTTTTGCGCCTGTAACTGTTATCCGAGGCCATGTTCACGTGCACAATATCATAATGCCAAAGCACCAGAAGAAAACGCAGATAAGCAATGCCTGCCTGCCATAATTTACGAAACTTCCCGCCTTCCACCATGGTACCGATATAGCGCAGGGTTATCTTCTGCGCCAAACCGGCCTCATAGTAATTATTCACCACACCGGAAATACCGCCGTGCACACAGCGGGCCGGCCCAATCATCAGCACGCGCATCAAGATCCCCCCTGTTCCAGGGCATCTTTCCCCCAATTCCCCAGAAAAAGGCTGCATCCCATCATCATAAGCAGATAATTTCTTCCCACATAGACCGAAATCAGATGTGCCTCCACCACCGTATACACCGCGAAAGCCACAAAAAGCACCAACCCGCAGGCATCCTTTTTCCTGTAAAACTGCCACAGAAGCGCCAGACATGCCGCTACATACAAGATACCGGGAATCACACCATAACGGTAGAAAAGCTTGACCCATCCCATATCGAAATAATAGTTCATATTATTTTCATTGGAAAACAGAGACCAGGTGTGAATCATGCCGTCATTTTTCTCAGAGTCTGTCAGGCTCACAATCCTGCCGCTGATCTGGCGGTCTATCTTCCCTAACAGCACGATATGGCGGTTATCCCGGGGATTCTCAAAGAAAAACTCATTCCATTGGGCTTCCCGCACCCTTTGGGCGCAGACTGCCGCATCCACCGAAAAACCGATACACAAAGCAAATACCAGAAGTCCGCAGACATAAATTACTTTCTTTTCCCGAAGGACTCTCCCCACAGACACCGCAAAGGCCCCCAGGATAAAGGCTGTGGTGATCAGCATACTGGTCTTGGATCCGGTCAGCATATAAATCCCCACATTTAAGAGCATAAGAAACAGATAGCTGTACCATTTCATCCGCTCAAACCAGATATAAGTGCTCAGCGCCGCCAGCATAAGGAACATACAGGAGAGCGCATTTGGGTGTCCCATGCCCAGGGTATAGCGGGTTTCTTCCTCCGCCTCCACGCCCACATACCTGGTTTCCTCTGCCGATTCACGGCCATAGGCCTGGGTCAGGCTGATCTCACCATAAATGCCTGTCACGGAAAGCAGGATGATAACTACACAGCCTGCCAGCGTCACATAGAATACATATTTTAACATTTGTTTCAGGGGAATGTCTTTACAGGCCGCAGTGAAGGTCACGATGCGGATCATATCATTGGCCCCCGTAACCCGGTAGGAAAGGAGTCCCACCGCCTCAAGAAGCAGAATGACCGCCCATGCCCTGTAATCATATTTCGTGAGCAGAAGCTTGGCCGCAAAGAGAAGAAAGGTTATCCGGAACAGATAGCCTTCTATGGGATTGGTATAATTACTCTTGTCGATAATGACCACCAGAAGCTCAATCGTCAATCCGACATAAAAGAGAAGCCATGGAATACGGCTTTCCTCTCTCAAACGTCTGTACAATGTCCACACTTTAATCATGTCCTCCCATGCAGCATCTTTGCTGCCATTCCGTGCAGGCGTCTTAGCGCCTGTCTGCCGGCAAGTCTTGTTCTTTTCAGGAAAATTCCCGCTTTTCCAACCTTGGGCGCCATCAGGAAATCATAGTCCTTCTGATGTTCCTGCAGATACACGGGGTAGCTTTCATCTATCTCCACCCGCACGAACTTTGCATTGCGGTCAAAGATGTCTTCCCCGCACAGGAGTCTGTCCACCGCCTCATTTAAATAACGTTTGCTATTATATTCCTGATGGGCTGCGGCCTGTACTTTCACGCCGATTCTTTTGGCCACATCCCGCTCTCCGTCACCGCCCATATAGCCGAAATGCCAGCCGCCGTCCGAAACCCGCACACTCTGCGGGTTCGCAGGGGATACCTCCCGCAGATATACAATGCCCTCTTTGGGCAGGTTTCCGAAACTGCAGATTTTAGTGCCAAGCCATTGTTTCTTCTCCACACCGGGGAATTCCCCCGTGATAGACAACAGGTTCCCGGAAATTTCCTCCATATTCAGGAAGCAATAAAACATTCGCTGGGCCAGATGATAAATCTTGTCCGGATCGAAATGCTCCGTCACCTGCAGCAGGGTCACCGGATTGGGAATCTCGTCCACATCACTGAAGATTATGATGTCATCCGGCCTGCAGTCTGTGAGAGCACGGATCAGCTGATTCTTCTGGTATTTATCCCGCTCATGGGTGGTGACCCCGCTCATGGGAGAGTCCGCCACCGCCACATAGCGGATTTTATCTTTGAATTTATCAAATAGATGACGGTTCTCTGCAAATATCATCCTCTTGGATTCCCCTGAAAAGGTCACCGTGGACTCCTCCAGCACAAAGTAATCCACGTAAGGATTCATGATTTCCATCCGCAGTTTCAAAATATCCAGTTCATTAAAAAACGGAATACAGTCAAATATCATAGTAATAGCCATGTTCCTTTCTCAGCCCACGAATTAATGTGCCCTGCCGCGCCAGAACAAGAAGGGTCTGATCAAATCCTTGCATTTGCGCCACCTGACTTTCCAGGGATTCACAAAATGGGGGTACTGCGCATTTCTGCCTCTCCATTTATGAAACAAAAAGGGCGCTTCCACATCCATAATCTCCGGAATCATATGCTCATGACCAAAATACTTTGCCACTTCAATGGGGGCAAAGCGCATACCCGCATCCTCAATCACGTTCTTATATTTACAGCATAAGAAGGTGTCCTCGTTATAGTTGTCATCTTCCATCTTTTCCCACTTCAGATCTGCCTGTCCCGGAAAATCCAGCAGTTTCTTGCTGCGGATCGACACGCTGTTGCCCACCCGGCAGATTTCTCCTTTGGAATCCCGGTATGCATAATCATTCTGGGGAAGCGGCCAGGGAGAGCCAATATAATCATAAGCAAGAAACTCTTCCCGCCAGCTCTCCGGATGCACCACGAAGCCGTCTGCATGGACTAAGAGCACATAGTCCGTGTGGATATGTTTTCCCAGTTCATACACCATTTTATAGTTAAATTTATCTATATCATTCAGTTTGGATGTGTGGGAATATCGTATACTGCTGGGCAGCGTGAGCGGCTTTCTGTGCGTAATCAACACCACATCGCCAAAGTCAATCCCCTGCATACTATATTCTATTGCCCGGATTGTTTCATAGATATCCACACTGGACATGGCCGCCAGCGTCACATTCGGCAGCTTTAGCTTCCCACCTTTTCCATTCTTTATCTTTTCTTTCATCATTTCCTTTACACTTATCCTTGTAATCTTAACCTAAGGAGAATGCACTCTAATCACGTAATTCCACATAGGCTTTATGGTAGTACTGCATGACCGCCAGATTCAGCCAGTTACCCCGGTCTGTAGACAGATCGTCAAAGCTAAACAGTGCAGGTTTCGCGCTGTATGGGTCAAGTTCCACATCCACAATATCCTCATTCACATATATCTCATGACGCTCCATAGCCTCTTCATAAAAGGTCTGTGCATCACCGTTTACCAGCGAACGGGCCGCGGAAAAGGAAGTGTACGTATTTTTATCTGCGGTAAACACCCAGACCACCAGCACCAGAAACAGACCCGCAAGCGTCATTTTGTTTCCGGTACGTTCCAGGAAGCTTCCGAAAGCTTCCGCCGCCGTGCCCTCGCTCTTTCTGTGACTGAAATACCCCAGCCAGTAGGCGGTACCGGCAAACAGGCCCAGATAATATACCATCTGAATGATATTATCCACTCTGGCAAGTCCCACCATCCCCACCGCATAAAGTGTGGGGGTGAACATAGCAGATATCACACAATAAATTCCCGCCGTCACCCATATGGGATGGGAAAAGGTCTTTTCGGATGTTTTCATCATGTTCCATAAAACGGGCAGAACCGCCAGCCAGATCAGTATGGCAAAAGTCGGTGTCCAGCGGATCATAAATGTCAGTGCATAATAGAAAGACAAAATCACAGACCACACGGCAGAATACCCGGTGGAAGGATCCAACGTGCTTCTCACCAGATTCCCCGGCGCCATGGTATTGCATAGAAACCCGATGCTGCCTGTAACAAGCGGAAGGCAGACCGCCCAGATTTTGCTGCGGTTCTTGACCATGGCATACAGCAGAAGGAATACCATTAAAATCTCTGCCTGCAGACCCGTAATCAGGTTGCCGCCGCCTACCACAACTGCAAGAGCTGCCGCCACAACACTGTAAAGTACGGCAAGCTTCCTGCTCTTTGTCCGCAATGCCCCCGACACTGCCGCCAGTGTAAAGAACCAGACAGACTGCATCAGGATATAGTGGGTAGAACCGTTATACCAGTAAATTCCCTCAAAAGGCGCCTCCAGTATCTGATAAAACATAAACAGCAGAAGCAGCATGATAAAGGAGGACGCTGTCCTGTCCGCTCCCAGCCACTTCGTAAGGATATGCCTGCCCAGCACAAAGGTCGATGATGCAAACATGCCAATCATGATAACCGGCACGATCCAGGCAATTTCATAGTGGAAATTCATGGGACACAGCGCCATCAGAAAGCAGGATACATAGGTTCCCTGCCAGTTCTGATAAAACTCCATATTCTGCCGCCAGGCCGTCTGCACGGATTCCAGATATGACCCCGTGGCCAGCCATGTATCATGTACCTGCCTGCCATAATCATAGTCATCAATGCACATCACATTATATCTTCCAAGCCACAGCAGGGGAATCAGGGATACGATGAGCAAGGCCGCCGCACAGACAGTCATTTGCCCAGGTGTTATTCCTTCCAGAAACTTATTTATTTGTTTGCTTATGCTTTTATCTCTTCTCATATCTCACTGCCCAAACTGCATTTTCCCTTATGATCTTCCATGCACAAGTCTCTTAAGTCTTCTCTCCACACCCCGTGCAATCTTACATACATACGCTTTCTGATAGACATACCATGCATGAGCCTGCAGCATCTTAAGCCCCATGCCCTGCGGCCGCACATTCAGCTTTCTGTATTTCGCTGAAGTCTGCTTATAACGCTGTAACTGCGCCCGGCACTCATCTGCCGTAAACATCCTGCCCTTCCTGTCCATATAATGGAACAGGCTGTAAATATTCTGCTCCGAAGCCCAGTAACCATCGGACACATTATGCCTTGCCCAGTATTTAGGTGCAATGGCAAACTGTAATGTCTCACTGGTATGCGCCGGCAGACAGGCAAAGGAAGAATTAGAAAGCAATAAATAATAGGCGTTCTTTAATGTCACATAATCTTTACCGATATCAAAGTGATGGGCCTCAATGCCCGGCAGAATCTTCTGTGCTGTCTCCACATCATCTGTGATAATCACAAACTCCATGTCCGGACGAATCTTCTTCATCTCCTCCATCCCATGAAGCCAGTACCTGCGGCCAATTAAAAGTTCCGGGCTTCCCGTATATTCCCCGCCCCGCATATTGATAATACAGAGGTTCTCCCTGCTGTATTCATAAGAGTCATACTCCGGCTTCACCTTAAGCCACTGCCTGATCTGCGGAAGATAGTTAATGAAATAGGATTCATCCTGCATATTTCCGTAAAGCAGGGTATTATCTTCCACCTGGTGAATCTGCGGATCCGCCCCCGCCACATAACAGCCATGGGTCAGATCATGTCTGGAATTCCCGATAAAGAGCCTGTCCTCCACATCATGATAGACCTGGAAATCCTTCTTCTGTTCCTCTGTGATCACATGCCCCAGATCCACGTCCATAAAGTACATGCCCCGGTCACTGTGTATATTGACTGCAAACCGCTCCTGGCCCGCCGTGCCGAACTCATAGCCGTTTTCCAGCGCCACCGCTCTCGCCGTGACATAGCAAAACAACTGATTCCCCAGGCCTTGGCCGTTGATAAACTCTGTTCCTATCATCTGCTATAGATATCCTTTCCCTGCGCATATACAACTCTGCTGTCTGTCATCATAGCGCTGTTTCTGTAATCTTTCCGTTTTCTACTTTATAAATGACATCACATTTGGCTATGGTATTCAGCCTGTGGGCAATAATGACCATGGTCTTCTTACCATGGAAGCTGTTAACTGCCTCCATCACCGCCTGCTCCGTATCGCCATCCAGGGCCGAAGTCGCCTCGTCAAACACCAGAATCTCCGGATTATGGTAGAGCGCCCTGGCGATTCCAAGCCTCTGCCTTTGGCCGCCGGAAATTCTGACACCTCTGTCACCTATGGTAGTCTCAAGCCCCTCCGGCAATTCTTCCACAAAGCTCTTAAGCTGTGCTTCCTCCAGCACTTCCCAGATCCGCTTATCATCAATCTTATCCGCATCTATACCAAAGGCAATATTATCTCTGATGGACTCGTCAATCAGATAGATGGACTGAGGAATGTAACCAATCCGGCCAAGCCAGGAAGCATAATTTTCAAAAATATCCCGCCCGTCGCAGGTAATACTGCCCTCCTGCACATGTAAGAGCCCCAGCAAAATATCCACAATCGTAGACTTTCCCGCACCGGAAGGCCCCATGATTCCCACTGACTGGCCCTTTCTCACTTCCATATGGGCATCTGTGAAAATCGGTTTGTCTGTGTTCGGATAGGTAAAGCTGATATGATCCAGCACGATCCTGTCTGTCAGCTCCAGCGGCTGTCTGGCCTCCTCTTCCCCGCCGACTAACCCTGTCACACTGCCGTTTACGTCAAGCTTCATGCTCTCCGTCAGATTTTCATACAGATAATCCAGACAGGGCTGGGAATAAGCAATCTCGGAAAGATAGGTGTTGATACGGTTGGTAGCCGGCATCACGCGCACCGCCGCCACTGCAAAGGCCATCAGCTGCTGGAACAGTGCAGATATATCACCGCCTCTAGTCATATAAATCATGATAAAAGATAACACCGCCACAATAAAGACTGTCTCAATCAGAAGTCTTGGCGAGTTGTTCATGACTGCATAGTTTCTCGCCACATTGGCGCCGATGGCGCCGCTCTCATAATAATTGCGCACAAAAAATTCTTCCCGGTGCAGTACTTTCACATCCTTTAAACCATAAATGGACTGAATCCGCCACTTGGCAATCCTGGACTGAATAGCCTGATTCTTGCGTCCAATGGCATTCAGGCGGGGCTTTAACACTCTGGTGATCATCAACGTCATCCCCAGGAATACTGCACCGCAGAATATCGTCATGGCCGGACTGGCCACCAACAGGACAGTACAGATGGACACAGCCACCACAGTCTCTGTGATCATCTGAATCATCACCAGTATCAGCTGGAATGCATTGGGAATATCGCTGTCCGTCAGCCGAAACACTGTAGGAATGTCAGCCCCCAGATATTCCTCATAAGGTCTGTTTAGAAATTCCCGCATCACGCGGCTGATCATCCGGTTTCGATTCCTGGTCACGAAAGTATTCTGCACATAAGTCTGTAACAGAAGATAAAGATTCTTCACAATGAACAGCACAATCATGGTTCCCAGCATCAACATGATGAGTTCCCTGCCGGACTCTATTTTAATAGGAAGAAACTCCATGATACGCGACACATAACGATTCTGCAGAAACTTGTCCGGCTCCATAATGGCCTGCACCACCGGCACCATAATGGATACACTCAGTGTCTCCAAAACGCCGCCGATTAAAATCATGACCGCCAGTCCCACAAGCTGTATGCGCTGTTTGTGATCGAAAAGATATGCTACTTTTTTTAATAATGTGACCTGCTCTTGCTTTTCCTCTTTGATGGTATCACTCATATTGTATAAATTCCTTCCCTATCTTCCCGTCTGAGGTCTTTCTGTCTGCCGGGAATCCCATATTTATCTCATGGTGTCACAGACACCTTCCGCATATCTTCCCTGTAAAAATCCTGACAATCCCAGCCATTCAGCCACTTAGTCGGCGCAAGGACAGTTTTTCCGGGATTTTGATTCAGATAGGAGGCCCACCAGCTGAAACTGCTGTTCGCCAGAATATGATGCTTACATTTACTCATCAGGGCAAACTCTTCATGATCGCTGCCCTCCGGCAAATCCACCACAATCACGTCTGCCGGCTCCCCGTCTGCCAGAGCTGTCTCTGTCGTCCTGCCTCCCTTGTCGTCCGCAAACCTTTCCTTCGCCCATTCTTTATCATTGGTAAAAAGAAAGAACCGGCATCCCGGATACTGCTTCCGCATCAGCCTCACCGCTTCCTTATAATATGCTTCTGTACAGATGCCGCCAAAGAGCGCCTGGTTTTCCGGCGTCAGATAATCTCCCCTGCGGATGTGCAGACTGACGGACTGGGTCTGTGTGATCTGCCGCAGATATGTCTGCACCTTGGTCTGCTGCTTAGTCCTGCCTGCCTTCACCATATCCTCTGCCTGCTGCACCATAAGCAGTCTGTCCACATCAAAAGCCGCCCTGACCTGATCCGCCACTGCCTCGAAATACTTCTCTGTCTGCCAATAGCCTTCCAGATAAATATCGTCCCAGGTAAATATCTCCGGTTTAAACCGCTTGTCCGCTTCGAAATAGGACTTCCGCTTCCTGCCAAACAGTTTTCTCCTGACTCTGTGCCAGAAAAGAAGGGACGCGTCCAGCATCTCTTCTATCTCCTTGGGGTCAGCCTTTTGATAGGTGATTCCAAAAGCGGAAAGCGAAGGATCCCTTTTCTCATCTTCCACAAATCCCGCCACATCGTCAATCTTTACCTCTTTATGCAAATTTTGAAATTGCAGGTACAAAGCGTATTGGAACATCTGATTCCCCAGCCCGCCTGCAAGCTGTATGATAACCATATCTTCTCCGACTGTCAGACCCGACTGCCTTTATGCCGCAGTCCAGATCATCCTCTATATTTATGACATATTCGTCATATTTCCTATGCCTGAAACCGCCTAAGTATCGACTTCGCCTTCACTTTAAGGGGAATCACAACTCGTTCCTCCCACTGTACCCTGCGGCAGTAGCGTTCCGGTGACTTCAGGAAAAGTTCTGCTTTCTTCCGGTCCCGCGAATCCGCAATCGGATCTTCAAACGCTGTTCTCACCCTGGTCTCATCCCTGCGCAGGATATTTTCTATCTCTGCCAGATACGCTTCCTGATGATCCCTCTCACCAGACTGTGCCTTACGCTCCATGGATGCCGGTCTTCCTGCCTGCCCCACAATCTGGCCATATAGCTGTCCATAAAAGAGTAACAATCTCTTATAAAAAAAATAATCATGAATCCGTGCCAGATCCTGTCTTCCCAAATCCTGCAAGAACCTGGTCTTCTCATAATAGGCAGGCACCTGATCCGTAAAAGTACGCGGATTAATCTGCGTATTCATGATACTTCCCTCTCTGTCTATTATATAGTTATAATGGGCAGTGTCAAGGTAAATACAGCGTTTCGCCCGGGCAAGCGCAGTGGTTGCGAACATGATATCCTCATACCATTTCCCTACGGGAAAAGAGGCTCCTTCTAAAATTTCTCTTCTATATAATTTATTCCAGGCCGCATTTTGAATCGCATACTCCTCCCGCTCCTCCACATAATACTGCAGGGCTTCCTGTCCCTCAAATACCGCCGCCCTGTCTATCGACCCGTCCTCCGTGTGATCCTTATACACCTGACGGTAACGACAGACTGCAATATCCGCCTGCTGTTCTAAGAGGGCGCCAAGCATCACCTCATACATATCCGGGTCAATCCAGTCATCGCCATCCACATAGCCAATATAACGGCCCCTAGACTGCGCAGTCCCCACATTCCTGGCATCTGCCGGCCCGCCGTTTGCTTTATGGATGATCCGCACCCGGTCATCTTCTGCCGCCAGCTCATCACAGACCTTCCCCGTGGTATCTGTAGAGCCATCATCCACCACGATAATTTCCAGGTTCCCATAGGTCTGTGCACAGATGGACCTGACACCTCTGGCAATATATTCTTCTATATTATAGGCAGTCACAATAATGGAAATCAGATCCTGCTGCTTTTCTGTATACGATTTAGCCGGTTGATATTGCTCTATGATTCTCACTTTAACCTCCCTGCTATTCTAAGACATCCCGGTTTCATCCAGCCCCATGATGGGGCCATGTGAAGTTCCAAAACATCTACACCTCATGATGTCTCATCCAATCCTGAAACATCAATACATACCATATCTGTACCCGCCAGATATCACGCTGTATATAATCATCCCAGAGTTTTCTGACTGCCGGCGCATTCAATAACGATTGTTTCTCTATTAGGTCTGCATCCAGCAGACTCTCTGCCCACTCCCGTAACCCGGGCTCTTTCAACCATTTATGAAGGGGAATGCTGAAGCCTTTCTTCGGACGCTCCATCAATTCCTTCGGTACATAGCGGTAGAGAATATCCCGCAGCACCTTCTTACTGACGCCATCCTTACTTCTAAAAGAAAGAGGCAGCGTCCACGCAAACTCCACCACGTCCTTATCCAGCATAGGCACTCTGGTTTCCAGAGACACCGCCATTGCTGTTCGATCCACCTTATTTAAAATATCATCCGGATGATACATTAACAGATCCATCAACATTAAATTATGCTGAGGCTCCGCCAAAAGTCCGCCCGGATATTCATCCATGAGAGTGTGTCCGGCTTCCCAGGGAAGAATCTCCTCCCACTCCCCGGGTATCCACCCGCTGTCCGACTTTGGATGTCTCCTGACAAGCGCAAGCCCTTCTCCTATCTCTGAACGAAGATACATGTCTTCCATACTCCTGGCACCCAGCAGTCTGGCTCTTGTGGCCAAACCACCGTGGCGGATCTCTCCCGCCGCGCCAAGCATAACACTTGCCATCTTTCTGATGGGGTAGGGAATCTTCTTCGTCTTATTCCAAATCCGGTCAATAGAATAATATGTGTTATATCCACAGAACAATTCATCGCCGCCATCACCGCTCAGGGATACCGTCACATGCTCTCTGGTAATCTTACTAACCAGATAGGTAGGAATCTGAGACGAGTCTGCAAAAGGTTCCCCAAACATATCCGAGAGATTAGGTAACACCCGTCTGGCATTCTCCTCCGTAATGTAGACTTCCGTGTGCTCCGTTCCCAAATGGGAGGCAATCTCTTTCGCCACCGGCGCCTCATTGAATTTCTCGTCCCACATGCCAATTGTAAAAGTTCTTACCTTACGCTGACTCATGGACTGCATCAGCGACACCACCGTGCTGCTGTCAATCCCTGCCGACAGAAAAGCTCCCACCGGTACGTCTGCTGCCATCTGTCCGGCAATGGAATCCCGCAAATATCTTTCCAGTTCCTCTGCTGCTTCCGTCTCCGTTCCGGTAAACTGATTTTGTTGTCCCAAAACCGCCGCATCCTGCATGGACCAATATGTTTTTATGGAGGGTTTGTTAAATGGTGCTTTAACACTTAATATTTTCCCTGGTTGAAGTTTCCATATGCCTTCATAGACAGAATAGGGTGCCGCTATATACCCATAACGCATGTAATCGCCCAGTATATGCGGATTAATGGGATTGGAAAATCCATCCAGGGAAGAAATGGAATTGAGATCGGAAGCAAAGACGAATCTATCGTTATTTATATTATCTTTTAACAATCCATAAAATAACGGCTTCTCTCCTACCCGATCCCTGGCAAGAAATAACGTTTGTTCTTGTTGGTCGTATAACGCAATCGCAAACATACCCTTTATCATTTTCAGTGCCTCTTCGAAGCCGTATGCAGAAACTGCTTCCAGAAGAACTTCCGTATCGGAACTCCCCCTGAAAGCAGTTACCCTTCCTTCATCCAGCAACATTTGTTTAATCTTGATATAATTATACACCTCTCCATTGTAAGCAATTACATATCGTCCGTTATGAGATACCATGGGCTGTGCCCCAGAAGGAGACAGGTCGATGATGGATAACCTCCTATGTCCCAGCACGACCCTGTGGTCATCAGAGGACCATATGCCAGACGCATCCGGCCCTCTGTGATACATCTTCTCATTCATACGTTCTATATTCTTCTGCCAATCCTTTTTCCAGTTACAAAAACCGGCAATTCCACACATGT
>ERZ777305.276-NODE-276-length-86609-cov-14.969915_pt1 | contig 86609 bp, 62 predicted proteins | sample MGYA00374965_ERZ777305 | MGnify/ENA primary metagenome ERZ777305 (study PRJEB29328, sample SAMD00013331) | mouse gut metagenome | study: EMG produced TPA metagenomics assembly of the Metagenome analysis of fecal microbiota from mouse which was promoted...
GGAATCAGGTGCTTTCTATTTATTTTATTTTCCTACAAAAACTTTACCCTAGCTTAATCAGGAACAAATCTACCCTCTGGTAATGCTTTGCATGACATAAATATATACCTGTCACAATCTCTTCCCCGGAAATTACCGAAACTCAAGTTCCCCCAAAAAGAAATGTATGGTATAATGTCCACGTAAGCAATGAACGGTGCCAAAATGCAATCTGACAAAACGACAGCTTGCTGGCGGTTTTGTCAAATTGCATTTTGATAGGGCGAATGCCCGTGAATTCGGAAAACCACCGGTTTTCCGAATTTGCACAGAATGAATGAAATACATAATATGAATGAAATACATAGGATGAATGAAATCCCCAGTTTTGAATAAATAACCCAGTCGATGAGAGAGAAGGGAGAAAGTATTTTGAAACATTTAGGTACAAAAAAATTACAGACAAGCCGACTGATTCTCAGGCCTTTTCGGTTGGAGGATGAAGGCTCCGTGTTCCGAAACTGGGCATCTGATGAGGAAGTGACGAAATTCCTCACCTGGCCTACGCATAAAAGTGTGGAAATTACGCATATGGTTCTGGAAAGCTGGGAGAAAGAGAATGAAAATCCCGAAAATTATCAATGGGCAATCGAATTAAAAGAACTGGGGGAGCCTATCGGTTCCATCAGTGTCGTGAAAACAGATGACAGGACAAAATCTGCAGACATCGGTTTCTGTATCGGAAAAAGCTGGTGGGGGCAGGGCATCACGGCAGAAGCTTTGAAGGCTGTAATGGCTTTTCTGTTTGACGAAGTGGGAATGAACTGTATTAGGGCCTGCCATGATGTGCACAATCCCAATTCCGGCAGGGTTATGAAAAAGTGCGGTATGACTCTTGAGGGAATCCGGAGGGCGGCCGGAGTGAATAATCAGGGGGTGTGCGATGAAGTCTGGTACGCCATCCTGAAAAAAGAATATGAAACCATGCAGGATGGCAAAAGTACAGTCAGGCAGTTAACGGAACAATCCCAGAAGGAAAAAATATCCAGAATGATACTTGAAGCATTACCGGACTGGTTCGGCATCCCGGAGGCAAGGGAGGAATATATACAGGAAAGTAAAGAGCAGTTGTTTTTTGCCGTCTATGATGAAGAAAAGCCGATAGGCTTCCTTTGCCTGAAGGAAACCGGAAAAGCTACGATGGAACTTGCCGTGATGGGGGTGAGAAAAGAATATCACCGCCGGGGTATTGGCAGGGATTTATTTCTTGCAGCAAAAAAATGCGCAGTTGACAGAGGATATTCCTTTTTACAGGTTAAAACGGTACAGATGGGATATTATAAGGAATATGATGACACAAACCGGTTTTACCTAAGCATGGGTTTTCAGGAACTGGAAGTATTCCCTACACTTTGGGGAAAAGAAAATCCGTGTCAGATTTATGTGATGAAATTAGCATGAAAAGTACTTCTAATAGCTCATGCCAAAGGGTATTTCTCATTGGAGCTTTAGCTCTGTGGGATTATGTGTTGCAGCGAAGCTGTAACATGGCGGTTAGCGTGAGAAGAACTTCTAACTGCCTTTGGCAGTTTTCGCTTGCAGCAAAGGCTGCTTCGCGAAGAAGTTCTATGTCTCACGCTGGAGAATGCCTAAAATGCGGCATTCTCATCTGGATTTGGGATTCCGCAGAGCGGAATCATGGCGGTTAGCGTGGAAATTTATAATTTAGACAGATACGGGAGCAGATATGGCACATATACATACTCTTTTACATAAAAAAAATAATGCATCTTATACAAAAGACATGACGCAGGGCAATCCGTATGCGCTGATGACGGCATTTGCGTTTCCGGTTTTTTTAAGCCAGGTATTCCAGCAGCTTTATAACACGGCGGATTCCCTTATTGTCGGGAGGGTGCTGGGTACGAATGCACTGGCGGCGGTGTCCTCTTCGGGAACGCTGATTTTTTTGCTCACCAGTTTTTTTATCGGTATTGCCATGGGGGGCGGTATAGTAATATCAAGGGATTTCGGCGCAGGCAATAAAGAACAGGTATCCCGTGCCATCCATACCATCATTGCATTCGGTGTGGCATGCGGCGTATTTCTTACCGTGTTTGGAGTGGTTTTTACGCCTGTGTTTCTGGAATGGATGCAGACGGATGCGGAGGTAATGCCGGAGGCGGTAGAGTATTTCAGGTTCTATTTTCTGGGTTCTCTTGCAATGGTAATGTATAATATCTGCCGCAGTATCATGAATGCGCTGGGGGACAGCAGGCGCCCCCTTTACTATCTGATTTTTTCTTCTTTATTAAACGTAGGTCTTGATGTATTGTTTCTTGCCGTTTTTCATTGGGGAGTCTGGGCTGCGGCCATTGCAACGGTCATTTCCCAGGCGGCAAGTGTCGGACTCTGCATGTTGCATCTTTTCAAAAAAGGAAGCCTTTATACGGTAGAACTGAGAAAAATCCGTTTTCACAAGGACCTGCTGCTTGAAATTATCCGTTACGGACTTCCCTCCGGTGTGCAGAATTCCGTGATTGGTTTTGCCAATGTGATTGTACAGTCCCAGATTAATTCCTTTGGCAGGCTCGCAATGGCAGCTTACGGTGTCCATGCAAAAATAGAGGGATTTGCCTTTCTGCCGATTACCAGTTTTAACATGGCAAGTACCACCTTCATCAGTCAGAACCTTGGGGCAAAGCAGTACGGGCGTGCAAAAAAAGGGGCACGTTTCAGTATCCTGGCCGCAGTGCTTCTGGCAGAGGCCATCGGGGTATGTTATTACTTGTCTGCGCCGCATATGATTAGGCTGTTTGACAATGCGCCGGGCGTTGTCGCCTTGGGGATGCAGCAGGCCAGAACGGTTTCCCTGTTTTATTTCCTGCTTGCATTTTCCCACTCCGTAGCCGCCGTCTGCCGTGGGGCAGGGAAAGCGTTTGTGCCTATGTGCATCATGCTCTCCGTCTGGTGCGTGCTGCGGATTGCCTATATCCTGATTGTCATGGAGTTTACGGGGGAAATCGGATACATTTATTGGGCATACCCCCTCACATGGGCAATCAGTTCCTTGATTTATCTGATATATTATTTGTGTGCCGACTGGGTGCATGGCTTTGAAAAATCTGAATACAGAAACTTAAAAGCCCCTATGGACGGAAGGAAAAAGACAGTGTAAAATAAACATAAAAGAATAAAGAGGAGGTATTCACATGAGCTTTTTAAAAGGAAAGACCGCAATTATTACAGGAGCCGGAAGGGCTGTCCTCAGTGACGGCAGGTGCGGCTCCATCGGCTATGGCATAGCAACGGCTTATGCAAAAGAAGGGGCAAATCTGGTTATTACCGGCCGCAATGTAAAAAAACTGGAGGATGCAAAGGAAGAACTGGAGCGGTTGTACGGGATTCGGGTTTTGACGGTACAGGCGGACGTAAATGCGGGGGCAGACAATGAAGCTGTTGTCACTGAAGTCGTGAAGCAGACGGTGGACACATTCGGGGGAATTGATGTGCTTATCAACAATGCACAGGCATCCGCTTCCGGAGTGACGTTGGCAGAGCATACCACAGAGCAGTTTAACCTTGCCATGTATTCCGGGCTGTATGCGGCATTTTATTATATGAAAGCATGTTATCCCTATCTGAAGGAGTCAAAGGGCGCCGTAATCAACTTTGCTTCCGGTGCGGGGTTGTTTGGCAATTACGGTCAGTGTGCTTATGCTGCCGCGAAAGAAGGTATCCGCGGATTGACACGCGTGGCGGCCACTGAGTGGGCAAAGGACGGCGTCAATGTCAATATTATCTGCCCGTTGGCATGGACGGCACAGCTGGAACAATTTGAAAAGGCATATCCGGATGCTTTTAAGGCAAACGTGAAGATGCCGCCCGCAGGTCATTACGGTGATGCGGAACAGGAAATCGGCCGGGTATGCGTGCAGCTTGCATCTCCCGATTTCAAGTACATGACAGGCGAAACCATTACGCTGGAAGGTGGAATGGGATTGAGGCCGTAAATGATGGGAAGACAGGATAATGCCGTATCGTGATTGCCAGGGACCTTTGAAAAACAGCTGGAAAAATGCGTGGTGGATGCATATCCGGACGAAAAATTTCATATTTTTACTATCTGATGGAGCAAAAAAAACAGGCGTATACGGCATCTTGTATTTTTAAAAATTTGGATAAGAGAGGCGTACAGACAGGATGAAACTGATAAAGGCATTTGTATATTTTATACTCGGAATAATTGCACTTTTCTGCATTCTGGTTTTTGTATGTGCCTTTAATCCCGGAGTATCGGAGAAGGTAGCGGATTTTTTATACAGGGGAAAGAATGAAGAAGCCCTGTCTGCCGCGGCAGAAGACGCGGCTGGAACTCCGGCGCTTATCCTGCCCGGGGCAGGGAGTGATATACCCGGTGTGGCAGAGCCTGATGGTATTGTGGCAGTTATACATCCGGAGGGATATACCCCGCCTGCCCGTGAAGGGATAGTGATACCGGAGGCATTGGCCGGAAGAAACGGTTATGAGCCAATCCGGGAAGAAAGTGAGCAGCTGGAAAAAGCAGCCGCAGAACTGATTAAAAATCAGTTGGGGTTTGGCAGCACCGGAGACGGACTTTCCTTTGATGAGCGGTTTTATCCGTATTATGCCATGCTGGATGAAGAGGGACAGCATCTTTACCGCCAGATTTATGCCAATGCGCAAGAATTATCGGTATCATTTGTGCCGGTGGAGGAAGTGAATGCAGGAAAGCTTAGGAATGTATTCTGTGCCGTCTATAACGACCATCCGGAACTTTTCTGGCTGGATACGTCTTACGCGTACAAATATACGCAGGACGGTGAATGTGTGGAGATTGATTTGCAGTTTAACCGCACGGCGCAGAATCTTGAGAGCGCTATGCAGGCATTTTCGGAAAATGCCTCCCTGATTGTGTCGGCAGCGCAAAATCTGGAAAACGATTATGAAAAAGAAAAATATGTTCATGATGCCCTGATAGAAAAGGTTTCATATAATCTGGGGGCGGAGATGAACCAGAGCGCATACAGTGCGCTGGTAAACGGCCAGACGGTCTGTGCAGGTTATGCAAGGGCATTCCAGTATCTGTTGCAGCAGCTGGGAATCCCTTGCTACTACTGTACCGGCTTTGCAGGTGAAAGCCATGCGTGGAATATCACCATGCTGGAGGATGGCTATTATAATGTAGATACCACATGGGATGATACGGACGGCGGGAATTATGATTATTTTAACAAAACGGATTCCGATTACCGAAGCACCCATATCCGGCAGGAGTTGTCCATCTATCTGCCGTCCTGTAACGGGCAGCGTTACAGGGAAGAAGAACATCCGGGGCAGGAGGCGGCAAACTTAAGAAGCCTTTCGGATATCGGGATGACGGAAGAAGGCATCCTATACAGTCTTGAAGAGTATTATGATGACTGTTACAATCAGATTGTCACCGGAGGAAACGGTGAATTCACTTTTTATAATGTGGTGGACGGTGATGTTCTGTTGCAGCAGTGTGATACGGCGTACAGGACGGATGCTTATATACAGGGCTATATGGAGGCCGCAGTGCTTGCTGTGGGGGCAAAAAACTGGGAAATTTATTTTGATGTGGAAGCGCTGGAAGGACACAGATATCTCATTGTCCATAATGTTTCGGTCAGTCCTTGACGGAGTCAATTTTATTGTGATAATATATAGGCATTGAAGTATGAATTTTTGTTCTTAAATTATAAGGCAGAAAGGGGAACAAACCAAAAATGGATGAAAAGTTCAGGAAACAAATGGAGGAGAACGGTGCTGACGTGGATACGACCCTGAAACGTTTTCTGGGAAAAGAAGAACTCTATCTGAGGTTTATCAAAAAATTTCAGGATGACAAAAATCTGGAAAACCTGTTGGAGCATTTTGCGAAAGGGGACTACGAAGGAGTCTTTGAAAGCGCCCATTCCCTGAAAGGTGTCGCAGGTAATCTTGGACTGAACCCGGTATATGATATTTCAGCACAGATATGTGATTTGCTGAGAGGAAAGCAGGCTTCGGAAGTGGATACGGGGAAGCTTACAGAGTTAAAGGAGCAGCTTGAGGAAGCATACCGGCGTTTTATAAATATCATAGGGGAAAACCAGTTGTAAACAGGAAACCAGACAGGAAATTGTAAACAGGAAACCAATTGACATTTAATCAGAATAATGGTAATTTAAAGTATAAAGGAAATTACCAAAAGGATGAGGAGAGACCATGGGAAAACAGCAGATATTAATTGTTGATGACGAAGAAGTAAACCGCATGATACTTGGCGGCATTTTTGAGGATGATTATGAAGTTCTCGAAGCGGAAAACGGTCAGGATGCCAATGATTTGATTGCAGCTAATGAAAATATCGTATTGATTTTGCTGGACGTTGTAATGCCTGTCCTTAATGGTTTTGGAGTTCTTGAATACATGCAGCAGCATGACCTTCTGGAAAAAATCCCCGTTATTTTGATTACCGGGGAAACGGTCATTGACAGTGATGACCAGGCGTATTCCTATGGTGTGGCTGATGTTATGCATAAGCCTTTTTATCCGCATATTGTGGAGCGCAGGGCAAAGAACATCATAGAACTGTACCAGAATAAGCACAATATGGAGGAGCGCTTAAAAGAGCAGGAATTGGAAATCCGTACACAGGAGAAGAAGATTCGTGAGAACAACGAGTTCATGATTGATGCGCTCAGTTCCGTTGTCGAATTCAGAAGCCTGGAAACGGGAGAACATGTAAGGAGAATCAAATACTTTACGAGGATTATGTTAAAATACCTTATGAAGTATTTCCCCAAATACGGACTGACGCCCACACAGGTGGATGAAATTGCCCGTGCTTCGGCCCTGCATGATATCGGAAAGATAGGCATATCGGATGCAATCCTTTTAAAGCCGGGTAAACTGACGCCGGAAGAATTTGAGGTAATGAAGACCCACACGACAATCGGCTGTGAAATATTGGAAAAGTTCCGTGAGAATCAGACAGACGAGTTTTATAAGTACTGCTATGAAATATGCCGTTACCATCATGAAAGATGGGATGGCAAGGGATATCCCGACCAACTTGTGGGCGATGAAATTCCCATCAGTGCGCACATCGTTGCAATTGCGGACGTATATGATGCGCTGGTAAGCCCCAGAGTGTATAAGAGTCCATACGCAAACAACATAGCATATGACATGATTATGAACGGGGAGTGTGGACAGTTTTCACCTGATGTACTTGAGTGTTTCGCGCTTGCTAAGGAGGATTTCTTTAACATTGTGGAAGTAATTAAGATGTTTAGTTTTTCGTGATAAACGAACGGATAGCAGGCAGCAAAAAGTTCATAAGTTTTGCTGCCTTTTTTTAGGCTGTGTCTGAGGAGGGATAGGATGGAAGCAAGTAGGGACCGTATATTTCCCATAGAAGATGCCCTGGAAATGATTATCATGTTTGATGGAGCCGGGAAAGTTGCGTACGCAAATGCGGCGGCCAGGCAGAAACTGGAATATGAAGATGATTTGCGCGGCATACATATCAGCAATATATTTCCCAATACCTTTCAGGAAACAGAAGAATTAACGGATGAGAAGTGTATGACAGACAGCGGCCTTAAGAACCTTGTCGCATACCGAAAGAACCATACCTGCTTTCCGGTGGAAGCGAGAATTACCCATGGTGATGATGCCGGTAAGAATATGTACATATGCATGGCAAACGATATTCTTAAAAAAGAATATCTGAGCCGGGAAGTGGAGCGGGTAAGGGAGGAAGCGCAGCAGGCGCTTAAAGTCAAATCGGAATTTGTTGCAAATGTAACGCATGAACTCCGAACACCGGTAAACGGCATTCTGGGAAACATCAGGGAGATGCTGGACAGGGAATGGGATGAACAGTCGCAAAAACAGCTGCATCTGATAGAACGCTGTTGTGACGATATGAACAAGATTATCAATAATATTTTGGATTTTTCCAAATTGGAGGCCGGAAAATTCACGTTGGAGCCGAGAAAGTTCCATTTCAGGAATATGCTGGATTATGTGAAGGGCAACCATATCAATAAAATCACCGAGAAGGGACTTGAGTTTTTTATGACGGTTTCGCCACGTGTACCGGAATACGTCATCGGTGATGAACTGAGAATCGTACAGATTTTGAACAATCTGTTGTCCAATGCCCAGAAGTTTACTGCCCTGGGCAAGATTACCGTGGAAGTGCTTCGTACGGCGCAGATGGACGGCAGGACAGAGCTGTTCTTCATTATATCCGATACGGGCATCGGAATTGATAAATCGGACAGGGATAAATTGTTTCAGAGTTTTTCCCAGGTTGATGCATCCATTTCCAGAAAATACGGCGGAACGGGTCTGGGATTGAATATCTGTAAGCAGCTTGTGGAACTGATGGGCGGCAGAATAGAGGTGGAAAGCAAAAAAAACAAAGGCAGTACCTTTTCTTTTTCCATCTGGGTGGAAACCTGCGGCGAGGATACTGACTCCCATCCGATGCAGGACAGCAGAAAAAGCCTGTATAGGCTGGATTCCATGGAGGATGGAGGGAAAAGGGCAGAAGACGTTAAAAGTTTCGGCACACAGGACAACAAGGAGGCCCTTAAGAGGAATTTGTCAAAGCTGATTCTCTGTGTGGAAATGGAAAACTGGGAAAAGGCCGAGATGTTTATGGAAACGGTAAGACAGCTGACGGAAGAAGCGCCCCATGAAGTGAAGCGGGTTGTTCTGAGGCTGAAGATGGCCATTCAAAAAGAAAACTATGATAAAGTCACTGCAGAATTTGAGCAATTAAATCATTACCTGTAATCGGAGGGAGAAACACGGATGATTTATGAGGATAAGGATGACGGCAAGGATAAAGTTCTTATTGTAGATGACGTAGAGACAAACAGGATTATTCTGGAGGAAATCATCAAGGATATGGGCGGAAGCCCTGTTCTGGCGGAGAGCGGTGAACAGGCCCTTGAGAAAATCCGTGAGGAATATCCAAGGCTTGTGCTTACGGATATCTCCATGCCGGGCATGAACGGTTATGAGTTGTGCAGGGTTCTGAAAAAAGATGAGGAAACAAAAAACATCCCGATTATATTCATATCTGCTTTTGATGACCCTCAGGATATTGTGGAAGGATTTTTCCTTGGCGGTGAGGATTACATTACAAAACCGTTTATACCGGAAGTAGTGCAGGCGCGTGTAGGAGTCCATCTCCGCCTGCATAAGGCCAGGCATGAACTGATGGAAATGAACAGGAGACTGCAGGTTTCCGTCAATGAACAACTGAAACAGATGGAACTGGAAAAAAAGAATATTTTGTATGCTCTTGCCGGTATTGCTGCCCAAAATGCCTCTTATGACAAGAAATATATGGAGAGGTTACAGGCTAACTGCAGGACCCTTGCACAGGGAATGCAGCTGTCGCCACTTTTTGAGGAGAAAATATCGGATACCTATATTGACACGATAGAACTTGCAGCGCCTCTTTGCGATATCGGAAATATCGGAATTCCCCGGGATATTCTGTTAAAGCAGAACGGACTTACGGGAGAAGAGGAGACCGTGCTGCAGGGTCATACCACGGTAGGGGCAAAACTTTTGAGTGACCTGCACGGCAGCAGTGATTATAATGATTTTATCAGGATATCTACGGACATCACTCATTATCACCATGAAAACTGGGATGGAAGCGGATATCCCGAAGGTTTAAAGAGAGATGGAATTCCGCTTGCGGCACAGATAGTTTCGCTGGTGGACAGATATTGTACCCTGACCGGGAAAGAAAAGAAGAGCAGGGAGGATGCCCTTTCGGTTATGCAGACGGAATCAGGCATCAAATTTAATCCCGATATTTTTAATATTTGTTGTAAAATATCACGTCAATTCTGCTGATTGATATTATATCTATTTTTTGACGGAGGGAAAAGCAGTGATAACAGATGAAGAATTTTTAAGAATTTCGGTTTTTATGAAACAGCGCTATGGCATTGACTTAAGCCAGAAAAAAGTTATTGTAAATGGTAGACTGGAAAATTACATCAAATCCAACGGCTGGCATAATTTTAACGAATTTATGGACGCCGTGATGCGTGACGTGACAGGGAATCAGGAAAAGATGCTGGTGAATTTCCTTACAACAAACCATACATATTTTATGAGGGAATTTGAGCATTTTGAATATTTTAAGGGAGTAGTGCTTCCCTGGCTGAGGAAAAAGGAAAGCGCCACAAAGGATTTGCGGATTTGGTGCGGCGCTGCTTCCACAGGCGAAGAGCCGTATATGATAGCCATGGTGCTGACGGATTTCTTCGGACTGGAAAGGAACCAGTGGGACACGAAAGTACTGGCAACCGATATTTCGACAAAGGTACTGAAACAGGCGATGGCAGGTATCTATGCGGATGACCAGTTAAAAAATATTCCGGAACATTGGAAAAGGCATTTCTTTCATCCAATATCAGGCGGCGCCCAGTATCAGGTTACGGATGAACTGAAAAAGGAAGTGCTTTTCAGGCAGTTTAACCTTATGGACCCTTTTCCGTTTAAAAAACAAATGCATACTATATTTTTACGCAATGTTATGATATATTTTGATGAGGGGACTAAACGGGAACTGCTTCAAAAAGTATGTGAGGCATTGATTCCCGGTGGTTATCTCTTTATCGGGACGACGGAAACTCTGGACAGAACCGGTACTCCGCTGGAGATTATCCAGCCGTCCATATTCAGAAAAAAAGAAGGGATTAAATAATTATGCGGCCGATTAAAGTTTTGGTAGTGGATGATTCCATCGTATTTAGAGAGCTTTTGGTGCAGAATTTAAGCAGGGACCCCGCCATACAGGTTGTGGGGACGGCAAAGGACCCGTTCGAGGCAAGGGATGCGATTCTGGCTTGCAAGCCGGATGTCATGACCCTCGATGTGGAGCTTCCGAGGATGAACGGCATCGAATTTCTGCGGAAGCTGATGCCGCAGTATCCGCTTCCTGTCGTGGTTATCAGTTCCTTAAGCGACAGCGTGTTCGATGCATTAAATGCAGGAGCTGTTGATTTTGTTGCCAAACCTGCCGTATCGAGCAGGGCGCAGCTGGAGGATTTTGTCAGGAATGAACTTCTGGTAAAAATCAAGATTGCTTCCACGGCAAAAATCAGCAATATTAAAAAAATGGTTATGGCCCAGGAAGAACAGCACCTTTCCGTGAAAGGAAAAAATCTGATTGTGGCAATCGGGGCTTCCACAGGGGGAACAGAAGCCATATTATCGGTGGTAAAGGAATTTGGGACGGACATTCCGGGCATTGTGGTGGTACAGCACATGCCGCCCGGATTTACGGAAATGTATGCTAGACGTTTAAATGACCAGTGCCGGATTCAGGTAAAAGAGGCCAGGACGGGTGACAGGGTGCTTCCGGGAAGTATGTTGATTGCGCCCGGAGGGGATAAGCATATGCAGCTTGTGAAAGTGAACGGTGTTTATCAGGTAGAGTGTAAAGCCGGACCCAAGGTGAACGGCCATTGCCCGTCGGTGGATGTGCTGTTTGAATCTGTTGCAAAAGTAGCAAAAGCCGATGCGGTGGGAATTATTCTGACCGGCATGGGCGGGGACGGTGCAAAGGGGCTGCTTTCCATGAGAAAGGCCGGCGCAAAGACCATCGGCCAGGATGAGTCCACCTGTGTGGTTTACGGTATGCCCAAAGTGGCATTTGATTTGGGAGCAGTGCAGCATCAGGAAAAACTTGGAGATATTCCCAAGAGAACATACGCTTTGTTAAATAAAATGTAAAGGAGAGAAGGCATGAAGATTCTATTGGCAGAAGACGATTTTGTAACGAGAAAATTTATGGTGAATTTCTTATCAAAGTATGGTGAATGTGATGTAACCGTGGACGGTATGGAAGCGGTGGATGCATTCATGATGGCTTTAGAGGACGGAGAACCGTATGATTTGGTATGTCTGGATATTATGATGCCGGTTATGGACGGCTATCAGTCACTGGTGGGAATCCGCAATTTGGAAAAAGAAAGAAACATTCCCCCTGAGAAAGCTGTAAAGGTAATCATGACAACCGCATTAAATGAGGAGAGAAATGTCAAAATGGCATTTGAACTGGGATGTACCGTATATTCCGGAAAACCCATTGACCAGGAGAGATTTGAGCAGGCATTAAAGAAGCTTGAATTGATATAACCAAAGAACCTAATAAGAATATGCAGGAAAGGAGAAGGATATGGCTGAAGAATTTAATGCAGACGGCATGCTGGATATGTACCTGTTTGAAAATGAACAGCTACTGGAGCAGCTTCAGGAAATGGTTTTGGAGCAGAAGGATGCGGATTGCTTTGATGAAGACAGCATAAATGAAATATTCAGAACCATGCATACCATTAAAGGTTCATCGGGTATCATGATGTTCGATAATATAACTGCTGTTTCACATAAGCTTGAAGATGTATTCTATTATCTGAGGGAATCACATCCTGAAAACGTACCACATCTGGAACTGGTTGAGCATGTGCTTGCTGTATCTGATTTCATTTCAAATGAAATGGAAAAGATTCGAGGCGGCGACCCGGTAGACGGGGATTCCAGTGGAATCATTGCAGAACTTGACAAGTTTCTGGAAAAAATTAAAAACGGCGTTACAGAGGAGGGAGCAGAACTTCCGCCTGAAAATGTGCATGTAGAGCCCAAGCAGTTTTATATTGCGCCGGTTGCTACCAGTGAAAGTCGTTTTTACAAAATTTACCTCACCTTTTTCCCGGAAACGGAGATGGCAAATGTACATGCATATAAAACAGTATATGCATTGAAAGAAATTGCGGAGGATTTGCTGTATTCTCCTGAAGATATTATATCGGATGAAGGCAGCGCAGATTTGATTTTGAAAGAAGGTTTCCGCATCCTTTTGCAGGCACAATGCGGCGAGGAAGACATCCGCAACCTTATTGGTATCGGCTATGATATCAAACAGGTGGATGTATTTGAATGCAAGGCGGAAGAATTTCTGCAAGGCTTTGATTTTGGAACCCAGGATGTCCAAATTGATTTGGAATCCAGTGTGGAAGAAATAGAAGTTAAAGCACAGGCAACTGCGCCTGTGGAGGAAAGCAAAGAAACACCGGCGCCTGTGGCCAAACCCAAGCCTCAGATGGCTCCCGGCGATTTTGTCATCAAGTCAAAAGAGCCCGGTAAGCATAAGACACTGGCAAAAGACAAGGCAAAGATGGAAAAAACCTCATTCATCAGCGTCAATGTCAGCAAAATGGACCAGCTTATGGATTTGATTGGAGAATTGGTTATTTCCGAATCTGTGGTATTGCAGAATCCGGATTTAAAGGTTCCCGGACTTAATTTGAACAGCTTTAACAAGGCAGCTGCACAGCTGTCAAAGATTTCCACCGACCTTCAGAATGTGATTATGTCCATGAGAATGGTTCCTCTTACCAATACCTTCCAGAAAATGAACCGCATCGTGTTTGATGTTTCGAGAAAACTTGGAAAAGACATTGAGTTCGAGATGGTAGGCGAAAATACGGAAGTGGATAAGAACATTATTGAACACATTTCCGACCCGCTGATGCATCTGGTAAGGAATGCGGTTGACCATGGCATAGAGACCAACGAGGAACGTGTGGACAGCGGCAAGCCTGATAAAGGAAAAGTAACATTGTCTGCAAGAACCGAAGCCGGCAAAGTCTGGATTAGTGTGGAGGATAACGGAAAAGGCCTTGACAGGGAAAAGATACTGGCAAAGGCAAGAAAACAGGGTCTCTTGGATGAAAACAAGCCGGATTCCGCTTATTCGGACAAAGAGGTGTACCAGTTCATTACCCTTCCGGGATTTTCCACCAACGAACAGATTACGGAGTATTCAGGCAGGGGAGTGGGCATGGATGTGGTAATCCAGAATATCCAGTCCATCGGTGGTATGTTAGATATTGACAGCGCTGCGGGAATCGGCTCGGTTATGAGTCTGAAGATACCTCTTACCCTGGCCATTATCGATGGCATTGTGATGGAAACAGGAAACTGCTCTTTCGTTATGGAAACCGGTGTTATCAAAGAGTTTGTACGCGTGAAATCAGATATGATGATTCAGGAGCCTAACGGCGAAGAGTTTATCATGATTCGCGGTGAATGTTTCCCGGTACTCAGGCTTGGCAAGTGGTATGGACTGAAGGAATATCAGGAGTCCGTAGAAAACGGCATGATGCTGATTCTTGAAGTGGAAGATAAGAAAGTCTGCCTTTTTGTAGACAAATTGATTGGTGAACAGGAGATTGTTGTGAAACCGATTCCCTCGTACATCAAAAAGGTAAAAGGATTGTCCGGATGTACCCAGCTGGGTGATGGCAGCATAGCACTGATACTGGACCCGGGCGGATTAATAGAATAAACTTAAAGAAAGGATTGGTATATCCATATGGGTGAAACGAGCGAATTGATGAAGCGGATGGAAGAACCCAAATCCGCATCCAGTGAGCATGATGCGCAAAAAGGCAAGTACATGACCTTTAAATCCGGGAATGAATATTTCGGGCTGAAAATCCAGTATGTAAATGAGATTATCCAATTTCAGGCGATTACGGCGATTCCCGAAACGGAGGATTATATTAAAGGGCTGATTAATCTGAGGGGAAAGGTTATCCCCGTTATTGATGTCAGGCTGAGGTTCAAGCAGGAACCGTTTGAATATAATGACAGAACCTGTATCATAGTGATTAATGTCAAGTCTACGGTGGTAGGCCTGATTGTGGAAAAAATTGCAGAAGTAGTGGAAATCAAAGAAGAAAACATATTGCCGCCGCCTTCCATCGGTCGTGTCGATAAGGCACAGCAAAAATATGTGTATGGTATCGGTAAGGTAGGCGATGCCGTGAAACTGTTGTTGGACCCTGATAAGCTGTTGAATGACGAAGATTTGTCAGTTGCTGAGCAGGTGAATGATATGAGTGTAGAGGAAGAATGAGAGGTATAAAGATATGAAAGACATGAAGATGAAAACAAAAATGATTATTGGTTTTACCATTCCTATTATTCTTGCAATTATTAATGTTATACTGGGAATGTCTTCGGTAAGCAGGGTTACCAACACTGTAGTCAGCATGCAGGAAAGTGAAGTTGCCACCATCAGGCAGACAATGGAGGATATCGGTGCGGATGAGGAAAAAGCACAAATCCTCATAGATACAATTACAACAGAGAAAACAGAGCAATTGTCAAAAATGATGAAAACAGCATCCTACTCCAACATATTCAGCGGTGCTTTGATAGCATTGTCTGTAGTGATATCTGTTTTCATTGCAATATCCCTGATTAAGATAATTAATAAATCGGTTATGCAGTTGTCTAAGGCAGCAACCGATATTGCCCTGGGACGTGTTGACATTCAAATGGTAAAATATCACAACGATGAATTTGGCGAACTGGTAGATAAATATACGGAAGTGATTGAGAATATCAAATACCAGTCTCAGGTTGCTGAGGAAGTTTCCAACGGTAATCTGACAGTTACGGTAAATCCGAAATCTGCGGAAGATATGCTGGGCAATGCGCTGAAGAAATTGGTAGAAGACAATTTCAATGCTCTTTCCAATATCAGTGATGCAGGTTCCCAGGTTACCATCAGTTCTTCCCAGGTGGCAAGTGCAAGTCAGGCATTGGCTCAGGGCTCCACAGAGCAGGCAAGTGCGATTGAAGAGATTACTTCTTCCATCGATGAAATTGCAGAGAAGACCAAACAAAACGCAGAAGAGGCAAACCATGCTGCAAGCCTTGTTATGAAGGCTATTGAAGATGTTAAGAGAGGCAACAAGCAGATGCAGGATATGATGACAGCTATGCAGGGCATCAACAAAGCATCCGAAAGCATTTCCAAGATTATCAAGGTAATTGACGACATTGCGTTCCAGACCAATATTCTGGCATTGAATGCGGCAGTGGAAGCTGCAAGGGCAGGTGAGGCAGGTAAAGGCTTTGCAGTAGTTGCAGAGGAAGTAAGGAGTCTTGCTGCCAAGAGTGCGGCAGCAGCAGCTGAAACGGCTGAACTGATTGAAGATTCCATCGAAAGAGTAAATTCCGGTTCCAAGATTGCGGATACTACAGCACAGGCAATGGAAGCAATTGCCAATGTGGTACAGGAGAGTGAAGTTATCATCAATGGCATTGCAGAGTCTTCCAACTATCAGGCAACGGCAGTGGCACAGATAGAGCAGGCTATTTCACAGGTATCACAGGTTGTACAGACCAACTCCGCTACCAGCGAAGAATGTGCGGCAGCCAGCGAAGAACTTTCCAATCAGGCATCCAGAATGCGCGAGATGCTTTCCATCTACAATCTGGGAAATGGAAGTTCCACATACAGGCCGTCTTCTTCTCCGGTTCCTGCTTCCAACATGAACGAACAGGTTATTTCCCTCGGGGACGGTTTTGGCAAGTATTAATATTCAACTTAAAGCACGGAAACTTCTGTTTCCGTGCTTTTTTATTTGCGGATAAAGCCGCTGTATGTTATAATGTCCACGTAAGCAATAAGCAGTGCCAAAACATATTTAGTAGAAATCACAATGTATTGAAATCTTATATAAAATGCTTTGGGAAGAGGAGCAAGTGATGGATAAGAAAAGAAAATATCTGTTTAATGGCGTTTTTGCAGGAATGATGTTTATCTGTGTGACGGTTTTTGTGTGGCTGACTTTATTTATGTCAGACAGGACGGATAAGACAATTATCGAAGTCGGAGACATATATATGAGTGAGATGAATGTGCAGCTGCAGCAAAAGTTTGCAACTATTATCAAACTGCGCATAGAACAGGTGGAATCCATTATCAGCAGAACTCCCCCCACATCAGAGTACAGTGAAGAGATTCTGGAGCAGTTACGCATAAGTGCGGATGTAAGGAATTTTTCCAGCCTGATTCTCTATAGAACGGACGGTACAATGGAAACCCTGTATGGGGAAGAACTCAGACTGGCGGAAGATATTGATATGGAGAACATATTGCAAGAAAACGGCAATCTGGTGACGAGAGGAGTCTATCAGAACGATGAAAAAGTACTTGTTCTGGGGAAGGCTGCGGATTACCGGATGTCAGATGGGGAGAATAGTGATGCCTTGTTGATTGGTATTCCCATGAATTATCTCAACCAGGCAATGTTTCTAAATGAAGATAATACCATGCTGTATACGCATGTGATTGATGCGGAGGGCAATTTTATTATCAGAAATGGGGATGCGTTTGTAGAGAATTATTTTTCCCGTCTTGAAAGGATTGTATCTGAATATGACGGTAAGACGGGAGACGACTATGTCAATGAGCTGAAGGCAACGATGGCTACCGGGGAAGATTATGCAGAGGTTATTATGGCAGAGGGAGAAAAAAGGCAGATTTACTGTTCTCCGATTGCCGACGATATAGGGTGGTATCTTGTTACGATTATGCCGGAAAGTGCATTGGATGAGGCTGTCAAGGAACTGGATTCTTTTCGTCTGGGCATCATGATTACTTCTTCCTTGGTGATTTTATTGACCATGCTGTGTATTTTTATAGTATATTATAAGCTTTCGCAACAGCAGATGGCAGAACTGAATAAAGCGCGACAGGAAGCGTTGCGTGCAAATAAGGCAAAGAGTGAGTTTCTCTCCAGCATGAGCCATGATATCAGGACACCTATGAATGCCATTATCGGGATGACGGAGATAGCCATAAAGAGTGTTGATGATTCTATAAAGCTGGATAACTGCCTGCAAAAAATCAAGCTTTCCAGTAAGCATTTATTGGGATTAATCAACGATGTATTGGACATGTCGAAAATCGAAAGCGGAAAAGTTACTTTAAATATCATTCCCATGTCCCTGCGTGATGCAATAGATGATATTGTAAATATCATGCAGCCACAGGTGAAAGCCGGCAAGCAGTATTTTGATATTTTCATACAGCAGATTTCTTATGAAAAGGTGTACTGTGACAGTGTGCGGCTCAATCAGATATTGCTCAACCTTTTGTCCAATGCGGTGAAATTTACGCCCGAGGGAGGAAGGATTGACATACATATGTATCAGGAAGATTCACCTCGCGGGGAGGATTATGTGCGGACGCATATCCGTGTGGTGGATACGGGAATCGGTATGTCTCCCGAGTTCCAAAAAAAGATATTTGAAACCTTTACAAGGGAAGAAAATGAGCAGGTGTCACATATTACAGGAACCGGACTGGGCATGGCCATCACTAAAAGCATTGTGGACTTAATGGGAGGAATCATTGAACTGCACAGTGAACAGGGGAAAGGCAGTGACTTCCATATTATTCTTGATTTGAAAATAGTAGATGAAAAAGAAGAGGAGATGTTACTTCCGCCCTGGAATGTACTGGTGGTGGACGACAATGAGCCATTATGTCTGGGTGCCGTGGAAAATTTAAGAGAGCTTGGCCTGCAGGCGGAATGGACGCTGGATGGCATGGAAGCAGTAAATATGGTGGAAGAGCGGCATAAAAACGGGGATGACTACCACTTTGTGCTGATTGACTGGAAAATGCCTAAAATGGACGGTATGCAGACCATCCGTGAAATTAGGAAACGGGTAGGAACGGATATTCCTGTTTTTCTGATTTCGGCGTATGACTGGATTGACATTGAAGAGGAAGCAAGTTCGGAGACCATAGAGGGCTTTATTGCCAAGCCGCTGTTTAAATCCACGCTATATGAACGTCTGAAACAATATGAGGATGGACATAAGATGCAGGAAGAATTTCATGGCGTACCGGAGGTGGATTTTACAGGCAGGCATATTCTTATAGCGGAAGACATGGACCTTAACTGGGAAGTTGCATATGAAATCCTTTCTTCCGTGGGACTGGAACTGGAGAGGGCAGAAAACGGGCAGGAATGTCTGGAGATGTTTGAAAAATCCGAGATTGGATATTATGATGCCATTCTGATGGATATCCGTATGCCTGTTATGAACGGTTATGATGCCACTCTGGCTATCAAGGCGTTAGAAAGACCGGACAAAGATTTGCCCATTATTGCCATGACTGCGGACGCTTTTTCCGATGATGCCCAGCATTGTCTGGAATGCGGCATGGTGGCACACATTCCGAAGCCGATTGATATTAAGGAATGTATGAGGATTTTACAGAAATATTTACAGTAGAGAATGACAAATAGGAAAAAGCATCCCGATGTATTGGTAAAGGATGCTTTTTTCCATAAAGGACTACAGGGAAATCCCGCTGTAACGAGGAGGACTTACATGGGAAAAAAAGCAATATGGATGTTAATATTGGGATTTGTTCTGGGAGTTGCTGCAGGTACGGCTGTGACATTATGTATTACATTGCCGAAGGCGTTACCGAAAGAGGGGATGGATAATACAGTTTCCCAAACTGAGGATGCCCGGAAAGACAGTACCGTGGAGACAACGGTGGAAACTGAGAAGGACACACCCGAAACCGATATGCCTGCTGCAGGGACAGAAACGCCGGAATCCGCCGCACAGACGGCTTTTCCCGAGTGGAATGCAGATACCGTATACAATGGTGGAGAAAAAGTTGTCTATCAAAACCGCATATATCGTGCAAAATGGTGGACGCAGGGGGAAACTCCCGGAGCGGCAGATGTATGGGAGGATACCCTGGAGTCTCCGGTTTCATTGCCGGATATGAGTGTGGCAGAAAAAGATGCACCAGAAGTAAAGGCAGAGCCGATTGATTTGGGAGATATTAAGGTAGTGGGATACTTCCCTTCATGGAAACCGGGAGAGGCAAAAAATATTCGTTATGATGTCATCACGCATGTTGTGTATGCATTTGCAATTCCCACTGCGGAAGGCGGGCTTCGCCCGCTGGATGAACCGGAAACCGCCAAAAAAATTATAAAAGAAGCACATGAAGCAGGAAGGAAGGTTCTGCTTGCCGTAGGAGGATGGAGTTATCATGACACACCTTTAGAGGCGACATTTGTTTCGGCGACGGAATCAGAAGAAAAACGTGCAGCATTTGTAAAAGCAATAGTGGATATGTGCGAGGAATACGGTTTTGACGGCATAGACATGGACTGGGAGCATCCCCGGGTGGATGGCGCTTCAGCAGGACAGTACGAGGCAACCATGCTTGCGCTGGCCCAGGAACTCCATGAAAAGGACAAAGTGCTTACCAGCGCCGTGCTCAGCGGTGCAACGGCTGACGGGAATATTTATTATGATGCGGCAGCGCACAGCGATAAGGTTCTGGAGGCGGTGGACTGGATACATGTAATGGCCTATGACGGTGGTGACGGTGAACGCCACTCTTCGTATGAGTTCGCCGTTGATTCAGCGGTATACTGGAAAGATGTAAGGGGGCTGCCTGCCGGAAAGGTAGTGCTGGGTATGCCGTTTTATGCCCGTCCCAGCTGGGCTGCTTATGGTGATATCCTGTCTGCAGTGCCGGATGCATGGAAGAGTGACAATGTTTCCTATAACGGCATGGACGTCTGGTATAACGGGGTAGATACGATTCAGGAAAAGACCCGGTACGCTGTGGACAATTTAGGCGGCGTAATGATTTGGGAAATTACACAGGATACAAAGGACAGGGAAAAAAGTCTTCATACGGCAATTGCGGAGGAAATATTAAAAGGGCAATGAAAAAGTTTCAAACAGGATGAAAGGAGAAGGCGTATGATTAAAAACAGGGTATGGCAGGAGAAGCCACAGCCGGAAGAGTTAAAAAAGCGCCTGGAGGCGGCAAGAAACAGGCTGGCTGTTTTACAGATGCAGATAAAAGAGCACAAACTCCCGGTTATTGTTTTAATGGAAGGATGGGGAGCAGCAGGAAAAGGCAGTACCATCGGAAGCATTATCCGAAATATTGACCCCAGGTTTTTTCAGGTGGCAACCATGAACGAACCGACGGAAGAAGAATGCCGCAAACCGTTTTTATACCGCTATTTTGTCAGGATTCCGGAAGCCGGCAAGTTTGTTTTTCTGGATTCGGGATGGGCGGATGAGGTTATCGGAAAGCGTATCAGGGGAGAATTGACAAAGGAGCAGTATGAAGAGAAGACGGGCAGTATAAAACGGTTCGAAAGGCAGCTTACGGACAACGGCTATCTGGTGTTGAAGTTTTTCTTTCATATTTCGCAGAAAGAGCAAAAGAAACGTATCAATGAGTTGGAGGAAAATAAAGATACGGCATGGCGTGTCAGCGGGCATGATAAATGGCAGAACAAACATTATGAAAAGTATCTGGCGGTGTTTGAAAAGTATTTGTCTGATACAAATGTTTCGGGCGCCCCATGGTACATTATAGATGCAAAGGACAGGAAGTGGGCGGAACTTCAGGCTTTGGAGACCATGTGCAGCGGCATTGAGGTTGCCCTGCAAAATGAAAGCCTGGCAGTGCCCCTTTTGCAGAATGTATTTCCGTTGGAGAAAATGCCGAAGCTTTCGGAGATTCCTCTGGATAAGTTCATGGACGAGACTGAATACAGGGAAGAACTGCATCATTTACAGGGTAAGTTAAATGCCCTTCATTACCGGCTGTACCGCAAAAAGGTACCGGTTATCATAGCGTATGAGGGATGGGATGCTGCCGGCAAGGGCGGCAATATCAAAAGAATTGCGGGCGCATTGGACCCGAGGGGATATGAAGTGCATCCCATTGCAAGCCCGGAGCCGCATGAGAAGGCAAGGCATTATCTTTGGCGTTTCTGGAACAGGCTGCCGAAAACAGGCCATATAGCTATTTTTGACCGTACCTGGTACGGAAGGGTCATGGTGGAACGTCTGGAAGGCTTTTGCAGTACCAATGACTGGCAGCGGGCTTACAATGAAATCAATGAGTTTGAAGAGGAGCTTGCAAAGTGGGGCGCCGTCATCATTAAGTTCTGGGTGCAGATTGACAAGGATACACAGCTTGCACGTTTTGAGGACAGGCAGAATACGCCGGAAAAGCGCTGGAAGATAACAGAGGAAGACTGGCGCAACAGGGAAAAATGGGAATCCTATGAGGAGGCTGTCAATGAAATGCTGCAAAAGACCAGTACGACCTATGCGCCATGGCATATTCTGGAATCAGTGGATAAAAAATATGCGAGGATAAAAGCGCTTAAGATTGTCATTGCGGCTATCGAAGAGGCTTTGGAAAAGAAGCAGGATTTATAAATGACGGGATAAGTGAGGAGAATGGTTATGACGAAAGAAGAATTGGCGCTGGAAATCGTGGAACTTCTGAAAAAAGAATATCCCGAAGCCGGATGTACCCTGGACTATAACGAGGCATGGAAGCTGCTGGTCAGTGTCCGTCTGGCTGCCCAGTGCACGGATGCACGGGTAAATGTTGTGGTGCAGGATTTGTATGCCAGATATCCTGATGTGGATGCCCTGGCAGCCGCAGATGTGGCGGATATAGAAAAAATAGTAAAACCCTGCGGTTTGGGGCACAGTAAGGCAAGGGATATCAGCGCCTGTATGAAAATACTGAAAGAAGAATACGGGGGCAGTGTGCCGGATGACTTTGACATCCTGCTGAAGTTACCGGGAGTGGGGCGGAAAAGCGCAAATCTGATTATGGGGGATGTTTTCGGCAAACCTGCCATTGTCACGGACACACATTGTATCCGTCTGGTAAACCGTATGGGGCTGGTTGAAGGCGTCAAGGAACCGAAAAAGGTGGAGATGGCGCTCTGGAAGCTGATACCGCCTGAGGAAGGCAGTGATTTTTGTCACAGGCTTGTTTTGCATGGCAGGGAAATCTGTACGGCAAGGACAAAACCGTATTGTGACAAATGTTGTCTGAAGGATGTCTGTAAAAAAATATTGTAGAAAGACTGTCTGCCGTATAAAGACAGAAGGGAGATTATCACTTAATGGGAAAGAAAACATTTGAAGAAAGAAGTCTGAAATTTGAAACATTACAATTACATGCGGGACAGGAACAGCCCGACCCGGCGACGGGCGCCAGGGCAGTGCCTATATATCAGACATCTTCTTATGTATTCAAGGACAGCGAACAAGCAGCGGCGCGGTTTGATTTAAGTGATGCCGGCAATATTTACGGAAGGCTGACAAATCCGACGCAGGACATTTTCGAAAAGAGGATGGCTGCTTTGGAGGGTGGGGTGGCGGCCCTTGCCGTTGCATCCGGAGCGGCGGCAATTTCCTATACATTTCAGAATCTTGTACATGCGGGGGAACATATTGTGGCAGCCAAAAACATTTATGGCGGCACATACAATCTTCTGGCGCATACCCTTAAGGAATTTGGCATCTTAGTCACTTTTGTGGATGTTTTCCGGTATGAAGAGGTGGAAGCGGCCATTCAGGAAAATACAAAAGCTTTGTTTATTGAAACGATGGGAAATCCCAATTCTGATGTGGCAGACATTGAAAAACTGGCCGATATGGCACATGCACATAAAATCCCCCTGGTTGTAGACAATACCTTCGCAACGCCGTATCTGGTCCGTCCCATTTCTTACGGAGCTGACATTGTGGTACATTCTGCCACAAAGTTTATCGGCGGACATGGTACGGCCCTCGGAGGCGTGATAGTGGATGGCGGAAAGTTCGATTGGGAAGCAAGCGGAAAATTTCCGTCCCTTACGGAGCCGAATCCCAGCTACCATGGCATCAGTTTTACGAAGGCAGCCGGCGCTGCGGCTTTTGTAACAAAAATCCGCGCCATACTTCTTAGGGATATGGGAGCAACGCTTGCCCCCTTCCATGCATTTTTCTTTTTACAGGGGCTGGAAAGCTTGTCCCTAAGGGTGGAAAGGCATGTGGAAAATGCCCTGACGGTGGTGGAATATTTAAATAATCATCCGCAGGTGGAAAGGGTAAACCATCCTGCCGTGACGACAGATGCAGCCCGGAAAGCCATATATGAAAAGTATTTTCCAAACGGGGGCGGCTCCATCTTTACTTTTGAGATAAAAGGAGGTGCCGAAAAGGCAAGGGCGTTTATTGATAATCTGGAATTGTTCAGTTTATTAGCCAATGTTGCGGATGCAAAATCACTGGTGATTCATCCGGCATCCACTACGCATTCCCAACTGAACGAAACAGAGATGGCAGAACAGGACATCAGACCCGGCACCATCCGATTGTCCATCGGTACGGAAAACATTGCGGACATAATTGAGGATTTGGAAGAAGCATTTCGCGCCGTTCAATAATAGTTGACAGAGTATTCCGCATTTTACACGGGCGGGTAAGGTCTTTTTTTTTCGTATGGAACCTGAAAAGCGTTCTGCCGGAAGATTTGACTTTACCCGCCCGAAAAAATACGTTGACAAATTATCAGGAATTATATATAGTAATCATGTCAGAACATTTGTTCTTTGCTTGAAGATAAAATGGCCAAAAGGAGTAATCATGCAGTTGATACAGATATTATGGGACAGGCGGGATTTTTTCCTGACTTGTCTGCTGGAACATATCAGAATATCCCTGACGGCAGCGGGATGCGCCGGAGTTTTGGGCATTCTTGCAGGTATCGTAATCAGCCGGCACAGAAAAGCGGCGGGAGTGGTTCTTGGCATCATCAATGTTATTTATACCGTGCCTTCCATTTCCCTTCTGGGCTTTCTGATTCCGTTTACCGGAATCGGCAATAAGACAGCCATTATTGCCCTGACCGTATATGGGCTGCTTCCCATTGTCCGAAACACTTATACAGGGCTTACCAATGTGGACGGAGGGATTCTGGAGGTGGCGGAAGGCCTTGGAAGCAGCAGAAGGCAGATACTGTTCAGGGTACAGCTTCCGCTTGCACTTCCGGTTATTATAAGCGGTTTCCGCAATATGGCGGTCATGATTATTGCCATGGGCGGGATTGCGTCCTTTATCGGTGCAGGCGGTCTCGGCGCTGCCATTTACCGGGGAATCACAACATACAATATGACACTGACAGCAGCGGGTTCTCTGCTGATTGCCCTGCTTGCCTTATTCAGTGACTGGCTGCTTTCTAAGGTGGAGAAAGCGGTGAACAGGAGGTACGGCATTGCATAAGGTGATAGAAATACAAAACTGTACCGCTGCCTATGGTGAAAGTATAGTATTAAAAGAGGTTTCCCTCGCAGTGGAAGAAGGAGAGTTTCTTGTAATAATAGGACCGTCAGGCTGTGGCAAGACAACACTGCTCAAGATGATAAACGGCCTTGTGGAGCCTGTATCGGGAAAAGTGCTGGTAAAGGGAAAGCGGCTTGAAAAAGACAGTCTGGCTGTCCTGCGGCGGCGGATAGGATATGCCGTACAGGGAGCAAAGCTGTTCCCCCATATGACAGTGGAAGATAATATCTGTTATGTCCCTTGTCTTGAGAAGAAGCTTTCAGCGGAGGAAAAAAAGTCTTTGACAGGCAGGATGCTGGGACTGGTAAGGTTATCGGAGGAATTGGCAGGGAGGTTTCCCGGACAGTTGTCCGGCGGACAGCAGCAGAGGGTAGGGATTGCAAGGGCCATGGCATCGTCACCGGACATTCTCCTGATGGACGAGCCTTTCGGTGCGGTGGACGAAATCACCAGAAAATGTCTTCAGGAAGAATTGCTTGCACTGCAGAAAAAGACGAATGTTACCATTGTGTTTATCACACACGATATCAGGGAAGCCTTATTGCTGGGAAGCCGCATTGCAGTGATGAAAGACGGCGCTGTCTTACAGGAAGGAACCGCACGGGAACTGTTAGATGCACCGGCGGATGCGTTTGTAAGACAACTGTTGACGGGACAGGACTCCCGCAAAGAAAGATAAAAAAGGGATAGCCGTGCGGTCAAGGCGGCATGGCGGAAAGGATGAAAAAATGAGACACTTAAAGAGAGGAATGATAGCGGTATTGCTGGTATGCATGGCGCTTGGCATGGGCGCCTGCGGAGAAAAGAAAGTAATTAAAATTGCGTCGAAGCCCATGACGGAGCAGTATATCCTGACAGAAATCATAGCGCAGCTGATTGAGGCAAAAACCGATTACCGGGTGGAGATTACCAAAGGCATCGGCGGCGGGACTACCAATATCCATCCGGCGCTGTTAAAGGGAGAGTTTGATTTATACCCGGAGTATACAAGAACAGCGTGGCTTAACGTCTTAAAGAAAGAAGAAATGGAAAAAGACGATGAAGTACTGTATGCGCAGCTTTTAGAGGAGTACGACGCCATGGGCCTTGCGTGGACAGGCCTGTATGGTTTTTCCAATACTTACGGTCTTGCCGTAAGGCAGGAAACGGCAGATGCCCATGGAATTTCCACCTATTCGGATTTGGCTGCATCCTCCCCGGAACTGATTTTTGGGGGAAATCCCGATTACATGGAACTGGAAACCGGGTATGCAAGGCTCTGTGCTGCTTACGATATGCAGTTTAAGGACACAAAGCAGATGGAGATTGCCCTAAAGTATGAAGCCCTGAAAAACGGTGAAGTGGATGTTATCAATGCATTTACCACCGACGCGCAGCTGGCAGCCAATAATCTGGTATTGCTTACCGATGACGGCGGTTTTTTTGAAACTTTTGAGGCCGGCACCGTAGTGCGGAAGGATGCGCTTGAAAAATATCCGGAACTGGCAGGCGTTCTGGAGTTGTTGAATGGGCTGATTTCCGAGGAAGAGATGCAGCAGATGAATTATGAAGTCGAGGCAGAGGGCAGGGAAGATAAAGAGGTTGCCCGCGAGTTTCTGGAAAGAAAGGGACTGCTGCAGTAACCAATGTCCATTTGCAATCCATTTTTTAATACAGGAAAACCGGGGAACTGCTCTTGACAGGCAGTTCCCCGGTAAAACGTCAAAAAAGAATATATATCACCATTTTAGGAATGTGCTATCCATGTTCCGTCATTACACTTTTTTGCTTTTTCCATTAATTGCTCTGCATATTGTCTGTCCATAAACCTCCTCCCAAACCGTAATTTAGCATCTGTCAAAGAAATTTTGAAGTTTATCTGCAAATTGTCCAATGTGTATGCCGTCAACAAAGGAATGATGTGCCTGCACTGATATTGGAATCAAAATTTTACCGTCTTTCTCATAATACTTTCCCCAATCAAAAAGGGGGGTTGCATTATCTTTTTTCCCGGAATTGGTATGAGAAATATGCGAGTAAGTCAACCATGGCATCGGAGAACATTGAAACACATCATTTCCCAACGGACCTTTAAAATATTCCTCTTGTTCCCTTGCTGTTTTTGAAGCCAGCTCGCAGTATTCTATTATATCATCTATCATAGGCACATTGACTACCTTAAACAATTCAGTTTTTTTGTTGAGATAAGTGAATGCCGTATCTATTCTTTCAAATAAAACAACCTGTCCGTCAACAAAGCGATAACGAAACGCCTCTATTTCATTCGCGCATTTGCAGACCGCATATACCATAGCCAGTGTGAAAGAAATTCCCTGTTTTTTAACAGATTCTCTAAAATTGGTAATATCTGCCTCATAGGTTACACAAAACGCCGGTTCAATGCTGTTTTTAAAAATCATACAGTGCATTGCCCTGTCCCATGTTTTTTCATCAATTACTTTATATTTATTAGCCATACACATAATCCTTTAAGCTTTTTAAATATTAAAAATCATTATCCGTGAAATGTCTTTCCAATCTTCAAGGTACAATTAATTTCACCTAAATTACCATATTCTGGCTTTTGTGTCAATATTCTCTAATCTTGAGTTTCCGCATTTTGCATGGCGGCAGCCCCGGCGTGCATTTGTTCCAACAGGACACGCTCTCGCTCGGGTAAAAACGCAGTGGTACATAAGAGGTTGAAATACAACCTCCCATGCCTTGGTACAAGGCATTGTCCAGCGTTTTTACACGGTCCTTTATGGAATCAAATGCACGCCGGGGCTGCCGCCATGCAAAATGCGGAAACTCAAGTCTCTGATAGTTACACATAAGAGTGTATACGTTTCTGTACTTGTTTTTATCTGCATTTTGTATTATACTTACGAAGTATTCTAACAAAAGCAATAAGGATGGTATGAATTATGGCATTATTAGACCAATGGAAAGAAATGGCGTATTCCCAGACAGAAGACAAGAAAGTGCTTGAAAAGCTGTGGATGGATTATTTTCAGGAGGAAACCAATATCTATGCGGAACTTCTGGAAAACCCCGATACGGTGGTGAAGGGAACCGTAAAAGAGCTGGCTGAGAAATTCCATGTCAGCATTATGAGCATGACCGGTTTTCTGGACGGCATCAATGACAGTTTAAAGGAGCCCAATCCCATTGAAGAGATGGAAGAGGATACCGTGGTAAACCTCGGCTTTGACAAGGAACTGTTATATAAGAACATGGTGGCGGCACAGGCAGACTGGCTGTATAAGCTGGAGGCGTGGAACGATATTTTTGACGAGGACAAAAGAAAGGCCCTCTACAAAGAGCAGAAAGATTCCACCACAATCCGCAAAGCGCCCCGTGTATATCCCAATGACCCTTGTCCCTGCGGAAGCGGTAAAAAATATAAAAAGTGCTGTGGCAAATAGCGTGAGAAGAACTTCTAACGCTTGCAGCAAAGGCTGCTTCACGAAGAAGTTCTATGTCTCACGCTTGAGAAATGCCTGAAATGCGGCATTTCTCATCCAGATTTGAGCCGCCATGGAGTGGCGGCATGGAGGTTAGCGTGAGAAGAACTTCTAACGCTTGCAGCAAAGGCTGCTTCGCGAAGAAGTTCTATGTCTCACGCTTGGAACTTTAGTTCCGTGGGATTATGGGATTCCGCAGAGCGGAATCATGTTGGTTGGCGTGAAAAGTACTTTTCATGGAGGCTGATGTATGGAGAGCAGGGTTTTGGATGCGGTGGCATTGTTTGAATCGGGGTATAATTGTGCGCAGTCTGTATTTGCCACATATGCCGATTTGTTTGGGATGGAAAAGGAAGCGGCATTAAAACTGGCGTGTCCCATGGGAGCAGGCATAGGCCGCATGCGCGAGGTCTGCGGTACAATTTCTGCCATGTCCATGCTGCTGGGAATGAAAGAGGGCAATGCCGACGCCAAAGACCAGGCGGCAAAGCAGCACGTATATGAAAAAACAAGGCAGATGGCGGACCGGTTTAAGGAAGAAAGCGGCAGTATGCTCTGCCGGGAGCTTCTCGGTATTGTGGGCAGGGAAGCAAGCGCGGCCCCATCGGAGAGAACTGCGGAATATTATGCAAAACGGCCGTGCAGCAGACTGGTTGCGCGGGCGGCACGCATCATAGAAGATACGCTGTTATCCGATATGGAATAAATTGATAATTGCGGAAATTTTTGTGAAGTACTTTACAGCCGGATAGAAATGGATTAAAATACGAATTATAAAAAATATCTGTTCATACAGGTATCAGATGACAAATACGTTGAAGAGAACAGAGGATGCAGTAAAGTAGCAGAGAAAGGCGCCCGGAATTCCGGTGCTGAAAGCGCCTGTACATTTGCGCATTCCCAAACCATCTCTGAGTGGCCCCAATAAGGCCCGCCCGCCGGCGTTACAGGAAAAATGAGCGGTCCTGTGTGATTACACAGGGCAAGCAGGGTGGAACCGCGTTGATACGTCCCTTGCATTACTTAGGTAATGTAAGGGATTTTTTGCTTTGTAGAAAAAGGAAAGGCATGGGTGTAAACATGAAGAACTGGAAGGAAAATGTAAAAAATTTGTTTTGCGGAGAGACAATCATAAGCAAGAGGGAGTTGTGGCTGGCAGGGGGAATCTGCTTTCTGGCGGGCGTGGTGTACGGGCTTTTTACGGCGCCGTGGACAAGGGGCGTATCCATTGGCTGCAATTGCGGAAATTACAGTAATGCCGATTCTACTGAGGACGGCAGGGACTGTAACGGTAAAGATGGTATAAATGAATAGGAAATTTTATTAAGAGGAAGGATGGAAGATTGAATAAATTGCTCGAAAGCAATTTATTCAACCAAGAATTTGTGCCGAAGCGTCACAAATTCCATGATGGCAGAGCAAAATCTGACATTTTGCTCGCCTCCTCAGCGAAAAACGCTTCGGAATGGAGGAAAAAATGAAGGTTACATTAAAGGATGGTTCTGTAAAAGAGTATGAACAGTCAAAAAGCGCCTTTGAAATTGCGCTTGATATCAGTGAAGGGCTCGCAAGGGTGGCCTGTGCCGTGGAAATCAATGGTAAGGTTGAGGATTTGCGGACCGTGGTGGACGAGGACTGCGAATTGAATATTCTGACTGCAAATGACAAGGAAGGCTTGCGCACGGTGCGCCACACCTGTTCCCATGTGCTGGCGGAAGCGGTCAAGAGGCTGTTCCCGGAAGCAAAACTGGCAATCGGTCCCTCCATTGACAACGGCTTTTATTATGATTTTGAGCATGAGCCCTTTTCAAGGGAGGATTTGGATAAGCTGGAAGCGGAGATGAAAAAAATCATCAAAGAGGGAAATAAGCTGGAAAAATTTACGCTTCCCAGAGAAGAAGCCATTCAATTCATGGAAGAAAAAAACGAGCCTTACAAGGTGGAGCTTATTCGTGATTTACCGGAGGATGCAATTATCTCGTTCTACAGTCAGGGTGAATTTGTGGACTTGTGTGCAGGTCCCCACCTGATGAGTACAAAAGGCATCAAGGCCTTTAAGCTGACTTCCTCATCAGGCGCATATTGGCGCGGCAAATCCGAAAATGCCATGCTCCAGAGAATTTACGGCACCGCCTTCAATAAGAAGGAGGAATTGGAGGAATATCTCGTTTATCTGGAAAATATCAAAAACAGGGACCACAACAAATTGGGACGCGAAATGGAACTGTTTACCACGGTGGATGTGATTGGACAGGGACTTCCTCTCCTGATGCCCAAGGGAACAAAAATTGTCCAGACCCTGCAAAGGTGGATTGAAGACTTGGAGGACAACGAATGGGGCTATGTGAGAACCAAGACTCCCCTTATGGCGAAAAGCGATTTGTATAAAATATCAGGCCATTGGGACCATTATAAAGAGGGCATGTTTGTGCTGGGGGATGAGGAGAAGGACAAAGAAGTGTTTGCCTTACGTCCCATGACCTGTCCGTTCCAGTACTATGTATATAAGGCGGCGCAGCATTCCTACCGCGATTTGCCCATACGCTACGGAGAAACCTCCACGCTTTTCAGGAACGAGGATTCCGGGGAAATGCACGGGCTTACAAGGGTACGCCAGTTTACCATCAGTGAAGGACATTTGATTGTGCGTCCCGACCAGATGGTGGATGAATTTAAGGGCTGTATTGCTCTGGCGAAGTATGTCATGAATACGCTTGGGCTGCTGGATGACATTACCTGGCATCTTTCCAAGAGGGACCCCGAAAACAAGGAAAAATATATCGGGGAGCCGGAAGTATGGGATGAAACGGAACAGCATATCCGCGATATCCTGACAGAGCTGGAACTTCCGTTTGTGGAAGATGTGGGGGAAGCCGCTTTTTATGGACCCAAAGTGGATATCAATGCAAAGAATGTGTACGGCAAAGAAGACACCATGATTACCATACAGTGGGATGCCCTTCTGGCAGAGCAGTTTGATATGTACTATATAGACCAGAACGGTGACAAGGTACGGCCTTTTATCATTCACAGGACTTCCATGGGCTGCTATGAGAGAACCCTTGCATGGCTGATTGAAAAATATGAAGGCAAGTTACCTACCTGGCTTTGTCCGGAGCAGGTGCGTGTGCTTCCCATCTCCGAAAAATATGCGGATTATGCACAAAAGGTGGCAGATAAGCTGAAACAAAACGGCATATTGGTGACAGTGGATAACCGCTCTGAAAAAATTGGTTTTAAAATCCGGGAAACCAGACTGGCAAAAGTACCCTACATGCTGGTGGTGGGACAAAAAGAAGAAGAGGAAAATGTAGTATCCGTCAGAAGCCGTTTTCTGGGTGATGAAGGTCAAAAAACGCTGGAAAGTTTTATAGAGGATATTTTGGAAGAAATTCATACCAAAGTCATCCGCAAAGAAACCGTGCAGGAAGAAAAGAAGTAGGCAGTTTGTTTACTGTTATGCAATGTATAAAGTCTGCATTTTACAGCCATACTAAGTTTGAAAATCATTCATAAGGAGGACTTAATATGGCTGAACTGTGTTGCAGTGTAGAGAATTGTACCTATAATGACCAATGTTACTGCTGTAAGGGTGATATCTGTGTGGGCGGTGACCAGGCACACAAGAAAGATGACACCTGCTGTGAAAGTTTTGCCCAGAGAAAGGGTGATGCTTATACCAGTTCCATTTTCCATCCCAGCCGGACCATCAGCATTGACTGTGAGGCGACAAAATGTATTTATAACGAGGATTATAAATGTATGGCTGACCATGTTGACATTAAGGGCTGCGGCGCCTGTGACTGCAGGGAAACTGCATGTGGAACTTTCAGGGAGCAGTAAACGGACACTGCAGATAAAAAATGTTTTAAAAATCTGCTGATTGCGGTATAATGGAATCAGCAGATTTTTTTATCTGTAAAAAGATGTGAAAAGTGCCATAAGGAGAAGTTTATGAGGAAATCGTATGGTAAGAAACGGATACGGGGCCTGGCGGTATTGTTTTTGGCAATTATTCTTTTGGCGGCAGGTTTTCCGATGTCTGTACGGGCGCAGAAATCCCGTACTGTGAGGGTGGCATTTTTCCCGATGGAAGGTTTTCATACCTACTCCGAGGAGGAGGGGTATGGCGGCATGGATGTGGTTTACCTGGAGGAACTCTGCAAATACACCGGGTGGGATATAATCTATGTGGAATGTGAAAGTTGGAATGATGCCCTTGCAAAACTGGAAGCAAAGGAAGTGGATTTGGTAGGTTCGGCACAGTATTCAGCAGAGCGGAGTGAAATTTTTGATTTTGCCGCTTTGTCCAGCGGCTATACCTTCGGTTGTTTGTATGTAGCTGAGGACAGCAGTCTGGCTTATGAAGATTTCGACGCAATGCGGGATATGAATTTTGGTGTTGTAGACAGCTATATACGCAAAAATGATTTTTTGGAATATCTGGACAGAAACGGCATTGAGAATCCCCGGCTGAAAGAATACGATACGACACAGGAGATGGATGAAGCGCTTATGTCCGGTGATATCGACGTGGCAGTCCATACTTTGACAGAGGTATCGAAAGGTCAGTGTCTGGTAGGGAAGTTTGCCTACGCACCTTTTTACTACATAACCTGGAAGGGCAATGAGGACCTGCTGGATGAATTGAATTTTGGGATTGAAAAGTTAAAGATGAATGCTCCGGCATTTCAACAGGAACTGATAACCCATTATTATGGGGGGCGTTGGGAACGGTTTGCCGCTGAAGAACAACAGTTTATCGACAGGGGAGAAACGATAAGGATAGGTTTCTATAAGGATACAAGGCCGTTGGCTTATATCAATGCAAATGGAGAATTTGACGGAATCTATATCCAGGTATTAAAGACTGTTGCAGAACGGAGCGGTATGACTGTGGAGTTTTGCCCGTTAGAGCGGAGCGAGTATTGGAAGGATTTGCTCGCAACAGGGGAAATTGATTTTTATGTAGGTGCAAACAATATGAACCTGGCGCGTGATGCAAATATTCTGCTTACCAATCCTTTTATGGAGTATAATGCAGTCATTGTATCCAAAAACGATTATATTTTGTCTGATGAAGAAGTTACCGTTGCTTTGACGAACGGACGTGCTTATTGGGCAGACAATTTAGAAATAGATGCGCAGGTAGTATTCCGTGACAGCGCAAAAAATTGCTTGCAGGCTGTGGAAAAGGGTGAAGCGGATATTACGATTCTCAACACCATAGAGTATAACTACCAGTCAAAAAATGAAAGGTTTTCCGATTTGATTGAATGGGATAACCACAGATACCAGTCGGGAACCACCCTGGCGGCGTACAGTGATACGGATTCGGTGATGTTCAGCGTGATGAACAGAGCGTTGGGGCTAATGTCAGAGACTGAAAAAGAAGATATTATCAATCAATATATGAATATTTCCTACGATAGCTATGAACTGCCGGATTATATCTATCAAAGCAGAAATGTAATTGCCATATTCGGTGTTCTGCTGCTGTTGTTTTTAGTCTTCGGCGGTACCGTGCTTAATATGCGTAAAAAATCATATCTTCTGCTTGAAAAAAAGAATGGAGAACTGCAGTCCGCCATAATGGAGGCGGAAAGGGCAAATCTTGCCAAAACAGAATTTTTATCCCATATGTCCCATGATATTCGCACTCCCATAAACGGCATAATGGGCATGTTAAATATTGCAGAAAAAAATCCGGACGATTTGGAAAGGCAGGCAGACTGCAGGGAAAAAATAAAGATGTCCGCAAAACATCTGCTGTCCCTGATAAATGATGTTTTGGATATCAGTAAGCTGGAACGCGGAAAGATAGAGTTTGCAAAGGTGGTGTTTGGATTAAAGGAGTTGTTGGACAACTGTGCATCCATAGTGGGCGGACAGGCAGCGGACAGAAATATAACCCTGATAACGGATTTTGGAGAGGAAGGAAAACTGCCGCATGCCTATTTTACAGGAAGTCCCCTCCACATCAAACAGATTTTGATTAATATTGCAGGAAATGCCGTTAAATACAATAAACCCATGGGTAAAATCCGGTTTACCTGTCATGAAATTTCAGAAGAAAACGGGATAGCACAGATATGCTTTGAAATTGCTGACACGGGAATCGGCATGGGGCAGGAGTACCTAAAGCATATTTATGAGCCGTTTACCCAGGAAGAAGGCGGTGCCAGAACGAATTATCAGGGCAGCGGACTTGGCATGACCATTACCAAAAATCTGGTGGATAGCATGGGAGGAAGCATACAGGTAAAAAGTGAGCTGAACCAAGGCAGTATTTTCACCGTGGTGTTACCGCTTGAGATTGCCTCCCCGCCTGTAGAGCAGGAAGAAGAAAAAGAGGAAAGCGCAGCGGAAGTCAGCGGAAAGCGAATCCTGCTTGTGGAAGACAATGAACTGAATCAGGAAATTGCACAGTATATGCTGGAGGAAAATGGGCTGGAGGTAACGCTGGCAGTCAATGGCAAAGAAGCGCTGGACATTTTTCGGGAATCTCCCCCCCACACTTTCCAACTGGTATTTATGGATGTGATGATGCCCATTATGAACGGGTATGAGGCGACGAGGGCCATACGCAGCCTTGACAGGCCGGATGCGTCTGCCGTTCCAATCATTGCAATGACGGCAAATGCCTATGCAGAGGATGTGCGGGCCGCCATGGAGTCCGGAATGAACGAACACATAGCAAAGCCGCTGGAACCGGAAATCATAAACCGGGTTCTTGCAAGATGGCTGAGAACAGAAATCGAATAAGATATTTAAACGGAGAAAACCAGAAATTATGGATTATGAACAGTACGGCTTGTTGAAAAAGACAAAAGAGAAAATTAAAAAAAGCATTGCAATCAGGACAGGGTTTCTTTTGTCGGTATTCCTGTTTTTTTCCGGATGCGGTAACAAAGCAGGTACGACGGCGCTGGAAGAGGGAATGCAGCATATTGCCGACATGGAATATGGCGCAGCGCTTTTGTCCTTTGAAACGGCACGTGCAAACGGGGAAGATGAACGGCTGATAGCAAGGGGGACGGGGATTGCCTACATAGGGCTTACCGATTACGATGCGGCAGTGGAAAATCTGTTGCTATGCCTTTCTTTCAGTAACGGCATGGTAAACAGTATGGATTACGATGTAAATTATTATCTGGCTGCAGCCTATCAGAAATCCGGAAAATATGCGGAAGCGGAAAAAGTCTACGATGCCATTCTGGCGCTGAAACCGGGAGAAACGGATGCCTATTATCTCAGGGGCAATGCAAGGCTTTCACAAGGGAGGTATCAGGAGGCGAAGGAAGATTTTGACAAAGCCGTGGAACTGGAGCCTGCCAACTACAGCCGTATCATCCAGATTTATAAGGTTCTTCTGGCAGACGGATACAAGGAAGTGGGGCAGAACTATCTGGAAGAGGCATTGACCCGCTCGGAAAAAATGAGTGCATTTGATAAAGGCTGCATCCAGTATTATCTGGGCAATTATGAGCAGGCGCAGGTGCTTTTGGAAGAAGCAAAGGCAGGCGGCACTGCGGATGCCTATCTGTATCTGGGACTGTCCTATGAAGCCACAGGAGATTACAACTATGCCATCACGAATGTATACAGCAGCTATCTTGCCAAAAATGAGGGCAATGCGGAAATCTATAATCAGCTTGGACTCTGTTATATGAATCAGGAAGACTACGCCCAGGCCCTTGCCGCTTTCCAGAAAGCGATGCAGATAGAAGGAAACGGTATGCAGCAGACCCTGCAATTTAATGAAATCATCGCGTATGAATATCTTGGGGAGTATACCCAGGCGGCCATACTGCTCAATAATTATATACAAATGTACCCGGATGATGAAACGGCAAAGAGGGAATATGAATTTCTTTCAACGAGGTGAGGCTAGGATTCGTGTGGGAGAAGCCCATATTGAAAATCCGGTCGGAAAACTGAGCAAAAGAAATTCGGCGCACTCCGTTGCACCGGACATTCCAATGAGCCTCATAAAACAAAAATCGTGTTCAGCAAAGGCTTCCACGATTTTAGAGTCTCATTTTCATGGTGCAAAGGTCGCTTGCCGAATTTCTTTTGCTCAGTTTTCCTTGCGGTAGTCACAAGGGGCTTCCCCGCCCGAATCCGGAGGGATAAGTACTAAAAAATCACAATAACGAAAAAAATGTGCCTAAAATTCATACAAGAATTTTAGGCACTCCTATAATATGCACTATATCACACTTAAAAATAAAAGTCTAGTTTTTTTTTTATTTTCCGCTATACTTCTCTTATACAGTAGCCATTCATATGCAGTCAGTCAGTAAACCAGCCCTTGTGTAAATCCATATCCTAAGGAACCCGTTAAAAAGCATCGGCACTTAGCGAGGTTTTTTCGAGCTTAGTGTCCGCTATGCTTTTTAAGAGCGAGAGCGCGGTGACGAGGATATGGATTTACGCAAGGGCGGCAACTGCGATACGCCATTACAGGAGGACCCCATGAAAAAAGACCATGAAAGCGAACAGCGCTACTTTGACGAATGCCGCACCCTTATTCAAGGCAACATCAAAAAGTATGAGGAAGAATACGAATCCCGCCATGCCAAAACCCAGGCGTTATTCAAGGCCATGCAGGGCGGCGACGTGGAGCTCTATAACCAGATGATGACCAGCGCCAGTCTGGAAGAACACGCGGCAAACCAGCTTCGGAAAAACCGCGCCGCATACGATAATCCCTATTTTGGCAGGATTGCCTATCTGGACGTGGAAACGGAGAAGGAAGCAAAGGTATATATCGGGAAAAACGGTATCTTTAGGGATAAAACCGAGGTAATCATTGCGGATTGGCGGGCGCCCATCTCCAGCGTATACTATGAAAACGAACTGGGTAAAGGCAGCTATATGCTGCCGGACGGGGAAGAACTGCCGATAGACCTCCATGAAAAAAGAACCTATGATATACAAAACGGAGAACTGAAAGGATGGTTTGACAGTGACGTTGCCTCCAATGACGCGCTTCTGGTGCAGTATCTGTCCAAAAACAAGGAAGCGGTGCTGGGAGATATCATTGCCACCATACAGAAAGAACAGAACGAAATCATCAGGGAGTCCCCTTTTAAAAACATTCTGGTGCAGGGGGTTGCGGGAAGCGGCAAGACGACGGTTGCCATGCACAGGATTTCTTATATTCTGTATAACTACAAGGACAGGTTTACTTCCAACGAGTTCTGTATCATCGGCGGCAGCGATTTGCTGCTGTCCTATATCACCAGCGGCCTGCCGGAGCTGGATGTGCCGGATGTGAAGCAGAAGCGCATGGATGTGATGCTGACGCACCTCTTAAAAAAGGATTGGACGAAAAAGAAAAAGGTGGCGGGACTTCTGCCGGATGCCGCCGTAAGGAGCCGGATGGACTTTATGCTCCATCTGGAGCTTTACCTTTTGCATCTTAGGGAAGGCTGTATAGAAACGAAGGATTTGAAGGACGGGGAGCTTGGCACAATCCTTACGGGAACGGGGATAGGGCGTCTTTTGGCGGAAAATCCCGAATACAGCATTTACAGGCTGCTTTCCACTCTGGATGAGCGGGTAAAGACGCGGATTAAATTTCTTTCCCCCGATGGGGAAAAAGATTATTTTCTAAAAAAATGCAGGGAATACAAAGCATACTATAAAAACAAGGAAGTAAAAGAAAGCATCTATGAGCTGTACGAAGACTTTCTTGCCGGGTATGAGGACAGCTTTCCCGGCAGCATAGACCTTCCGGCACATGCCGCGAGGGCTGCGGCGGGAGAGTATGACATATACGACGTTGCGGCGCTGGTACTTATCTATTACCGGGTAAAGCAGAAAAAAGAAGACGAAGAGTTTGGGCAGATATTTATTGATGAGGCGCAGGACTTTGGCATAGCCCCGTACTATGTGTTGAAAAAAGTATTGCCCGCCTGCTATTTTACCGTAATGGGCGATGTGTCCCAGAATATCCATTACGATACGGGAATGAACGACTGGGAGGACATGAGGAAGTGGTTTCTTACAGGGGAAAAGGATGTGTTTGGGCTGCTTTCCAAAAGCTACCGCAATACCATCGAGATTTCGGAGTACGCCGGAAAAATATTGGAAAAGGCTTCTTACGGAAAGTATCGCATTGAGCCTGTTATCCGTCACGGTATTCCCGTGCAGGAGTATGGATTTGCGGAAGAAAAGGCCATGTATGAAAAAGCGCAGGAAATCATTGCAGGGGTAAAAGAAAAAGGCTATGGAAGCGTTGCGGTTATCTGCCGCGACGATGCGGAGAAAATATGGGTGGAAAAATGGCTGGAGGATGTGGACATCCTTCCCGTGTCCATGACGAAGGGGCTTGAATTTGACGTGGTGCTTTTATGGAATCCGCCGCAAATTGGAGAGATAGAAGGCCCCCAAATGGCGAAACTCATGTATGTTGCGGCGACAAGGGCCTTGCATGAATTACACATTTTGCGATTGTGAAAAAGTTGACACACAATATCTTGTGTTTTTTGTTGACTTTCCCCATATGAGATGTTACACTGGAGATAACGTTTTGAAAGGGAGGGACTTTTGTTGTTTCAGGTAATCAAGAGAGATGGGGAGAGGGTAGATTTTACCCTGACAAAAATCAATGATGCCATTATGAAGGCATTTACGGCCACACAGATGGAGTACAGCAATGATATCGTGGATTTGCTGGCGCTTCGGGTGTCCGCAGACTTTCAGGGAAAGGTGAAGGACGGCGCCGTATCGGTGGAGGATATTCAGGACAGCGTGGAAAAAGTGCTGGGACAGGCCGGCTATGAGGAAGTGGCTAAGGCTTATATTCTGTACCGCAAACAGCGCGAAAAAATGCGTACCATGAAATCCACGATTCTGGATTACAAGGATGTGGTAAACAGTTATGTAAAGGTGGAGGACTGGCGCGTCAAAGAAAATTCCACCGTTACTTATTCCGTGGGCGGCTTGATTTTAAGCAATTCCGGCGCGGTTACGGCCAATTACTGGCTGTCTGAGATATATGACCAGGAAATTGCGGATGCACACCGCAATGCGGATATTCATATCCATGATTTGTCCATGCTGACAGGCTACTGTGCGGGATGGTCCTTAAAACAGCTTATCAAAGAAGGCCTGGGTGGGATTACCGGTAAGATTACGTCCGCACCGGCAAAACACCTGTCCGTACTCTGTAACCAGATGGTGAACTTTTTGGGCATCATGCAGAACGAATGGGCGGGCGCACAGGCATTTTCCTCATTTGATACCTATCTTGCTCCCTTTGTAAAAGTAGATAATCTGAGTTATTCCGAAGTGAAAAAGTGTATTGAGGCTTTTATTTATGGGGTCAATACACCCAGCCGCTGGGGCACGCAGGCGCCGTTTTCCAACATTACGCTGGACTGGACTGTGCCGGATGATTTGGCTGAACTTCCTGCCATCGTAGGCGGCATGGAGATGGATTTTAAATACAAAGACTGTAAAAAAGAGATGGACATGGTAAACAAGGCGTTCATTGAAACCATGATTGAAGGGGATTCCAACGGGCGCGGATTCCAGTATCCCATTCCAACCTATTCCATTACCAATGATTTTGACTGGTCTGACAATGAAAATAACAGACTGTTGTTTGAAATGACGGCAAAGTACGGCACGCCGTATTTTTCCAACTATATCAATTCGGATATGCAGCCCTCCGATGTGCGCAGCATGTGCTGCCGTCTGCGCCTTGATTTGCGGGAGCTGCGCAAGAAAACCGGCGGTTTCTTCGGCTCCGGCGAGAGCACCGGAAGCGTGGGCGTTGTCACAATCAACATGCCCCGTATCGCTTATCTCTCCGCAAGCAAGGATGAGTTTTATACAAGGCTGAACCGGATGATGGATATTGCGGCGCGTTCCTTAAAGATAAAGAGGGGCGTCATTACAAAGCTTCTGGATGAAGGGCTTTACCCTTATACAAAGCGCTATCTGGGCACCTTTGACAACCATTTTTCCACTATCGGCTTAATCGGCATGAACGAGGTGGGCCTCAATGCCAACTGGCTGAGGGCGGATATGACGGATAAAAAGACGCAGGAATTTACCAAAGAAGTTTTGAACCATATGCGGAACAGGCTGTCCGACTATCAGGAGCAGTACGGCGATTTATACAATCTGGAGGCTACGCCTGCGGAAAGCACCACATACCGTCTGGCAAAGCATGACAAGAAGCGCTGGCCCGCCATCAAAACGGTAGGCAACCCTGGGGATACGCCATATTACACCAATTCCTCCCACCTGCCTGTGGATTATACGGTCGATATTTTTGATGCGCTGGATATTCAGGATGAATTGCAGACCCTTTACACTTCAGGCACGGTATTCCATGCCTTTTTGGGAGAGAAGCTACCTGACTGGAAAGCAGCCGCCAGTCTGGTAAAAACCATTGCGGATAATTATAAGCTTCCTTATTATACTTTGTCCCCGACTTACTCCATCTGCAAGGAGCATGGTTATCTTGCAGGGGAAGTAAAGGTATGTCCGCACTGCGGGAAGAAAACCGAGGTTTACAGCAGGATTACGGGGTACTACAGGCCGGTGCAGAACTGGAACGACGGCAAGCTGCAGGAGTATGCAAACCGTACGGAGTACGATATTGCAAATTCCGTGTTAAAACGTCCGGTGGGTGCGGTGGTAACGTTGTCAAGTTATGGCGATGACGTGGAAGTGGAAGCGCCGGAGGATGTAAAGTATCTTTTCACCACCAAAACCTGTCCCAACTGCAAGCTGGCAAAGGAATACTTAAAAGGCGAAAAATATGTAGTCATCGATGCGGAGGAAAACATGGAACTGGCAGGGCGTTATGGCGTCATGCAGGCGCCTACCCTGGTGGTGGTAAACGGCGGTACCCATAAAAAATATGTGAATGCCTCCAATATCAGAAAGTATGCGGAAAGTATGGTGACAGTATGATAAATACTTTGATAGAAAAAATTAAAAAGACGAATGCTCCCATTGTGGTGGGACTGGACCCGATGCTTGCCTATACCCCTGGGCATATACAGAAAAAAGCGTTTGCGGAGTACGGGGAAACCCTTGCGGGGGCGGCGGAGGCCGTCTGGCAGTTCAACAAGGGGATTGTGGATGCGGTCTGCGACCTGATTCCGGCAGTAAAGCCCCAGATTGCCATGTATGAGCAGTTTGGGATAGAAGGAATGAAAGCTTTTGCAAAGACCGTTGATTATTGTAAGGAAAAAGGACTGGTGGTTATCGGGGATGTCAAACGCGGAGACATCGGCTCCACCGCTGTGGCATATGCAGTGGGACATCTCGGCAAAGTGACGGTGGGAAGTAATTCCCTTTACAGTTTTAATGAGGACTTTGTGACGGTCAATCCGTATCTTGGCTCGGATGGCGTCAACCCCTTTATCAAGGTCTGCAAGGAGGAAAAGAAAGGTATTTTTGTGCTGGTAAAAACCTCCAATCCCAGCAGCGGTGAGTTTCAAGACAGATTGGTTGAGGGAAAGCCCCTGTATGAGATAGTCGGTGAACAGGTTGCCCGGTGGGGCGAAGATTGTATGGGTGATTCTTACAGCTATGTCGGCGCTGTAGTGGGAGCTACCTATCCCGAGCAGGGAAAACTTCTTCGGAAGGTAATGCCCAAGACCTTTATCCTGGTACCCGGATACGGGGCGCAGGGAGGCAAAGGCGCTGATTTGGCACATTTTTTCAACGAGGACGGCCTGGGCGCCATCATCAGTTCCTCAAGGGGCATCATAGCCGCCTACAAGCAGGAGAAGTATGCGTCATACGGCGAGGAGGGCTATGCGGACGCCGCCCGTGCGGCAGTCATTGACATGCGGGAGGACATCGCAGGAGCGCTGGCTTAGACCGGTATTTTCAGGTAATTATAATAAGACGTCGGTAAATTTACATACCGGCGTCTTTTTAAATTTAAGAAATATGTAATTTTTCTTTCTTTTTTTTGTAAGCTTTATCTATTATTATGAAATCATAAAAATATTACTGAATGAGGTGGAAAATGCGGAAGAAAATGCTGGCTTTGGGAATTGCAGGCTGTCTGTTATTTTGTGCCTGTGCAGGAAACGGGGCAACAGGAAACAAAGGCACGGAAGGTACAGGCGCGGATAACTCAGGTTCAGTGGGGGATGTACAGAGTCCGGAAACGGAAGCTGCCTATGTTTTAAATGAAATGACAGTGCCTGATGCTGCGCTTGGAGAGTTTCTTCCGGAGGGCGCGGAGAAGACGGTTCTTTTGGAAACACTGGCGGGAGAAGAGATTTATCGTCTGTTGGAAATTTATCCCAATGCGGGCGAGGGCAGTTATGAGGAAGTAAATTATTGTGTACAGGTATTGGAACCGCCATATGAGGAGTGGACGACCGTAACCTTTACCATGGAAGAATATGTAAAACAGCCGGGAAGCTATGTACAGGATGCCTATATGGAGACGGACAGAACTATCAAGATGCTGATAAAAAGTGCGGAATGCGATTATATAGGAAGCTGGAACAAAGCAGGGGGCTTTACGGCAAAGGAAATGGCTTCGGATGTGGAGTGGGAAACAGTTTTTGAAGGCAAACAGCCTGTATGGTTTGACGGCGGGGAAAAAGGATTGTTTTTCCTGAATGAAGAAATTGTTCTCCGATATGATGAAAACGGGCAAAAACAGGAAACAACAATGGAAAAGACAGGGGGACTTGTTTTTTTGGCGGTAGAAAATCCCTTTTCCAATCAATTATATTTTTGCGGAGCGGATGCAGAGTCCTGGTCTATGATGGAAACCGGACTCATGGTGGAAAACGGAGGTTTCTCCATATGGACGGCAGATGAAAAAACACCTGCTTTTACAGGGCGGGATACCGGAAACGGAGAAGAGGAAGACAACTTCTTTCTGGACGGGGACGGAAGTTGTGTGGCGTTTTCGGGAGAAACCGAAGGATATCTCTGCAACCGGCTGGGAATCTACCGGTTCTCCATGGAAGAGAAGAGCTATCAGGAAGTCTATAACTTTGGCGATAAGCATATGGGAGCGCGTGTCAGAAGGATGACCATGTCTGTGAAGGAGGATGGAACGCTTTTGCTGCTTATGACGTACCAAAACGGCAGGTACTGGTTTGCCCGGCTGCAGAAAGAAGAGCAGACGACCGGACAAAAACTGCAATTGGAATTGGCAGTGCAGTATGCATCCCCGTATTTAACAAATGCTGTTATTGATTTTAACAGGCAAAGTGCGGAGTATGAAATTGTGCTTCGGACACGTCCGCAGCAGGAAACGGCTTACGACTACCGAAACAGAATTTGGGCCGAACTGAGTGCAGGAAACGGACCGGACATTATGGGAAGTGATGTGCTGGAAACACGGGTGGGAGCAGAAAAAGGAATTTTGCTTGACCTGACGGAGTATTATGCCATGTATCAGGGAAAGCTTTTTCCTGCGGCAGAACAGTTGGGAAAAGAAGGGGACAAATACTACGGAATCCCCTATACCTTTAATGTCATGACACTGGTGGCGGATAAAGATGTGGTAGGAAACAGACAGGATTGGAATTTGGAGGAAGCCATGCAGTGCATGGAAGAAAGCGGTGCGGATACCTTTTTTGAACAGACTGATGTGGGCAATACTTACTTTTATCTGGGAATTCTTACGGAAAATACAGCCTTCATTGATTGGGAAAACCATATCAGCTATTTAAACGGTGAAGCAGGATGCCAATTGTTGGAATTTTCCACTAAATATTCCGTAAATGACACAGATATATCAGAAGACAGTTTTGAACGGGTGGCTAAAGGAGAGAGCCTGACAGGAATTCTTTACTTTACAACCCCGGAGCTGGTGCAGTATATGTCGGAACGTTTGCAAGGAAGGGAAGTATACATTGGGTTCCCGACGGAAGACCATACGGGGGGACACTGTTTGATAGGGGATGTTCTGGAAATAAACAGCAACACTAAGTCTGTGGAAGGAGCAATGAAATTCATAGATTATCTGTTGTCAGATAATCAGCAGGTAAGTCTTGCAAATGCTATTTTGGAGGGGCATACTGCATCTGGATACCCTGTATTAAATGATTTGATGGACACATTGTACGATTCCCTTTGCGAAAGGGCTGAGGAAGCACGGGAAGAAAATATCCTGTCGCTTACCCCCGGACAGTATGAAGCCCTGTGGCAGGTGCTTCGAAGCGCCAGGTTCTATGGAAACAAGACAGGCATCGTGCAGGACATCCTTTTGGAGGAAGCCGGGGCATACTGGGCAGGTACCAAAACGGCAGGACAAGTGATGGATATTGTGAACGAAAGAATACAGTTATATCTGGCGGAATAGTGTGAAATATAAAATTTCACCATCCTGATTTGTACGCCTGCTGAAGCAGGCAGATGGGAGTTAGCGTGAAAAGAAGTTCTGACCGCTCACAACAGAGGCTGTTTCGCGGAGAACTTCTAAGTTTCACGCTTGAGGAAAGAACGAAAGTGAAAATTTCATAAATTTCTTGACATATTTTCACTAAAAACATAAAATAATAGCACAAGGTAGCAATACCTCAAATGTATCTCCGCTTACCGGAAGCGGAGCAAAAATAAATAACCGGGTTCAAATGTATCTCCGCTTACCGGAAGCGGAGCAAAAATAAATAACCGGGTTCAAATTTTGAAGGCTCCGCTGTTTTGCGGGGCTTTCATTCTCAAAGAAGGAGGTACAGTTTACATTAAACGAGGAAAATTCTTTTTTATCACCGATGATTTTTACGAAAGACACGATTCGGATAAACGACTGATGCAAAATAAGGAGGGTACTCATAACCGTCCTTGCTTCTATACCTTTTCTGACACTCAAAATCCGGAAATTCTATGGTGTGTGCCGATTTCTTCCCAAGTAACCAAATTTCGTAAAATAGTAGAACACAAACTTGCAATGCAGAAAAACAGAGGAATTGCTTCTCCCAAATGCAACACCATCCGTTTTGGCAGGGTAATGGGAAAAGAGAAGGCTTTTCTCATTCAAAATATGTTTCCGATTACCGAAAGGTACATAAATAATGTTTATATGGACCCCAACACGAAAAAGCCGGTAACCATAGAGGCAGATTTGGAAAAGGATATCTGCAAAAATGCACAGGATATTTTGAAACTTGTCTTTCACGGCCATGAATATCTTGTTTTTCCCGATATCCGAAAAATATATGCGGACCTTATTGCGGAACTGTAGTAATTATGCAATAATATTTTTACTTAAAAGGCAGGAGAATTTCTGATTTGAAATATATGGAATATAAGGAAAATTTGCTAACCTATGAAGAGTATATCGGTTTAAGGGAAAGCGTCGGTTGGATTAACTTTTCAAAGGAGCAGACGAAAAAGGCTCTTCAGAACAGTTTATATACGGTTGCTGCAACTTGTGATAATCAGACTGTCGGCATGGGAAGACTGACAGGTGACGGGATGTACTATCTGATTGCGGACGTTATAGTATCTCCGGCTTATCAAAAAAGAGGAATTGGCAGAAGCATTCTCAATATGCTGCTGGAGTACGTTGACAAAGAAACGCCTGTCGGCGGGCGCTCCAGTATACAGTTGATTTCGGAAAAGGGTAAAGAGTTTTTTTATGAAAAGGCCGGGTTTAAGCAGATTCCGCACGAGCATTGCGGGTGCGGCATGAGGAAGGTGATTCGTAAGTAAAAATGAACTATCGGCAGTAAAAATCATGCTTGCATTCCCCCGCATGATATGCCGCATTACAGGCATAAAAGAGGAACAACCGCCCACAAGGTGGGTTGGCCTTACAAGCGGGATATTAAAACAATCCGCCGCGTGTTAGTGGTTGATAAATCCAAGGTTTTATGATAATATGGATAAGATATTTGAGGTTTTCTTTTGAAGCGGCAGCCTTGAAAACAGGAGGTTTTTAGAGCAATGGAAGTATATAAGCAGGAATTTATCGAGTTCATGGTGGATTGCAAGGTATTGAAGTTTGGTGAATTTACCTTAAAAAGCGGCAGGAAAAGCCCGTTTTTTATGAATGCCGGCGCTTATGTGACAGGCGCGCAGTTAAAAAAGCTGGGCGAGTATTATGCACAGGCCATCCACAACAGTTACGGGGATGATTTTGACGTGTTGTTTGGTCCGGCATATAAGGGGATTCCGTTAAGCGTTGCCGCGACCATTGCCTACAGTGAATTGTACGGAAAGGAAATCCGTTACTGCTCCAACAGGAAAGAAGCAAAGGACCATGGAGATACCGGCATTCTGCTTGGCAGCAAGCTGAAAGACGGGGACAGGGTGGTCATTATTGAGGATGTCACCACTTCGGGAAAGTCCATTGAAGAAACCTTCCCTATTCTTAAAGCGCAGGCGGATGTGGAAATCAAAGGGCTGATGGTTTCTTTAAACCGCGAAGAAGTGGGTATTTCGGGAAAAATGGGAGCGCTGCAGGAGATTCAGGAAAAATACGGCTTTGCAGCCAACGCCATTGTTTCCATGAGCGAAGTGACAGAGTATCTTTACAATAGACCCTATAAGGGGGAAGTTTACATCAATGATGAAATAAAATGCGCCCTGGATGCATATTATGAGCAGTATGGTGTGCATGCATAAATAAGTGTTGCTATGTTGAAAAGAGGGAAAGGAGCAGAAAGCTTATGGAAGAAAAATTGTACAGAACCATGCGGGGAACCGGCGCAACGAATATGGTAGTGGGGGTACTGACCCTGGTAGTGGGAATCACAAGCGGCATTCTCCTTATAATCAGCGGTTCCAAACTGCTGACGCGCAAGTCTAATATACTGTTTTAAAACGTAAGGGCATTTCCTGTGGAGGTGCCCTTACATCTTGTTTCGCAGAGAATCCGCAGGATTTTTTTGATATAACGGCATGGAAAGGCATGGAGGTAAAGATGGGGCGTAAACCGGGATATATTTTTACGAACAAAAGACATTCCAACAGGGCAATCATGTCTACCATTTTAGGAATCATAAGTTCCTTATCCCTGGCGGCAGTTATCTATCTGTCCAGTGTACAGGCAGGCGCCATACCGGGTGGCTATGGCATTACAGGTTTTCTGGTGGCGGTTTTTTCCGTGACGGGATTGATTCTGGGGATTGTCACGGCGGTGGAAAAGGACCGCTATAAACTGTTTCCCTGTCTTGGAATCCTGTTTAACGTGATAGCCCTTTTGGGTATAGGGCTGGTTGTATATGTGGGAATGTACCTGTAGGAACAGTGAAAAATTAAAAAGGAATGGAAGGGAGCAGCGAAATGGAGGAAACTATGAACGAATTAATATTGGAGCGTTTACGGCTGGCAGAAGAGAGGCTGGCAGAAATAGAAAAGGAAACGGTTTCGGATGCCGCCTTTACAGCCTTTTTTCAAAATGGGGCAAAGTGGCTTGGAGGGATGTTTGCCGTCAGAAAGAAGCTTTTGGACGGCTCTTTTTCCCATATGACCTTGGAAGAACATCAGATATTAAACAGGCAGCACTATGAAGAAATCCTTGGAGAAAATTATGAAACCAGTTATGCAAATCCGGCGTTTTCGGTAAAAGAACTGGGACAGCAGCTGGGGACGCTTATGTCGGCACTTTATGCGGAACTGAGAAAGTGCCTGAGATATGTGTATGAATTGCAGGCAGAAGAACTTGCGGCCGCGGCGGAGCTTTTTATAGAGGTCTGCGGGGCATTTTCCTGTGCATGGGAAGAGGAGAATAAACTTCCGGAATATGAAGAAATAAGAGAAATCTATTACTGGTATATCAGTGATTATGCAGACATCCGCTCGGACAGGCAGGTATATGAAAAGGTAACGCCGAGGCAGGATGCCATCAAAAAGCTGGTTATGGAAAGTGACCTTTCGGATTTGCGCTACCTGTACCGGTACGGAAATTATGTATCGGATTGTGAACTGCGCACAGCCCGTTTTCTGAATGCCCTGTCTGAGGATGTAATTGCGAAAATGGCGGATACTTTTACAGAAGGATACAGACTGGGCTTTGTAAACGGAAACAAGGACATCAGCAGGAAAAAGAGTGTGAGTATACACTATAATCTGGGATTTGAACGTGTTGTCCGCAGGGCAATCGCAAACTTTGCGGGAATAGGGCTGGATGTTGTTTTCTCGGAAGACTCTTATCAGGGGACACCGGCCAACAGGCAGTACCAGTATGACCATAAAGACGATGCAGTTCTGTTTTTCGACAGGCAGTATATGAACCGCAAGCTGGAAACCATGAAATATGCATTTGAGAAGTACAAGGAGGCGGCAGCAGCTTACGGCGGCCCGGCAGTTATGGAAGTGTTTGGTGAAACACCCTTTTCGCCTGTTGTAAAAGAAGAAGCGGCAAAGGGCGGTGAAAAGTATCAGAAACTTATGGTCGAATATATGTCGGCAGCAAGAAAACAGCAGGGAGAGTATATCCGGGAAGAAGAGCGAAGCTTTACCATCATTGCCTTCCCGACGCCTGACATCGGGGAACGGTTTGAAGAAATATTCGATGAAATCATCCGCATCAATACCCTGGATTATACGTTGTACCAGAAGATACAGCAGGATATAATCAATGTGCTGGATACCGCTGACTATGTGGAAGTAAAGGGAATGAACGGCAACAGGACGGATATCAAAGTTATGCTTCATCCCGTAAATAATCCGGAAAAGGAGAGTAAGTTTGAAAACTGTGTGGCGGACGTAAACATTCCTGTGGGAGAAGTCTTTACTTCCCCGCGGTTAACGGGTACGGAAGGCGTACTGCATGTGAGCCGGGTATTCTTGAATGAACTGGAATACATTGATTTGGAAATGCACTTTAAGGACGGCATGGTGACAGATTACCGGTGCGGTAATTTTGCGGAAGAGGAGAAAGGGAAAAATTATATCAAGGAAAATGTCCTGCACCATCATGACACCCTTCCCCTCGGGGAGTTTGCCATAGGTACAAATACGACAGCGTATGTGGCGGCAAAGAAATATGACATCGGTGCGAAACTGCCTATATTGATTGCGGAGAAGATGGGCCCCCATTTTGCGGTCGGTGATACCTGTTATTCCCGGTCGGAGGATGTTAAGGTTTACAATCCTGACGGCAAGGAAATCATAGCAAGGGACAATGAAGTGTCCGTGCTTAGAAAAGAAGATTTGTCCAAAGCCTATTTTAACTGCCATACGGATATCACCATTCCTTATTATGAACTGGGCAGCATTACGGCGGTAAGGCAGGATGGCACAAAAGCCGATATTATAAAAGAAGGCCGTTTTGTGCTGGCAGGCTGTGAAGAGCTGAACAAACCCTTAGTAACAGTTCAGCCTTCACATTCATAAAAGCGGCTGAACTGTTACTTAATAGAAAATTAAGAAAAAGAGATTGCACCTGCAGGAAATTTTTAGTACACTAAAAGTGATGTAATTTATCCGAATGGTCGAAAGGAGAACGATAAAGTGGCACAGGTTGGGATTGTCATGGGCTCTGACTCAGATATGCCCGTTATGGCGAAAGCCGCAGATATTTTGGAGGAACTGGGGATTTCTTATGAGATGACGATTATTTCCGCACACAGGGAGCCGGATGTGTTTTTTGCATATGCGAACAGTGCGGAGGAGAAAGGATTTAAGGTTATCATTGCGGGAGCGGGCATGGCTGCCCACCTGCCGGGAATGTGTGCGGCCATCTTCCCCATGCCGGTTATAGGGATTCCCATGCACACAACATCCCTTGGCGGCAGGGATTCCCTGTATTCCATCGTGCAGATGCCGTCAGGCATTCCCGTTGCCACCGTAGCGATAAACGGCGGCGCCAATGCAGGGCTTCTGGCAGCAAAGATTCTGGCTACCTCGGACGGGGCGCTTCTGCAAAAGCTGAAAGATTACAGCGCAAGGCTGAAGGAACAGGTACAAAAAAAGGATGCCCGCTTACAGGAAGCCGGCTATAAAAAATACATGGAAGAGTAAAGGAAGGGCATGGAGAACAAAATGGATTACAAAAATGCAGGCGTTGATATTGAAGCGGGATATCAATCAGTGGAACTGATGAAAAAACACATAAAAGAAACCATGAGACCGGAAGTGTTGGGAGGCATCGGCGGTTTTTCCGGCGCTTTCTCCATGAGTGCATTTAAGGACATGGAAAAGCCCACGCTGGTTTCCGGCACGGACGGTGTGGGAACCAAACTGAAACTGGCGTTCCTCTTAGACAGGCATGATACCGTAGGTATCGACTGTGTGGCCATGTGCGTCAATGACATTGCATGTGCGGGCGGTGAGCCGTTGTTTTTCCTTGATTACATAGCATGTGGGAAAAATTATCCCGAAAAAATAGCGTCCATTGTAAAAGGAGTGGCAGACGGATGCGTGCAGGCAGGCGCGGCGCTGATTGGTGGGGAAACCGCGGAGATGCCCGGTTTTTATCCGGAAGACGAGTATGATTTGGCAGGCTTTGCGGTAGGCGTTGTGGATGAAAAAAACCTGATAACGGGAGAGCATATAAAGCCGGGAGATGTCTTAATCGGCATGGCTTCCTCCGGGGTGCACAGCAACGGATTTTCGCTGGTGCGCAAGGTTTTTGAGATGACAAAGGAGAGCCTTAATACTTATTATGATGAATTGGGCAGGACTTTGGGAGAAGCGCTCCTTGCTCCCACCAAGATATATGTAAAGGCTTTGAAAAGCATTAAGGCGGCAGGTGTGACACTGAAAGGATGCAGTCATATCACAGGCGGCGGTTTCTATGAGAATATTCCAAGGATGCTGCCGGAGGGTGTACGTGCCGTCATGAAAAAAGACAGCTATGAGGTGCCTGCCATCTTTAAGCTGTTGCAGGAAAAAGGCGGTCTGGAAGAAAAAATGATGTACAATACCTATAACATGGGATTGGGTATGGTGCTGGCGGTTGCTCCCGAAGATGTGGAAAAAACCATGGAAGCAATCAGGGCGGCAGGTGAAACCCCATATGTAGCCGGTGTATGCGAAGCGGGGGAAAAAGGAGTTACCATATGTTAAAGACTGTTGTATGCGTATCCGGGGGCGGCACGAATCTGCAGGCCATCCTGGATGCGGTGGAGGACGGCAGTATCACCAATGTAAAGATAGAAGCGGTAATCAGCAACAACGCAGGTGCAAAAGCCTTGCAGCGTGCGGAAAACAATGGGATTCCCGGCATATTGATGGCGCCGAAGGACTATCCCGACAGGGAAAGCTTCAACGTAGCTTTTACGGAAGAAATGTGCAGACTTGCGCCAGATTTGATTGTGCTGGCGGGATTTCTGGTAAAAATACCCGAAGAGATGGTGCGCCGGTTCGACGGCCGTATTATCAACATACATCCTTCCCTGATTCCTTCCTTTTGCGGCGTAGGCTACTATGGATTGAAAGTACATGAGAAAGTGCTGGAGCGCGGGGTAAAAGTAACCGGCGCCACAGTGCATTTTGTAAATGAGGGAATGGACGAAGGACCGATTATTGCACAGAAGGCAGTGACTGTGGAGGAGGGGGATACCCCGGAGAGTTTACAGCACCGTGTGATGGAGCAGGCGGAGTGGGTTCTGCTTCCGCAGGCGATTGACGCCATTGCCAACGGTAGAATCAGTGTGCAGGACGGCAAGGTACGGTGTGTGCGCAGAATGGAGGAAGCATGAAAGTATTGATTGTGGGCGGCGGCGGCAGGGAACATGCAATAGCGGCCAGCATGAAAAAAAGCAGCAGGGTGGATAAAATCTATTGTGTTCCGGGCAATGCGGGCATTGCGCAGATAGCCGAATGCGAGCCTTCCATAGGAGCAATGGAGTTTGATAAGATTGCAGCATATGCTAAGCAAAAAGAAGTGGATTTGGTTTTTGTGGCGCCGGACGACCCGCTTGTGGGCGGTCTGGTGGATGTGCTGCAAAGTGCAGGTCTGCGTACCTTCGGACCGGACAAAAAAGCAGCGGTAATCGAAGGGAGTAAAGCTTTTTCCAAGGATTTGATGAAAAAATATCATATCCCGACCGCGGCATATGAAACGTTTGACAATCCGGACGAAGCGCTTGCCTATCTGGAAACGGCATCCATGCCTGTGGTGCTTAAGGCAGACGGACTTGCCCTCGGCAAGGGGGTGTTAATCTGCAATACGATTGAAGAAGCAAGGGCCGGCGTGAAGGAAATCATGCTGGATAAACATTTTGGCAACGCCGGAAACCGCATGGTGGTGGAAGAATTTATGGTGGGACGGGAAGTGTCAGTGCTTTCCTTTGTGGACGGAAAAACCATAAAGACCATGACTTCCGCACAGGACCACAAGCGCGCGAAAGACGGTGATAAGGGACTGAATACCGGCGGCATGGGAACATTTTCTCCCAGTCCCTTCTATACAAAAGAAGTGGATGATTTTTGCAGGGAGCATATTTATCAGCCCACGGTGGATGCCATGGCGGCAGAGGGAAGGGAATTTAAGGGAATCATTTTCTTTGGCCTGATGCTGACGCCAAACGGTCCTAAGGTATTAGAGTACAATGCCAGGTTCGGGGACCCGGAGGCGCAGGTAGTGTTGTGCAGGATGAAAAATGATATCTGTGATGTTGTGGACGCCTGCATTGACGGCACGCTTGATAAAGTAGATTTGGAGTTTGAAGACAATGCAGCAGTCTGTGTAGTGCTGGCAAGCGACGGCTATCCCGTTTCCTACGAAAAGGGTTTTGAGATAACGGGGCTGGAAAGCTTTGAGGGAAAGGAAGATTACTATTGCTTCCATGCCGGAAGCGGGTTTGATGAAAAAGGGCGCATTGTAACAAGCGGCGGAAGGGTGCTGGGAATTACGGCGAAAGGCGCAACCTTGCAGGAAGCGAGGAAAAAGGCATATGACGCCACGGAGTGGGTTGGCTTTACAAACAAATATATGCGTCATGATATTGGTAAGGCAATTGATGAAGTATAAAAATATAGCCTTATAATAGGCGGATAAAAAGGGTGATGGGTATGAGTAAGGAACGAGATATGTTATCATTTGACGACTATCATATTCCTAAAGTATGTACGAATTGCGGGGGTGTCATGATTTTTAAGGGTGTGGGAGAGTACCAGTGTGAAGACTGCAAAGCCCTTGACTATGATGATTACGGCAAAGTAAGACTGTATATTGAGACACACAAGGGTGCGACGGCATCGGAAATAGAGGATGCCATAGGCGTGAAACAGCGCTCCATCCGGCATATGCTAAAAGAAGGAAGGCTGGAGGTTGCGCCGGATTCCAAAATGTTTCTCCGTTGTGAGGTTTGTGGGAAGTCCATCCGTTACGGAAGGTTCTGTCAGGAGTGTGAAATCAATTATCACCGTCAGCTGGAAGAAAAACAGAGACAGAAAAACATTAAGATGCAAGGCTTTGGGCTTGGCATGGAAGAGAGCAGCGGTGAAAAGCGATTTAAGCGCGACAGGTAGCGGCGGCTTTTGGGACACATGGAAGGAGAAATGTGTACGGAATGGAGGAAATTATGAAATACGCAACAGAGAAATACATGAAATGGCTTTGCAAAATTAGCGCTGCCGTGGCAGGCTTGTTTTGTGCGGTACTGCTGGCATTGGTAATTCCGTCTATGGAAGTGCTTGCCCAGACAGAGTGTACCGTGACGGCATCTTCTGCCAACATCCGGGCAAATGCGGATACAGGCAGTACAGCGCTGGCCAGCGTTTTAAAAGGGGATAAACTCACTGTTACGGAGGAAGTGACAGGCGCGGACGGCAAAGTGTGGTACAAAGTCATTATTGATGCCAATTCCCAGGGATATGTCCGTTCGGATTTGGTGAGCAAGGAGGGGGGAGGACAGACTACAACTACTACAACTACTACAACGCCTCCGGCGGCGGGCAACAGTAACAGCCAGCCGGTTCTGAATACGAACGTAACCGTTAATACGGACGGTGTGGAAGCTGTGCAGCCTGTAGGGGCATCCGTGACAAAAGACCAGGTGCGTGTGAGGGCGGACAGTTCCACGAACAGCAGCATTGTAACATCTGTGAAAAAGGATGTGGTGCTTACCGTACACGGCACAAAAGCGGGAAGCGGAAGCGAGATATGGTATCAGGTCAGCTTTGTTGTAGACGGTACAGAGGTGACGGGGTATATACGCTCTGATTTTGTATCATTAAACGGAGAACTTCTGCCGGTATCCCAGGAGCCGGAGACACCGCCGGAAGAACCCGGTGAGGCAGAGCCGGAAGCACCGGTTGTGACGCCAAAAGACTATGAAACGGAGCAGACTGACGGCGTTTGGTGGCTGGTTGATAATGTCGGACTTCATAAGTATAAAATAGATGAACTGTTTTCCATTTCTGCTAAAAATGCAGAAGATTTGGAGAAAGCAGAGAAGAAAGTATCCAGACAGACGGGAATCATCGTATTTCTGTCTATACTTCTGGTACTGCTTGTTTTGGGCATAACACTTCTTATTTTTAAAATAAAAGATATGATGGAAGATGATGGCTTTGATGAAAGGACTGTAAGGCAAAGACCGGCAGGTGACAGGGTAAGGGGACAGTCAGACAGCACGGGACGCAGGCCTGTAGGAACAAGACCGGCGGCGGGAAGTACAGGAAGACCTGCAGGGGCAAGACCCACAGCAACAGGCAATGCAGGAAGACCTGCGGGGGCAAGGCCCGCACCCTCCGGAAATGGCGGAAAGCCAGTGGGGACAAGGCCTGCACCTACGGGAGGTGCGGCAAGACCAGCAGGGCAGAGGCCCGTATCTGCCGGAAATACGGGAAGGCCGGTGGGGACAAGGCCGGCAGCTCCGGGGAGTGCGGCAAGGCCTGCAGGCACAAGACCCGTTTCCCAGACAGGCCGGGAAGGAACGATTGAGAGACAGACCCGGGCACATGTGGAAAACAGGAGTCTTGAAAGAAAAACGGCCGAATCCCAGAGCCAGGGCCGTAAGCCAAGAAATTTTATGGCCGACGATGATGAATTTGAATTTGAGTTTTTAAACTGGGATGGAGATGAAAAGTAAAAAACAAATGACGGTTCCGGGGCAGGAATGCCTTCGGAACTGTTTTTTGATAAAGATTCGGTAGGGCTTCCTCCTTCCGAATCTAAAAAAAACATAAATTTGAAATGTGTCGGTTGACATGCCACTTTTCCTGTTATAATATTTGTATAACAATCGGAAAGGAAGGGTGTGCCATGATAATTGAGATTGATTTTAACAGTGACGAAGCCTTGTATTTACAGCTTCGGAATCAGATTATTCTGGGTATTGCGACTTCCCGATTCCGGGAGGGAGAACAGCTTCCATCCGTCCGCCAGCTGGCTGAAACCATAGGGATTAACATGCATACGGTTAACAAGGCTTACACGGTTTTAAAACAGGAAGGTTATGTAAAAGTGGACAGGAGGCGTGGGGCAGTGATTGCCGTGGATATTGACAGGGTGGAGGCGGTCAGGCAGCTGCGCAGGGAATTACAGGTGATACTTGCAAAGAGCAGCTGCAAAAACATTTCCAAAGATGAAGTACACGCTTTGATTGATGAAATATATGAGAATTATGGAGGACATTGCTGATGCAGCCACAATTTACGGCTAAGGCCAGAACAGCGCTTTTTCTTGCGGAAAAGATGGCAAAAAAGCTGAAACAGGGGTATGTGGGCACCGAACACATACTGGTAGGACTGATGCAGGAGAAAACCGGGGTAGCGGCAAGGGTACTGTATGATAACGGTGTAGATGAAATGAAAGTCATTGACATGATACAGGATTTAATTTCCCTGGACGGCCAGATTGGATTGAGGGACAGGGAAGTTTATTCTCCCAGGGCAGCCAAGGTTTTGGAGGAAGCACACAGGCAGGCGGACCGGTTTGGTGAAAAATATACAGGTACCGAGCACATTCTGATGGCTATCATCAAAGAAGGGGAAAATGTCGCAGTACGACTTTTGAACACTTTGGGTGTTTCCACGCAGAAAATTTATATTGATGTAGTGATTGCGATGGGAGCGGATGCCAGTCTTTATAAGGAAGATTTGGCAAAGAGCAGACAGGGCAGGAAGAATGCATCCACCCTTTCCCAGTACAGCAGGGACTTGACTGCCATGGCAAAGGAAGGCAGGCTGGACCCCGTAATCGGACGAGAGGAAGAAATACAGAGGGTCATCCAGATACTCAGCAGGCGTACCAAAAATAACCCGTGCCTGATTGGGGAGCCGGGGGTTGGAAAAACAGCGGTAGTAGAAGGGCTGGCACTCCGTATTGTGTCAGGGGATGTGCCTTTTACGGTAAAAGACAAAAGGGTGGTTACACTGGATTTGTCGGGCATGGTTGCCGGCAGCAAGTACCGTGGTGAATTTGAGGAAAGAATTAAAAAAGTAATAAAGGAAGTAATAGATGACGGCAATGTAATCCTGTTTTTGGATGAACTGCATACCATTATCGGTGCGGGGGGCGCGGAGGGAGCCATTGATGCTTCCAATATTTTAAAACCGTCCCTGGCAAGGGGCGAAATCCAGCTGATAGGAGCCACCACGATTACGGAATACCGTAAATATGTGGAAAAAGATGCGGCATTGGAAAGAAGGTTTCAGCCCATCAATGTGGAGGAGCCGGATGTGGAGGCGGCTGTTCGGATTCTTACGGGAATCAGGCATAAGTATGAACAGCATCACCGTGTAACGATACAGCAGGAGGCGATAGAGGCGGCAGTGAAACTGTCGGAGCGGTATATCAATGACAGAAACCTGCCGGATAAGGCGATAGATTTGATTGATGAGGCTTCGGCGGCAGTCCGGCTGCATGCGGGAAAGGTGCCGGAGAAACAGCAGGCGCTTTTTGATGAAATCAAAAAGAAAGATGTGCAGATTGAGCGTTCCATCCGTATGGAAAACTTTGAACAGGCGGGGGAAATCAAAAGAGAGCAGGATGAACTGATTAAAAAGTATGAGCGCATGAAGAAAAAGCAGGAAGAAACAGAACTTGCGCATGAATACACAGTGGGTGAAAATGAGATTGCCGAAGTGGTTTCCATGTGGACCAGGATACCGGTAAAAAAGCTTGCTGAAAAAGAAAGCGAAAGGCTTCTGAAACTGGAGTCCGTTCTCCACAAACGCGTTATCGGGCAGGAGGAAGCTGTAAAGGCGGTTGCAAGGGCCATGCGCAGGGGAAGGGTCGGTCTCAAGGACCCGAACAGGCCTATTGGTTCGTTTCTGTTTCTTGGACCCACCGGTGTGGGAAAAACAGAGCTCTCCAAGGCGCTTGCAGAAGCTATGTTCGGCTCTGAGAATGCTTTAATCAGGGTGGATATGTCAGAGTATATGGAAGGACATTCCGTTTCCAAAATGATTGGCTCTCCGCCCGGCTATGTGGGTTTTGACGAAGGCGGACAGCTCAGCGAAAAGGTGCGCCGCAATCCCTATTCCGTTGTCCTGTTTGATGAAATTGAAAAAGCGCATCCCGATGTATTCAATGTGCTTTTACAGGTTCTGGATGACGGGCATATTACCGATTCCAAAGGAAGGAAGGTCAGTTTCAAGAATACGGTGCTGATTATGACTTCCAACGCGGGGGCACAGAGGATTGTCGACCCCAAAAATCTGGGCTTTGCAGCAGAGAGCAATGAAAAGAAAGATTATGAAAAAATGAAATCGGGTGTTATGGAGGAGGTAAAAAAGGCCTTCAAACCGGAATTTATCAACCGTATCGATGAAATCATGGTATTCCACCAGCTTACCGGGGAAAACATGAAGGAAATCGTAGCGCTGCTCTCCCGCAATCTCTCCGGCAGGTGTGAACAGCAGATGGGCATTAAGTTAAAGCTTTCCCCGGCGTTAAAAGAACACCTTGTTAAGAAGTATGCAGACAAGAAGATGGGTGCAAGACCGTTAAAGAGAGCAATTCAGTCGGTGGTGGAGGATTCTCTTGCAGAAGAAATCCTTAAGGGCGCCGTTAAGCAGGGGGATACGGTGACCGCAGGTTACAAGGGAGAAAAAGTTACTTTTACGGTAGCGCCGGTTTCTTAAATTCAGCAGGTTTCCGCATTTTTCATTGCGGCGTCCCCGGCGTGCATTTGTTCCAACAGGACACGCTCCCGCTCGGGTAAAAACGCAGTGGTACATAGGAGGTTTAAAGACAACCTCCAAGTACCAGCGTTTTTACACGGTCCTTTATGGAATCAAATGCACGCCGGGGACGCCGCAATGAAAAATGCGGAAACTTCGATAAATTTACAGTAGAAAGTAAGGGCAGGATATATTATACTATTGGTATAGGCACAGGGCAGAGGACCCTTTAATCAGGAGGATATACAGATGGCAATCGTGGAAGAATTACTGCGCGCGGAAGAAGACGGGGCAATCAGCTTCGGTAATCACAAACTGGCACAAAAAGCTAAAAAGGAAGAGTCCCTTCAGGCGGGGGATGTTTACAAAGTCAAAACTTATCAGGCAATGACGAAACTGGAAAAGGATGGCATGTTTCTTTATGAATCCGTACCCGGAACCAGTGTGCTGGAATTTAGGGAAACGGATAAAGGTGTGGAATTTATCGCCGAGGGAAACGAAGACTCCCAAATTACCATCGGTCTGAAGGAAGATACGGAATATGAAGTGTTTGTGGGAGGTACAAGCATAGGCAGGATGAGCACGGGACTTGGCGGAAAGCTGAGCCTGAGCGTGGAACTTGGCACTGCCGGTGAGGTTCCCGTCAAAGTGATACAGGCATAAGCACGGGCGTGCACAGAAACGGGGACAAAAATGGCAAAGGGTAAAAAGAGCACGGTTTTTTTCTGCCAAAGCTGCGGATATGAATCTCCCAAATGGATGGGGCAGTGTCCGGGGTGCAGGGAATGGAATACCTTTGTGGAAGAGCAGATAACCACGGCTTCCATGAAAAAAAACGCAAACGGGGGCGTGATAAGGCAGGAGCCTGCCCGATTATCGGAAATTATCACAAAGGAAGATGACAGAATCAGCACAGGAATAGAAGAGCTTGACAGGGTTTTGGGAGGCGGCATTGTGTCCGGCTCCCTCATACTTGTGGGAGGAGACCCGGGAATCGGCAAGTCCACCCTGCTTTTGCAGGTGTGCCGTCTTCTTTCGGAAAACGGCAGAAAGGTGCTTTACATATCCGGGGAAGAGTCTTTGAAGCAGATTAAAATGCGGGCGGACCGTATCGGCAGTTTCAGCGATTCTTTTCTCCTGCTTTGTGAAACCAATCTGGATATGATTGAGGAAACCATTAGGAAATACCAGCCCGGGGTAGTTATTATTGATTCCATTCAGACCATGTTTCAGGAAAGCATTTCTTCGGCCCCGGGCAGCGTATCACAGGTAAGGGAGTCCACCGCCGTATTGCTGGGTCTGGCAAAAGGGCTGGGGGTTTCCGTTTTTATTGTGGGGCATGTGACTAAGGAAGGAACGGTTGCCGGACCCAGAGTGCTGGAACATATGGTGGATACGGTGCTGTACTTTGAGGGGGACAGGTATGCTTCCTACAGGATTTTGCGCGGTGTGAAAAACCGTTTTGGCTCCACCAATGAAATCGGCGCTTTTGAGATGAGGGAAGAAGGCCTTGCGGAGGTGAAAAACCCTTCCGAGTATATGCTGAAGGGGAGACCGAAAGGCGCAAGCGGCTGTGTGGTGGCATGCGCATTGGAAGGCACCCGCCCCCTGATGATAGAGGTACAGGCGCTTGTCTGCCACAGCAGCTTTGGCATTCCGCGCCGCCAGACTACCGGCACCGATATCAACAGGGTCAATTTATTGATGGCTGTGCTGGAAAAGCGGATGGGCTTACAGCTTGCGGGGTGCGACGCTTATCTGAATATTGCCGGCGGTATGAAAATACAGGAACCGGCGGTGGATTTGGGAATTGTGCTGGCAATCACTTCCAGCTTTAAAAATTGTCCCGTGGATGAAAAAATGATGGTATTCGGGGAAGTTGGCCTCAGTGGGGAAGTTCGTGCGGTAAGCATGTCGGAAAAGAGGCTTCAGGAGGCAAAAAAGCTGGGCTTTACTGTTTGTATCCTGCCGAAAGCCAATGCGGATTCCTTAAAAGAAGTGGAGGGAATCCGTATCATCGGTGTCGCAAATGTGCAGGAAGCTATTGACCGGATGAGTTAATATAAGATTGTACTAAAAAAAAGACACTTTTTTTAAAAGGAACTTACTTTTAACCTTTCTTTAAATTGCTATCCTAGTAAAGTAATGTATTGGGTAGCAGTATAAAGGGAGGTTATTTTTTATGAAAAAAAGGAGAAAATTTATGAGGGCATGGGCATTTGTCCTGGCATTTCTGCTGTGGGCATCCCCTATGTTCGAGAGCTTCGGCAGCCTTGGTGTTGTCCATGCTGAAGAAGGCGCCGGCACAGAGACAGGGCAAAACCTGATTCAGAACGGAGCCTTTGCGGATGGCAGCGGATGGGGGCAGAACGGCAATGTGGAGTATACAGGCAGCAGCGCCCTCGTGCATGTGGGTCCGGCGGAAGGCGCGGACTGGAATCCGGGTATTTTTCAGGATGGGATTGCCCTGACGGGGGGCGTGACTTATCGGTTTACCATGACGGTCAATGCGGAAATTGACAGGAAAATCATGGTGGCAGATGACCCTGCAAGGGTATATAAAAGTGTACAGAGTGTAACAGCGGGACAGGACAGCGTCTTTACTTTTGAATTTACACCGGCTGAGAACGGAAACCACAAAATATACATATATCTGGGCAAGATGGATGGGGATGAACCTTATGAAGCCCACGATGTTACTATAAAGAATGTAAGCCTTACTGCCATCGGCGGCGGAAACGAAGGAAGCGGAAACGAGGGTGAAGGCGAAGGAAATGAGGGCGGCAGTACCGGCGGAAACGGAACCGGAGACACGCCCGTAATTGACGTTAAGGGAAATGTTCTTTTAAACGGTGTTTTTGACGGCACGGACGGCTGGGGCGTAAACGGCCAGGCAGTTATTGAAAACAATCAGGCAGTGTTTACCATCAATGCGGGAGAAGGGGCAGACTGGATGCCCGGCCTTTATCAGGACGGGGTGGCCCTTGCGGGGGAAACCACCTATAAAGTCAGTATGCTGCTAAATGCAAGTGTGGACCGTCAGGTTATGGTCGGATTTGATAACGGCAGAAAATATATGTACACGGCGGACGTGGCAGCCGGGGAGGATACTATTGTTACCTACGAATTTACCACGAATGAGGCAGAAAGCGGGCAGAGATTTTACCTGTATCTTGGTAAGATGGAGGGACAGGAGCCCTATGCAGCGCATACAGTGACGGTTAAGAGCGCATCTGTTGTGGCAGTGACGCAGGGCAGTACGCCTGTGCCTGTTGAAAATAACCTGTTGCAGAACGGTATTTTTGCAGATGGCAGCAGCTGGGGCGTAAACGGTCAGGTGACTTTTGAGGATTACAAGGCAGTGGCAGTCCATACCGGCGGCGCAGACTGGAATCCCGGCATTTATCAGGAAGGTGTAAACCTGAAGGCAGGCACTACCTATGATGTGACCTGCACCGTACTGTCCGAGATAGACAGAAAAGTTATGACCGGTTTTGATAACGGGCGTATTTTTATGAATACCGCAGAAGTTAAGGCGGGAGAGGAAACAGTTGTTTCTTACAGCTTTACAGCCGATACAGACCAGAACAACCAGAAATTTTACATATACTTAGGCAACATGGAGGGAGAATCTTATGCAAACCATAGTGTGCAGGTGTCCAATGTAAGCATTGTGCCACAGGCGCCTGTTGTAACACCTCCTGTGGAAGTGCCTTCTTATGAGGTGCAGGGAGAAAATCTCTTTTCCGGCCTGAAGGGGCTGTTTGACCCTGAGGAATGGGTTGCCATGGAGATTACACGGTATGGCAGCAACAATTTCACCTATGATATCACAGGCTATGAAGGCTGGCAGGAGTGGCATACAAGGGCAGAACAGACAGGACTGACCCTGGAGGAAGGGAAAAATTATGCCATTACCTATGACATCACTTCCAGTGTAGATAAGACTGCGGTTCTGCATTTAGAGCAGATTACCGGAGAAGGAAGTGAAGCCACTTATACCCAGCTTGGACATTATTGCTACAGTGTTAAAGCAGGGGAGAGAACCACTATTACTTTCATGACAGGTGTTATGAATGAAACGGTGGACAATGTCAGGTTTTACATCGGACTGGGTATGCCGGCAAGGGATATCCCGGTTGGTACGCCGAAGGGCGGGGTGCATTTCGTTACCCTGCAGGACATTTCCATGTTTGAAACCACAACGGGATTTGACCAGGCAGGTTACTGCGTAAAATCCGTTAATACGGGTAGTCTTCCTGCACCTGAAGTGCATAACTCCGGTGTGATTGCGGTTTCGGAAAATCTGGAGCACAGCGCGGTAGGCCGTGACATGACGCTTACCTTTACGGAAAATCCCGAGTTTGCAGCAGCCATTACCGGCATTACGGTGAACGGTACGGCGCTTTCACCGGATAAATACACGGTGACGGATAAGACTATCGTACTGGACAAATCCGTTTTTACGCAGGCAGGCACTTATAAAATTCAGATTGCGGCAGGCGATTACGAGGCAGCGGATGTCTATCAGGTAGTATACACACAGGACAAATGGGTTCTGGACTGGAACGATGAGTTTGGCGGAAACGGCCTGGATATGACAAAATGGGATTATCAGCTTGGTGACGGTTCCGATTACGGTGTTGCAGGCTGGGGTAACAATGAGCAGGAATACTACAGGGCTGAAAACCTGACAGTAAATAACGGTGTGCTTACCATTGAGGCAAAACAGCAAAATTATGGCGGAAAGCCTTATACGTCAGGACGTATCCGCACCATGACACAGGACGGGGAAGATTTGTATACAACTACCTACGGAAAGGTGGAGGCAAAGATTAAGATGCCGGAAGGTTCCGGGTTCTGGCCGGCATTCTGGATGCTGCCTGCTACGGATACCTATACCACATGGGCGGCGTCAGGTGAGATAGATATTATGGAAGCAAGGGGACGTCAGCCGGGCGTGGTTGACGGTACCATCCACTTCGGAGAATTGTGGCCGAACAACAAGGCGGACGGAGGCCATTACAATTTCCCGGAGGGAGAAGATATCACAGGTTATCATGTGTATGCAGTGGAATGGGATGTGGATTCCATCACCTGGTATGTGGACGGACATGAATATTGTACGCTGACAAACTGGTATGCAAAAGGAAACGGGGAGCCCTCCAACTATGCGTATCCGGCACCTTTTGACGAACCTTTCTATATTTTGCTGAATCTGGCCGTAGGCGGTTCTTATGACGGAAACGTACTGCCTTCGGGCGCTGATTTTCCGGCTTCCATGGAAGTGGATTATGTGCGTGTATATAAGAATGCGGACGGATATGATACCGATAATATAGAAATTCCCGTTGCCGAGAAGGACACTGAGGCATTTGAAAGCTATGTATGCGATGCAGAGGGCAATTTCCTTACCGATAAAAATTTTGACACGGTAAACACAGGCGCCATTACAGACGGCAATGTCAGTCCGGAAGCAAGGGACTGGTATTTCCTGGTAGGCAGTTACGGCGGTGCGGCAACCATTTCCAAAAAGAAAGTGGATGATAAGACTTATGCGGCAGTGAATGTGACGGCAGGCGGCAGTCAGAATTATGCGGTGCAGCTGTTGCAGCATTTCCCTCTGGCAGAGAATTATTCTTATGAAATCAGTTTTGACGCTTATGCATCCAAAGAGAGGGATATCACCGTAAAAGCGGCAGGCGACGGGGACAACAGCTGGGCGGCTTATTCCAATGCCTTTACCGCAAACCTTACCACAAAGCCCGCACACTACAGCTATCAGTTCACCATGGGGGCGAAAAGCGACCCGACAGCCCGTCTGGAGTTTAACATGGGACTGGATACGGGAACGGTATATATTGCCAATGTCAAAGTGACGCAGACGGAAATTAAGGTGGATAATGATGGTGCCAAGGCACCGCTGGAAAACGGAAACCATGTATACAACGGAAGCTTTACATTAGGAAATGACAGGCTGGATTATTGGCATGTGGAAGGCGGTATAGGCACAGGTGCCGGCAATGACAAGAAGCTGGTGCTGGTGCCAAATGCAGGAAGCGCAAAAGCATATCAGATGGGTATAGAACTTTTACAGTCTGATACTTATGAACTATCCTTTACAGCGGCCGGTGAAAGTGGTAAAATAGTATCAGTGAAGTTGACAGGAGAAGATGGTGAATATGCATCCGGGGAGCTGGCTCTGACAGGCGGAACGGACAAAAAAACATTTACCTTTACCATGCCGGAGGGTGTGAGCACTGACAGTGCAGTCCTGACCTTTACTGTGGACGGCAGAACGGTGCTGGATGATGTTTCCATAATCAGGAAAACAAATCACAATGTAGACTACAGTGATATTAAAGTGTACCCGGTTTCAAACGGAGATTTTGAGCAGGGCGCTGCCGGATGGTCTACTTACGGCACGGATATGGGAGTTCTGTCAGAAGACGGCAATCAGTTTGGATATGCCACAGCAGGTCCCAGCGGCAATGCATGGGATAAAATGCTGATTTATGCAGGCGTTTCCCTGACGCAGGGGCTTACCTATGAAGTAAGTTTCAGGGCAAAAGCGGATGTTGACAATCAGACTGTGGAAGCAAAGCTGGAAAATGCTTCTTACGTTGCAGCCTTTGCCCAGAAGTTTACGGTAGGATTGGAGTGGCAGGAGTATACCTATACTTTCAAGTCCTCTTTGCAGGGCGCGGCAGATTTTAAGTACCTGCTTGCATATGCCGACACGCAGGGCAGGATATACTTTGACGATTTGGAAATAAAAGTAGTAGGCGCAGAAATCGGAAAAGCGCCGGCATTTGCTTCAAACGGTGCAGTAAGGGAAGGCAAGCGCGCCATCTTTACCTACGGGGAAGACGCAGGCTGGGAAGCTGCCGAAAAGACTGTTTACGTGGACGGCGTAAAGGTGCCGGAGCACAGGGTTATCTGGGATATGGAGAACAATACGCTGAGTTTGAAGGCGCTGTCTTTCCCCGGCACAGGAACCCACAGGGTAAGGATAGCGGCAGCAGGCTATGATTACATAGAAACGGAACAGACCATCATAGCGGCGGATGGCAGCGTGCTTGCTAACGGAGACTTTGCAAACGGCACGGACGGCTGGAGTTTCTGGGCCATTGAGGACGCGCCGGGCAACGCCTGTGCAGAGCTTGATGTCGAAGACGGAAAAGCCCATGTGGCATTTAAGTGGGCAGGCCACAGCACATGGGGACCTGCAACCTGGACCATCCAGTTCTCCAACCAGAATGTGGCGCTGGTAAAAGGAAAAGAATACATTTTAACGTTTGATGCTTCCTCCACCCTTGACAGAAGCATTGAAGTGTGGGGTAAGGGAGCGGCGGAAACGCTTCTTGGAAGCGTGGAGCTTCAGGAAGAAACCGGACAGTATACCATAAGGTTTACCGCGGACGCCGATTTATACGAATACATCCAGTTCCGACTGGGCACAACGGCGGATACCATGGATGCCCATGACCTTTATTTTGACAATGTTAAGCTGATTGCTGCCGATGAGGCAGATGTAGATATGACACCGGATGACCCCGATGATGTAGATGATACAGATGATGAAAACAATTCCGGTGATGCGGAAGATGACAAAGGAAACGGGACACAATCCGGAGAACAGACAAATACAGGTAATCAGGCTGCAAACGGCAGTCAGAGTGGCAGCAGCAATCAGAAGGCGCAGTCAGAAAACGGCAAAGAGCGCATGTCTGGCCCACAGGAAGAAGTAAAGGAGCCTTGGGCAAACAGACAGAGAACAGAAAGCAGTAGACAGGAAAAGACGCAGGATGCATCCGATGCAGAGCAGGATGAAACTGCCGAAGCAGAGGAAGTTGAAGAGAAAACAGAGGAAAGCACAAAGGATACCGGTACAGGGAATGGCGGGGGAATAAAAGAGATTGAGGAAGAGGAAACACCTCTTTCCAATGAAAATCTGGAAAGCGGTTCACACCATACAGTTATCTGGCTGGTATTTGGGGCGCTGGCATCTGCGGCCATTATTCTGTTCGTGATAGTACGAAAGTCTGAAAAAGAAGAATAAAAGGCATCTGTTTTCAAACACAAAGGAGGAGTCGGTATGCCAGAAGGAAAGCAGCTAAAAGAAAAGGATATGGCGGCAAAAGAAGCTGCAAAGCTTGAAAAACAGGCAGCAAAGGAAGCTGCAAAGAAGGAAAGGCAGGCAGCAAAAGAGGCAGCGAAGCTTGAAAAACAGGCAAAACAGCCTGAAATCGAAGCTGCAAAGCTTGAAAAACAGGCGGCGAAAGAAGCCGCAAAAAAAGAAAAGCAAGCGGCGAAAGAGGCAGTAAGGCTTAAAAAACAGGCGGCAAAGGAAGCTGCTAAACAGCCGGATAAAATTGCAAATAAACCGGTTAAGAAAAAAACAAAACCTGTGGAATCAAAGAAAATAAAATCCACAAGTTCCATTAAAAAGGCAAAGGGAATAAGTATCCGGGTTCAGTTGTATATAGGTTTTCTGCTTCCTGTGGCATTTATCATTATTGTAGGCGTTGTATCCTATTCCAATGCTTCCTCCGGTCTGGTTGCCAATTATGAGGAATCTGCCCGCAGTGCCGTGGAAATGACGGCCAGGTGTCTGGACCAGGGATTTGCATCCATTTCGACCATGGTTACGGAACTTTCCAACGATACTTCTGTAAAGGGCTATGGCCTGGGCGGTTATTCCGATAATACCCAGCAGGAGAGTGCGGTAAAGGTCAATATTAATAACACGGTTCTTGTAAAACAGGGAATGAATGATGCGGTAAAGGAAATTTATATTCTGCCGGTAGAAGAAGTTGCCTTGATTACGACCAAAACCTTAAAAGATAACAGCGAAATTGACAGTTTTATAACGGAGATGGTGGCAGCAGGCGAAGACGAGTATTTTACGGATTCTTTTATCCATTGGGGCAGTGAACATGCGTTTCTGGATACAAAAGTCGGAAATACCGTGGATGATTACATCCTGTATGCAAGCCGTAAATTTAACTCAGGTGCGCTGTACGGTGCGGTTATTGTTGACGTGAAAAACGAATATGTCCTGGATATTTTAAGCGAACTGGATTTTGGCTCGGAGAGCAGGATTTCCTTTACCACCAAAGAGGGAAAAACCATAGGCATCAACAATATGGTTGATGTAACCGGACTGGATGTTTTTCAGGCGGCAACAGAAAGTGAAGAAAGTTTTATTTCAGGTTATACAAAAGTAGACAGGGTCAATTATTTTTACATGATTGCAAAGAGCCAGGAATCCGGCGCTTTTCTGACGGTTCTGGTACCCAAATCTTATATTACGCAGAAATCTGACAGCATCCGTCTTCTGACTATTGTGATGGTGGTAATTGCTACGGTCATTGCGTTTGTTATCAGTAGCCTGATTGTCAGAATAATTGCAAAGAACATTAAAAAAGGCGTTGTTACCCTTAGCGATGTAGCACAGGGAAATCTGGTATTGAAACATGAAAAGATTGCCAACAATGAGTTCGGCAAACTGAGAATGGCGATTATCAATACGGCCGATAGAATCAAGGGGCTGGTACTTACCGTAAGAAATATGATGACAGAGGTATCCTCCTCCGCGGAAAAAGTAAGCGTTTCCAGTGTGGAAATGGATGATATGGTTGCAAAGGTAAATGCCGATATTGATGAAATCGGCAACAATATTGAAAAAGAAGACAAAGCAATCAACTACTGCCATGACCAGATGGAGGAACTTTCCAAGAAGATTAAGAAAGTCGGTGGCAATGTAGCCGAGACCATGGAGGGTATTGAAAGTACCAAGAACTCCATTGACAACGGTATGGAAGCAATGGCGGCAATGGCAAGCCAGTCCGAGAGAACAACAGCCGTAACGGACGAGGTGCGTAATGAAGTTATGAACCTTGGCGGTAAGCTGGAAGAAATCCATGCATTTGTGGACAGTATTGCCAACATTGCAAAAGAAACGAACCTTCTGTCCTTGAATGCTTCAATTGAAGCTGCCCGTGCAGGCGAGTTTGGACGCGGTTTCTCTGTGGTTGCGGAGGAAATCAGGAAACTGGCGGACAGTTCCGCAAAGACTGCCCAGGATATCCAGAAGGAAATCAGTGAGGTAACGGCATCCGCTGACAGCACTGTTGTCAAAGTAAAAGAAGCACAGAACATTGTAGCGATGCAGAACAAACAGGTGCGGGATACCGTGGCCGTGTTTGAGCAGATGAATACTTTTATGAAGCAGTTTATCGAAAGCCTTGAAATGATTGCTTCCGATATGGAAGAAATGAATGGTGACAGGAAGCAGGCGCTTACTTCCATGAGGGAAATCAATGAGATTTCCAGTCAGAATATTGAGTTTATTGCCAATATCAGCACTTCCATTGAGCAGCAGATGGCATTTGCGAAGAAACTGAGCGAGGAGGCGGTAGTATTACAGCAGAATATGGAAGAACTGGAAGGCGCCATCACAACTTTCCGTCTGGAATAATCGGAGGAATTGTACTTTTGGCTATGGTGTGCCTGACAGGGTGCGGTAAAGAAAACCCGCAGGCGGCATACAAGATAGAAAACTACCATATAGATGCATTGGGAGAGAACACATATGTGTTCTCTCCTTTGGATGACCCCAAAGAGGTGCAGGCAGTGCTGGACAGGCTTTGGCAGGTTCAGGAAGTGAACCAGTTTGGTGAGGAGAGATATGCAGTATATTTCCTGCCGGGAGAATATGACGAGTCAATTTCCGTGAAGGTCGGTTATTATATGCAGGTAGCCGGACTGGGATATCTGCCGGATGACACAAAACTGCCGGCTTTGAACTGTGACGCCAGATGGCTTGGCGGTCCCGACAATCACAATGCCACCTGCAATTTCTGGCGCGGGGTGGAAAATCTGCAGATAAACTCCAACACCATGTGGGCGGTTTCACAGGCTACTTTTATGCGCAGGGTGCATATAGGCGGCTCCCTTTATCTTCATGACGAGTACGGATGGGCAAGCGGTGGTTTTCTGGCGGATTCCGTAGTGGATGGGATAACGGATTCGGGAAGCCAGCAGCAGTGGCTGTCCAGAAATTGCAACTGGGAAAAGTGGCTGGGAGAAAACTGGAATATGGTATTTGCGGGCATAGAGCCCGGGAAAGCGCCGGCAGGCACATGGCCGGCGAAAGCATACACCACAGTGGAGACTGTGGAAGAAATACAGGAAAAGCCGTTCCTGGTGTGGGATGAAGAAAAAGGATTGGGCGTTTTTGTCCCTGCGCGCAGGGAAAATTCGACCGGTGTTTCCTGGCAGGAATCGGGAGAAAACCTGACAAAGGAAAATCTGGCGGGTTCTTTTGTTCCGCTGACGGAATTTTATGTTGCAAAGCCTCAGACAGATACGGCAGAAACCTTGAATGCCGCTTTGCGGGAAGGGAAGAATCTGTTTTTTACTCCGGGTATTTACGGATTATCGGAAGAACTGCTGGTTGACAGGGAAGGCTGTATCATTCTGGGAACCGGACTGGCGACACTGAGGCCCGAAAACGGCAATGCCTGCATGAAGGTGACGGCAGAACAGGACGTTATTCTTGCCGGTCTGTTGTTTGACGCCGGCTGCAAGAAGTCTCCACTGCTTTTACAGGTAGGAGTGGAAGGGAATACAGGAAGCGAAGACGCATCCGTGGATGTCCCCACAGTCCTCTCGGATTTGTTTTTCCGGGTAGGAGGCGCCCTTACAGAGCCTGTCTCGGTGGAGGCATGTGCAGAAATAAACAATTCCCATGTCCTGGGAGACAATTTCTGGGTATGGCGTGCAGACCACGGCTCTCAGGTGGGGTGGGATATCAACACGGCAGTGAACGGATTGATTGTCAATGGGGACAACGTTACGATTTATGCCCTTATGGTAGAGCATTTTCAGGAATTTCAGACTTTATGGAGAGGAAACGGAGGAAAGGTTATCATGTACCAGAGCGAAATACCTTATGATGTGCCTTCCCAGTCAGAGTTTGTAAGCCATGAAGGTGAGGTGAACGGTTTTGCCTCCTACAAGGTTGATGAGGATGTGGAGAGCCATGAAGCATGGGGGATTGGCATTTATGCCTATAACAGGGATGCCATTGTGGAGATACACAGCGCCATGGAAGTGCCTGAAAAGCCGGATGTAAAGATTCACAATGTATGTGCGGTGATGATTACGGGGAATCCGGGAATCACCCATGTTGTGAATGAAGAAGGCGGTCCTTGCTACCGCGCGGGAACAAGACAGATAATTACGGAATATCTAAAAAAATAACACCTTAATGAAAAAAGGTCCATTTTCCGGGAAATGGACTTTTTTTATAATAAAATTTAGAAAAATAGGACACTATGTTATACTTTTTCGGAAAGTTTAAGGAAGAAAGAGGAGAGGATTATGGCCGGTTATATTTTCAAAGACAGTAAGGGTAGTTTTAGCCTCAGACAGCCTGAAAAGACGGGATATCTGTATTTTCCCATTGCAGGTGAACAAGGGTTAAAAAGTGCGGTCACACCGTTGCTTGGGGGGGATTCTAAAATAGACCAGAATCATTTTCTGCTGCAGCCCGTAAGTGCGGAAGAACTCCACAACAACAGGAGTACCCGTAATTTTTGGTGCAGCATTGAAGGGAAAGGCGTTTGGTCAGCTACTGGAGCAAGCGCGCAGGCCTCCTATGAAAGGGCAGCCGGCAGACCGGAGACAAGTGAACTGACAGCAGGTCTTATGTGGCATAGGATGGAAAGGGAGTCAGAAAGTTTCGGTCTTTCCTCCAGTATTCTTTCTTTTGTCCCGGTTTCAAAGGAAAATGTGGAAATTATGCAGGTAACCATTGCCAATAAAGGGAGTGCGGAAGTGGCTTTTACCGCATACGGCGCGATTCCCATGTACGGCCGGAGTGCAGACAATATCCGGGACCACAGGCATGTAACCAGCCTTTTGCATAGAATCAGGACCACAAAGGAAGCAGTGCTGGTAAGACCTACGCTTTCCTTTGATGAGAGAGGGCATCAGGAAAATGAAACCACATATTATGTAAGCGGTGTGACGGGTGACGGCTGTGCACCGGAAGCCTTTTATCCTGTGGTACAGGACTTTATCGGGGAAGGCGGCAGTTTTGACTGTCCTGAAGCGGTGTATGCCGGGCTTGAAGGCGTGCCGGCCGAAACACTGGTGGACGGCTACGAAGCCATGGGTGCTTTTCGTTTTTCCAAAACGGTTTTAAAACCGGGTGAAGAGGCAGTATTCATTCTCCTTGCAGGGATGGATGAATCGGATGACGCTTACATCAGGACGCTTGAGGCTTTCGGTACGGCGGAAAAAACCGGATGTGCATTTGATGAGACCCAAAAATACTGGCAGGATAAAGTAAATGTCCTGTATCAGACGGGAGATAAAGATTTTGACAACTTCATGTGCTGGGTAAGTTTCCAGCCCATGCTCAGAAGAATATACGGCTGTTCTTTCCTGCCCCACCATGATTACGGAAAAGGCGGAAGGGGCTGGAGGGATTTGTGGCAGGACTGCCTTGCTTTGCTGATTATGAATCCGGAAGGCGTAAAGGAAATGCTTCTTTCCAATTTTGGCGGGGTTCGTATGGATGGCAGCAATGCCACGATTATCGGCAGCAGACAGGGTGAATTTGTCGCAGACCGCAACAATATTACCAGGGTATGGATGGACCACGGGGTATGGCCGCTGATGACTACGGCGCTTTATATTGACCAGACCGGCGATTTGTCGTTTTTATTGAAAGAAAATACTTATTTTAAGGATAAACAGGTTTGCCGCGGCACCAAAACAGACACTTTGTTTGAGGGAGGAGAAACCCCGGTACAGGTGGATGCAGCTGGAAGAAATTATTTCGGAAGCGTTCTGGAACATCTTCTGGTACAGAACCTGACTTGCTTCTATGAAGTCGGGGAACACAATCATATGCGGCTGCGGGGAGCAGACTGGAATGATGCCCTTGACATGGCGCCTGAACGAGGAGAAAGCGTTGCCTTTACGGCTGCTTATGCAGGTAACCTGGAAACATTGGCGCAGCTGATAGAACGTCTGCAGGAAGAAAAGAAAATCCAGTTTGTGGAAGTGGCAAAGGAAATGGAGCCGCTGTTTACGGATGAAGCTGCATTGTATGAGGACAAGGAAGCAAAGAAGGCGCTTTTGGCCGATTACTGTGAAACCTGCATTCATACGGTTTCCGGAAGCAAGGCATATCTGGAAGTTGCGGTTGTGGTGGACAGTCTCAGGCACAAGGCGGATTGGCTGAAAAAGCATATTCGTGAAACGGAATGGATTGCTGACGGACAGGATGGCTGGTTTAACAGTTACTACGATAACAACGGAAGGGCAGTGGAAGGCATTACGGAAAACGGAGTGCGCATGATGCTGACCGGGCAGGTATTTACCATTATGTCGGGCACCGCTTTGGAAGAGCAGGTGGAAAAAATTGTCCGCAGTGCTGACAAATATCTGTATAAAAAAGAAGTTGGCGGCTACCGGCTGAATACGGATTTTAAAGAAATGAAGAAGGATTTGGGAAGAATGTTCGGTTTTGCTTACGGGCAGAAAGAAAACGGCGCTGTATTTTCCCATATGACTACCATGTATGCGAATGCACTTTACAAAAGGGGATTTGCAAGAGAAGGCTATAAGGCGCTGCACACTTTGTATGAGCAGGCATCTGACTTTGAAACCAGCCGGATTTATCCGGGTATTCCGGAATATTTTGACGGCAGGGGCAGGGGAATGTACCATTACCTGACCGGTGCGGCAAGCTGGTATATGCTTACGGTTATCAATGAGATGTTTGGTGTGAAAGGACAGTGCGGAGCGCTCTGTTTGGAGCCGAAACTGATGGCGGAACAGTTTGATGCTGCGGGACGCGCAAAGGTCAGTCTGTGGTTCAACCGCCGGCAGTGGAACATTATTTACGCCAATCCTTCACGCAAAGAATATGGGGCGTATAAAACAGGAGATATCTATCTGGATGGCAGAAAGATTACGATGCAGGGGAATGTTGTAATCAGTGCAGAAGAAATGAAGAGTCTGGACGAAACCATACAACATGAAATTATCGTGGAATTAATATAGGAGGCTGTTATGGCAAAAACAACATTCACAGTAAAAAATTATGATAAAAAGGCAACATTTGCCGGATTTCTGCCGGGACTTTCCGGTATACACGGAACACCGATTTGGTGTTACTACGTAAATAGGGGGCAGTGTATTTCCAGTTTCGGCGTGGAGGATAAGGACCATGCCATAATGGAGTTTTTTCCGGCACACCAGTCATATCAACATACTGCACTTATGGGATTCCGTACCTTTGTAAAAAAGGACGGCAGGTATATGGAACTGTTTACGAAAGAAAACACAGAAAAGCAGATGCATGTGGATATGAACGGTCTTTCCATAGAGGAAACGGACGCCGAAAATGCATTGCACACAAAAGTTGATTATTTTACCCTTCCGGGAGAAAAGGTTGGCGCCCTTGTAAGAAAATTGGTGATTAAAAACACCGGTAATGAGACGGTCAGTCTGCAGGTTCTTGACGGGATGCCGGCGCTGATACCCTATGGAGTTAATATGGGCAGCGTAAAAGAGATGGGGCATACCACAAAGGCATGGATGCAGGTGGAGGACGTGGAAACAGGTGTTCCTTACTTTAGGGTGAGGGCAAGCATGGCAGATACGGCCTGCGTGACAACCATTGCCGGAGGAAACTATGGATTTGCCTGTGATGGCAGGGGAGAAAAGAAACGGGTTCTCACAGACCCATCCCTTGTATTTGGTTATGACTGCTCCCTGCAGACGGCAATCGGTTTCAGGGACAGGGATTTTTCGGAACTTTTAAACGCGGAACAGGTTACTTCCAACCAGTATCCCTGCTGTTTCTTTGCGGAAGAGAAGTCACTTGGTGCGGGGGAAGATTTGGTATTGTATGAAGTAATCGGCCAGGTAACCGGAAAGGCGCTTTTGCACAGGCTTTTGCAGAAACAGATGGATGCCGCTTATTTTGAGGGAAAGAAACAGGAAGCCGACAGATTGCCGGAGGAGCTTTGTCAGGTGATTGACACGAAAACGGCCAATTCGGATTTTGATGCCTACAGCAGATATACTTACATGGACAATGTTCTGCGCGGGGGCTATCCCATAAAGCTTCCGGGGGGCAAGATATTCCATGTGTATTCCAGAAAACACGGGGATTTGGAAAGAGATTACAACTATTTCAGGATGCTTCCTGAATTTTATTCCCAGGGAAACGGCAATTTCAGGGATGTGAACCAGAACAGGAGATGTGACCCCTTCTTTACGCCTTATGTGGGAGCGGAAAGCATTGTAAAGTTTTACAGTCTGATACAAATTGACGGATATAATCCGCTTGCCGTGGAGAAGGTAACATATACGCTTGCCGAAGAAAAGGCAGGGGCTATTTTTGACCCGCTTAGTCAAGAAAAGAAAGAAGAACTGCTGGGATTCCTCAGCAAACCTTTTACACCCGGCGCATTCTTTGCCAAGATGGATGAACTTGGCATTCAGGATGTGGAGGAAGAGGAAGCTTATTTTGCAAAGGTCATGGAGCAGGCGGACGATGCAATCAATGCTGATTTCGGAGAGGGTTACTGGAGTGACCATTGGACATATAATCTGGATTTGGTTGAAAATTACCTGAACGTATTTCCGGAAAAGGAAGAGGAACTTCTTTTCCGCACGCCTGTCACATATTACAGGACACAGGTACCCATCCTGCCCAGGAAAAAACGTTATGCCAGTACGGAAAACGGCGTCAGGCAGTATTATTTCCTTGACGAAAAGAAAAAGCTGAAAAACGGAGAAAAACTTCTCAGGGATATGTATGGCAAAGGGAAGGTTGTGGAATCTGCACTGTTTGAAAAGCTGATTCTGCTGTGTACCACAAAATATGCGGCTCTGGATGCATATGCCATGGGTGTGGAGATGGAAGGTGGAAAACCCGGCTGGTATGATGCCCTGAACGGTATGCCCGGTCTGTTTGGCTCTTCCATGGCAGAAACCTGTGAACTGGCAAGAATGATTGACTTTACCCTTGACATGGCCAAAAAGTATCATGTTTCCACGGAACTTCTGGCGGAAACCGCGGCATTGTTTAAGCAGATGGGCAGTATCACTGAAAAATATCAGGAAGATATTGCGGCAAAATCCGAATTGGTTGATTTCTGGAACAGCAGAAATGATGCGAAGGAAGCATATTGGGAAAAAACCTTTAACGGAATCAGCGGTGCAAGGGAGGAAATGGCAGCTGATGAAGTCATTTCCATTCTGGAGAAGATGCAGCAGACTGTTAAATGCGGCATAAAGAAAGCATGTGCATTGGAAAATGGTATCTGCCCGACTTACTTTACCTATGAGGTAAAGGATTTTTCCGAGGACAAGGAAGGTATTTACCCTGAGCATTTTGAGGTAAAGAAGGTGCCTCTTTTCCTGGAAGGTCCGGTCCGTTTCCTGAAACTGGACAATGCCATGGACACAAAACAGGCTCTTTACGAAAATGTAAAGAACAGTGATTTGTATGATGATGTCCTCAAGATGTATAAAGTCAATGCTTCATTAAAGGATGCCTCCTTTGAACTTGGAAGGGCCAAGGCATTTACACCGGGCTGGCTGGAGAATGAATCTATCTGGCTCCATATGGAATACAAGTATCTGCTGGAACTGATTAAATCGGGAATGTATAAAGAATTTGCAGAGGATTTTCATAAGGCAGCAATACCGTTTTTGAATCCGGAAGTGTACGGAAGGAGCATATACGAAAACTCCTCCTTTATCGCAAGTTCCAAAAATCCCAATAAGGCTTACCATGGACAGGGGTTTGTGGCAAGACTTTCCGGTTCTACGGTGGAATTCCTTCAGATGTGGATTCTGATGATGTTTGGCAGACTCTTTACCTACAAAAACGGGGAGCTGGTTCTTAACTTTACTCCTGTTCTGCCGGCGTACCTGGTGGGTGAGGAAAAACGGATAGAAGCGGTATTTTTGGGAAATACCAGGGTTGTTTATGAGATGGAAGAGACACGGGATTATTTCCCGGGCAGTTATGAGGTTACTTCCCTGGAACTGCTTTACCATGACGGCAGTACATTCAAAACTGCGCAGGGATGCCTTTCCGGAACCGCCGCTGAGGATGTCCGGAATGGGAAAGTCTCCAAAATTATGGTTAAGCTGGTTTAAGCATAAAAAGCATATTACACAAAAGAAACGCTGATTTCATATGTTCTATTAGATAAAATGCCAAACGGACAAAATGTGTTTGGGGTGTGCATTCCATAAAAACTGTCTGTTTTGTATAAAAAAATGACACCTTTTTAAAAAATGTGTAATTATATTAATTTTTTTCAAAAAGTATAATAAAACTCGTAAACGATGAAACATATTTCATCATGTTTCAAAAAAGGAGGATAAGTTATGAAACTCAAAAAGTTAACAGCGTTATTGTTGGCTGGTCTTATGGCTCTTTCATTAGTAGCCTGCGGCGACGACAATACCAACACTCCGGCAACCAGCGGTGCCAATGACAACAACACAACACCGGCAACTACCCCTGCAGATGATGATGCACAGGGTGACGAGACTACTGCAGAGTTGAGCGGCAAACTGGTAATCTGGACACTGGCAGATGACTTGCAGGATTTCGGCGACCGTTTCGAGGAACTGAACCCCGGAGTAGAAGTTGAAACAACCGTTATTGCACCTGCTGATTATCCCACAAAGGTAGAAGCAGCCCTGCTTGGCGGCGCTAAGGAACCCGACATTATCGTTGCTGAGCCTCAGATGATTGAGTCCATGGTTGATGCAGGTTTCTTTGAAGACCTGAACCAGGCTCCTTACAACGCTCAGGACTATGCAGGTCAGATTGTTGACTATGTATGGGAAGTTGGACAGGACAGGGACGGCATCCAGAGAGCAATCTCTTATCAGATTACTCCTGCAGGTTTCTACTACAGAAGAGACATTGCTAAGGAAGTATTCGGAACAGATGACCCTGCAGAAATCGGCAAACTGTTTGCTGATTACGCAACCATTCTTGAAACCGGTAAGACCCTTAAAGAAAAAGGTTACAGAATCTTTGCTTCTGATGCTGAAACCAACTACTTCTCCGGTGACAGCGCATGGGTTATCGATGGCAAGTTGAATATTGACCAGTCCAGATATGATTACATGGACATGTGCGTTGCTCTGTATCAGCAGGATTTGACTGCATATGCAGCTCAGTGGACAGCTCCTTGGTATCAGGCTATGGACGGCGAGGTTCCCATCCTTACTGCTGATGTAATGTGGGGTGTATGGGGCGAAGAAGGCGAAGATGCTCCTTTGGACGTATGGGATGAAGAAAACTTCAATGCTAACGTTGAGAACTTCTCCAGTGAGTCCGCAGAAGTATTTGCATACGGTCTTCCTGCATGGGGCGTTCTGACCATGAAAGAACATGTAGAAGCAACCAGAGGACAGTGGGGCGTTTGCGAAGGACCTGCTTACGGATTTGGCGGCGGTACTTTCATCGGTATCAGCTCTCAGTCTGCAAGAAAAGACCTGGCTTGGGAATTTGTTAAATTCTGTACCCTGAACGAAGAAACCGCTGAATGGTGGATTGAGTTCTCCGACGGTGATACTGTATCTCTGCTTTCCGCACTTGAGAAGCATGCAAATGATACAAACGAAGTATACGGCGGTCAGGCTCTGTACTCCTTCTGGTTAGAGCAGGCAGAAGGCATTGATTACTCCAAGGTAACCATGTATGACAAGGCTATCGGCGATGCATGGGGCAATGCAATCACTGCTGTTAAACAGGGTGAAAAGAGCAAGGAAGAAGCAATCAACGAATTCTATGATGCAGTTGCTGCTACCTATCCTGATTTGATTATCGAGAGATAATAAAATTAAATAAACAGTAAGTATAACTTACTATACGGAGTGAGGGGCCATAAACCCTTCACTCTGATTTGGGGTAGATGGAGTTTCTACCCCATACATAAACTTTGGATGGGGGTAATGCATATGGCTGAGACCAAAACGATTGCACACGCAGCAAAAAAGAAAAGAAATGTTAACAACGTTGCATACCTGATGATATTACCTTTTGTGGTAGTATTTCTGATATTCAGCGTCTATCCGGTACTTCGTACCCTGCAGCTCAGTTTTACGGATTACAGAGGATATGGGGAACTCAATTTCAAGGGGATTGATAACTATCTCCGTGTTTTCAAGGATAAGTATTTCTGGCAGGCACTCGGACATACGATTAATATCTGGGTACCCAATATCGTGTTACAGCTTGGATTGGCATTTCTTTTGACTATTGTATTTAGTGATATGAAATACAAAATCAAAGGCCTTGGTTTCTTTAGGGCAGTATACTATCTGCCTAACATTATTGCAGCAACTTCAGTTGCATTCCTGTTTAAGACACTTCTTGACTGGAGATTCGGAACTATTAACCAGATGCTGTCAAAGGTTGGCGTAACGAACCCCATTAACTGGATGGGAACTCCGACTATCACACCGTATGTGATATCCGTTATCAGTGCATGGATTTGGTTCGGTAATTCGTTCATTATGCTGATGGCAGGTGTTCAGGGTATCCCGAGGGATTATTATGAAGCAGCATCCATTGACGGCGCCGGACGCTGGAAATTGTTCTTTAAGATTACGTTACCTTTATTGAAGCCGATTCTGTTGTATGTATCCATCACTTCTCTGATTGGTGGTCTGCAGATGTTTGACCTTCCTTTCCTGATGTGTGGCGGTACAAAAGGTGACCCTTTTGGTTCCACGCAGACTATGGTTATGTATATGTATAAGTTTGGATTTGATACCAGGCCGAAGCAGGTAGGCTATGCCTCTGCAATCGCATACGTTCTGTTCATTATGATATTAATTGTATCACTGATTCAGTTTAAGATTGCGAACAAAAAGGAGGATTAGGCATGGCTACGAAGATTAAAAAAGGCATTATATATTTATTATTGATTCTTTTGGCAGTTACCTGTATGATTCCTTTTCTGCTGATGTTGGTAAACTCTACCAGAAACGGAAGAGAGATTATGACTTCTTTCTCCTTGATTCCGGGAAACAGTCTGAAAGAGAACTGGAATATTGTATTTAGTTATTTCAACCTGTTTTTAGGTTTCTGGAACAGTTTAAAGGTGGCAGTGCCTGCAACCCTTCTTGGTGCATATTTCTCCGCATTGACGGCATATGCATTGGCTGTTTATAAATTCAAGGGTCAGAACATAATGTTTTATACAATCGTCATCTTTATGATGATTCCCGGACAGCTCGGATTGATTGGTTTTTACAATCTGGTTTCCGCACTGCATTTGACAGATTCCTATATTCCTCTGATAATTCCGGCGATTGCAGCGCCCGGCACGGTTTTCTTCTTGAGACAGTATGTATTGTCCGTATTGCCAATGACGCTTTTGGAAGCAGCCAGAATTGATGGTGCAAAGGAGTTGCATATTTTCCATAAGATTGTGCTGCCTATCATGGCACCCGGTGTTGCAACTATGGCAATCGGAGGGTTTATCGGCAACTGGAACTCTTATCTGGTACCATTGATATTGTTAAATACACCCAAGAAATTTACCCTTCCGGTTATGGTTTCTTCCTTGAGTGCATCACAGGACATTGCTTCCAATCAGGGTGCAACATATCTGACGGTCGCAATATCGGTTATTCCTATAGTGATTGTATTCTGCTTCTGCTCTAAGTACATTATCAGCAGTATTTCTGCCGGCAGTGTAAAAGAGTAAGAGAGAAAATGAAAAGCTTTTTCATTTGGCTGTATAACAGCCACTTCTCCTAAATATAATATATAGCGCATTTTTAAGTGCAAGGGCAGTAAAATGCTCGTGCACTTAAGTGCGTTTTTTGCATTTATACGGAAAGAGGATTTTATGAAAAAATTGGGCAGCCGATTCAGGCATACAAAACTATATAGGAAGCTGATTTTTTTCTGTCTGTTTCTTTTCATGGTTCCGGTTTTGGCAGTATCTGCATGGCTTTTTGTGGTGCAAAGACAATTCCGGATTTGGATTCTTTTGGGAACCATAGTGGTATTCGGCGGTATGTTGTTTCTCATCCACCTGGTTATAAAAAGTCTTTTCAGGCCATTTTACAACATGCTTTCCGATGTGAGGATGGTGCAGCAGGGAGAATTAAATGTAGAAGTTGATGATGCCGGATTGGATGAAATAGAAGAACTCCGTATTCGTATGGCAAGAATGCTGGCTCTGATAAAGGAATTGACGGATGCCAATCTAAAACATGAAATACTGGTGAAGAATACAGAAATCAGAGCTTTACAAAATCAAATAAATGCACATTTTATATATAATGTACTGGAGTCCATAAAAATGATGGCGGAGATAGATGAGAAATATGATATTTCAGATGCTATAACTGCACTGGGCAAATTATTGCGTTATAGCATGCGCTGGGTATCCGGCAATGTAACTGTAGCGGATGAACTGGATTATATCCGTAATTACTTGAGCCTGATTAATCTGCGCGTTGATTATGACATTTATCTGGCTGTAAAAGTGCCGGAACTGATATGCCGGCAGGAGATTCCAAAGATGTCCCTGCAGCCGATTGTGGAAAATGCCATATATCATGGCATTGAGCCGATGGCGGAGGATACCAATATTTATATCAAGGGATTTATGGAAGGGAATGACTGCATTATTGAAATTACCGATGCCGGCAGGGGAATGAACGAAGAGGAAATAAATATCTTATACCGGCGTCTAAGTGGAGAAGTGGAAACTTCGGGCGGTTCCGGTAACGGTATCGGACTGAAAAATGTACAGGATAGAATCAGAATGAGTTTTGGAGAACAGTATGGACTGGAAATTGCATCAAAACCGGGTTGCTACACAAAGGTGAAAGTTCGTATTCCAAAAACATATGATTAGAAAAGTGTTAAGCGTTTACATACAATGTTACAGCATTTCGGATATCACATATTGACAGGAAGGAAAACAAATGCATACATTATTGATTGTGGAAGACGAAAAACTGATTCGACAGGGGATTAAAACCATGGTACAACGCTGTGGCGTTCCCATAGACAATATTTTGGAATGCGGAAATGGTGAGAGAGCATTGGAAATATTGAAAATGCAAGATGTGGACGTGCTTTTTACAGATATCCGTATGCCGAAAATGGATGGCATTGAATTGGTGAAAGCGATACAGGAACTCCCGCATGTGCCGCTAACGGTGGCTGTAAGCGGATATGATGATTTCACATATGCAGTTGAAATGCTTCGGCTTGGTGTACGGGAATATATTCTGAAACCGGTAGACAGAGATAAGGTTAAAGAAGTTTTGGAAAAACTTAACAAAGAAATTATGGAAAAAGAGGAGAGCAGCCGGCAAGACTGGAATATTGGCTGCCAGCAGTTAAAATATGCCATATTAAATGAAAAATTGACGGATACAGAAAAAGATTTGATTATCAGGCAATACGGAAAAACTTTCTTTTCGGAAGAGTATCTGGTGGTATGTACGAACAATACAGGTGGGGAGATGGGGGATTCCCATGACAGACCGTATATCTATTTGAGTGATGTTGTGGAAAATGAGCTGTATATTACGGATGCGTCCTATTTGCCGGTTCTTGTCAGGGAGGAATTAAAAAACCGATATGTGGGGGTCAGTTCCCTGCATTTTGGATTGGAAGCCATAAAGGAAGCATATGCAGAGGCGGTAACGGCAAGAAAAGAGTCCTTTTATCTCTGTAAATATGTCACCGATTTTGAGGAAATGGTTACCAGAAAAGCGGCTGTGCTGCATTTGGAAGAGTCTGTAATAGGACAGATTGTACAATTGCTGGGAACGGATAAGTACGAGGATGCCATCAGACAGCTCTCCCGCATTTTTAAAAATGCTAAACTTGGCGGATATGAAGCAAGTGATATGGAAAAGGGTATGTGTCTGCTTCTGGATGGCATACTTTCCACATATGCCAATATCCTGGAAACGGACAGGCGGGAAGTAAAATCATTTTATGAGATATATTGTTATGGCTGTCTGGAGGATTTTGAAAGGGACATCCTGGAGTGGCTTATGCATTTTTGTGATACACTGAACAGCCGGTTTGATGATTACAAAAACAAACAGAAAATTCAGCAGGCAGTGACCTACATTAAAGAAAATTATGATAAGGATTTGAACATGGCTGTGGTATCCAACCATATTTCCATGAACTATTCTTTATTTTCTTATGTATTTAAGCAGTACACGGGCAGCAACTTTGTTAATTTTCTAAAAGAAATCCGTATTGAAGAAGCAAAAAGACTGTTGGAAGAAACAGATATGAAAATAATTGACATCAGTGGACGTGTAGGATATGAAAATGAAAAACATTTTATGAAGACCTTTAAAGCGGCTTGTGGGGTATCTCCGACGGAATACCGCAAAAACATGCAGTTTAAGGAAAAAAAATAACAAAAGAAGCGCTATTAAGAAGCGCTTCTTTTTTGGTATCTTATTTTTCGGGACTCTTTTTTATAACCTGTTTTACTTTATTTTTCTTTTCTCTATACATAGCCATATCGGCATCTTTAAACATATCTGCAAGTTCAGAAGGAGAAGAGGGAACCCTTATGCAGAAACCGCTGCTTGCTTGAATCAGGTAGTCTTTGGTGTGAAGTTTGTTATAATTGTCCAGGTATTTTTGGACTTTATCGATGAGCTGCAATGCTTTCTCATGTGTGTAGCCAATGGCAAGTATCTCAAATTCATCGCCGCCCTGCCGGGAACAAACATCTCCTTCTTCAATGGAACTTTCCAGTGCATGAGCTATTACCTGAATGGCAAAATTCCCTTCAGCGTGGCCGAAAGTGTCATTAATCAGTTTTAAGCAGTCCAAGTCGTACATTAGAATGAGAACAGGCAGTCTTTGGGCAACAGCCTTTTCAATTAGAGGCTGGTAGGCAATTTTGAATCCCTGCCTGTTTAGAAGCCCGGTAAGTTCGTCTTTTGTATAAATGTCTTCCAGACGCCCTACCAATAACCCGAGATTTTTCTTGTCGCAAATATTTTGCAGCATGGTATTTACGTTCATAAGCCAGGATATAAAGTGGAAAGAATATCCGGGTCTGCCATTTTTAAAGGAGAGTGCAAGATAGCCAAAACATCTTTCACCAAAAAACAGGGGAGCATACACATAGGAAGTGGAAACACCGTCATATAAGTAATCCGGCAGGATGTTGTGTTTTGTAAAGGTGCATTCAGGAAGCCGTTTACCGTCCTTGAGGGCTAGCTTGAGCAGCACTGTATCGGAATCATATTCGTCTTCATCGGTGAGGGTGATTTCCCTGATGTGGCTGGAAACACTATCCCACCCTTCATAAAGGCACAGATATAATTCCCTGCAGTCAGGCAGGTTCTCTGCAAATTGGACAATGAGGTTCATGCCTTGGTCCACATCATCCACACCTTGCAGATTGGCGGACATGTACATATCGGAAATGACATTTTTTTCGAGCGAGGCTATATGTCTGTCCAGTTTTCTGCTATATGAAAATTCAGACAGGGAATGGACGGATGAACAGCCGCAGGAAGTGCCGTAACTCGGCTTCGCATAGACGGTTATGTTTGGCTCTATCGTTTCACCATGGAACAGGCGGGATAATTGTTCTACCGCTTTTTCGCCCAGTTCGTCTATCGGAAAAGTAACTGAAGTGAGGACAGGCGGGATATTTTGACCGAATTCCAAAGTATCACAGCCTGTAACGGCAATGTCATTAGGAACATTCAGACCACGTGCCTTTAATATGGAGATAACAATAAGCGCTATCTGGTCATTATAGCAGACTATGGCTTCCGGATAGGGGGTATTTTCCAAAATCCGGTCTATGGCTTCTTTTATGCTTTCGAGGTCGGTATCACAGGAAAAAAGGGAATCTTCAAACGGCAGGGCAAGTTCTTTCATACCATTGATAAATGCCTGCTGCCTTGGCTGATTAAAGGCTGATTCCTGTCGGCATCCCAAATAACAGATACGTTTGTAATGATGCACCCTGCCTAAATGAAGTACAATCTCGGTGATTGGAAAATGGTTTTCCAAAACGACACTGGGATAACCGGTATCTTTCTTATTTATATTTATGATGGGGCATGTAAACTCTGATTTCAGCAGATTCAGGATATCTTCTTCCAGAGAAGTCTGAAGATATGTGCCGGAAGCCAAGATAAAGCCGTCATAATTATCCGGCCGGGGAATCTGCAGTATGCTGGATTCTCCAATACCATAATCTCCCAGATTTTCACCATCGTTGGACGCAAATATATCTACCATATAGCCACATTCAGCAGCTTTTCGTGTGATACCCGTACTGAGCCGGGCCTGGTAGTCGCCATAGATATGTGAAATGAATAAACCGATTCTTTTTTTATGATACATAGTAACCTCCCAAGCTGCGTATAGAGATTAGAATACACATTAACATTCTACTCTTTTCTGAGTAGAAAAGCAATGAATTTTGAAATTTGATAGTAAAATTAAAATTATGGCTTGCTTTGGGAAGTTATTCTGTGTTATAATACATATCGTTGATGCGGCAGATGATTTTACGGATTGAACAGGCCGTACATAAAGGGGAATAGTACAGCGGTAGTGCGGCGGTCTCCAAAACCGTAAACGGGGGTTCGATCCCCTCTTCCCCTGCTGGACAGGAGAGGTTGGCATGAAAGAATTTTCCTGTTCGTTGTTTTACAGATAAGGTGCATACAGTGCACAACATGCGGAAGTGCTGGAATTGGCAGACAGGCAAGACTAAGGATCTTGTGTTGGTTACAACGTGTGGGTTCAAGTCCCATCTTCCGCATTGGTTAAAAGTGTGGGAAACCTTGATTTTACTAAGGTTTCCCCATTTTTTATTGTTAAAATAATTGGTTACAGTTGGTTACACTTTCTTAGTATAAGAAAGTGCTTTTTCATAGGCATCTGCCCTCTTATCCATAGAATTAGTCGGAAACTCATAGTATTTTTCCGTTGTGGCAAAATCTTCATGTCCTGCAAAGACTCGGATTTCCTCATTTGTTAATTGACCAGAAGAAATCAGAAAAGAAATGCAGGTTTTTCTGATTTTATGATTAGATTTTTGAGCAGTTCCGATTTTTCTATTTAATTCTCGCAGTACATTGTTAATAGCAAATTCATGGATTCGTTCTCCATTCTCATCTAACAGCAAATATTCGCTTTTAAAACCGCTATTTTGGTTATGCTCCAAAATCATAGCAAGATATCTCTTTGCATCTGCTGATAAATATAATTCCCGTTTCCCCATTTTTGTTTTTGTATGGCTAGAAATTTCATACCCATTCCTACGACAAATATTATTTTCATCAACATAATAGGTTTTTACTTCCTGTCTGTCTATTTTTACAGAGGAATCCGTAAAATCATTTGTCCGTAAAGCAACGAGTTCACCAACTCTTAAAGCAAGTGAGAAGTTCAGGCAAATCGCTAAACAAGCAACATTATGAGTTTTTTTGTAGTGTCGCTCTGCTTCTTCAATAAGCAATTTCGCTTCATCATCAATATATACTTGCTCTGTTACTTCTTTTTTAAGTGGTTCAGTAAACTTTTTACTGGATATTCCATGAACACACCTTGATACATTAGTAGAAACTAATCGTTTTTCCACCGCATAATCCAACAGCATATTTGCCACAGATTTCATTTCCTTATACTTCCTACTGGAAAGTTCATACTTTTTAATCACTTTAAGAAACCATTCTTTAATAATGATTACATCAATGCTTGATATGTCCATGTTCACAATTTCTGAATCAGCATAATAAGTATTCCATACCCACTGTAGTTTGGTTGCATTCGCCTTTGAGGTATCGACCGCCTTATATTTTAGCCACTCTGGATATAAGGCTTTCATTGTTCGAGGATTCTCTTTTTGCTCCTGTATGCCTTTATAATATTTAATTATGCACTTTTCAAGGTCCTTTCTGCATGTTTTGGCAATAATCTTTTTACCATTAGGTTTACTTTCATCGGGCAGTTTTGTTTTATACCGTCCGTCTGTTGCATGCCATATCTTACAGAATTGTTCGTGTTGTTCT